>Ga0302314_10002607_pt1 | contig 33452 bp, 32 predicted proteins | sample III_Palsa_N2_3_FD_200533 | JGI IMG/M metagenome (GOLD analysis project Ga0302314, IMG submission 200533) | Peat permafrost microbial communities from Stordalen Mire near Abisko, Sweden - III_Palsa_N2_3 | ecosystem: Environmental > Terrestrial > Soil > Palsa > Peat permafrost | place: Sweden...
GCCGGCCGAGGTGCAGGAACGGTGCCCCCTGACCGGGGCGCTGGAGGCCATTGGTGGCAAATGGACCCTGATCATTCTCTACTATCTGGCCGAGGAGACGCGCCGCTTCGCTGAGCTGCAAAGGCTGATGCCGAGCATTTCGCACAAGGTGCTGACCGAGACGCTCCGCGGGCTGGAACAGCACGATCTGGTCCTGCGCACGGCGTTCGACCAGGTCCCGCCCCGGGTCGAATATTCCATCAGTGAACACGGGCGCACGGTGCTGCCGCTGATCGAGGCCGTGCGGGTCTGGGGGCGGGTCCACATCGAACGATAGGTCGATCGGACGGGTCGATGGCCGGAAGCTAGCATCAGACCGACCAATTACCGACCGCGCCGCCTAAAACGCCGCAAGCTGACCCCGCGCGACCAGATCGCCAGGATCGAGGATCAGCTGACACCGGATATTCTGGCGTAGGGAGCGGCAAGCGGGCTCTCGATCCGGGCCGTCTGGATAGGGCCGAAGACCAGCCCGGGACCGACTTTGCACATGCTAATTGCGCGTTGACCAACCCGGCGCGGAATGTGCGCGCCTTGCTATGCCGATCCGTGGCGCGCGCCCAGTCGTTTGAGCCGAGATAGGATCGCCTCGTCGCCATTCCATTTCGCATATCGGATCTGGTCCGATCGCCAGGTTGACCAGTGTTCGCCCGCGGATTCCGCCCTCACCAAGATTTGCAAGAGTTGATCGCGTTGGCCAAGCAGAGAAGCTGCGGTCGCGGGCCACTCTGATCCTGTTCTCGCGTCGGCGAGAAAAAGCGCATTTGGCGGACGCTGGGCGATGAGCTTAAGCACCGCAATCGCGCGCCCCTGTTTGAACGCAGCCTGTTCGGCAGCCAGCCGGGCATCAAGCGCAGCATCATGCTGCACCGCGGCCCAAAGCTGGGATTGGTCGAGATAGTTCGGAACATCGCCCTTTGATAAATAGATGAGCGAAAGATATTTGTGCGGCAAACTTAACTGGGGTTCGCGCACGCTCATCGCTTTGATCTGGGCCAAGCCACGATCGCCAGGCCCACATCGCCAGAGAGTCCAAGCGAACGCCAGTTCAACGGGTGTCGACCCGGGGTCCTGGCGCCGCGCTGCGCCTAATTCGGCCAGCGCTTCGTCCTCCAGCCCGGCGCTGCCTAATATATTACCGAGCCAGAAATGGGTCTGAGTGCTGTTTGGTTCGATGCGTAGCGATCGCTGGAAACGATCTTGGGCCGCCCTAAGATCGCCATCGCGCCAATACCAGATAAATCCCATGTCCCGGTTCGCTTCAGCGCTGTCGGGATCGATGGAGAGGGCCAGCTTCGCGGCCGCCTCGGCCTTTGAAAAAGCGATTGAATCCGGCATCGCCGTGTATTCGCGCGCCACCAGATAGACGTCGGCCAAGCCTGCATAGGCAGGAGAAAATCCGGGATCGCGGGTGATAACCTCGCCAAGTTCCGCGGTAGCTCTGGCGATGCCCTCCGGCGAGCGTGTCGCCCAATCGTCTCGCGCCTGCAAATAGAGCTGCGCCAACGCGGGATCGGCGGGCAAACCGTGCGAATGCGCGCTTGTCGCCGATCCGGGGCGGGCCTTCAGCATCTGCGGGCTGATCACGGCCAGCCCCAGGATTGCCGCCAGGGCGCCTGCCGCTATGCCCAATCCACGGCGCCGCCCCAGGCGTCGCGACGACGGCGTCGCGACTGGCGCGGCGCCTTGCGTCTCTGCTTCATCTTCAATTGTGGACGCATGGCTGTTGATCAGCCATGCATCAAGCTCGTCAGCATAAGCCCAGACAGACCCGTTTGTTTTGCCGGGCAAGCGACGTATCGGAAACTCACCGGCCTCCGCCCAGCGTATGACCGTGCTGCGATTGCGGTTAAAATGAGCGGCAATCGCCTTCCACCCATCGATGCGCACGCGTTTGTCATTCATAGAGACCGCCACCTTGGCCGCAACCATCGTATTTTGGATCGGCTCCCGCCCTAGGATGTCGCGTCAAAATCGCCGGAGTAACGAGCGACAACCGCCTCTCATGGGTGATCCCCTGAGCGGGACGCCGACCACAGACACATGACAGTTCTTCCAGCATGCTCAAAGGGCGTGTGTCGATAGGCAATGCTTGTGGCAATCCCGGCCTCGTAGCCCGCTCGCTTCGTGCGGCGCCCCGATGTCCCGAACCCCAAACTTCCTTATGCTGTCCAACCTTTTTGTAAGTGAGCGGCGTCGCAAGTTGTCGCAAACCGTCGCGTCACGCTGCAATTCCCGCGCCAGGAGTCTCGCGGCCTTGTCTGGGCAAGGCTAGGCGCCTCTGTTGCGGCGTACGGCTCGCAAGGGGTCAGGCGTATCGGTGGCGGCTCTCCTTTTTTAACAAATCATCGCAAACGGCGCCGCGCGCCGATCTAGGGACATGACCATGAACTTGAAAAGAGCAATTGCGGGCGCGGCCATCGCGCTGGGGGCTACGGCGGTGGCGGCCAGCGCCAACGCCGCCAACCTCGTGTTGAACGGAAGTTTCGAACTAGCTTCTGCAGGTAACAATACACCAACAGGAAACGGAGAACAGTTGGTGAACGGCAGCACCGCCATGGCCGATTGGACCGTTGTCGATGGGCCGGGCTTTGATGGAGTCGCGTGGTTGCCAAATGGTAACGGCTACGGGTTGTCGACGCCTTTTGGGAACGACTTTCTCGATCTCACAGGCTATAACGATCAACAGCCCTATTTCGGCGTAACCCAAACAATCACCACCACGCCGGGCAAATCCTATACGCTTACGTTTGATTTGGGCGTTGATCAGGTCGGTGGCCTATTCACTGGTCCAGTTGGCGTCACCGCCAGCGCGGGATCGACCAGTGGGACGTTCAATAATTATAACCCGGCTGGGACGGGAAATATCTGGCAGTCGTTTTCCCTGAACTTCACCGCCAGTTCCGCCGCGACCGCGATCACCATCCAGGGCTTGCAGGGCGACCAGTATATCGGCCTTGATAATGTCGCCGTGACCGGCTCCGCCGTTCCGGAGCCGGCGACGTGGGCGATGATGTTGGTTGGCTTCGGCGGCCTCGGCGCGGCGATGCGCTCACGTCGGAAGGCGTCGGCAGCGACCGCCTGATCGACCGCATCGTTGATTAAAGACACCGCTAACCGAGAGGCTAGCGGTGTTTTGCTACGCGGTCTTTCGCGCTCGCTGAACGCGCCTAGTGTAGAAGCGTAGTTTGCAGGAAATATCTTGTCTCCGCTCGTTCAATTTGACGTAGACATATCGATAATTGGCCAAGCCCAGCCAGTTGAGCCTGCCAACTGAAACAAACGAGAAAATTTTCGATAAGATATATTTGACGCGACAATCCCCCTCACCCCGCCCTTTTCCGCGCATACATCGCCGCGTCCGCCTGGGCCAGGATCTGTTCCGCGTCGGCGTCGGGGTCGATCTGGCCGACGCCGTAGCTGACCTTGATCGGGGCGAGCCATTCGCCGCACTGGACCGGCTCGGAGGATATCGCCGCGGCCAGGGTGGCGGCCTTGGCGGCCGCCGCGCCCAGGTCGGCCTGGGCCAGGATCACCGCGAACTCGTCGCCGCCCAGCCGGCCGACCACGTCGGACTCCCGCACATTGGCCGCCAATCGCCCCGCCACCGCCTGCAGCGCCAAGTCTCCGGCGGCATGACCGAACCGGTCGTTCACCGCCTTGAACCCATCCAGATCGAAATAGATCAGGCTGGCCGGCGAGCCATAGCGCTGGGCGAAGGCCGCGACCCGCTTCAGCTCTCGAACGAAGGCGCGGCGGTTCAGCAGCGGGGTCAAGGCGTCGAGATCGGCCAGGTCCTCGGCCTCGCTCAGATGCGCTTTCAACCGGCCCACCTCCTGGCGCAGCTCGTCGATTTCGTTGAGCAGATTGGTCAGGGCGCTTCGCACCGACGCCGTCAGCTCGGTTTCGTCGATGCCCAGGAAAGCGGCGCTGTCGGGGGCGCGAACCGCCTCGCCGGCCTGGGCCGAGGCGGCGGCCCGAAGCGCCACGCGCCGACGCACGCCGGACAACGGATCGGCGCGAACGCCCAGCAGCTTCATGTCGGCCCAGTCGTCATGTCGGCCCAGTCGTCGGCTCAGTCGTCGCTTCAGGCATCGCGGCGGTCTCCGGCGCGCAGAGAATCGTTAACGGCGTTCAGGATTCTTAACGCGATCGGTTGCGGGCGCAAGGCTGGGCCCTATACTGCGCCGCTTTCCGGATCGGGAGAGCCTTATGAGCGCCGACAAAGCGCCGGTCGCGATCATTATGGGCAGCCGATCGGACTGGCCGACCATGCGGGCGGCGGGCGAGGTGCTGGACGCGCTCGGCGTGGCCTGGGAGGCCAAGGTGGTCTCCGCCCATCGCACGCCCGACCGGATGTACGCCTTCGCCAAAACCGCTAAATCCGAGGGAATCAAGGTGATCATCGCCGGGGCGGGCGGGGCGGCGCATTTGCCGGGCATGACCGCGTCGATGACCACCTTGCCGGTGCTCGGCGTGCCGGTGGAGTCGCGAGCGCTGAAGGGACTGGATTCGCTGCTGTCGATCAACCAGATGCCCGGCGGGATCCCAGTGGCGACCCTGGCCATCGGCGAGGCGGGCGCGCGCAACGCCGGCCAGCTGGCGGCTCAGATCCTGGCCTTGTCGGACCCCGCTCTGGCCGAACGGCTTGAGGCGTTTCGCGCGCGGCTGACCCAATCGGTCGCCGAGACGGTGACGGACGACTGACACAAGTGGCCAGCTTTCCCCTATCTCCCGGAGCGACCATCGGCGTGCTCGGCGGCGGCCAACTGGGCCGGATGCTGGCCCTAGCCGCGGCGCGGCTGGGCTTCGATGTGGCGATCCTGAGCCCGGAGCCGGACGCCTGCGCCGCCCGCGTCGCCGCGCGAAGCATCGTCGCGACCTATGACGATCCTGACGCGCTGGAGACCTTGGCCCAGGTCGCCGAGGTGGTGACCTTCGAATTCGAGAACGTGCCGGCCAGCGTGGTCGAACAGCTGCAGGCCTTTGGCGTCGAGGTGGCGCCTGGGCCGCGCGCCCTGGCCATCGCCCAGGACCGGGTCGACGAGAAGACCTTCCTGCGCCAATGCCGGGTCCCGACGGTGGATTTCGCTCCCATAGCCAAGGCGCGCGATGTCGCGGCGGCGCTCGACAAGCTGGGCGCGCCGGCCCTGCTCAAGACCCGACGCGACGGCTATGACGGCAAGGGCCAGACCTGGATCGAAAGCCACGCCGACGCCGAGGCCGCCTTCGAGCGCATCGGCCGGGCGCCGGCGATCGTCGAGGCGCGGGCGGATTTCGTGCGCGAGCTTTCGGTGATCGCCGCGCGCGGCCGCGACGGCGACGTGCGGGCCTATCCGGTGGGCGAAAACCATCATGAAGGCGGCGTCCTGCGCCGCACCAGCGCCCCCGCCAACGTTTCCGCCGCCTTGACCGGCGAGGCCGAGACCATCGCCGCCCGGATCTTGACCCAGCTGGACTATGTCGGCGTGATCGGAGTCGAGCTGTTCGAGCTGGCCGACGGGCGCCTGCTGGTCAACGAATTCGCCCCCCGAGTCCACAATTCCGGACACTGGACGCTGGACGGCTGCGAGGTCGACCAGTTCGAGCAGCACATTCGCGCCATCGCCGGCTGGCCGCTGGGGCCCACCGCCCCACTGGCCCATGTCGAGATGGAGAACCTGCTGGGCGACGAGGCCGATAACTGGACCGCGCTGGCGCACGAGGCCGAGGCGCGGCTATGGCTCTACGGCAAGGGCGAGGCCCGGCCAGGCCGCAAGATGGGCCACGTCAACCGGCTGAGGCCGTTGGATTAGGGGGCAGCAAAGCCTCTCCCCCTCGATGGGGGAGAGGTTGGAGTGGGGGTGCGTCCACCGGCGGTGACGAAAAGATTGCGTTCGAGTCCAAACGCGTTCTTCACCCCATCCTCGGCGTGTTCACCCCCAACTCTGCCCTTCCCCCATCGAGGGGGAAGGGTTCTGTTTTCGGAAGAACACCCAGCCTTGGCGCGCCGTAGCGCAGCCGGCCTAGCCGCTCGGCCAGATCGCGGCCGAAGGTTGCGGGCTTGCGCGTCGCCTTCCACTTTTCGAAGGCCATGACGTTGTCGATCCGCGCGGCGAGTTCGGCGCTGGCGGCTTCGCGCCCGGCGCTGAGGCGCACCGCCAGGGTCGAGATCAGGATGCCGGACAGCAACGCGCGCTTGGAATAGTGGTTCTCGTCGGTCGCCACGTCGCCGGCCCAGCGCCACAGACTATCGGCGCTGTCCCAAGCCAAGCGCAGACCTAGCGGGACATTGGGCGGCAGGACCAGGAATGCGGCGCATCGCTTGGTCGCCTCAGTGTCGGCGTCGGCCGCATCCAGGCGAGCCTCGACGCCCGCGGCGATACGGGCGCGAATCTTCAGCATCGACGGGTCGATCTGAGCGAGGGCGCGCATCGCGGCCTGGTCGTGGCGCCGCGAGAGCAGGGCGGCCAGATCGGGCGGGCCGTTGGGCAGCAGCAGCTGGGCCTCGCCCGTCGGCAGGCCGATCGCGTGGGCCGCGGCGGCGATCAGGCCGGCGTTCCACCCCTTGGCTCCGACGAGCGGGATCGCCGCGTCAAGCAGACGCTGCTCAGTTTCGTCGGCCCAATCGGGGGCGCCATCGAGTGCGTCCGTTGTCATATTGCTAGTCTATACACGGCTTTCGCCGGCGTCTCGCCGTAGACATCGCGCCCGGCCTCTGGTATCAGCCGCGCCAACGTCCGGGAGAGCCTCTCCCGGTGAAGCATTTCGTATTCGCCGTTCGCGCCAACTCGTTGATGGATGACGGGCGCGGCCGGTTTCCGGAGGACCTAGTCATCGTTCAGATTTTTGTTCGCGACAACAATGTCGACCAAGCGCTCAAGGCCCTGAAGAAGAAGATGCAGCGCGAGGGCTCGTTCCGCGAAATGAAGCGGCACGTCCACTACGAAAAGCCGTCTGAAAAGCGCGCTCGCCAAAAGGCCGAGGCCGTCCGCCGCGCCCGCAAGCTGGCCCGCAAGCGCATGCAGCGCGAAGGCCTGTTGCCCGCGCCGAAGAAGGTCGTTCGCACTTAAACAGCGCTCGATCGATGAGTTTTGGAGGCCGCGCCGACGTTGCGCGGCCTTTTTCGTTGGCGGCCGTGCGTGCTTCGACACGGCCGCTATGCGACCGGCTCAGCATGACGTAGAGGGGTGGCGTCAAAACAACTTCGTCATGCTGAGCCGCGCGTGAAAGGCGCGTGTCGAAGCACGCACAGCCCGTCTCTACACTCCTCGCCCCATCAGCTTCAGCGCCAACCCCTTCAGATCCACCCGGCCCGTCGACAGCGCGCCGGCGCGGAACGCCCGGCCGCAGATCCAGATCACCACGGCGGTGGTCGCCGCCATCAGGGCCAGGCTGCCGCCGATGCGCAGCAGCGACGGGCCGCTGGCCACCCTTGCGATCATCAAGAACGGCGTGAACGGCGGGATCCAGGACAGCACCGCCAGGATCGGAGAGTCGGGATGGGTGATCGATTGCGCCATGAAGATCAGCGGGATCATCAGCACCAGCATCACCGGCGCCAGCAGCGTCTGCGCGTCGCGCGGCGTCTCGCAGAACGCGCCGATGGACACGAAGATCGAGGCGTACATCAGATAGCCGCCGATCAGATAAAGCGCGAAATAGAGCACTAGGCCCCGGCCAATCAGCACCGCCCACAGATCCGCGCCGAGACCTGGCGCGCTGACCGCGACGATCGCAGCGCCGATCAGGCCCCAAAGGGTCAGCACGCTGAGGGTGACCGCTCCGGCGCCCAGGATTTTGCCGCCCATGATCTGGGCCGCCGAAGCCGAGGTCAAAAGCACTTCCAGGATCCGCGTGCTCTTCTCCTCGATCACGCTGATCAGCAGGATCTGAGCGCCCGTCAGGACGGTGGACCACAAGAGAAAGCCCATGGCGAAGCCGGTCAGCGACGGCAACCGGTCGCGCAGCGACACCCGCCCGCCCTCGGCCGCCTTGGGCGAATAGACCGCCACCACCGGCTGGGTCCGGTCCGCCGCCGCCAGGACGCCCGGACTGACCCCGGCTTCGATCAGGTGCTGACGGCGCAGCACGCGGGCCAGATCCTCATGCAGACGCCGCTCCAGGGCCTGATCCGACAGGTTGTTTGTCCAAAGATCGAGCGCGACGTGGCCCGCCTTGCGGCTCAGCACCACGGCGTCATCGAGGCGCGGGCGATCGACCGCCGTTCGCCCCGTCGTCAGATAGGGGCGCAGGATCGCGCCCGCGGCCGTGGCGCTGGCGGCGTTCCGCGCGTCTGCTGGCGCCGTCACGACCTGGATCGACCGGGGTCCGTGCGCCTCGTCCTCGGCCAGCGTCGTTCTCAGGACGTCGCCAAGACCCTGGCCGGTTAGGTCGACGATCGCCAGCCTGGGCGGCGGCGTGGTCCGCTCCATCAGACCCGGCAGGGCCGTCACGCCATAGATCAAAAGCGGCATGGCGCAGAGCGACAGCCAAAAGCCGACCGTGCGGACGTAGCTGATATATTCGCGCCAGGCGATGCGCAGAATCCGGCTCATGCGCGGCCCTCGGTCAAAAGGATAAAGGCGTCGTGCAGGCTGGGCTCGCGCACCTCGAACCGGCGCAGGTCCAGATCGCGGGCGAAGGCGGCTTTCAGGGCGTCCTGGGCCGGCGCGCCGGGCGCCAGGGCGGCGACGATCCGCCGCCCGCCGCCGTCTGCGTCTTGCAGCGCCTCATCGGCCTCGACCGCGGTGACGCCGGGCAACGCCGCGACCGCCGCGCGGTCAAGCGCGCCCTCCAGCACCAGCCGCCGGGGCGCGGCGGCGCGGGCCTGGTCCACCGGGCCGTCGAACACCTTGCGGCCCCTGGCCAGCAGAACCACCTGGTCGCACAGCCGCTCGGCGTGCTGCATCACGTGGGTGGAGAAGACCACGGTGGCGCCGCGCTCGGCCAGGCTCCGGATGATCGCCTCCAGCGACTGCTGATTAACCGGATCGAGCCCGGAAAACGGCTCGTCCAGCAGGACCAGGTCCGGCTCGTGGGCGATAGCCGACAGCAGCTGGACTTTCTGGGCCATGCCCTTGGACAGCGATTTGATCGGCCGGTGCATCGCCTCGCCCAGCCCCTGACCTTCCAACAGAGTGACCGCGCGCCGCCGGGCCTCGGCCGTGGGCACGCCCTTCATCCCGGCGAAGAAGACGATGGCGTCGATCGCGGTCATGCGACGATAAAGGCCGCGTTCCTCGGGCAGGAAGCCGATCCGCTGGCGCACCCGGCGCGCGTCCGGCGAACCCAGCACGGTGATCTTGCCGGCCGTCGGCTCGACCAGGCCGAGGATCATACGGATCGTGGTGGTCTTGCCCGCGCCGTTGGGGCCGAGGAATCCGCAGATGCGACCCTCGCCGGCCTCGAAGCCCAGGTCATGGACCGCCTCGAAGCCGCCATAGCGCTTGGTGACGCCGTCGAGCTTAAGCGCCGCGCTCACGCCGCGGCCGCCATCGCCGCGTCGCGGACGTGAACGATGGCGCGGGTGACCGCCTCGGCATGGCGCGCGCCGATCAGGCTGGCGTGGTTGGCGCCCAGCACTCGCTCGTGATGTCCGTGAGGCGAGCGCCGCGCGGGCTCCGTTCGCACGGCCTCCTGCCGAGGCGGCGCACGGACCGGGCCCGCCAGCACGACCGCGACCGGCCAGCCTGGGTTCAGCGGGCCGGCCGCTGTCGCCTGGCTGACGCTGGTCTCCCACTGGATGACTTCGTCGGCGGCGGCGCGGTTGTGGGCAGGGTCGGCGAAAGCCCAGCGCTTGCGCCCGGCCGCTTCCGGCGTCAGACCGATCTGGTCGGCCCATCGGCTCAAGGGCTTCAGCAATCCGCGTGACGCCGCCCACGCCGCCGCGCGGGAGAATTGCACGTAGGTGGCCGCCACCCGCTTTGCGGCGGGATCGGCGGCCAGCGCTGGAGTGATGGCGTCGACGAAGACCAGGCCCGCGACCTTTTCCGGATTGCGCGCGGCGAACAGGTGGATGTGCAGCCCCGCCATCGAATGGCCCGCGACCACGAAGGGGGCCGACTCGCCGAGGGCGGCCAGCAGCATTTCCAGGTCTGAGACGATGGCCAGCCCATCACGCGGACTGGGTCCGGGACCGGAATGCGCCAGACCGGCGCGGTCATAGGCGATCGAGGCGATCCCCTTGGCCGCCAGCTGCTGCTGGACCACCGCCCAGTCCGCAGAAAATCCGAACGATCCAGCCTCGAGCAAAACGGTCAGCTCTCCTGCCTTGGGCCCCGCGCGTACCACGTGCATCGTCCGGCCGTCGATCTGGACCCGCTCACCGCGGGGTTCCGGGGCGCAGCTGACGGTGGCCATGCCGGCTCCCGGTGAGAAGGACGTTCGCTCGCGAGTCTCGCCTGTGTCGCGCCGCCCGGCAAGGCCGAGCTGAGCCGCTGGTTTGGAAAGGCCATGGAAGGTTTTTAACCACCAAGCTCACCAAGTTCATGGCCCTGGACGATGGTCGTGTCCCCGTGCGAAGCGCTGATCTACTTCTTCGCGCCTTCCTTGGTGCTCTTGGTGGTCAAAATTGGGCTTCGCCCGATCAGCGGACGCCGGCGGCCTCGCGCACCTCGCCGATCGCCTTGACCACTGCGTCGGCATGCTGGACGCCCAGCAGGGTGGCGTGGCCGGCGCCCGCGACCACCTCGATCGAACCCTGCCGCGCCTGGTGGGCCGGCTGGGCGCGCAGGCCGGAGCCGACCAGAGGTCTGCGATTGCCGCCGGCCATCACCACCGCGACCGGCCAGTCCGGGTTCAGCGGGCCGGTGGCCAGGCCCTGGTCAGCGGCGTTCAGCCACTGATCGACCTCGCGCGAGGCCCAGTGATTGTGTCTCGCAGAGGCGAAGGCGCGGCGCTTTTCGGACGAGGCCGGCTCGGTCAGCCCAATCTTGTCGCCGAACCATGTGCCAGCCAGCGGCGCGTAGAGGCCAGCGCTGGCGCCGAACGCGGCCAGCCGCGAGGCGCGGGTGAACTGCTTGACGAAGTTGCGGCCTTGCGGCGTTTCCGAGGCCTGCGGCGTGGTCGCGTCGACGAACACCAGCCCCTTGACCTTGTCCGGGTTACGATTGGCGAACAGCCAAAGATAGAGCCCGGCCATCGAATGGCCGACCAGGATGTAGGGGCCGTCCTCATGGGCGGCCTTCAACAGCCGCTCCAGATCGCCGACCACCGCCAGCCCGTCGCGCGGTTCCGGCCCGGGGTCCGAGATCCCCATACCCGCGCGGTCATAAGAGCAGGCGCGCCAGCCGCGGGCCATGGTGCGCTCCTGAACGACGCCCCAGTCGGCGGAGAAGCCGAAGGCGCCGGCCTCGAACAGCACAGTGGGGCTCGCGTCCTTCGGCCCCTCGCAAATCAGGTGCATCCGGCGCCCGCCGCCGATGTCGACCATCTCGCCACGCATCTTCAGGGGACTCGCCACAGCCACGAACATCCCCCCAATGGCGATATAGGCCAGAACCGCCAAAACGATTCCAGCCACGATCTTGGAAATAAGGTGCATGCACACGACCTAGGCGCGAGCGGTGTCGGATTTGCGACGGTTCGTCGTCTCTCGCATGCGCGAAACGCGCGGGACGAGCGTGGGCGCTAGGTCGTCAGAGCGCCTTGACGATGCCCTCGACCATCTTCTTAGCGTCGCCGAACAGCATCATGGTGTTGTCCATGAAGAACAGCTCGTTCTCCACCCCCGCATAGCCCGAGGCCATGGAGCGCTTGACGAAGAGGACGGTGCGGGCCTTTTCCACGTCCAGCACCGGCATGCCGTAGATCGGCGACTTGGGGTCGGTCTTGGCGGACGGGTTGGTCACGTCGTTGGCGCCGATGACGAAGGCCACGTCGGCGGCCGGGAACTCGGCGTTGATGTCCTCCAGCTCGAACACCTCGTCATAGGGCACATTGGCCTCGGCCAGCAGCACGTTCATGTGCCCGGGCATGCGGCCGGCGACGGGGTGGATGGCGTATTTCACCTCCACGCCCTCTTCCTTCAGCCTGTCGGCCATTTCACGCAGGGCGTGCTGGGCTTGGGCCACGGCCATGCCGTAGCCGGGGACGATGATGACCTTGGAGGCGTTCTTCATGATGAAGGCCGCGTCTTCGGCGCTGCCCTGCTTCACCGGTCGGTCGACCTTGGGCCCGCCGGCGCCCGCATCGCCGGAATCCGTGGCGCCGAAGCCGCCCAGGATCACCGAGATGAAGCTGCGGTTCATCGCCTTGCACATAATGTAGCTGAGGATGGCCCCGGAGGAGCCCACCAGCGCGCCTGTGATGATCAGTGTGGTGTTTTCCAGCGTGAAGCCCAGGGCCGCGGCGGCCCAGCCGGAATAGGAGTTCAGCATCGAGACGACGACGGGCATGTCCGCGCCGCCGATGGGGATGATCAGGGTGATCCCGATCACCAGCGAGAGAGCGAAGATGGCCCAAAACGCCCATTTAGCCTCGCCCTGGCTCATGACCAGGAAAACGATCAGCCCGACCAGGCTGATGGCCAGCGCCAGATTCAGGATGTGCCGCGCCGGCAACAGGATCGGCGCGCCGCTCATATTGCCGTTCAACTTGGCGAAGGCGATCACCGAGCCGGTGAAGGTGATGGCCCCGATCGCGACGCCCAGGGACAGCTCGATCAGGCTTTCTAGTTTGATCCCGCCAGGGGCGTCGATGTGGTAGGCGGCGGGGGTGTAGATGGCCGCGACGGCCACCAGACAGGCGGCCATGCCGACCAGGGAGTGGAAGGCGGCCACCAGCTGAGGCATCGAGGTCATGGGCACGCGCCGGGCGATCATTGCGCCGACGCCGCCTCCGATGGCGATGCCGACGCCGATCAGGCCGAGCGTGAGCGGGTCGAGATTGCCCTGGCTCCAGAGGGTCAGCAGGGTCACGCCGACGGCGATGGCCATGCCGATCATGCCGTTGCGGTTGCCCGCCTGGCTGGTCACCGGGCTGGAGAGCCCCCGCAGCGCCAGGATGAACAGGACGCCCGAGACGAGATAGAGGATGGCCGCGATGTTGGCGTTCACTGCGCCCCCTCCTTCTTCACGGCGGGAGCCTTCTTTTTGTACATCGCCAGCATTCGTCGCACGACCAGGAAGCCGCCGAAGATATTGACCGAGGCGAAGGCGGCGGCGACCGCGCCGGCCCCCTTGGAGACCAGGATGGAGCCGGAGAGCGCATGATCGGGCGCCTGGGCCGCGGCGGCCAGCAGGGCGCCGACGATGATCACCGAGGAGATGGCGTTGGTGACCGCCATCAGCGGGGTGTGCAGGGCCGGCGTCACGCTCCAGACCACGTAGTAGCCGACGAAGATGGCCAGCACGAAGATCGCAAGGCGGAACACGGTCGGATCTACGGCTTCCATGTCAGAAACCTTCACTGGAGGTGGGTTGCGGTGCGTGCTTCGACACGCGGCCCTGTGGGCCGCTACTCAGCATGACGAGGTTTGTTGCGATCCCCCCAGGTCGTCTTCCTGAGTAGGCCGCGACAGCGGCCGTGTCGAAGGACGCAGGATCGATTGAGCGAGCGGTCATCTAGGCGCTCTTGAACGTGGGATGCACCACGGCGCCGCCGTGGGTGATCAGCGAGGCCTTGAGGATATCGTCCTCGTAGTCGGGAGCCAGCGCGCCTTCCTTGTTGATCAAGAGTCCCGCGAAGTTGAGCAGGTTGCGGGCATAGAGGTTGGAGGCATCGGCGGCGACTCGGCCGGGCAGGTTCGGTATGCCCAGGATCTTGACCCCGGCGACAACGGCCACCTCGCCCAGCTTGGCGCCGACCACATTGCCGCCCTGCTCGATGGCCAAATCCACCAGGATCGAACCCGGCTTCATCGAGGCCACCTGATCGGCGCTGACCAGCTTGGGCGCCGGGCGGCCGGGGATCAGCGCCGTGGTGATGACGATGTCCTGTTTGGCGATGTGGGTGGAGACCAGCGCGGCCTGCTTGGCCTGGTATTCGGCGCTCATCTCCTTGGCGTAGCCGCCGGCGGTCTGGGCGTTCTTGAATTCCTCGTCCTCCACGGCGAGGAACTTCGCGCCAAGGCTCTCAACCTGTTCCTTGGTTGCGGGGCGCACGTCCGTGGCTGTGACGACGCCCCCCAGGCGCCGTGCCGTGGCGATGGCTTGCAGGCCCGCGACGCCGACGCCCATGATGAAGATCTTGGCCGGGGCGACCGTGCCCGCCGCCGTCATCATCATCGGCAGGGCGCGGCCATAGGCTTCCGCCGCCTCGATCACGGCGCGGTAGCCAGCGAGGTTGGCCTGGCTGGACAGCACGTCCATCGCCTGGGCCCGCGTGGTCCTGGGGATGAACTCCATGGCGAAGGCGCTGGCGCCCTTGGCGGCCAGCAAGTCCAGCAGGGGCCGGTTGTTGAAGGCGTCCAGCATGGAGACGACGATGGCTCCGGGCTTCAGCGCCGCGACCTCGTCTTCCGTCGGTCCGCGCACCTTGAACACGACGTCGGCCGAGGAAATCGCCTCGGCGCCGGTCTTGGCGATCTCCGCGCCGGCGGCGGCGAAATCCGCGTCGGGGATCGAGGCGCCATCGCCGGCGCCGGTTTCGACCACGACGGTGAAGCCGAGGCCGATGAGTTTCTTGACGGTTTCCGGGTTGGACGCGACGCGGGTCTCGGCGTTGCGTCGTTCCTTCGTCACGGCGATACGCGCGGCCATGCGTTCAGAGCCCCCCAAAGAGAACGCGGTTCGCTCGACTAAGCGATCACCGCGTCGATTCGTCCAGCCGATAGATCACGCGCAGACGATACTGACTATAAAGCCGCCCCCGCGCCCTGTCAGTGGGTGGGAGAGCGGCTGTGCAGCGCGAAAATGCCGACCGCCGTCAGGACGATGGCAGAGAAGAGCGCTGTAAGAAACCCCGCGTCGGTGCAAAACCACATCGTAAAGAGCAACACGCCCACGGCGACCGCCAAACAGCTCCATTTCGTGGCGTTCATGACCGCGCGAAACGTCGCCTGCTGGGCGTGAACGTCCTGATCGCCGTGGTGATAGTCTTGAGCCTGCCCGGCCATATGCGCGTCCTTCAGCGGCGGTGGAATTTCGTCGTCGACTACAGCAATGCGGCTGCTGGCTCAAGGCTGAGCGGCAAGGCGCCTTACAGCGCGCCGCCCGGCCAACAGGCCAGCACGCTGCGCAGCGCCGCCACGAGGGCCAGGGGCTGGTCGACCATGATGTGGTGCTCGCTGTCCGGAATCACGATCGATTTGGTTCGCGCCGGCAGGACGCCGGCCTGGTGGGCGTGCCGCTCCATGATCTTGGACCGGTCGCCATAGATGTGCACCAGCGGCGCGCCGCTGTCCTTCTGGGCGACCTGGGTCATGGTCGAGCGGTCGAGCTTGCTCCAGAGCAGCGGGTCGAACCGCCAGGTCCAGCCCTCGCCGCCGCCTTCACCCTCGCCTTCCGGCAGCGGCACGCGCTTGAGCGAACGGCGGGCGATGAAGTCGGCGATGTAGAAATTGGAGCAGCCCTGGGGCGGCATCAGGCGGAACCGGGCCAGCGCCGCGGCCAGGGTCGGATAGACGCGGTTCGGCGAGGTCCGGGCCATGGGGGAGCGAAAGCCCTCGCTGGCCGGCGGCGGCCCGCCGAAGCCGGTGTCGACCAGGATCGCGCCGGACATCCACTGCGGATAGTTCATCGCCGCGTAGAAGACCTGCGAACCGCCGAACGAATGGCCGATGAACACCGGCTTGGCGGCGGCCTTGTAGAGACCGGCCGCGTGGGCGGCCTGATGGGCTTCCGCCGCGAAGGTCTCGAAAGAATAGGAGTCCCGCCAGTCCGAGGCGCCCATGCCCGACAGCGAGATCGCCGCGACCCGATAGTCCATGGCCAGGTAGGGGGCGATGAAGCTCCACCAGTCGGCGTGCGCCGTGTTGCCGTGCACCAGGATCAGGCCAGGCTTGCCGACTTCGCCCCAGGTCAGCAGCTCGATATTGGCGCCGGCGACCGGAATCATCGATCGTTCCGGCTCCTGGGCGATGGCCCATTTGAACCAGTCCGGCGCCGGGGGCTCTTCGCCGTTGAACGCGATCAACGGCGGTTCGACCTGGGGCCAGTTGGGAAACGGGTCGTCAGCCATCTTGTCCCTCAAACGCTTGTTTGATCCGCCGCCTTCCTGACTAAACGCCGTTCAGCGAAACGCAAGCCCGGTGTGGCTCGCATCCATGAGGTTCGGGACGGGCGCCTGGGCGGCGGGCGTCGACTGATTAAGCCGAGCGCCTCAGACCAGCTGTTCGAACTCGTCGACCAGCCGTTCCAGCCGCGCGCAGCCGCCGTCCCAGAAGCTCTTCTGGCGCGGATCAAGGCCAAAGGGCTTCAGGGCCTCGACATAGGTGCGCGAGCCACCGGCGGCCAGCAGGTCCTCGTACAGCGGCGCGAAGGCGGCGGGATCGCGTCTGCGCGCCTCCATCAGGGCTTCGACCAGCAGGTTGCCGAAGGCGTAGGCGTAGACATAGAAGGGCGCGTGCACGAAATGGCTGACATAGGCCCAGTAATGCTCGTAGCCGGGGTTCAGCTTGACGGCGGGGCCCAGGCTCTCGCCCATCACCTCCAGCCAGATCGCGCCGATCTGGTCGGGCGCGAGTTCGCCGCGCCGCCGTTCGTCGTGCAGGCGGGTCTCGAAGCGGTGGAAGGCGATCTGGCGCACCACGGTGTTGAGCCCATCCTCGATCTTTCCCGCCAGGAGCGCGCGGCGGTCTCGCGGCTCGGCCTCGGCCAGCAGGCGCTCGAACACCAGGCCCTCGCCGAAGATCGAGGCGGTCTCGGCCAGGGTCAGCGGCGTGTCGGCCAAAAGCGTGCCCAGCGGCGCGGCCAGGGTCTGGTGCACCGCATGGCCCAGCTCGTGCGCCAGGGTCAGCACGTCGCGCCGCTCGCCCATATAGTTCATGAAAACATAGGGATGCCGATCGGCGGTCACGGGGTGCGAATAGGCACCCGACGACTTGCCGGCCCGGGGCCGCGCGTCGATCCAAGGGTTCTGGAAGAAGGTCAGCGCCTTGTCGGCGAAGCCTGGCGCCAGGCCGCGATAAGCCTCCAGCACGATCGCCTTGGCCTCGCTCCAGTCGTAGCGGCGCGGCTGGGCCTGATCGAGCGGGGCGTTGCGATCCCAGTGGTCCAGAACGCGCTTGCCCAGCACCTTGGCCTTCAGCGCGTAGTAGCGGTGCGAGACGCGCGGATAGGAGGCGACCACCGCCGCCTCCAGCGCCGCCACGGCCTCGCCGTCGACCTCATTGGCCAGGTGGCGCGAATCCGCCGGCTGCGCGAACTTGCGCCAACGGTCCTCGACCTGCTTTTCCAGGGCTATGGTGTTGAGGCACAGCGCGACCGTCGAGGTTCGTTCCTCCAGCGCCTTGGCCAAGGCGGCCGCGGCGGTCTTCCGCCGGGCGGGGTCGGGATCCGACAGGCGGTTCAGCACCTCGGCCAGGCTCAGATCCTCGCGGCCGCAGCGCGCGACCAGCTTGCCCAGCGTCTCGTCATAGAGCCGCGTCCAGTTGGCCAGGGCTGGGGCGCGGTCGACGAACAGCCGCTCCAGATCCGCCGACAGCTCGTGCGGGCGGCCCAGGCGAACCCGGCGCAGCCAGGGCCGAAACCGCGCGGCGGACGGCTCGGCGCGCATGGCCGCCTCAATCTCCCATTCCTCCAGTTCGTTCAGTTCCAGCGTGAAGAACAAGGTCTCCGCGCCGATCGCCGCGGCGCGGCCACGCACGTCGGCCTCGAACTTGGCCCAGGCCGGATCGTCGCGCGCCACCGAGGTCGAGAGCGAGGCGTAGGCCCCCACGGCCCAGAGCCCGTTGACGCCGCCCTCATAGAGGCTGACGCCCTCGGCCAGGCGCAATCCCAGGCGCGAAGGATCGGCGCGCGCGGCCACGAAGGCGCCCTTCATCTTGACCAGGGCGTCGCTGGCCGCCACGGCCATGGCCAGCTGCTGCTCGATCCTGGGATCGTCGCGGCCGCTGAACAGATCGTCGAGCCGCCATTCGGGCAGGGCGTCGACCAGGGTTTCGGGCTTGGGCTGAACGGTCATTGGGCGATTGTAGGACGCGCGCTCTCCGCGCGGCAAACGAAAGTGGCGACGGGCTCATTTGACCACGAAGGACACAAAGGACACGAAGAAGGTCACGAAGGAACAGATCGACGCTTTGCGTGGGATGCTGGCGTTGCTCCAGGACCCAGAACTTGGTGTCCTTTGTGTCCTTCGTGGTCAAACGGGGCTTCGCCCGACCCATGCGCGGACCCTTGCCCAAAAAGGCCGCCGTTAAGGACTCAGGAACTCCCCCTCAACCCGCCCTTTACCTCGCCGGGCTAGAAGTGTCTCAAAATCAGCCAACCCCATCGAGGGACGGCGATCTGGTGGGTGTGCTTATGACCAAGACGGTTCTCGTCGTCGATGATGATCCGACCCAGCGTCGGTTGATCCAGGCCGTGCTGGAGCGCGAGGGCCTGGCCGTGGCCCACGCCGAGAGTGGCGAGCAGGCGATCGATCGGCTGGCGGCTGGCGGCGCGGCCGACGCGATCATGCTCGACCTGGTCATGCCGGGTCTGGGCGGCCTGGCGACGCTCAAAGAATTGCGCCTGCGCGGCTTTCACCAACCGGTGGTGGTGCTGACCGCGACCGGCGGCATCGACACGGTGGTCCAGGCCATGCAAGCCGGGGCGCAGGATTTCTTCGTCAAGCCGGCCTCGCCGGAGCGGATCATGGTTTCGATCCGCAACGCCCTGCAGCTGGGCGACCTGAAGGGCGAGGTGGACCGCCTGAAGAAGCGCTCCGCCGGCCGCATCACCTTCGCCGACATGATCGGCGCCTCGCCGGCGATGACCATGGTCAAGCGGCTGGGCGAGCGGGCGGCCAAGTCTTCCATCCCCATCCTGATTTTGGGCGAAAGCGGCGTCGGCAAGGAGCTGATCGCGCGCGCCCTGCACGGCGGCTCCGAGCGGGCCGGCAAGCCGTTCGTCGCGGTCAACTGCGGCGCCCTGCCGGAAAACCTGGTGGAATCCATCCTGTTCGGTCACGAAAAGGGCAGTTTCACCGGCGCGACGGACAAACACCTGGGCAAGTTCCAGGAGGCCACCGGCGGCACCCTGTTCCTCGACGAGGTGGGCGAGCTGCCGCTGGACATGCAGGTCAAGCTGTTGCGCGCGTTGCAAGAAGGCGAGATCGACCCTGTCGGGTCCAAACGCCCGGTCAGGGTCGATGTGCGCATCGTCTCGGCCACCAACCGGGACCTGGCCCAGCAGGTCGCCGAGTCCAGGTTCCGCGAAGACCTCTATTACCGGCTGAACGTGTTCCCGATCGAGGCGCCATCCTTGCGCGAGCGCCGCGAGGACATCCCCTCGCTGGTCGAGCACTTCATCCGTCGCTTCAACGTCGAGGAAGGCAAACGCGTGGTCGGGGCGACGCCCGAGACCATGGCCCTGCTGGGCGAACACGATTGGCCCGGCAATGTGCGGCAGCTGGAAAACGCGGTCTATCGCGCCATCGTGCTGGCCGATGCGCCCTATCTGCAGCCCTACGACTTCCCGGCCGTGTCGGGCCTGAAGGCGCCGCCGCCGGAAACCGGCGCCGCCCCCGCGCCGGCCGCCGCCATTCCATCGGCCCAGCAGATGCTGCAGGACATTCCGGCCGATTCGCCGGTGCGCATCCTCGACGAGCGCGGCCATCTGCGCACGCTGGAAGAGATCGAGCGCGATCTGATCCAGCACGCCATCGAAATCTATTCCGGCCATATGAGCGAGGTGGCGCGCCGCCTCGGCATCGGCCGCTCGACCCTCTACCGCAAGGTCCGCGAACAGGGTCTGGACGGGGTGTTCGACGAGGCGGTGTGAGCGCGCGGCGGCGGACGGCAGATTGACATTGCCACGATAGCCGTGGGCGCCGATAAGCCTTGTTGGGCGGTTCCAGCAGGGTCGATGCGGCGATGTTCGCGGGGTGGCAGAGCTTTTACCAGATGACCGGCGGGGCGGCGGCCACGCTTACGGGTCTGCTTTTCATCGTCATTTCCTTGACGGCCGGGCGGCAGCGGCCGGTGTCCGAGCGCGGGGCCCAGCTCTTCACCACGCCGACCATGTTCCACCTGGTCTCGGTGCTGGTGATCAGCGGACTGGCGCTGATGCCGGACAGCCCCGCGGTCTCCCAAAACCTGCTCATGATCGTCTGGGCGCTCGGGTCGCTGGTCTACGGCCTCACCCGCGCGCTGGGCGTCCGCGCCATCACGCGCCAGCTGCATTGGACCGACTTCTGGTGGTACGGCTTCGCCCCAGCCGCGGTCTATGTGGCGCTGGCGATCGCCACGGCCACGGCCTGGCTGCGGGCGCCGCACGGGGTCTATCTTCTCGCCCTCTGTCTCACCGCTCTGCTGGTCCTTTCCATCCGCAACGCCTGGGACCTAGTCACCTGGCTGGCGCCTCGGCGGGACGAAGGGGGGAGCTGAAACGTCGCCCTAGTTCCAGGGACGCGCCCTAGCTGGCTAGTTCCGGGGACGCAATACCTCGGCTAGTTCCGGGGACGCAATACCTAACTCCCTGGCCGACCTACCTTCGGCTTCGGTCCCGGTTTCTTGCGAGCGAGCGGCCGGGCGAGCCTGTGTTCGAGATCGGCGACGAACTCCGCCGAGCCGAGCGGCCGGCCCGTCCGCTCGCCCGATCGGATGGCCGCGTGTTCTTTCGCCCCGAGGCCGCCGGCCAGGAAATCCGCCCAATCGGGGACCCGGTCCAGCAGTGGGCCCACGCTGACCAGTTCGTCGTCCTGGCCCGCCAGGTGGGCTCGGGCGCTCGACCAGAGCCACTGCTGCGGCCGAGCAGCCAGCCCTGCGCGCACCGGATTGAGCTCGACATATCGTGCGCAGGCCAAAAGATGCGCCTCGTCCGTGGCGACCGAGGCGAACCGGCCCTGCCACAGATAGCCGCGCCAGCCTTCGCGCATATTGATCCGCCGCGAATAGCGCCGGTGGGTCTCGCCCAGCGCCCGGCGCAGACCGCCCTCGTCATTAGGGACAAGGATCAGATGGACGTGGTTGGGCATCAGACAATAGGCCCACACCGCAACGCCCGCCGCGCGGCACCCGTCCGCCAGCAGGGACAAATAGGTCCGGCTGTCCTCCGCCGAAAAAAACACCTGCTGACGCCGGTTGCCCCGCTGCGTCACATGATGGGCGACCCCAGCCGCCACGACCCGCGCCAATCTCGCCATGGCGCAGGATTGGCCGATTCGAAGAGTCCCGTCAATTAAGTATTGTGTCCCCTGAACTCCCTGAACTCCGCGCTAACGACGCCCGAAGCCGCGCCTCACCTCGGCCGCACGCGCGGGTCGGGCGGCAGGTACCGGGGGGCGGTGGGCTTGATGTCGAAGACCTGGCGCCAGGCGTCCACATTGCGCAGAGGTTATGGGCACGCAGTATTGTGTCCCCTGAACTACTGCCGAATATAGGCGTCGCGCGGACTTAAATCTTCGTCGCCAGCCAGATCACGTGGCGCGCGCCGCCGCGCCGGCCTTTGGCCCAGACGCGCAGGTCTTCAACGCTGTAGCCGCTCGCGCGGAGCCTTTGGGTGAACGCCGGATGGGGCGACGATGACCAGACGGCGAGGATGCCGCCGGGCCGCAGCGCATCGTGCGCCTCGCGCAGGCCATAGGCGTCGTACAGATCGTCGTTCGACTTGCGCATCAAACCTTCCGGGCCATTGTCGACATCCAGCAGGATCGCGTCATAGCGGGATTTCGCCGCGCCGATCAGCTCGCCGACGTCGCCCTCGAAGATCGTGACGCGCGGGTCCGAGAGGCTCTGGCCGTGCAGGGCCGCGAGGGGCGCGCGGGCCCAGGCGACCACCTCCGGAACGAGTTCGGCGACTGTGACAGCCGCGTCGGGGCCAAGCTCCGCGAGGGCCGTGCGAAGGGTGAAGCCCATACCGAGCCCGCCGATCAGGATCCGGGGCCCGGCCAGCCCCCGCAGTTTCGCGCAGGTCAGGGCGGCGAGGGCCTCTTCGGAGCCGCTGCGCCGACTGCCCATCAACTCGATCGACCCCGCGAAGATGGCGAATTCCGCGCCCCTTTGCATGAGACGCAGTTCGCCGTCGCTCCCCGGCACGCGCGCCGTGTCCAAGTGGACCCAAGGGATCATGACACTTCGCCGCCCATAAGGCCGGGAAATTTCGCCAGGTTCGGTTTGGGAATCGCGGCGGTGAAGGGGCCGGACGCCTTGGCCTTGTCGCGGGCCAGGTCGGCCCAGGCGCGGACGAAGGCCCCGGACCCATCGGGCTCTAGGAGGGTATGGACCAGTTCTAATGAGCGCCCTCGCGCGCCGGTGGCGATCTGGGCCCAAAGATCGAGATCTTCGTCCGGCCCGGCGGCCTCGCCGAGCCCGCCCAGATTGGCCAGGAAGGCTGCGAAGGCGGCGAGTTCAACGCTGGTCGTCTGAATGAAGATCGGCTGGCCGGCGGGCAGATCGCGCATGGCCGCGGCCAGTCCCGCTAGCGCCGTTCGGCGCGCCGTCGTGTGACGCTCGCCGCCGGCGGTGCCGGAGGCTTGGCCCTGGCTAACCCAGACCACGGCCCATCCGCCACAGCGATAGACCGCGTGATAGGCGGCGCAGATCCAGATCCGTATCGGAAGGCTCATCGGGGTGCGTGGCGTCCGGCCGCGGCGCCGGTCACCGCCGCCTTACCACAACCGCACCCGCTGGTCGGGCGGCAGGTACAGGGGGTCGGTGGGCTTGATGTCGAAGGCTTGGTACCAGGCGTCCACATTGCGCAGAGGGCCGTTGACGCGGAAATGGCCGGGCGAGTGGGGGTCGGAGACGGCCAGCAGTCGCGCGGCGTCGTCGCGGATCTTTTCTCGCCAGACCTGGGCCCAGCCCAGGAATACCCGCTGGTCGCCGGTCAGGCCGTCGATCACCGGCGCTGGCTGGCCGTTCAGCGAGGCGTGATAGGCGTCCAGCGCCAGCAGCACTCCGCCCAGGTCCGCGATGTTCTCGCCCATGGTCAGTTCGCCCTTCACATGGGTCCCAGGCACCGGTTCGAACTGGGAATATTGCGCGCCCAGCCGGTCGGCCTGGACCTTGAACTGGGCCGCGTCGGCGGGCGTCCACCAGTCGTCGAGCCGCCCGTCGCCGTCAGACTTTCGGCCTTGGTCGTCGAAGCCGTGCGTCATCTCGTGGCCGATCACCCCGCCGATGCCGCCGTAGTTGATCGCCGGATCGGCGTCCGGGTCGAAGAAGGGCGGCTGCAGTATGGCGGCGGGAAAGACGATCTCGTTATTGGAAGAGTTGTAGTAGGCGTTCACGCGCTGGGGGTGCATGCCCCATTCCAGCCTATCGACCGGACCATTCAACCGCTTCACCTCGCGAGCCCATTCAAAGGCCTCCGACCGCTCGGCGTCGCCATAAAGGTCATCGGGTGTGACGCGCAGGGTCGAATAATCGCGCCATTTGTCAGGATAGCCGATCTTGACCGTGAACTTGGCCAGCTTGGCCTCGGCCTTGGCCTTGGTCTCGGGACTCATCCAGGCGACCTTCCGGATCCGCGCCGCCAGGGCCTCGCGGATATGGCCGACCAGGGCGTCCATCTTGGCCTTGGCCTCGGGGGTGAAATAGCGGGCGACATACATTCGCCCCAGCGATTCGCCGACTTCGGAATCGACGAAGTCGACCCCGCGCTTCCACCGGGCTCTGAGTTCGGGCTGACCGGCCAAGGCCTTGTCGCGAAAGGCGAACCTGGCCTGGACGAAGCGGTCCGACAGATAGGGGGCGGCGTTGTCGACCAGATGGAAGGCCTGCCAGGCCTTCAGCGTCTCGATCGGCGTGGCGGCGTAGATCGCAGCGATCTTGGGAAAGGCGGTGTTGGTGGTGACGATCAGCCGGTCGACGCCGCCCAGATCGGCGCCTTCGAGCATGGCGGCGTAGTCGAAGCCCGGCGCGTAGGTGCTCAGTTGCGCCACCGACATGGGATTATAGGTCTTGTCGCGCTCGCGGCGCTGGGCCCTCGTCCAGCTGGCCTCGGCCACCTGGGTCTCGAAATCCACTACCGCCTTGGCCGACGTTGCCGCGTCAGGCCACTCGATCATTCCCAGCATCTGGGTGACATAGGCTTGGTAGGCGGCCTTTTTGTCGGTGAACTGCGGCTGCAGATAGTAGTCCCGATCGGGCAGGCCCAGCCCGCCTGCGCCAGCATAGACCGCGTAGTGCGTGGGCGCCTTGGCGTCGGCTGTGATCACCGCGCCGAACAGCTGCTCCTGGAAGCTTCCGACGCCGCGTCCCATCAAGGCGGCGATGTCGTTGCGCGTCCGCTCGGCGCGGATGTCGGCCAGGTCGGCGGCCAGGGGCTGGGCGTCTAGCCGCTCGGCCCGGGTTTCGTCCATGAAGGCCTTATAGGCGTCGCCGACCTTGACCGCGTCCGGATCGGCCGATCGACCCACGGCGGCCTCTTCGATCAGAAGATGGGTGCGGGCCTCCGACAGGATGGCCAGCTTGTCGAAATTGCCGAACCGGGAGCGGTCGGCCGGGATCTGCTCGCGATCGAACCAGGCGCCGTTGGCGTAGCGAAAGAAGTCCTGGCCGGGCGGCGTAGTGGTTTCCTCGCCGGTGAGGTCATAGCCCCAGGTTCCGTATTTCGGCGTGGTCACGTCCGTCCCGGCGACGGCGTCCGCCGCCAGCGCCGGCTGCGCGGCGCAAATCAGCATGCCGAGGGACGCCGCGGCGATCCAGAAGGATTTTTGAGTCATGAGGTTCCGCTGAATACGAAGGACAAAACATGTACGCCATGGACGGACCCCCAAATCCGACCGGCGCCGCTGGGCCGCGAAGCTAGGCGGCTCGCGTCGGACCGTCCAGATAGGACGGCCTCGGCTTCGAGCGAAAACGCGGCCTTCCGCTCGTTTCAAAGCCTTACCTTGAAGGTAATCGTTTTCGCGCGGCGATGCGCGCACGGTGGGTACATCAGCAGGGCGAAGGGCCCTGCCGCTCCTCGAAAGAAAGGTTTCCGCCATGTTCACCTTCAAGATCTTCGCAGCGTTCGCCGACCGGTTCGGCTCGGTCCTGATGGTGCTGACCACCGCGATCATCGGCGCCGGCGCCGCACTGATCGGCGTCTGAACGATGCTGGTCGAAGCGCCATCGGAACATTTGCTCGCTCCGATGGCGCCCGCCCGGCGCCTGTCAATCCGAGCGCGGCCTCGGCATAGTGGGCCCGATCGCGAAAGGACTCCCCGCGAAAGGACTCCCATGGATCACAGCGTCCCGGCGGGAGGCTACAAGGACCTGGTGCTGTTTCTGGCCACGGCGGGGATCGTCGTGCCGCTGTTCAAGCGCCTGCGCGTCAGCCCGGTGCTGGGCTTTCTGGCCGCGGGCGTGGCGCTGGGGCCCTATGGCCTGGGCGGCGTGTCCGATCACATTCCCTGGCTGTCGCAGGTCACCGTCTCCAAGCCTGCTGAAATCGCCCAGACCGCTGAGTTCGGCGTGGTCTTTTTGCTGTTCATGATCGGCCTGGAGCTGTCCTGGGAGCGGTTGCGTCAAATGCGCCGCCTGGTGTTCGGACTGGGCGGCCTGCAGATGGCGGTCACTACCGCCGTCATCGCCGTTGCGGCCAGCGCGCTGGGCTTCGCCGCGCCGGCGGCGCTGGCCGTGGGCGCGGCGCTGGCGCTCTCCTCGACGGCGATCGTCATGCCGGTGCTGGCCGAAGCCCAGCGGCAACATTCCGAGGCCGGGCGGGCGAGCTTCGCGGTCTTGCTGTTCCAGGACCTGGCCGCGCCGGCCATCATCGTCGCCCTGGGGTTGCTTGGCCAGGCCGGCGGCGGGTCGCGCCAACCGCTCTTGCCGATCATTTTCCCGGCCGTGCTGGGCTTGGTCGCGATGGTCGCCGCCGGCCGGCTGTTGCTGCGGCCGATCATGCGCTCGGTGGCCCGCGCCAAGAGCCAGGAGCTGTTCGTCGCCGCCTGCCTGCTCGTGGCCATCGGCGCCGGTCTGGTCAGCGCCCTGATCGGCCTGTCCATGGCCCTGGGCGCCTTCATCGCCGGGCTGCTGCTGGCGGAGACCGAATACCGGCACGAGGTCGAGGTGACCATCGAACCGTTCAAGGGCCTGCTTTTGGGCCTGTTCTTCGTCTCGGTGGGCATCGGGCTCGACCTGTCGCGCCTGCTGGCCCACCCCTGGGTGATCCTTGGTCTGGTCGCCGCCCTGATCGTGGCCAAGGCGACCGTCGCCTTCGCCGTGTCCAGACTGATGGGCCTGCGCATCGCCGCGGCGGCCGAGACCGCCCTGACCCTGGCCGGCGCCGGGGAATTCGCCTTCGTCGTCCTGACCGCGGCGGTCGCCTCGCGCCTCATCGCCCCGGCGCTGGCCGGCGATGTGGTGGTGGCCGCCACCTTGAGCATGTTCGCCGTGCCGGCGCTGAGCGCCCTCGGCGCCAGGCTGGGACACGCGGTGGCCGATGCGCCGGTCGAAGATGTCATCCCGCCCGCCGTCGCCGATGGGCCGGCCCGCGTCCTGGTGATCGGTTATGGCCGCGTCGGCCATCTGGTCGGCGAGATGCTGACCCGGCACGACATTGCCTGGGTGGGGGTGGACAGCGACGTGCGCGCCTCCGAAGCCGGCCGGCGGGAGGGCCAAGAGATCTTCTACGGCGACGCCACGCGCGCCGACTTCCTGCATCGCTTCGGCCTGGCCGGCGCCCGCGCCCTGGTGGTGACGATGGATGCGCCCGAGGCGGCCGAGGCGGTGGTCGCGGCGGCGCGACGGTCGCGGACGGATCTAACCATCGTCGCCCGCGCGCGCGACGCCCACCATGCCATGAGGCTCTACGAACTGGGCGCCACTGACGCGGTGCCGGAAACCATCGAGGCCTCGCTGCAGCTTTCCGAGGCGGTGCTGGTCGATATCGGCGTGCCCATGGGCCTGGTCATCGCCGGCATCCACGAGCGGCGCGACGAATACCGCCGCCAGCTGAACCGTCCCGACGCCCTGGGCGGCCACATCCGCCGGGCGCGGGATTCAGCGCGAGGGTGACAACGAAAAAGACCCGCCGCGGCGTTGGGATAGCCGTGACGGGTCAATGGAGAGCGTTCTCGCGGCGCCGCCGGCGAGCCTAAAAGAAAAAGCCCCGAGCGTTTCCACCCGGGGCTGATCCGTAAAGTCCGGTGAGGCGTTTGGACTAGAAGTCCATATCGCCCATGCCGCCGCCCATGCCGCCGCCGGGCATGCCGCCGCCACCGCCGCCGCCCTTCTTGGGGGCTTCGACGATCGCCGCTTCGGTGGTGATCAAAAGGCCCGCGACCGAGGCCGCGTCCTGAAGCGCCGTACGCACGACCTTGGCCGGGTCGATGATGCCGGCCGCGATCAGGTCGACATATTCTTCCGTCTGGGCGTTGAAGCCGAAGGTGGCGGAAGCGTTTTCCATCACCTTGCCGACCACGATCGAGCCTTCGACGCCGGCGTTTTCGGCGATCTGGCGGATCGGGGCTTGCAGAGCGCGGCGCACGATGGCGACGCCGGCTTCCTGGTCGGTGTTTTCGACCTTGAAGCCGTCGAGCACCTTGGAGGCCTTCAGCAGGGCCACGCCGCCGCCGGGGACGATGCCTTCTTCAACCGCCGCGCGGGTGGCGTTCAGGGCGTCGTCGACGCGGTCCTTCTTTTCCTTCACTTCCACTTCGGTCGAGCCGCCGACGCGGACCACCGCAACGCCGCCGGCCAGCTTGGCCAGACGTTCTTGCAGCTTTTCCTTGTCGTAGTCCGACGTGGTGTCTTCGATCTGGCGCTTGATCTGGGAGATGCGCCCGTCGATGTCTTCCTTGGCGCCCGATCCGTCGACGATGGTGGTGTCGTCCTTGGTGATGGTGACCTTCTTGGCCTTGCCGAGCATGTCGAGGGTGACGTTCTCGAGCTTGATGCCCAGGTCTTCGCTGATCACCTGACCGCCGGTCAGGACGGCGATGTCCTCGAGCATGGCCTTGCGGCGATCCCCGAAGCCCGGCGCCTTGACCGCCGCGACCCTAAGGCCGCCGCGCAGCTTGTTGACCACCAGGGTGGCCAGAGCCTCGCCTTCGATGTCTTCGGCGACGATCAGCAGCGGACGGCTGGACTGAACCACCGCTTCCAGCACCGGCAGCAACGCCTGCAGCGAGGACAGCTTCTTTTCGAACAGCAGGATCAGCGGATCTTCGAGCACCGCCTCCATCTTGTCCGCGTTGGTGATGAAATAGGGGCTGAGATAGCCGCGGTCGAACTGCATGCCTTCGACGACATCGAGTTCGGTCTCGAGGCTCTTGGCCTCTTCCACCGTGATGACGCCTTCATTGCCGACCTTTTCCATCGCCTTGGCGATCATATCGCCGACTTCCTTGTCGCCGTTGGCGGAGATGGCTCCGACCTGGGCGATTTCGGCGTTGGTGGTGACCTTTTTGGAGGACCGCTTGATCTCCTCGACGACCCGGATCACGGCCTTGTCGACGCCGCGCTTCAGGTCCATCGGGTTCATGCCGGAGGCCACGTATTTGAGACCTTCGACCACGATCGCCTGAGCCAGCACCGTGGCGGTGGTGGTGCCGTCGCCGGCCTTGTCGTTGGTCTTGGAGGCGACTTCGCGGATCAGCTGGGCGCCCAGGTTCTCGAACTTGTCGGTCAGTTCGATTTCCTTGGCGACGGTCACGCCGTCCTTGGTCGAGCGCGGCGCGCCGAAGGACTTTTCGATGACGACATTGCGGCCCTTGGGGCCCAAGGTGACCTTGACCGCGTTGGCCAAGGTGTTGACGCCGCGCAGCATGCGATCGCGTGCGTCGGAGGCGAAATAGACGTCTTTAGCTGCCATGTTCCTGCTCTTTCGAGAATGAGATTGAAGGGGCGTTGGGCGAAGTTACTTTTCAACGACACCCAGGATGTCGCTCTCCTTCATGATCAGGAGATCGTCGCCGTCGATTTTGACTTCAGTGCCCGACCATTTGCCGAACAGGATGAGGTCGCCCGCCTTGACGTCGAGGGGCTGGACCTTGCCGTTGTCATCGCGAGCGCCGGGGCCCACGGCGATGACCTTGCCTTCCTGCGGCTTTTCCTTGGCGGTGTCGGGGATGATGATCCCGCCTTTGGTCTTTTCTTCTTCTTCGACGCGCTTGATCAAGACGCGATCGCCAAGAGGACGAAAGGCCATATTGTCTCTCCCTTAGGGATTTTCCAGGTTTGAACGGATGGATAGCGCCTCGGCCGCGCGGCCGTTAGCAGCCGCATGCCCAGAGTGCTAACGCGGTGGGGAGATATGAGCATGGCCCCGCGGAGTCAAGGCCCAAAGCCCGTTTGGCGACCCAGAACGGGCCTTCAGCGCACCACGATCGCCTTGGTCAGGTCCAGGCGGTTGCGCCGTTGCGCGACGTCGGCGACCAGGGTTCCGCAGGACCCGCCGGATTCGCTGCGCAGCGCGATGCGCAGCTGGAACGCGCCCCAATCATAGAGACCGTCATCGACCGGCGAACAGTCCGGCGGCGCCGTCTGGGCGATCAGCGCCTGATCGGCGTCGGATCGCCGCAGCACGTCGACCTTTTTCCAGTGCTTGCCGTCGAGTCGGAACAGCCGCTGGTCGTCCGGGCCGCGCACCGCCTTCAAGCTGAAGCCCAGATAGGTCGCGTCCGGACGCTGGATCAGCACCGGGCGCGGCGGCGGCGTGTTGGCCCAATGGCCCGCTAGGCCCGGCGCGTCGTCCACCCACAGGCTAAGGCGCAACGTGGCCGGGCGCTGCAGATAAAAGACGATGGGAAATCCGCGGTTCTGCCGGCCATGCCGATCCGCCCAGTGGGTGTTGTAAAACGCGTAATACCAGTCATGGCCTTCGAAAGAGCCAATCTTGGCGAAATCCACCACATGGCAGCGGCGGTTGATGAACACGATGCCGGCGGCGCACAGCCGGGGCGCCTGGACCAGCGGCTGGGCCGACTCGATGTTCGGCCACGCCAGGGCGGACGACCCCGCGCCGCTCGCCGCCAGGACGAAGATCGCCGCCAGCCGCCGCGCCACACTCAAAAGCCGCATCTCGTCCTCTTGACCACGCACTCCGCGCGCAGGCTCACTCGGCCCCCCGATCCGTCCTGTCAACCCGATCCTTTGGGAGCCCCGGCCGTGCTTGATCACATCACTTTCGGCGTCGCCGATTTTTCAGGCGCCATCGCCTTCTACGACCAAGCACTCGCTCCGCTGGGGATAAAACGGCTGATGAGCGTGACCGCCGAACAGAGCGGCGGCGCGGCTTTCGCCGGTTATGGCGATACGCGGCCGTTCTTCTGGTTTGGGACGGCCGAGCCATGCAAAGGGCAGATGCACGTGGCGTTCGCCGCGCCCGATAGGGCGACGGTCGACGCCTTCCACGCCGCGGCGCTCGCCGCCGGAGGGACCGACAATGGCGCGCCGGGCGTCCGGCCGCACTATGACCCAGACTACTACGGGGCCTTCGTATTGGATCCGGAGGGTCGCAACATCGAGGCGGTCTGCCGCGCGCCGGGGTGAGTTCTCACCCGGTTGAGCCCTCCCCGCCCAAGAGCAGGGAGGGGGGTCAAGGTCAGCGAATCCCTGGAACGTGCAAGGCGGCCTCGCGCTCCGCCTTCTGCTGGTAGACCAGGTCGCCGTACTTGCCGAACTCCATCCGCGCGATGGTGCGCTGGTGCACTTCGTCGGGACCGTCGGCCAGGCGCAGGGTGCGCTGGCTGGCATAGGCGCGGGCCAGGCCGAAGTCGGTGGTGACTCCCGCGCCGCCATGGGCCTGGATGGCGTCGTCGATGATCTTCAGCGCCATGGTCGGCGCCGCGACCTTGATCATGGCGATTTCCAGCCGGGCCGACTTGTTGCCGGCCTTGTCCATCATGTCGGCGGCCTTGAGGCAGAGCAGGCGGCACATCTCGATATTGATGCGGGCCTCGGCGACGCGCTCCTCCCAGACCGAATGGTCGGAAATATACTTGCCGAAGGCTTTGCGGCTGAGCAGGCGCCGGCACATCTTCTCCAGCGCCACCTCCGCGGTGCCAATCGTGCGCATGCAGTGATGGATGCGGCCTGGGCCCAACCGGCCCTGCGCGATCTCGAAGCCGCGGCCTTCGCCGAGCAGCAGGGCATCGTCAATCCGCACCCGTACGTTTTCGAGCAGCACCTCGGCGTGGCCGTGCGGGGCGTCGTCATAGCCGAACACCGGCAGCATGCGCAGCACCTTGACGCCTGGCGCGTCGAGCGGCACCAGGACCTGGGACTGCTGGCTGTGGCGCTCCTTGTCCGGATTGGTCTTGCCCATGACGATGGCCACCTTGCAGCGCGGATCGCCAACGCCGGAGGACCACCACTTGCGGCCGTTGATCACGTAATAGTCGCCGTCCCGCTCGATGCGGGTCTCGATATTGGTGGCGTCGGAGGAGGCGACCAGCGGCTCGGTCATCAGGAAGGCCGAGCGGATCTCTCCGTTCATCAGCGGGCGCAGCCAGCGCTCCTTCTGGGCTAGCGTGCCGTAGCGCATCAGCACTTCCATATTGCCGGTGTCGGGCGCCGAGCAATTGAACACCTCGGAGGCGAAACCAACCTTGCCCATCTGTTCGGCGATCATCGAATATTCGAGATTGCTGAGCTGGTGGCCCTCGAACTGGAAATCGTCGTCGACATGGGCCGCGCCGGCGTGGGGCGGCATGAAGAAGTTCCACAGGCCGGCCGCCTTGGCCTTTTTCTTCAATTCCTCAACGACTTGAACGACCTTCCAGCGCTCGGCGCCGAGCACGTTCATCTCGGCCTCATAGGCGGGGATGGCCGGATAGATGTGCTCGTCCATGAACGCCACGACGCGCCTCAGCCACTGGGTCTGGGTCGGCGAAATATCGAAGTCCATGAGACGATCCTCCGTTCAAACGGTTGTTTGAATCCTTGTCGCATGGGCGAGACGCGGGGGCAAGGGGTCTTGTCCGCTTCAGCCGGCCGAGTGGGCGGCTTCAGGCCCGGACCCGCTCGCCCTCCGGCTCCGGGAAGAAGACCTCGCCCGCGTGCTCGGCCACGTCCCGCGCGGTCCAGGGGCCGGCGGGCTTGAACCCGTTGGTCTGCAGCATCTTGATCTCGCGCACGCCGCGGCTGGAGACGCCCAGCACCTTGCCCGTCTGATCGCCGGACAGGTCCGAGACCATATAAAGCACCCCCGGCGCGATCCGTTCGGGCAGGCTCATCGGATCGGGCTCGCGGTCCTTGCGGCCGGGCAGGTCGGAGGTCATGCGGGTATAGGCGCCGGGCGCCAGTCCCCAGACCCGGATGCCGTACTTGCGGCCCTCGATCGACAGCACCCGCATGAAGCCATAGATGCCGGCCTTGGCCGCGCCGTAGTTGGACTGGCCGAAATTGCCGTAGAGGCCGGAGGTCGACGAGGTCATTACGATCACGCCTTTGGTCCCGTGATCCTTCATCCAGGTCCAGACCGGCAGGGTGACGCAATAGGTCCCTTTGAGGTGGACCTTGACCACCATGTCCCAGTCGGCCTCGCTGGTGTTGGCGAAGGTCTTGTCGCGCAGGATGCCGGCGTTGTTGACCAGGATGTCGATCTTGCCCCAGTTGTCGAGCGCCGAGGCCAGGATCGAGGCGCCGCCCTCCATGGTCGAGACGTCGGCGGCGTTGGCCACGGCGCGGCCGCCCTCGGCGATGATCTCGTCCACCACCTGCTGGGCCATGGGCGAGGTCCCCGCCCCGGCGCCGTCGCGGGCGCCGCCGAAGTCGTTGACCACGACCGCCGCGCCTTCCTTGGCGAACAGCTTGGCGTAGGCCCGTCCGAGGCCGCCGCCCGCCCCGGTGACGATCGCGACTTTACCTTCGAGCAATCCCATTTGATCTCTCCCTATGTATTTTCCCCGATCATCCCGCCGGGTTACGCCAAGGGCAAGTCGGGCATGAGGGTCAGAGGCTGGATCAGGTGCGACAAGCCGCGTGCTTCGGCGCGCCGGACCAAGCGAAAGTCCGCGGTGAGGACGCGAAGGCCGCGTTGCTCAGCCAGGGCGACATAGGCGCCGTCGTAAGCTGATATTCCGTGTTCCGCTGACAGTTCGAAGGCGCGTTGGGTCAGGTCGGCGACGGGAACCGCCTCGTCAAGCAGGTCATGAACCAGGCTCATCGCCAGGGCTGCGACATCCAGGGTGGCGGTTCCACGCCGCACCCGCTTTGCGGCTAGACTCGCCATTTCGATGTAGAGCAGGTCAGGAGCAATGAGTTGGCTCGCCTGCCTAATCACACTCTCTGCTTCATCTGAAAGCTCTTCCGTAAAATAAAGCTTGGCCGCCACCGACGCGTCTACGATGACGCTATCGGGCATCGCGATCCTCGCGGATCATGTCGACGCTGCTGTCCGTTACATGAGGCGCGTTGGCGCGAATGCGGTCGATCAAGCGGCCTCGACGGGCGATGGCCGCCTCGTGCAATGCCCGCG
>Ga0302314_10002609_pt1 | contig 33449 bp, 31 predicted proteins | sample III_Palsa_N2_3_FD_200533 | JGI IMG/M metagenome (GOLD analysis project Ga0302314, IMG submission 200533) | Peat permafrost microbial communities from Stordalen Mire near Abisko, Sweden - III_Palsa_N2_3 | ecosystem: Environmental > Terrestrial > Soil > Palsa > Peat permafrost | place: Sweden...
TCCGACGATGTGGTGACGATCCAGGCGACCTCGGTCGACGGCCGCGTGATCTCGACCACCAGCACGACCATCGATGCCACCTCGGTGACCGGCATCATCCAGGGCAGCACGGTCAACGTGACGGCGACGGGGGCGGTCAGCGAACAGATCACCGCCGATAGTGCCACCGTCTCGAGCGGCAGCTTCTCCGGCTCGGTGGCGGCGACCCGTTCTGCGAATATCGCCGCCACCGGCGATGAGTCGGGCAATATTTCGGTCAGCGGCGGTAGCGCCACGGTCAGTGGTGCGAACGTCAGCGGCAGCGTGACCTCAAGCGGGCTGGCGCAGATCAGCGCCACCCAGAACGTCTCGGCCGACGTCACCGGCGGTAGCGTCACTATCGCGGCCGGCCAGACCGTCAGCGGCTCGGTCACGGCAACCGGCGGCTCGGTCGGCATTACGGCGACGAACGTCAGCAGCACGATCGTGGCGCAAGGCGGCGCCTCGGTCGATGTGACGGCGTCCAACAGCATCACGGGCAGCGTCTCGGGCGGCCAGGTCAACCTGACCGCACCGACCGTGAACGAGGCGATCAGCGCGTCGGCGGCCAACATCACCGCGACCAACGTGACGGTGACCGGCATGATCGGCGGCACCGACGCATCGGCCGTGCAGGCGACCGCCAGCAACGTCACTCAATCGGTTCTGGGTGCCACCCAGCAGGTCGCCAGCAACGCGTCGGGCGGCGACACTGCGACCGCGTCGGGCGACACGGGCAGCGACGACCAGACCGGCGAGAACGACGACGAGAAAAAGAAGAAAAAGAAGGATAACGGCGCGGTCTACGACTTCGCCAACCAGTACATCGACAATCTGATCGCCGGTAAGAAGGGAAATTAGCGGCCGATGCTTCCGGCCGCAGCGGTCTGGCCGTCGCGGATCTTGCCTTCGATCCAGGCGATGAAACCGCCGACCAGCGGCGTTTCGGCCAGCTCGTGACGGCAGACGATGTGATAGGCGTGCTCGGCCGGGATCGTCGCCTCGAACAGGCGGACGAGCCGGCCTTCGGTCAGATCGTCCTTGGCCAGGATATTGTCGCCCAGCGCCACGCCCTGGCCGAAGATGGCGCCTTCGAGCGCGATATGGGCGTTGCCGAGCCCGGTCGTGCGGAATTCGGCCAGGCTGCCTGACGCACCCAGCAGCCAGCGTGCCCATTCCGAGCCCTGGTCCTCGCACAGCAGCAGATGATGCTCCAGGTCGCGCACGGCCCGGATCGGATGCGGGCCGTTCATCAGCATCGGGCTGCAGACCGGGAACAGGGCGACCGAACAGAGCGCCGTCACCCGCCGGCCGCCCCAGCGCCCGTTGCCATAGCGGATGCACAGATCGACCGCCGGCGCGTAGATCTCCTTGTCGTCGTTCGACGGGATGATGCGGAGATTGACCGCCGGATGCTGGCGCAGGAACTCGCCGACATGGCGCACCAGCCAGCGCGAGGTCAGCGCGATCGGGCAGGAAATCACCAGATCGCCGGCCATCGATCCGTCGCCCAGCTTGGCGGTGGCGTCCGCGATGGTCTGGAACGCCGAATTGATCGCGGGCAGCAGGGCCGCCCCCTGGGGCGTCAGCTTCAGTTGCCGCCGGGTCCGATCGAACAGCTCGACGCCCAGCGCTTCCTCCAACGAGCGCAGCTGATGGCTGACTGCGCTCGCGGTCACGTTCAACTCGGCGGCGGCCTTGGCGACCTGTAGATGGCGTGCCGCGGCCTCGAACGCGCGCAGCGGATTGAGGGGGGGCAGGCGCCGGCGCATCCTATCTCCAATACTGAGAAAAACTCAGCATTACACTGCGGATAAAATCGGTTGCGCTCAAGTTGGAAAAGACCGGAACATTCGGATGCAGATCACAGCAACAAACGAATCCGGTGCGGCATGAAAAATAGCAGCAACGACACGACCGAGCGGCTCTGGGGCGGGCGCTTCCGCACGCCGCCGGCACCGGCGCTGACGGCCTTCTCCCGTTCCGACGACCGGTTCTTCCGTCTGGCACCCTATGACCTGGCCGGCTCGCGGGCCCATGCGCGCGAGCTGCAGCGCGCCGGCATCCTGGACGCCGGTGAACTCAGCCAGATGCTGGCCGCGATCGACCGGCTGGAGCGCGAGGTCGTTGCCGGCACGGTGCGTCCGTCGGCCGGCGACGAGGATGTGCATACGTTCCTCGAACGCGTGCTGACCGAATGGTTGGGGCCGGTCGGCGGCAAGCTCAGGGCCGGCCGCTCGCGCAACGATCAGGCGGCCAATGATCTGCGGCTTTACCTGCGCGACAAGGGCCGGGTCATGGCGACCCTGGTGCTGGATCTGCAGGCGGCCCTGGTCGAACAGGCCGAAACCCATGTCGAGACCATCTCGGCCGGCTTCACCCATCTGCAGCCGGCGCAGCCGGTCGTGTTCGCCCATCATCTGCTGGCCCATGCCCAGGCGATCTTCCGCGATCTCGAACGGCTGCAGGATTGGGACCGGCGCACGGCGCGTTCGCCGCTGGGGGCGGCGGCACTGGCCGGCTCCGCCATCTGCACGCGTCCGGAATTGTCGGCCAAGGAACTGGGCTACGACGCCCCTTGCGAGAACTCGATCGACGCGGTCGGCAGCCGCGACCATGTCGCCGAATTCCTGTTCGTCGTCAGCATGATGACGGTGAATATCTCGCGCCTGGCCGAGGAAATCTGCGTCTGGACCTCGCGCCAGTTCCGCTGGGTCGAGCTCGACGATGCCTATGCCACCGGCAGTTCGATCATGCCGCAGAAGAAGAATCCGGACATTGCCGAGCTGACGCGCGGCAAGGCCGGCCGCCTGATCGGCAACCTCACCGGCATGCTCTCGACCCTCAAATCTCTGCCGCTCGCCTATAATCGCGACCTGGCCGAGGACAAGTCGGCCGTGATCGACAGCCTCGATACGCTCGACCTGGCGCTGCCCGCCATGGCCGGCATGATCCGCACCATGCGTGTCGATGTGGCAGAGTTGCGGCGCCAGGCGCCCTTGGGTTTCACGCTCGCGACCGAGGTCGCGGACTGGCTGGCGCTCCGCGGCGTCCCCTTCAGCACGGCGCACGAGATCACCGGCGCGCTCGTCCGCCTGTGTGAGGAAAAATCGATCGAACTGTGGGAGCTGACGCCGGCGATGCTGGCGGTGGTCGATGAGCGGCTGCGGCCGGACATGCTCGATTGCCTGACGCTCGAGGCTGCGGTCGCCGCCCGCGTCGGCTACGGCGGCACGGCGCCGGTCCGGGTCTGGGAACAGATCGAACGGCTGAAGCTGGGTCTCGCGGTCCAGGCGGCCTGGGCCGAGGAATATGGCGGCCCCCGGTGCTGAACGAGCCCGGCATGACCGACATCGCCCATCTGCGCCATGTGCCCCGGCGCTATTGGGGCCGCTATGTCTCGGCCGGGCTGATTCTGCTGTTCCTCGCCTTCCTGATCGATGCCTTCGCCCATGGCAAGATCGAGTGGAGCTTCGTCGGCCGGTTCCTGACCGTGCCGTCGATCATGTTCGGGCTCGCCAACACCATCATCATGTCGATCCTGGCCATGGCGCTGGGCGTCGTGCTGGGCGTGGTCATCGCGATCATGCGCATGTCGAGCAATCCGGTGATGCGCTGGGTGGCGCTCGGCTATGTCTGGCTGTTCCGCGGCATGCCGGCGATCCTGCAGCTGCTGCTGTGGTTCAATCTGGCGCTGGTGTTCCCGACCATCGGCATCCATGGCCTCTGGGAGGCGCGCATGGTCGATGTCATGACGCCGTTCGTGGCGGCGCTCTTGGGCCTCGGCATCAACCAGGGCGCCTATTCGTCCGAGGTCGTGCGTGCCGGCCTGCTGTCGGTCGATACCGGGCAATACGAGGCGGCGAAGGCGATCGGCATGGCGCGGCTGAAGGCCTTGCGCCGCATCATTCTGCCCCAGGCGATGCGGGTCATCATCCCGCCGATCGGCAATGAATTCATCAGCATGGTCAAGCTGACCTCGCTGGCGAGCGTCATCCAATATGCCGAGATCCTGCATAATGCCGAGAACATCTATTACGCCAATTCCCGGGTCATCGAGCTGCTGATCGTGGCGGCGATCTGGTACCTGGTGATCGTCACCGTCCTGTCGCTGGGCCAGTCCCAGATCGAGGCCCGCTTCGCCCGTGGCGCCGGCCGGCGCGGGGCCGCGTCATGAGCGGCGACGCTGTCGTCCGCAGCCAGCCGATCGTCAAGGCCGTCAGCCTCAACAAGCATTTCGGCCAATTCCAGGCGCTGACCGACATCAATATCGAGGTGTTCCGGGGCGAGGTGCTGTGCATCATCGGCCCGTCGGGCTCCGGCAAGAGCACGCTGCTCCGCTGCGTCAACCAGTTGGAGAAGGTGACCGGCGGCGCGCTGTGGGTCGATGGCGAGCTGGTGGGCTATCGGCGCGAGGGCGACAAGCTCCACGAACTCAGCGAGAGCCAGGTCGCGCGCCAGCGGCTGGCGACCGGCATGGTGTTCCAGCGCTTCAATCTGTTCCCGCACATGACCGCGCTGGAAAACATCATCGAAGGGCCGGTCCAGGTGCTGAAGCGGCCGAAACCCGAGGCGATCGCCGAGGCGAAGACCCTGCTGGCCCGCGTCGGGCTCGATCACAAGGCCGAGGCCTTTCCGGTCGAGCTGTCCGGGGGCCAGCAGCAGCGCGTCGCCATCGCCCGCGCGCTCGCCATGAAGCCCAAGCTGATGCTTTTCGACGAGCCGACCTCGGCGCTGGACCCCGAACTGGTCGGCGAGGTGCTGACGGTCATGCGCGATCTGGCGAAGTCGGGCATGACCATGATCGTCGTCACCCATGAGCTGGGCTTCGCCCGCGAGGTCGCGAGCCGCGTCGTGTTCATGGACAAGGGCCAGATCATCGAGACCGGCGTGCCGTCCGAGATCCTGACCCGTCCGAGCAATCCCCGAACCGCCGATTTCATCTCGGCCGTGATTTCCTGAAGCCCTCGATAGAAAGCGGAGCCGCCCTCATGAAAGCATCTTCCTGCCTGCCCGTTCTCGCCCTGCTGCTGGCCGCCACGGCCGCCCATGCCGAGACGCCGGCCGCGATCAAGGCCAAGGGCGAGATCGTGTTCGCCAACGTGCCGAACTATCCGCCGTTCGAGTTCAAGGACCCGGCGACCGACAAGCTCAACGGCGTCGATATCGAGATCGGCGAGGCGATCGCGGCCAAGCTGGGCGTGAAGGCGAAGTGGCAGGAAACCGCCTTTGCCGAGATGATGGCGGCGGTCACGACCGGCCGGGTCGATCTGATCCTGTCGGCCATGACCGACCTGCCGACCCGGCGCGATCAGGTGACATTCGTCGATTACCTGAAGTCCGGCCCGCAATTCTATACGACGGCCGCACGGGGCGCCGAGTTCAAGGACATGCTGGCGCTGTGCGGCAAGAATGTCGGCACCAGCCGCCGCACCTCGTTCCCGACCGAGATCGCCGCCTGGAGCGACGCCAATTGCACGCCGGCCGGTAAGCCCGCGGTCGTGGTGGTCGGCACCGAAGGCTCGGCCGACGCCCGCACCCAGCTGAAGCAGGGCCGGGTCGATGCCGCGGTCCAGGGCAACGAGACCATCCCCTACATGATGGAGCAGGAGCCGAGCGCCTATGCCGCAATCGGCAAGGCGATCGCCGCCCAATATACCGGCGTCGGCATCGCCAAGGACAATAAGGCGCTGCAGGACGCGGTCGAGGCGGCGTTCCAGCAGACCATCGCCGACGGCACCTACGGCAAGATCCTGGCGAAGTGGAAATTGGAAGACACCGCCGTGCCCAAGGCGATGATCAACAGCGGTGAGTAGCAGCGCGGAAAGTCGCCCGGTTCGCTGGCCGGGCGGCGCGCGTTGCGCCGTGGCGCTGGCGTTCGATCTCGATGGACCGACGGGCACCGCGTTGATCGACGGTTCGATCTGGCGCAACCCGTCGTTCTTCACGCTCGGCGCGTACGATGTCTGGCGCGCCTTGCCGCGGCTGCTGGATCTGCTGGCCGATCAGGCGCTGCCGGCTACGTTCTTCGTGCCGGCCTGGATCGTCGAGACCTGGCCGGACCAATGCCGGGCGATCGTCGATCGGGGGCACGAGATCGGCTATCACGGCTATGAGCATGAGGCGTTCTGGCAATTGACCGCCGAGGCGCAGCGTTCGGTCATGGCGCGCTCGCGTGAGATTTTCGCGAAATATCTCGGCATCGTGCCGACCGGATTCCGGACCCCTTCGGGCGATTGGGCACCGGACACGGCGGCGGTGCTGGCCGAGGCCGGGGTGGTCTATTCCAGTTCGATGCGCGGCGACGACCGGCCCTATCTGATCCGGATCGCCGGCCGCGACCGGCCGCTGGTCGAGATCCCGGGCCGCTGGGAACTGGACGACTACGCATCGCTCGCCTACCAGCGCAATCCGAACTTTCCGGCCGGCCTCGACCGGATCGCCGGCTATGACGCGACGCTGGACAATTGGCAGCGCGAATTCGACGGCACCCACCGCGACGGGCTGTGCCTGACCACCCTGTTCCATCCCAAGGTCTCGGCCCGGCCCGGCCGCCTGCTGCTGCTCGAACAGCTGTTCCGGCATATGCGCCAAGCCGGCGACGTCTGGTTCGCCCGCTGCGGCGAGGTGGCCGACTGGTGGCTTTCGGAGTCCGCGTCATGAGCGCTGCCGTGCCGCGCTGGCCGGATGGCGCCCGCATGAGCGTCGTGGTCACCATCGATTTCAACGATACCCATGACATCGTCGCCCGCGAACCCGCGACCGAGGGGCGCGAGAAGACATTGTCGGTCTGGCGCTATGGCGCACGGCGCGGCGTCGATCGGGTGTTGGACGTATTGGACAAGCATCGTGTGACGGCGAGCTGGTTCGTGCCCGGCCGCGTCGCCGAGGAGCATGGCGGGCTGGTGCGCCAGATCCATGACGCCGGTCACGAGCTCGGCAGCAACGGCTATCGCTGCGAGATCTTCGACGGGCTCGATCTGGCCCAGCAACGAGACGCCTTCGCCCGCGGACATGGCGCCCTCGCCGATGCGATCGGGGCGGCGCCTGTCGGATTCCGCTCTGCCTCGGGCAATTGGGCGCCGGGCTTTGCCGAGGTGCTGCGCGCGGCCGGCATTCGCTGGTCCTCGTCCTGGCGCGGCGACGACCTGCCGTATTTTCACGAGCCGGCCGGGGCGCCGCCGCTGGTCGAACTGCCGCTGCATTACGAGCTGGAGGACGAGCCCTATTTCGCCTTCAACCTCTATCCGCCCGTGCCGCCGGGTCAGTCGCGCATCGCGGCCTATCGCGACGTGCTCGCCAATTGGCGGCAGGATTTCGCCGGTTTCCAGCGCTACGGCCTGTGCTACCTGCTGCGGCTCCACCCGGAAATGATCGGGACCACCGGCCGGATCGGCCTGCTGGACGAACTATTGGGCGAATTGCGCGGCCATCCGGATGTGTGGTTCGCGACCGGGGGCGAGGTTGCGGACTGGTGGTCGACCACGCAGCCGCCCAATGCGCCGGGTCATCCGGCCGAAATCTTCGTCCGCCATCTCCAGGGGCGGCCGTCATGAGCGCGGTCGCGACGCTTGCCGGCTTCATCCATGACACGGGCTTTGCCGACCTGCCGCCGGCGGTGGTCAAGAAGACGCTGGATCACACGCTCGATACCCTGGGTGCCGCGCTTGCCGGTGCGTTGGCGGTCGAGCCGCGCCAAGCGCTGCAGATCATGGACAGCGGCGGCGATGTGCCGGTCTGGGGCACGGGACTGCGGCTGGGCGCCCGAGATGCGGCGCTCATCAACGGCATCGCCGCCCACGCGCTCGAACTCGACGATTCCGGCGGGTGCGACCATTCCGGCGCCGTCGTGCTGCCGGCGGCGCTGGCGGCCCTGTCCCGGTCGGAACGACCCGTCTCCGGCGCGGAACTGGTGACGGCGATCGCGCTCGGCTATGACGTCGGACGGCGGGTACTGGAGGCGTGCGGTGGCTATGCCGCGCATAATGGCGCCGGCTGGCATTCCACCGCCACCTGCGGCGTGTTCGGCGCGGCCGCGACGGCGGCGCGGCTGCTGGGCCTCGATGCGGCAGAGACAGCGGCGGCGCTCGGGCACGCCGCCAGCTTCAGCGGCGGCCTGTGGAATTTCATCCATGATTCGGCGCAGACCAAGCGCCTGCACGCCGGCCGAGCGGCCGAGGGCGGGTTGCTCGCGGCCCTCATCGCCCGGCGCGGCATCACCGGTTCGGCCCAGGTATTCGGCGATGTCTGGGGCGGCTTTCTGAAGACGATCGCGCCCACGACCGCCGAGCCCGAAGCGCTGGTCGCCGGTCTTGGCGATCCGTGGAAGATCATGCGCTGCTCGATCAAGCCTTATGCCTCCTGCCGCGGCACCCATTCGACGGTCGACGCCGTCTCCGCCTTGCTGGACGAGCGCAATGCCGGCGAAGCCGATGTGATCGCGGTCCATGTGCGGTCGAGCGCCTTCCTGATGAACATGTGCGGCGGGCGGGATCTGGGCACCCTCGCGTCGGCGCAGATGAGCCTGCCCTATGCGGTCGCGGTGCGCCTGGTCCATGGCTCGGCCGGCATCGACGCCTATCGGGCCGAGTGCCGCCTGGATGGGCGGATTGCGCCGATGCTGGGTCGGATCACGCTGGAGACCGACCCGAACCAGGCCGATCTCGATGACCCGCATGTGGCGATCCGGTTCGCCGATGGTTCGACGGCATCGCGACAGGCATCGATCGCGCTTGGCGCCCCGGCGAACCCGATTTCCGATCGTGACCTCCAGGCGAAATATCGGACGCTGGCGGAGATGGCGATGCCGGCCGCGCAAGCCCAAGCGCTGGCCGAGGCCGTGTTGGCGCTGGACCGGTGTGCCGATGCCCGAACGCTGCTGCCCCTGCTCGCCGGCGATGCCGAACGACGGGCGATTCTGTGCTGATTTCATCCCGGGAGAGGTTTTCGTCATGAGCTGGAAATTCTGTGCCGCCCTCGTCCTCGCCTTGACCGTCGGCACCATTGCCCATGCGGCCGACCTGCCGGAGCGGATTGCCAAGGCCAAGCTGGTCAAGGTCGCGGTCAATGCGATCTATCCGCCGATGGAATTCAAGGATCCGCAATCGGGCATCCTGACCGGGTTCGACGTCGATCTGGGCAATGCGCTCGCCCAGCAACTGGGCGTGACGCTCGACTGGCAGGAATCCGCGTTCGAACAGATGATCCCTTCGCTCACGACCGGGCGGGTCGACATGATCCTGAGCGGGCTCAACGACCGGCCGGACCGGCGTGAGACCGAGGATTTCGTCGATTATCTGAATTCCGGCGCGCAGTTCTTCATCCTGGCCGAGCGCGCTGCGGAGTTCAAACTGCCGACCGACCTGTGCGGCAAGGCCGTCGGCAGCAGCCGCAGCACGGCTTTTCCGAAATCGATTGCCGAATGGAGTGCGACCAATTGCGAGGGCGGCGGTCGTCCGGCGATCCAGGTCAGCGGCACCGAGGATACCTCTGCTGCCCGTTCTCAGTTGAAACAGCGTCGCCTGGATGCGGCCGTGCAGGGCAGCGAGACCGTCGCCTATGCGATGTCGCTCGAACCCGGCATCTATCAGCCGCTGGGCGCGCCCTTCACCAGCACCAGCCAGGGCATGGCCTTCACCAAGCAGGATGGCCAGCTGCGGGACGCCTTCCTGGCCGCCCTCAAGCAACTGATGGCCGACGGCCGCTACGATAAGATCGTCGCCAAATGGCATCTCGAAGCGAGTGCCGCCCACCAAGTTACGCTCAACGGCGCCCCGCTGCCGTAAACGTCATAGAGAAAGCATACCCAATCATGGTCGATGATCCGAAGCTGGCCGCCCTTCGCGCCAAATATGCCGACGCCAAGGGCGGCGACATTTTCGATCCGGCGTTCCGGCAGGTGGCGCAGTCGCAGTTCAAGGACGGCGACAAGCGCACCATGCCTTTCTCAGGCATCGCGACCCTGCTCGACGCGCCGTTCGCGCCCGACGCGCAGAGCCTGCCCGATTTCGGCGGGCTCGATGTCGCGCTGGTCGGCGTGCCGATGGACCTTGGCGTCACCAACCGTGCGGGCTCGCGCCTCGGACCCCGTGCGGTGCGCCAGATCGAGCGCATCGGTCCCTATGAGCATGTGCTGCGCATGATGCCGGCGGCAGGATTGCGCGTCGCCGATATCGGCGACGTGCCGTTCCGCAGCCGCTTCAGCCTCGACGACAGCCATGCCGATATCCAGGCGTTCTACACGCGCCTCGCCCAAGCCGGCATCATCCCGCTGTCGGTCGGCGGCGATCATTCGATCAGCTATTCGATCCTGAAGGCGCTGGGTGCCGAGCGGCCGGTCGGCCTCATCCATATCGATGCCCATTGCGACACCAGCGGCATCTACGAGGGCTCCAAGTTCCACCACGGCGGTCCGTTCCGCCAGGCGGTGCTGGATGGCGTGGTCGACCCGGAACGCACGATCCAGATCGGCATCCGCGGCGGTGCCGAATATCTTTGGGAATTTTCCTATGAATCCGGCATGACCGTGATCCATGCCGAAGACGTGCCGGAACTCGGCATCGCCGAGGTTGCGGCACGGGCGCGCCAGGTCGTGGGCGACGGTCCGGTCTATGTCAGCTTCGACATCGACAGCGTGGACCCGGGTTTCGCCCCCGGCACCGGCACGCCCGAGGTCGGCGGCCTGACCCCGCGCGAAGTGCTGGACCTGCTCCGGCGCCTGAACGGCATCGACATCATCGGCGGCGACGTGGTCGAGGTGGCGCCGCAATATGATGCGACCTCCAATACCGCGCAGATCGGTGCCCAGATGCTGTTCGAGCTGTTCTGCCTGACCGCGACGGCGCTCAAAGCCAGAAAAGGCTGATTTGGCGGGACGGCAGTCCTAACCTTTTGCTATCACCGCTGCTACCCTGGCGGCTTCGGGGGCCTGCGCCCCGGGTTTACTGGTGCCGACGCGTGTGAGTTGTAGTCAATGGCTGTTTCCAATCCGAACATTTGTGCTTGCGGGAGTGGTCTGCGCCCGGTTCGTTGCTGCCGGCTGGATCTATCGACGGTAGGACCGAGCGAAGCGAGCCGGCATCTGCTGCCTTTGGTCGACAAGGCGATCGAGATCCACGGCCGGGGCGGCCTCGCCGAAGCCGCTCAGATTTGCATGGAAGTGCTGGAGCTGGCACCGGCCCAAGGCGGCGCGCTGGCGATCCTCTATCAGGTCCGCCGCGCCACCGGCCCGCTGTCGGCGGCGGAAGCGCTGATCCGCCGCATGGTGGCGCTCGATCCGAACAATGTCTGGGCGACCCAGGAACTGGCGCTGCTGCTGTTCGGCAAGGGCGATTTCGCCGAGGCCGAAGCCCATGCGCGCAATGCCGTGCGCATCGCCCCGGCCGATGCGCAGTCGCACAATCTGATGGGCATGATCCTGACCGAGGCCAACCGGCCCCAGGTCGGTGAATATCATTATCGCCGGGTCATCGAGATCCTGGGCCAGCGCCAGCCGATCCTGCTGGCCAATCTGGCCTGGAACTTGAAGAACCAGGGCAAGATGGCGGAATCCCGCGCGCTCTATGCCGAATCCATGGCGATCGACCCGACCATCCTGCAGACGGTGCTGGGCTGGGCGCGCATGGAGGAGACCGACCGCGAATTCGCGCGGGCCGACGAGCTGTTGGATCAGGCCGAGAAGCTGGCCCCCGGCAACCCCAGCATCCTCTTGCATCGCGCGATCGTGCGCGGCCGGACCAAGGAATATGACGCGGCGCTGGCCATCCTCGACCAGCTCGAGCGGATGATGCAGGGCGGCGGGCTCGGCACCAACGAGCTGCTGGAAAAGGGCCGCCTGCTCGACAAGATGGGCCGGTTCGACGAAGCGTTCGCGGCGTTCGACGCCGGCAAGCGCATCGGCGTCGAGCAGAGCGGCAATGTCTACCTGGCGGACCATGCGCGCCAGCTGGCCGAGCGTTTGAGCCGCTATTTCACCGCCAGCCGCCTGAAGATCGTGCCGCGCGGTACGCCGGTCGAGAAGGGGCCGCGGCCGCTGTTCATCGTGGGATTCCCGCGCTCGGGCACGACCATGGTCGAACAGACGCTCACGGCGCATCCGAAGATCTCGGCCGGCGACGAGCTGACCTTCGTCAACGACATCACCAACCTGATGCCGCGCATGCTGAACAGCCCGTTGGCCTATCCGGAGGCGCTCGCCGACCTGTGGATGGGCGACCAGCGCGAGGGGCTGGACAATCTCAGGGACTATTACCTGCAGCGCGCGCGCCAGCTGGGCATCGTCGAACCGGGTGCGACCTGGTTCACCGACAAGATGCCGCTCAATGAGACCCATCTGGGCCTGATCGGGCTGATGTTTCCCGACGCGCCGATCATCCATGTCTTGCGCCATCCGCTCGACGTCGTGCTGTCGGTCTATTCCAACCACCTGACCCACGGCTTCTATTGCGCCAACGGGCTGGAGACGATCGCGCGGCACTATGTGCTGATCGCCGATCTGGTCGAGCATTACCGCCGCGAAATGGTGCTGAAGTACCTGGCGATCCGCTATGAGGACATCGTCGACGACCAGGAAGCCAACATCCGGCGCATGCTCGCCTTCGTCGGCACCGGCTTCGACAAGCGCTGCCTGAAGTTCCACGAGAACAAGCGCTATGCCCGCACCGCCTCCTACGCCCAGGTGACGGAGAAGCTCTACGACAGCTCGCGCTTCCGCTACCGCCATTACCTGAAGCATCTGGCCCCGGTCATCCCGATCCTGGAGCCGGTCATCATGCGCCTGGGCTATACGATCGATGGTTGATCAGGCCCCCGCCTTCACGGCGGCACCGGCCCCGTCGGTTTCCAAGACGATCGATCAGTGGCGCGCCGATGCCGAGGAACATGAGAAGGCCGGACGCCTCGACGAGGCCGAGGCGCTGCTGATCCAGATCATCAATGCGGCGCCGAACTATCATCCGGCGCTGCATCAGGCCGCGATCCTGTCCTACAAGCGCAAGCGGCCGCGGGAGGCGATCGCGCGCTTCGAGCGCGTCATCCAGCTGGCGCCGGAGACGGCGCTCTATCACCGCAATATCTGCGAGCTCTATCGCAGCCAGTCGCGGCTGGACGAGGCGATCTTCCACGGCAAGCGCGCAGTCGAACTGGCGCCGATGGACCCGGGGGCGGCCTATAATCTGGGCGTGATCCATTACGACCGGCTGGAGATCGACGACGCGATCGCGGCGGTGCGCCGCTCGCTCGAACTCGATCCCAAATCGGCCTCGGCCCATTTCGAGTTGGCGGAAGGTCTGCTGCTGACCGGCCAGTTCGAAGAGGGCTGGAAGGAATACGAGTACCGCTTCGACCTGCCGAACGCGCCGGCGCTGCTGCCACCGAACGACCGGCCGCTGTGGGACGGCGCGCCGATGCCGAATGGCACGCTGCTGCTGATCGGCGACCAGGGCTTCGGCGATACCATCCAGTTCTGCCGCTATATTCCCGAGGTCGCCAAGATCTGCCCGAACCTGATCATGGCCTGCAGCTCGGAAATGAAGCCGATCGTGACGCAGCAGCCGGGCATCCGCCAATATTTCGACCGGTGGGAGCAGATGCCGGCGTTCGACGCCTATTGCTCGCTGTCGGGCTTGCCGCGCCTGTTCGGCACCCGGCTCGACAACATCCCGGCGCCGATCCCCTATGTGAAGGCCGATCCGGCCAAGGTCGAGCAGTGGCGCCGCCGGATCGAGATGCTGGTGCCCAAGGGCTATCGGCGCCTCGGCCTGGTCTGGTCGGGCCGGCCGACCCACGGCAATGATTTCAACCGCTCCATGTCGCTGCAGAAGCTGGGCGATCTCGCCAAGCTCGACGGCGTCGCCTTGCTGTCGGTGCAGATGGGCCCGGGTCAGGCCGAGATCGGCCGCTATTTCGGCCGCGCGCCGCTGATCAACCTTGGTGCCGAGATCGAAGATTTCACCGACACCATGGCGATCTTCGAATGCATCGATCGGCTGGTCGCGGTCGATACCGGCGTGGCACACCTGGCAGGCGCCATGGGCAAGCCGGTCTCGATCCTGATGCCCTATGCGCCGGATTGGCGCTGGCTGCTCGATCGGACCGACACGCCCTGGTATCCGACCGTGACGCTGCATCGCCAGGACGCGCCCGGCCAGTGGGATGGCGCCATCGGCAAGATGCTGGAGACGGTCAGGGCCGAGATCGCCTAGGCTTAGGGTAGGGATCTTTCCGCGAGCACCGGCTTCATGGCTGAACCATCGGCACCTTCGTCCCCCATCACCAAGCCGGTGGCCCAATGGCTCGCCGACGCGGCGGCGCATGAGCAGGCCGGCCGGTTGGCCGAGGCCGAGGCGCTGCTGATCCAGATCATCAATGCCGCCCCCGACTATCATCCGGCGGTGCACCAGGCGGCGATCCTGTCCCACCGGCGCAAGCGGCCGCTGGAAGCGATCGCCCGGTTCGAGCGCGTGCTGGCCCTGGCGCCCGATCTGCCGCTGATCCATCGCAACATCTGTGAGGCTTATCGCAACCAGGGACGGCTGGACGAGGCGGTCTTTCACGGCAGGCGCGCGGTTGCGCTGGCGCCCCAGGACCCGGTCGCCATCTATAATCTGGGCGTGATCCACTACGACCGGCTGGAGATCGACCAGGCGATCGCGGCGTTCCGCCGCTCGCTCGTCCTCGATCCCAGCAATGACGGCACGCATTTCAAGCTGGCCGAGGTGCTGCTGCTGAGCGGGCAGTTCGAGGAAGGCTGGAAAGAATACGAACATCGCTATGGCGTGCCGGGCGTGCCGCGCCTGTTGCCGCCGACCGACCGGCCGCAATGGGACGGCAGGCCGATGCCCGGCGGCACGCTGCTGCTGATCGGCGACCAGGGCTTCGGCGATACGATCCAGTTCAGCCGCTATATTCCCGAGGTCGCGAAGCGCTGCACGACCCTGATCATGGCCTGCAGTTCGGAGATGCAGCCGGTGCTGATGCAGCAATCGGGCATCACCCGCTTTATCCAACGCCGCGGGGAGGCGCTGCCGGCGTTCGACGCCTATTGTCCCTTGTCCGGCCTGCCGCACCGGTTCGGCACGGACCTCGGCACTATCCCGCTACCGAACCCGTGCCTGAAACCCGATCCGGTCAAGGTCGAGCGCTGGCGCCGGCCGGTCGAGGCGCTGGTGCCCAAGGGCTATCGCCGGATCGGCCTGGTCTGGGCCGGACGGCCGGATCACGGCAACGACTTCAACCGCTCGATCGCCATGCAGAAGTTGGGTGCGCTTGCGGCGCTGGACGGCGTGGCGCTGCTGTCGGTGCAGATGGGCCCGGGGCGCAACCAGATCGGGCGCTATTTCGGCCGGGCGCCGATGATCGACCTGGGCGGCGAGATCAAGGATTTCAGCGACACGATGGGCATCCTCGCCCATGTCGACCGCCTGGTCACGGTCGATACCGGCGTCGCCCATCTCGCGGGGTCCATGGGCAAGCCGGTCTCGATCTTGCTGCCGTTCGCGCCGGACTGGCGCTGGTTGCGGGATCGGACCGACACGCCCTGGTATCCGACCGTCACGCTGCATCGCCAGGACGCGCCCGGCGATTGGGACAGCGCCATCGCCAAGCTGCTGCAGACGCTTGAGGCCGAGCGCTAGCCTGCAAGCATCGTCCAGAACATCACCAGCACGGCCACGGCCATGAAGCCGGTGCCGATCCAGCCGTTGATGGCAAGCGTGCGCGAAATGGTGAAGCCGCCCATGGTCTTGGTCTGGGTCGCCATGCGCACGACCATCGCCATGATCGGCACGGCGGCGACGCCGTTCAGTACCGCACTCCAGATCAGCGCCTTGATCGGATCGATGCCGACGAAATTCATCGCCGCCCCGATGAGCGTGGCTGCGACCAGCGCACCGTAGAACGCCTTCGCCCGCTTCGGTCGCTGGTCGAGCCCGACCGACCAGCGCGCGGCCTCGCCCAGCGCATAGGCGGCGGAGCCGGCGAGGGACGGCAGGGCCAGCATGCCGGTGCCGATGATGCCGAGGGCGAACAGGACAAAGGCGAACGGCCCGGCGATCGGCTTCAAGGCCTCGGCCGCCTGAGATGCGCTCTGGATATCCTTGACGCCGTGGACGTTGAGCGTCGCCGCGGTCGTGATCATGATGCAGAGCGCGATCAGGTTCGACAGGCCCATGCCGACAATCGTGTCCCACTTGATCCGGCGCAATGCGTCGGGGGCCTGGTCGGGCGCGATGCGCAGCGGTTTCGTCTCCGCGCATTCCTGCTGGTCCTCGACTTCGAGGCCGGCCTGCCAGAAGAACAGATAGGGGCTGATGGTCGTGCCCAGCACGGCGACGACGATGGTGGCATAGTCCGCGGTCGGTTCGATCTTGGGCCAGACGATCGCCAAGCCCACCTCGCCCCAGGGCACGTGGACGACCATGACCGAGCCGACATAGGCCAGCAGCGACAGCGTCAGCCATTTCAGGATGTTGGCGTAGCGGGCATAGCGCAGGAACACTTCCAGCAGGATCGAGACAATGGCGAAGCCCACAACATAGAGCCCGCTCGGGCCGCCGATCAGCAGGTTGAGGCCGGAGCCCATGGCGCCCAGATCGGCGCCCAGATTGCAGATATTGGCCAGGATCATCAGGCCGATCAGCAGCCTGACCAGCGTTCCCGACTGGTGGCGCACCAGATTGCCGGCGATGCCGCGGCCGGTCACCCGGCCGATAACACCGCTGATCTGCTGGATGCCGCACATTAGCGGATAGGTGACGATCAAGGTCCAGGCGGTGGCATAGCCGAATTGGGCGCCGGCCTGGGCATAGGTCGCGATTCCGCTCGGATCATCGTCGGACGCGCCCGTGATCAGGCCAGGTCCCAAGACTTGGAGCCAAAGCGGCTTTTTTTCTTCCTGCCCGGAAGTTTTTTCTAAGGCCACCATGGCGGCTCCAGTCGGCCGTATTCAATTTGCTGATCAAAGAACCGGATTGGGGCCGTATCGTTCCTTGGAATTATTGTATCGAGCGGTCGAGCAACAGATCGAACGCGGCCGCCGGCGCGCTCGGCTGGCGGGTCGGCAGGCTGAGCCGCGTCAAGGTTCGGCGCACGGCGAAGCCTTGAGCGTGCAGCACGGCGAGCTTGCCCAGCGCGATCTGATCGGCCGCGGCCGCGGCCGACACGATGGCGATGCCCAGGCCGCCGGCGACGATCTGCTTGATCGCCTCGGTACTGCCGACCTCTAGGATCGATCGGGGTTCGATCCGGTGGGCTTCAAGGGCTGCCAGCGCCACGTCGCGGGTGCCGGAGCCGGGTTCGCGCACGATGACGATTTCTTCCGCGATGGCCGCGGTCGAAATCGGCGCAGTCGCCCGGGCCAGCCGATGATCGGGGGCGGCGATCAGCACCATCGCCTCCTCGCGCCAGGGCCGCACCTCGATGCCCGGCTCGTCGACCGGGCCTTCGACCAGTGCGATATCCAGCTCGCGCGCGCTCAGCAGCTCCGCGATCTCGCGCGTGTTGGCGCTGGTCAGGCGCAGCTCGATCTCGGGGTAGCGCTTGTGGAAGGCCCCCAGGATCGGCGGCAGATGATATGTGGCGACCGTGGTGCTGGCGCCGACCGCGAGCGTGCCGCGGTGCAGGCCGCTGAGCGCCGCCAGCTCTTCCTCGGCCGCGCGCTCGGCCGCGAACAGGGCGGCGGCATGGCGCATCAGCAGGCTGCCGGCCTCGGTCAGGGTGACGCCACCAGGGCCCCGCCGCTCCAGCAACCGACTGCCGACCTGCGCCTCGAAATCGCGCACGCCCTTCGAGACGGACGGCTGGCTGATGTGCAGCGCGTCGGCGGCACGCGAGAAGCTGCCGGCCCGGGCGACGGCGGCGAACAGACGGAACAGGTGGAGATTGAGCGGCATAGATAAAATCTATAGCATGATGAGAAAGATATATTTGAGTTATATATGGCGAGAGAGCACCTGTTTCCCATCGGCCCGATGCGCCGACGGGAGCAACCGAAATGTCCGCCCTACGCAATCCCAATCAACTGATCCCCGGCCTGCTGCTGTGCGGTGCCGTCACGCTCGCGGCCATGGGGCTGCAGATCGTCGAGGAACGCTGGTTGGGCCGCCCCTATCTGGAAGCGCTGGTGCTGGCGATCCTGCTGGGCACGGCCGTCCGCTCCGCCTGGACGCCGCATCAGCGCTGGCTGCCGGGCATCAATTTCAGCGCCAAATTCCTGCTCGAAGTGGCGGTCATGCTGCTCGGCGCCTCGATCAGCATCCAGACCATCCTGGCGGTCGGCCCAAGCCTGCTCTTGGGCATCGCCGGCATCGTCATGGTCGCGATCCCGGCCAGCTATCTCCTGGGCCGCGCCTTGGGCCTGCCGCAACGCATCGCCATCCTGATCGCCTGCGGCAACTCGATCTGCGGCAATTCCGCCATCGCCGCGGTGGCGCCGGTGATCCATGCCGACAGCGACGATGTCGCCTCCTCGATCGCGTTTACCGCTGTGCTGGGCGTCGTCGTCGTGCTGGCCCTGCCGGCGCTGATCCCGCTCTTGCATCTCTCGGGCACGCAATATGGCGTGCTGGCCGGCTTGACCGTCTATGCCGTGCCGCAAGTGCTGGCCGCGACCGTGCCGGCGGGCCTGCTCAGCACGCAGATCGGCACGCTGGTGAAGCTGGTGCGCGTCTTGATGCTGGGCCCGGTCGTGCTGTTCCTGTCCTTGGGCGCTGGCCGGCTGGAGCGGGCCGCGATCCATCGTGGCGCCGTCATCACCGGCGAGACCCTGCCCAAGACCGGCAAGCTGCCGCTCACCCGTCTGGTGCCCTGGTTCATCGTCGGCTTCCTGGTGCTGGGCGGGTTGCGCTCGGCCGATCTGGTGCCGCATCTGCTGCTGGCGCCGGCGGCGCTTACCGCGAACGTGTTCACCGTCGTGGCCATGGCGGCTCTCGGCCTGGGCGTCGATGTCCGGGTCGTGGCCCGGGCCGGCGCCCGGGTGACGACGACCGTCGTGGTCTCGCTCCTGGTCCTGGTCGGCATCAGCCTGGTGCTGATCCGGGTGCTGGGCGTAGCGTAATCATTATGCGCGACTGGCTGGAATAAGGCGGCGCCGCGAGCGTCAAACGACCGGAGGTGATCGAGTCCTCCGGTCGCGAACGATAAAAACAAAGCACTTCTGGGAGGGTATCGGATATGGCCTCGATCGATCCACGCGGATTCCGGGCGACACGCCGGGCGTTTCTCGGCCAGGCCGGCGCCGCCGGGCTGGCGATGACCAGCATCCCGGCCTGGGCGGATACGACGGTCACGCTGCCGCTGCCGGGCGGGCCGCAAGATCGGCTGATGACGACCGATTTCCCCCAGAAGGGCCCGATGATCCTGCAGCGAACCCGCCCGCCGCTGCTGGAAACCCCGTTCGAAGTGTTCGACCGCGGCGTGTTCACGCCGAACGACCAGTTCTTCGTCCGTTGGCATTGGGCGGTGATTCCGAACGCGATCGATGCCGACAAGTTTCGCTTGACCGTGCGCGGGCTGGTCGACAAGCCGCTGTCGCTGTCGTTGAAGGATATCGTCTATGGCCTGCCGCGGGTTGAGTTGGCGGCGGTCAATCAATGCTCTGGCAATTCCCGCGGCTTCTTCCTGCCGCGCGTGCCCGGCGGCCAATGGGCGAACGGCGCCATGGGCAACGCCAAATGGATGGGCGTGAAGCTCAAGGACGTGTTGAACCGCGCCGGCGTCAAGGCGGGCGCGGTCCAGGTCCGCTTCAACGGGCTCGACGAGCCGGTCGTCGACGGCGCACCGGACTTCATGAAGTCGCTCGACATCGACCATGCCCGCGATGGCGAGGTCATGATTGCCTTCGCCATGAACGGCCAGCAGCTACCGCTGCTGAACGGCTTCCCGCTTCGTCTGATCGTGCCCGGCTGGTACTCGACCTATTGGATCAAGATGCTGAACGATATCGAGGTGCTGGATAAGCCCGACGATAATTTCTGGATGAAGACCGCCTACACCATTCCCGACACACCGCATGCCTCGATGACGCCCGGCCAGACCGGCGTGAAAATGGTCCCGATCAGCAAGATGGTGCCGCGCTCGTTCGTGACCAACCTCAAGCCCGGCGCTGCGATTCAGGCCGGGGCCCCGACCCTGGTGCGCGGCATCGCGTTCGGCGGCGATACCGGCGTCGCCAAGGTCGATGTCTCGCCCGACGGTGGTAAGAGCTGGGCGGCGGCAACGCTCGGCAAGGACGAGGGCAAATACAGCTTCCGCCAATGGCAGACGACCCTCACCCTAGCCGACAAGGGCGAGCATGGCCTGATGGTCCGTTGCACCAACAGCGACGGGGTGGCCCAGCCGGATGCGCCGAACTGGAACCCCGGCGCCTTCATGCGCAACGTGATCGAAACCACCACCGTGACGGCGGCCTGAGGGAGGGTGAGATGATGCTCGGCAGAATTCTCGCGATCGGTCTCCTGCTCTCGTCCGGTGCCGCCTGGGCCCAGAGCGCCCCGCAATTGAAGTCGGTGACGGTCGATCTGCCCGCCGGCGACCGGCAGTTCCCGGGCGGGGCCGCGGCCGACGCGATCAACAACAACTGCACCGCCTGCCATTCGCCCGGCATGGTGCTGACCCAGCCCAACCTGCCCAAGGCGGCGTGGGATGCCGAAGTGCACAAGATGATCAATGTCTATAAGGCGCCGGTCGACGAGGCGGACGTGCCGGCGATCGTCGCCTATCTGGTCGAGAACAAGGGCGCCAAATAGCCGGAGGTCACTCCGCCTTCAGCCCGCCCGCGCGTTCGATGAAGGCGACGATCTCGGCCAGGCCCTTGTTTTCTTTCAGGTTGGTGAACAGGAACGGCCGCTCCCCGCGCATCTTGCGGCTGTCGCGGTCCATCACTTCCAGCGAGGCGCCGACCAGCGGTGCCAAATCGATCTTGTTGATGATCAGCAGGTCGCTGCGGGTGATGCCCGGCCCGCCCTTGCGCGGGATCTTGTCGCCGGCCGAGACGTCGATGACATAGAGCGTAATGTCGGCCAGCTCGGGGCTGAAGGTGGCGGCCAGATTGTCGCCGCCGCTCTCGATGAAGATCACGTCCAGGTCGGGGAACAACGCGTTCATATCCGCCACGGCGGCGAGGTTGATCGAGGCATCCTCGCGGATCGCCGTATGCGGGCAGCCGCCGGTCTCGACGCCCCTGATGCGGTCGGGCGAGAGCGCGCCGGAGCGGGTCAGGAACTCGGCATCTTCCTTGGTATAGATGTCGTTGGTGATGGCGGCGATGTTGTAGGTATCGCGCATCGCCTTGCATAGCCGGTCGGTCAGCGCGGTCTTGCCGGAGCCGACCGGGCCACCGATGCCGACGCGCAGCGGACCGTGATGGGTGGAAACGCTCATGAGCGGAACAGCCTCGTATATTGCGTCTCGTGACGCATGGATGAGAGATCGATCGCCGGGGCGGCCGTGCCGACATCGTCGAGCGACGTCGCTTCCGCCGCCTTGGCGATGCGCGCGATGACCGGGGCGAGGCGGGCGAGCGTGCGCTGGCCGTCGGTTTGCCCCAGCGGAATGAGCCGCACCCCGGCTGAGACCAGATTGGCCGCCACCGCCTGGGCGAAACCCAGCAGCGCCGCGTCGAGCGGCACCTGGCCCGCCGCCGCCGCCCCGAATGCGACCGGATAGGTCAGGATCTTTTCGCCCGCCAGCCGGTCGAGCGGCGTCCCCGGCCAGGCGGCGCGGGTCGCCAGCACGAAGGAGGCGCCTTGCTGGGTCGTCTCCAGCGCGGTCTCGCTCGTGCCGCGCAGCGCCTCGGCCAACGCGCGGACCTGCTCGAACGTGCCATCGTCGCCGGCCACGGCGGCACGCCAGGACGCCGCCAGCAGCACCAGATCAGCCCAGCCGGCACCGGCCTCCAGCACCGTCGCGACATAGTCCGCCAGGTCCGCGACGTTGGTGACCCGGCCGGTCTCGACCGTCCATTCCAGGCCGTGGCTGTAGGAAAAGGCGCCGACCGGATAGGCCGGCGACAGCCAGGTGCCGAGCGGCAGCAGCCAGCCGAGGTCACTCATCCTCGAACCCGCTCGAATGATCATGGCCGCCGGCATAGGCGCCGGCCTCGGGCACGAACGGCACGGTGACCGCTTGAACCTCGCCGCCCAGCCCGCGCACCATGTCCGCGATGACATGGTCGTCGCGGATCAGCAGCCGGTCGTCCATCAGCTGGATTGGCAGATGCCGGTTGCCCAGGTGATAGGCGAGGCGCGCCAAGCCGGCCGTACCGGCGCGGATCTCCAGCAACGCCTCGTTCGCGGCCTTGACCTCGACGATATTGGCGTCGTCGGTCTCAAGCCCGTCGCCGTCGCCCAGCAGCATGGCCTTGGCCAGGTCGAGCAGCAGCGGCTCGCCCTGATCGGTCACCAGCCGCAGCCGGCGGCGATGGCGTTCCAGATACGACAGCGTGACGGTGCCGGCGCGCCGGTCCCGATCCCAGCTGCCGGCCTTGAGCGCGGTATGGGCGCGGCGCATCAGAGGGCACTCCCTCTCCGCCCCATTGGGGGGGAGAGGGCCGGGGTGAGGCGGGGAAGGCTCGAGACCTGCATCGAGACCCACCTCATCCTAAATCCTTCTCCCCCCTGAAGGGCGGAGAAGGACTTCAGTGGAAAGGGCACGCTCAAAACAGGAAATACCGCTGCGCCATGGGCAGCACGTCGGCCGGTGGGCAGGTCAGCAGCTGGCCGTCGGCGCGGACCTCGTAGGTTTCGGCATCGACCTCGATCTTGGGCGTGGCATCGTTCAGCACCATGCTCTTCTTGGTGATGCCGCCGCGGGTGTTCTTGACGGCGTAGAGCGGGCGCTCCAGCCCGAACTTGGCCGCGATGCCGGCGTCGATGCCGGCCTGGCTGACGAAGGTCAGGCTCGATTGCACCAGGCTCTTGCCGAAGGCGGCGAACATCGGCCGGTAATGCACCGGCTGCGGCGTCGGGATGCTGGCGTTGGGATCGCCCATGGGGGCGGCCGCGATGCTGCCGGCCTTCAGCACCAGGTCGGGCTTCACGCCGAAGAAGGCCGGCGACCACAGCACCAAATCGGCGAGCTTGCCCACTTCGATTGAACCAACAATGCCGGCGATGCCATGGGCGATCGCCGGGTTGATGGTGTATTTCGCGATATAGCGCCGGGCGCGGAAATTGTCGGATGGCCCGGAGCTCAGGCCGCCCCGCTGGCGCTTCATCTTATCCGCCGTCTGCCAGCAGCGGATGATGACCTCGCCGACCCGGCCCATGGCCTGGCTGTCGGACGAGATCATCGAGAGCGCGCCCAGGTCGTGCAGGATATCCTCGGCCGCGATCGTCTCCTTGCGGATGCGGCTTTCGGCGAAGGCGATGTCTTCGGGAATGCGCGCATCCAGGTGATGGCAGACCATCAGCATGTCCAGATGCTCGTCCAGCGTATTCACCGTGTAGGGCCGCGTCGGGTTGGTCGAGGACGGCAGCACGTTCAGCTCGCCGGCCAGCCGGATGATGTCCGGGGCATGGCCGCCGCCGGCGCCCTCGGTATGGAAGGCGTGGATGGTGCGGCCCTTGAAGGCGGCGATGGTGGTCTCGACGAAGCCGCCTTCGTTGAGCGTGTCGCTGTGCAGCGTCACCTGCACGTCCATCTGGTCGGCAACCGAGAGACAGCAGTCGATCGCGGCCGGGGTCGTGCCCCAATCCTCGTGCAGCTTCAGCCCGCAGGCCCCGGCCTCGACCATCTCGACCAGGGCCTTGGGTTGACTGGCGTTGCCCTTGCCGAAGAAGCCGAGGTTCATCGGCAGGCCCTCGGCCGCCTGCAGCATGCGCATCATGTGCCAGGGGCCGGGCGTGCAGGTCGTGGCGTTGGTGCCGGCCGCCGGCCCCGTCCCGCCGCCCAGCATGGTGGTGACGCCGGAGAACAAAGCCTCTTCGACCTGCTGCGGGCAGATGAAATGGATATGGCTGTCGATGCCGCCGGCGGTCAGGATCTTGCCTTCGCCGGCGATCACCTCGGTGCCGGGTCCGATGATGATGGTGACGCCCGGCTGGATGTCCGGATTGCCGGCCTTGCCGATGGCGACGATCAGGCCGCCCTTCAGGCCGACGTCGGCCTTGACCACGCCCCAATGATCCAGAATCACGGCATTGGTGATGACGGTATCGACCGCCCCCTCGGCGCTCGAGCGCTGGCTCTGGCCCATGCCGTCGCGGATGACCTTGCCGCCGCCGAACTTCACCTCTTCGCCATAGATCGTGTGGTCGGTCTCGACCTCGATGATGATCTCGGTATCGGCGAGGCGGATGCGGTCGCCGACGGTCGGGCCGAACATGCCGGCATAGGCGCGGCGGTCCATTTTCACGGCCATCAGGGCGTCTCCAGCTTGCCCATGACCGCGCCCGCGAAGCCGTAGACTTCACGCGCGCCGGCATAGGCGACGAGGGTGACCTCGCGGGTCTGACCGGGTTCGAAGCGAACCGCGGTGCCGGCGGGGATGTCGAGGCGCATGCCGCGCGCGGCGGCGCGGTCGAACGTGAGCGCGTCGTTGGTCTCGCCGAAATGGAAATGGCTGCCGACCTGGATCGGGCGGTCGCCAATGTTGGCGACGCTGAGCGTGACGGTCGGGCGGCCGGCGTTCAGCTCGATCTCGCCCGCGGCCGGTAGAATCTCGCCCGGGATCATCGTATCGGCTCGTGCACGGTGACGAGCTTGGTGCCGTCGGGGAACGTCGCTTCGACCTGGATGTCATGGATCATCTCGGCCACCCCCTCCATCACCTGATCGCGCGTCAGGATCTCGCCGCCGGCCGCCATCAGGTCGGCGACGCGGCGCCCGTCGCGCGCCCCCTCGACCACGAAATCGGTGATGAGCGCGATCGCTTCCGGATAGTTGAGCTTGACGCCCCGCTCCAGGCGGCGACGCGCCACGATCGCCGCCATGGCGATCAGCAGCTTGTCCTTTTCCCGTGGACTGAGGTTCATCGTTTCCCCCTTAGCTGCGCCAGACGCGCGGCGGCGTCGGCGACAGGCCGGTGATTTCGTGACGCAGCGCCATGGCGGTCGCTGAGGCGGATTCCCGAAGCTTCGCACCATCACGATCCAGAAAGCGGATCAATAGGATGCCATTGACCAGGCTGGCGCCACCCTCGGCCGGCCCGGCGGCCGCAATCTCTCTCGCCCTTGGCAAGAACAATGCCGCCCTCGGCCCGGCATGCAGCAGCGTGGTCATACCGACGGCGCCATCGAAGCCGAACGGGCGATCGAGCGTCGCCCTGATGTCGCCATCCAGCTTCAGCCGATCGGCCCAGAGCAGCCGGCCGTCGCGGCGAACTGCCCAAGAATCAAGCAGTTGCCCATGCCGCATCTGCTCGCCGCGGGCGGCACGGCCGAACAGTACCGTCTCCGACGCCAGCAGCGAGGCGCCGGTTTCCAGAATGAAATCGAGCCGCCGGTCGAGCCGCGCGCCGTCGAACAGGATGGTCTCCTGCGGCAACCACTCGAACCAGGCGCCGGCCGCGACCTGGACCCGGGTCACCAGGCGTGCCGGGACGTCGAGTGCCCGATAGACCTTTTCGGCGGCCTGGGTCGTCACCGTCATGACCGTGTCCGGACCGGCCTCGACCTCGGTCGTGAGATTGTCGCCGCCGACGATGCCGCCGGCGGTATTGATCAGCACCGCCTGGGCCGGCTGATCGGAAGGCACGTTCGGAAACAGGATGCGCGCGGGCGCACGCTGATAGAGCGTCTCGATCCGGGTCCGCCCGTCGCGTAATCCCAGCTTCAGGCGCACGCCGCCGTCGGCGCGTTCGAGCGTCGGTGCCGGGGACAGGGGCGAGGAGGCGTCGGGCATGATCGGGGGTGGGCTCGCTCTCGTTTAGGCCATGGGCTCCAGCCCCAGGATCCGTTCGACCCGGTCGATCCAGCGGCGCACGGCCGGATAGGCTGCAAGATCGAAGCCGCCATGGTGCGCCATGCGCGTATAGGCGATCAGCGCGATATCGGCCAGGCTGAGCGCATCGGCGACCAGGAAGCAATGGTCGGTCAAATCCGCCTCCAGACGGGCGAGGGCGGCGGCCCCGCGCTCGACCAGCCGCGGCTCCAGGTCGACGACCGGCTTGCCCTGGTACAGCACCTGGAAGCGGGCCACCGCGATATAAGGCTCGTGGCTGTACTGCTCCCAGAATAGCCATTCCAGCATCTTGGTCTGGTCGTATGGGTCGGCCGGAATAAGGCTGGAACCGCGGGCCAGATGCAGCAGGATGGCATTGGATTGCGCGATCGGCCGGCCGTCGTCCAGCAGCACGGCCGGGACCTGGCCCGCCGGGTTCATCGCCAGAAATTCCGGCGTCCGGCTGCCGCCCTTGAGGATATCGACCTCGACCCAGTCGTAGGGCAGCGACAGGTGATCCGCCGTCCATTTCACCTTCAGACAATTGCCGGAGATCGAATCGCCGAATATGCGCATCGTCTTGGTAACCTTTTGCCGGCCGCGCTGGCACGGCGGTTGCTGGTAGTAGGGCGAATGATGACGTGGGATGGGGAGGTCGTCCATGGGGTCCAAGACCAGGCAGCTGGGACCGATCGCGCTCGTCATCCTTGCCGCCAATCTGGCGGCCTGGACTTGGGCCGCCCTGGGCCTGGGTGCGGCGCCGGCGGCGATGGCCGCGGCCGTGCTCGCCTATACGCTCGGCCTGAAGCACGCGGTCGACGCCGACCATATCGCCGCCATCGACAATACGACGCGCAAGCTGATGAACGAGGGTCATCGCTCGCTCGCCGGCGGCCTGTGGTTCTCGTTCGGCCATTCGACCATCGTCGTCATCGTGACGCTGGTGATCGCGCTGGCCTCGGACGGCGCCCGCGCCCGGCTCGACGGGCTGAAGGATGCGGGCGCGCTACTCGGCACCGCCGTGTCGGTGCTGTTCCTCGTGGTGATCGGCCTCGGCAATCTCATCGTGCTGGCGCGCCTGTGGCGGCAATGGCGACGCGGCGAGGTCGCGGCGCACGCGCTGCCGGCCGGTCCGATGGGCCGGCTGCTCAGGCCTGTGCTGGGGCTGGTGTCCCGCAGCTGGCATCTCTATCCGGTCGGGCTGCTGTTCGGCCTGGGCTTCGATACCGCGACTGAGATCGGTTTGCTGGGCCTGTCGGCCGCGGCGGCGGTCCATGGGCTGCCGCTCTATGCGGTGCTGGCTTATCCTGTGCTGTTCACCGCCGCCATGATGATGGCCGATGCGCTCGACGGCGTCATGATGGTCGGCGTCTATGGCTGGGCGCTCAGGGAACCGCGCCGCAAGCTCAGCTACAATCTGTTCGTGACCCTGCTGTCGGTCGGCGTCGCGTTCGGCATCGGCCTGATCGAGGCCGCCGGCCTGATCGGCGACCAGATGGGCCTCGAAGGACGGCTCTGGACCGCCATCGGCACGCTCAACGATCAGTTCGGCAGCTTGGGCCTCGGCGTCGTCGCGTTGTTCTTGTTCGCCTGGCTCTCCGCCTACGTCGTCGATCGTTGGCGCCGGCCGGCAACGACTTAGTCGACCAGCTCTCGGACGATGGCGAGCATGTTGGCCAGGATCGGATCGGCGTTGTCGGCGAGATAGGCCAGGGTCAGCGGCGCGGTCAGCAGCGGCGTGACGCGCAGCCGGCGGTACTGCACGTCCGGCAGGTTGATCTCCCGCATCGAGGCGGGGACAACCGAGATGCCGAGCCCGGCTGCGACCAGATTGACGTTGGTCAGCATGTGGGGGACTTCGGCCGCGATCGACGGTTCGAAACCGGCGGCCCGGCAAGCGGCGATGACATTCTCATACATGCCGGGCGCCCCCGGCTGGCGCACCAGGATGAAGCGTTCCCCGGCCATCTGGCCCAGATCCAGCGGCTCCGGCTCGTCGCACAAGGCATGCCCGATCGGCAGCACGACCAGCAGATCCTCCTGCAGTAATTCGGCGAACGCCACGCCGGTCGGACGGTCGACCGGGATGCGCAAGAACCCGGCCGCCATCACGCCGCTCGCGACCGACCGGGTCAGCTTGGCGGCGTTGCCCTCGTCCAGGTCGAGTTCGACCGCCGGATAGGTCTCGCGAAACACCCGCATGATGCGGCGCACGAACGGATGCAGGATGGCCGAGGTGGTGAAGCCCACCGACAGGCGCCCCAGATGCCCGCGGGCGATCTCTCCCGTCCGTGCGGACGCGCGCGTGACCGAGGCCAGGATCGCCTTCGCATCCTCCAGAAAACCCTGGCCGGCAGCGGTTAACACGACACCGCGCGGCGTCCGGATGAACAGGTTGGCGCCCAGCTCGGTCTCGAGCTGCCGGATCTGCAGGCTCAAGGGGGGCTGTTGCATACCCAGCCGTACGGCGGCGCGCGTGATGTGGCGCTCCTCGGCGACGGCCACGAAATATCGAAGATGGCGCAATTCCATATCGATACTTTTAGAGTATGAAGATGACCATTCCAAGATATTTGACAGTAGGTAGGTGGATCGCCTCCACTCGCTCCCAAGCCGAAAAGGCCAACCAGCGAGGGAGGAATGAATGACACGGACAAGAGGTGCCGCGCGATTGGCGGCAGTGGCGCTCGGCGGCGCTTGGATCATGGGCCTGTCGGCAAGCCCGGCGGCGGCGGACCCGACTAAGATCCTGTTCGTCGGCAATAGTTACACGCACGGGCGCTATACGCCGGCGCTCAACTACAATGCCGGACCGGGCAATGCGACCAACAGCGGCCTGGTCCATGACCTGTTGTGCCCCTCGCTGCCCTGTACCGGCGCCGAGGGACCGCTACCGTCGGTGCCGACCAGCGCCAATACGCCGGGCGGTACGCTGCAGGCCCAACTGGCCTATCTGCTGGCCAATCCCGCCAGTGACTATGCCGAGGTCGGACCGTTCGGCGGCGTCGCCGGCATCTTCCTGCAACTGACCAAAGAGGCCGGGCTGGATTACGACGTCTCGCTGATCGCAGTCAGCAGCGCCATGCTCAAGGGCTATTCCGGCAACAAGGGTAGCGAGGCCGGCGATCTGCCGCTGATCGAATCGGCGAAATTCTCCCATGTCATCCTGCAGGACCAGACGTTCGATCCGCTGCCGACCAGCATCACGGTCAATGGCCAGAGCGTGCCGACGCGCGGCAACCCGACCGGCTTTCAGCAAGGGGTGACGGCGCTGGTCGATGGTATCGACGCGGCCGACAAGGCGGCGGGGGTGCCCAATGCCACGGTCACCCTGGCCGAGACGCCGCCGCTCGCCTCCTACGGCTATACTAGCACCAACCCGGCGGCGCCGATCTTCGGCACCAGCACCGTGGCGCAGCAGAACGGCAACCCGGCCTATGCACCCTATCTGGGCGACGCCGATCCGATGGCGGCGATGGCGTCCGACCTGCATGATTCCTATGAAGCCACCGCCGCTGCCTACAATGCCGCCAATCCAACATTGAGCCACGTCGGCGTCGCGCTCGACGGCGATGCCTGGGTCTCGGCCATGAATATGGGCGTCGCCCAGCGCAACCCATTCCTGATCCGCGAGCCCCTGGGCCAGATCGATCTCTGGGACAAGGACCCGCTGCTCGCCTGCTGCACCGTGCCGATCGGCTATCATCCCAGCATCTATGGCGATTATCTGAACGCCTTGATGCTGTTCGGCCAGATCACGGGAGTGAACCCGCTCTGGATCAGCAGCGAATACAGCCCGTTCTCCCGTGACTACCGGGCGACGGCGTCCCACGCGCTCGGCATTTCACCGGAGATCGCGGTCGCTCTGGCGATCGTGGCCGAGGAAACCCTGATCGCGGGCAAGCCGGTCTCCGGCCATCTGGGCCAGTTGTGCTGGAAGCAGCAATGGGCCGATTGCCGCCAACTGCCGCCTTGGGTCGGTCGGCACTAAGGCATGTCAGAAGGGATGATGCTGTCTGCCGCCGATGAGGGCCTGGCGCCCAGCGAACGGCCGGTGCGTGTGGTGGCCGATGCACGCCTGTCCCTCGGGGCAGGCGTGTTGCCGCTTTATCTGTCGCACGACTGGGATAAGCCGCTGCCCGGCATCACGCGGGCGGTCATCGTCCTGCACGGCCGCAGGCGCGATGCCGATACCTATTGGCACGCGGCGGGGAATGCCGCCAGCGCCGGCGGCAGTGCGGCGCACGGCAGTCTGCTGATCGTCCCGCAGTTCCTGGCCGACGTCGACGTCCGGCATCATCGCCTGCCGCCCGAAATGACGCATTGGACGCTGGAGAGCTGGATGGGCGGCGGCCCGGCCGAGGGACCGGCGCCGATCAGTTCGTTCGATGCGCTCGACGCGGTCCTGGCCCGGCTCGGCGACCGGGTGCGGTTCCCGGCCCTGCGGACCATCGTCGTCGCGGGCCATTCGGGCGGTGGCCAGGTGGCGCAGCGCTATGCCGTGCTCGGGCGGGGCGGCGACCCGTTGGGGGCCGTCGGGGTGGCTGTGCGCTATGTCGTCGCCAACCCGTCGTCCTACGTCTATTTCAGCGCCGACAGGCCCCAAGGCAATGGCGGCTTCGCGCCCTTTCCGACGGAGGCCTGTCCCGGCTTCGACGATTGGAAATACGGCATGAACGCGCTGCCGCCCTATGCCGGCCCCACGCCTCCAGCCGCGCTTGAGGCGGCATTCGTTCGGCGCCAGGTGATCTATCTTTGGGGCGACGAGGATACCGACCGCGATCAGCCGGCGTTGGACAAGAGCTGTGCCGCCGCGGCGCAAGGGCCGCACCGGCTGGCCCGGGGGCAGGCTTATTTCGCCTATCTGAAGGCCCGGCATCCGGATCTCGCCCATCGGGCGATGGTGGTGCCGGGCGTGGGACATGACGGCGACGCCATGTTCAGCTCTGCCCCGGGGCTGGCGGCGTTGTTCGATAAAGTCTGAGGGAGAGACGCCCATGTCAGAGATTCGGCTTTCGTCGGCCGACATTCGCCGCGCCGTGATCGCGTCCGTAATCGGCAACGGCCTCGAATGGTTCGATTTCCTGGTCTACGCCTTTTTCGCGCGCACGATCGCGAACCATTTCTTTCCCGCCGATACGCCCACGGCGTCGCTGCTGCTGGCGTTCGGTACCTTTGCGGTGGGATTCGTTGTGCGTCCGCTGGGTGGTATTGTGTTGGGGATCTATGCTGATCGCGCCGGGCGTCAGCGGGCGCTGGCACTGCTGATCCTGATGATGGCGGCCGGGACCCTGATCGTCGGGCTGACGCCGAGCTTCGCCACCATCGGCATCGCGGCCCCGTTGCTGATCGTGGCGGCGCGGGTGATCCAGGGCCTGTCGGTCGGCGGCGAATTCGCCAGCGCCGCCGCCATGCTAGTCGAACTGGCGCCGCCGGGGCGCAAGATGTTCTACGGCAGCTTCCAGATGGCGTCCCAGGGCTTCGCGCTGCTGATCGCATCCGGGTTCAGCCTGCTGCTGACGGAAACCATGTCGCCGGCGGCACTCGAAGATTGGGGCTGGCGGATACCGTTCCTCGCCGGTGCGCTGATCGGGCCGGTCGGCTTCTATATCCGTCGTCGCTGTTCGGAAAGCCCGGAGTTCCTGGCCTTGCGCGCGGAGGGCGCCACGTTGGCCGGCAGTGCCTTCATGCCGGCGCTGGCTGGTCGCTGGCGGGCGATCGTCTGCGCGTTCGGCATCATCGCCGTCGGCACGGCGCTCAACTATCTCTGGCACAGCTACACGCCGACCTATGTCACCCGGCAGCTGCATCTGCCGCTGTCAGCGGCATTGGCCGGCTCGTCGCTGTGCGGCCTGGTCGCGATCGTGGTCTATCCGCTGGCTGGATTGCTCGCCGATCGGATCGGGGCCTATCGCCAGTTTTTCATCGTGGTGACGGGTTTCGCCTTCTGCGCCTATCCGATCTACGCTTTCGTCGTCGCCGACCCCAGCGTCGAGCGGCTGTTCATTTCACAGCTCGCCGCCACCTTGTTCCTGGGCCTGATGTCGGGACCGCATCCGGGCATGCTGGCGACGCTGTTTCCGACCGGCGCCCGGACGACGGGCGTGGCGCTTTCCTACAATTTGGCCGTCACCCTGTTCGGCGGCCTGGCGCCGCTGACGGTAACCTGGCTGATCGCAACGACCGGCGACCCGATGATGCCGGCCTGGTTCCAGATACTGGCCGCGGTCATTTCCCTCGTCATGGTGGCCGCGACCGTGGCGGTCTGGTCCGACCGACTGCCGGCCGCACGCGTCGCCGCACGGGTCTAGTCGAGCATAGGCAGCCACAGCTGCTGTTCCTTGGCGCAATCCTTGGCGATCTGGTAGCCGGCGTCGGCATGGCGCATGACGCCGGTTGCCGGGTCGTTGGTCAGCACGCGGCCGAGGCGCTCGGCCGCTTCCGGCGTGCCGTCGGCCAGGATGACCATGCCGGAATGCTGGGAATAGCCGATGCCGACGCCGCCGCCATGATGCAACGAGACCCAGGTGGCGCCGGACGCCACGTTCAGCATGGCGTTCAACAGCGGCCAGTCGGCGACCGCGTCGGAGCCGTCCATCATCGCCTCGGTCTCGCGGTTGGGCGAGGCGACCGAGCCTGAATCCAGATGGTCGCGGCCGATGACGATCGGCGCTTCCAGCTCGCCGTTCGCGACCATCTGGTTGAAGGCGAGGCCCAGCTTGGCGCGGTCGCCCAATCCCACCCAGCAGATGCGGGCAGGCAGGCCCTGGAACTGGATGCGCTCGCGCGCCATGTCCAGCCAGCGGTGCAGGTGCTTGTCGTCCGGCAGCAGCTCCTTGACCCGCTGGTCGGTCTTGTAGATGTCCTCCGGATTGCCCGACAGCGCCGCCCAGCGGAACGGGCCGATGCCGCGGCAGAACAACGGACGGATATAGGCCGGCACGAAGCCCGGGAAATCGAACGCGTTGCTGACGCCGACCTCCTCGGCCATGGCGCGGATGTTGTTGCCATAGTCGAGCGTCGGCACGCCGGCATGGTGGAACGCCAGCATCGCCTTGACCTGCTCGGCCATTGAGGCCTTGGCCGCGGTCTCGACCTTGGCCGGATCGCTGGCCTTCATCGCCTCGTGCTGCTCCAGCGTCCAGCCGGCCGGCAGATAGCCGTTCAGCGGGTCGTGGGCGCTGGTCTGGTCGGTCACCATGTCGGGCCGCACGCCGCGCCGGACCAGTTCCGGGAACACCTCGGCGGCATTGCCCAGCAGGCCGACCGAGACCGGCTGCTTCGTGCGCTTCGCCTCGTCGATGATCGCCAGCGCCTCGTCGAGCGAGGTGGTCCAGCGGTCGAGATAGCGCGTCTCGATCCGGCGTTCGATCCGGCTCGGCTGGCATTCGACCGCCAGCATCGAGGCGCCGGCCATGGTGGCGGCCAGCGGCTGCGCCCCGCCCATGCCGCCCAAGCCGCCGGTCAGGATCCAGCGCCCGGCCAGGTCGCCGTTATAATGCTGGCGACCGGCCTCGACGAAGGTCTCGTAGGTGCCCTGGACGATGCCCTGGCTG
>Ga0302314_10002611_pt1 | contig 33422 bp, 35 predicted proteins | sample III_Palsa_N2_3_FD_200533 | JGI IMG/M metagenome (GOLD analysis project Ga0302314, IMG submission 200533) | Peat permafrost microbial communities from Stordalen Mire near Abisko, Sweden - III_Palsa_N2_3 | ecosystem: Environmental > Terrestrial > Soil > Palsa > Peat permafrost | place: Sweden...
TTGCCGCTGCCCACCACTTCGTCCTGGTCGTTGATATAAGCGACAGAGGAAAAGGCTCCGATGCTTACCGGGTTCGAAACGATCAATGTCATGGGGAGAGGTCTCGAGGCTGATCTACGATGGGTAGTGCCATATTAACGATCCCGCAACTGTTACGATAGACACATTTTGCAAGGCCGCGTTGACAGCCTTCCGCCCCGATGGTGCAATCGCGAACGCATTCTTTTCAGGGGATTTTCCATGTCGCAAAAGGCCGGCCGCTTCCTGGCTCTGCTTCTGTTCATCGCTTTGCCGGCCGCGGCGCAGCAGCCGCTTCCCAATATCGTGATCCTGGCTACCGGCGGAACCATCGCCGGCACGGGCGCCACCAGCACCACCACCGTGGGCTACACCGCGGCCAAGATCGGCGTCGACGCACTGATCGAGGCGGTGCCGGAGCTCAAGAAGGTCGCCAACGTCAAGGGCGAGCAGGTGATGCAAATCGCCTCGGAAAACATGAACAACGAGGCCTGGCTGAAGCTGGGCAAGCGTGTCAACCAGCTGCTGGCCCAGCCGGATGTGGACGGGATCGTGATTACTCATGGCACCGACACCATCGAGGAGACCGCCTATTTTCTCGATCTGGTGGTCAAGAGCGACAAGCCGGTGGTGGTGGTCGGCGCCATGCGCCCCAGCACGGCGATCAGCGCGGACGGGCCGATCAATCTCTATAACGCGGTGATCCTGGCGGGTTCCAAGGACGCGATCGGCAAGGGCGTGCTGGTCTGTCTTAACGACCAGATCAACGCGGCGCGCGAAGTGACCAAGACCAACACCGCCACCGCCGATACCTTCCGCACGCCGGAACTCGGCTTCCTGGGCTACATGCAGGACAACAAGGCGCATTTCTACCGGGAATCGACCCGCCGCCACACCGCCAAGAGCGAGTTCGACATCACCAATCTCGACAAGCTGCCGCAGGTCGACATCACCTATGGCTACGCGAACGCCAGCCGCGTTCCGGTCGACGCCTTCGTCGCCGCCGGCGCCAAGGGCATCGTCAATGCCGGCGTCGGCGACGGTAGCCTGGCCGACGGCGTCAAGGCGGGCTTGCTGGACGCCCGCAAGAAGGGCGTGATCGTGGTCCGCTCCGCCCGCGCCGGCAACGGCATCGTGGCGCGCAATGGCGAGGTCAATGACGACCAGACCGATTTCGTCGTGTCGGACACGCTGACGGCGCAGAAGGCGCGGATTCTTTTGATGCTCGCCCTGACCAAAACCACCGACACCAAGGAAATCCAGCGGATTTTCTACAGCTACTAAGGTTCAGTGTAGCAGATCGGCGGCCAGGTCCAGCCTGGCCGCCACGGCTAACAATCGCTTGTCGCGGGTCCAAAGACGCGTCCCCGGGCGCAATTTCACCGCAGCGAGGAGATGGGCGTCGACATATCCTATTCCCGTTCCGAAAAGCACCGTGCTCTCGATGAGATGAAGAACCTCGCTCTCGGTGGCGGTGGCAACTTGCGGAATATCCTGCAGCATAGTGAGAATTTCGGCGCGCGGACCCATATGGCCAAGGGCAAGTTCGCCGATGACATAGGGATGAATTAGAATTTCTCTCCGATTCAGCCGTTCCGCCAATGTCTCGTCTCTTGAGCGGAGATGATCGATCCAAATCGACGTCTCAACCAGGATCACTCGATCGGGTCCTGCCGCCGGCGGGGCGGAGCCACCAAATTGGGCTGTGTGCCGCCCAGCAGGGCAAGACGCCGAGCAGCCTCGCGCTCGACCAGAGCCTTAAGCGCCGCGTTAATCAAAGCGGACTTTTCTTTCAAGCCGGTATAGGCCTGAGCCTTGGCGAGCAACTCGTCGTCGAGAGAGATCGTGGTGCGCATGGCGCTTCTCCTGAAGCACCAAATATCGCATCAAACGATGCTCAATTCAATGCCACCCTAATGGGATGAAGAGATCTCGATCTCCTCATCCTCATTGATCATCCGGCCGGGAGCCAGTTCCCCCTCGCGATTGGCGACCACCGCGGTGACGATGCAATTGCCGAGGACATTGGTGGCCGACCGCCCCATATCGAGGAAGTGGTCGATGCCGAACACCAGCAAAAGCCCGGCCTCGGGGATATGGAAGATCGGCAGCACGGCGGCCACCACCACCAGCGAGGCGCGCGGCACGCCGGCGATGCCCTTCGACGACACCATCAGCACCAGCAGCATGGTCAGTTTCTGCGAGAGGCTGAGCTCGACTCCGCACACCTGGGCGATGAACAGCGACGCAAAGGTCATGTTGATCATCGAGCCGGCGAGATTGAAGGAATAGCCGAGCGGCAGGACCAGCCCCGCCGTATCCTCGCGCACGCCGAAGCGGGCCAGTTTCTGCATGGCGCCGGGATAGGCCGCCTCGGACGAGGCCGTCGAGAAGGCCAGCAGCATCGGCTCGCGCACCATGCGCACCAGGGTGGTGATGGTCGGGCCGATCAGCGCGCGTCCGGCGGCGATCAGGATGCCCCACAGGATCAGCAGCGACAGATAGAAGCCGCCGAGATATTTGCCGTAGGTCACCAGCACGCCCAGCCCCTGCAGGGTCACCACCGAGGACACCGCGCCGAATACGCCGAAGGGCGCGAACAGCATGACGTAGCTGGTGACGTTCAGCATGGCCGGCACCGCCTCATGCATGACCCTGATCAGGCTTTCCGCCTTTTTGCCGAGCGAGGCCAGGGCGAAGCCGAAGAACACGGCGAACACCAGGATCTGCAGGATATTGTTCTTGGCCATGGCGTCGATGACGCTGGAGGGGAAGACCTGGTCGAGGAAGCCCTTGAGGGTGAGCGCATGCGGCTCGACACCCGTGACCACCGGCTCGGCGGTGGCGGTAGGATCGATATGCAGCCCGGCGCCGGGATTGAGGATGGTCGCCATCACCAGGCCGATGCTCAGCGAGATGAAGGAGATCACGATGAACCAGCCCAGCGCGCGCAATCCGATGCGCCCCACCGTCTTGGTGTCGCCGGTATTGGCGATACCCGCCACCACGGTTGCGAACACCAAAGGCGCGATGATCATCTTGATCAGATGCAGGAAGACGTCGGTCAGGAGCGAATAATAACCGGCGATCTCTTTGGCGGTGTCCTCGTCCAGGAAATTCCGCGTCGCCATGCCCACCGCGACGCCCAGGACCAGAGCGGCCAGGATGCGCTGGGTAATCTGCCTCGATTTCATAAATCTATCCCATCCCACACACTTAACCGCAGTGTGGCCGTTTTTTTACATCCACGCGACCCCCCAAATGCTTGAAAGCCCCCGTCCGCGCACTACTTCTTGCCGACCATGATCGGAGCTTTCGGAACGACCCTATGGTGCCTGGCTTGGCTGCTGGCGTCGCCCTCATCCGCCGGAGAGGTGGTCGCGCAACGCCCCACCTTCCATCTCGGCGACAGCTTCACTTACGCGGATCGCTACGAGACCGTCGCCTGTAGAACCTGGCAGGTGACGCAGATCGATCAAGGGGGCAACGTGCTGGCTGCCCGCTGCGGCGAAAACATCGCCGTTTCGGCGCCCGACGGCGGCATTACCCGCATCGTCACCGACAAGGGCAAGACACTGGTCGCCTTCAAGCCGGAGGCGGCGCCGATCCCCTTCCCGCTGAGCGTCGGCATGCGCTGGAGCGCGCATTTCGAGGTCTCGACCGCCGGCCAGATGGTCACGCCCGACATCGACGAGAGCTGCGAGGCGACCACGATCGAACCGGTGATCGTGCACGGCGTCGCCCTGCCCGCCTTTCGTATCGACTGCACCGACCGCTGGTCCGTGGCGTTTCTGTCAGGATCCAACATTTCGACCCTGTGGTACGCGCCGGAGGCCCGCTCCGTGGTCAAGGCGATCAATCCCAGCGCCTCGGAATGGGAGCTGCAGATGACGGACTTTTCTTTCGTTCAGCCCTGATGGACGCGAAGTTTGCGCATCTCGCAGACCTGCCAGACCAGCAGGATCGGAATGCCGATCGCGATGTCGCGGGCTCTGCGCAGCAATGAGACGCCGATCGAGATTTCCGGCGACAGGCCGAACAGCGCGCCTAAGCCCGCATAGCCCGCTTCCTGCACACCGGCATAACCCGGCACGATGAAGGCCGGGATCAGCAGCGCATGCAAAAGCCCTTCGATGGCCAGCGCGTCGAGCAGCGACAGATCGGCGCCCAGCAGGCGGAAGGCCAGCCAATTGCCTATGCCCTTTGCCACCCAGCCGCCGGCATGCACCGCCGTCGCCGCCGCCAGCTTGCCCGACTGGCTGTAGAGCCCCGCCAGATCCTCGGTCGAAACGCCGGTCAACCCGAGGACATGATATGACGCCTGCGCTCCGCTGCGGCGGGGCTCAGGCGCCGCTCGGGCTTGGGCCCAATCGCCGAGGACCCGCTCGCCGAAGCGGACCAGCACCGGCAGCACCTTGCCGTGCAGACGGAACACCGCGTAGCCCAGCCCGAGCGCGGCGGCGATAGCGGCCGCCAGCGGCAGGGTCTTCGATCCGTCGGACATGCGATGCAACAGCACCAGCAGTCCGGCGGCGGCGAACAGCAGCTCGGAAATGAATTCGGCGGTCAGATCGACCACCATCGAGATGGTCACGACGCCCCAGGACAGGCCCTGCAACGAGGCGGCGCGGGCGCCCAGCAGGAAACCGCCGACCTGCGAGAAGGGCAGGCAGCAGCCCGCCGAGTCCCGCACCATGCGGCCCCAGATCAGCGCCGGCAGGCGGCGGTTGGAGGCGGGCGCCACGATCCACCAGCCGAAGCCGAGGATGGCCATGGTCGTGATCTGCCAGGCGCAGAACAGCGAAAAGCCCCCGCCACCGACCGACAAAATAGCTTTTCCGATGGGCGCGAAGCCGAACCAGGCGGCCAACGCGGTGCCTCCCATCAGGCCCAAAACCGCCAACCCGATCGATAACGTTCTGAAATTGCTCATAAAGTAACTTAATGTAACAACCGTTGCTCTGCCCCCCACACGATCCTACACTGTGGACCGTTCTCCAACGGTGGATTTGGTGGGGCGTTGGAAAGTTTATTCATAATGCCGGTCTGTGAGACAGACCTATGACCCTTTTAGCAGATTTGTGCGCGGTTCTAGCCGTTATTGGCGTGATCCAAACCTTATTAGGCTGGTCTGCCGTCTTTCGCTATTCGCGATTGCCGCCGGCGACCCCTGTCTCGCGTCCGGGCATAACCGTTCTCAGACCCATGTGCGGCATCGAGCCCAAGCTCGAGGAGGCTCTGGTCTCCTGCTTCACCATGGATTATCCCGACTACCAGATCGTGTTCGGCCTCCAGGATCCCAAGGATCCGGCGCTGGCGGTGCTGGAGCGGGTGCGGGCGCGCTTCCCCGAAATCGACGTAACATTGGTCGTCGATTCGACGCCCCATGGCCAGAATCGCAAGGTTGCCAATCTGATCAACATGCTGCCCTCGGCCAAGCATGAGATCCTGGTGATCTCGGACAGCGACATCCATGTGCCGACGGACTATCTCGACAGCCTGGTCGGCGAATTGCAAAAGCCGGGCTGCGGCATGGTCTGCGCGCTCTATACTGGTCTCGTCCCCGAGCCGGGCAGCCTGTTCCAGCGCCTCGGCGCCATGCAGATCATCCATGCCTTCCTGCCCGGCGTGCTGATGTCGCGCCAGATGGGCCGCCAGGACTGCCTGGGCAGCACGGTGATGATCACCCAGGAGACCCTGGCCCGCACCGGGGGCCTGGGTGCCCTGTCCGACCTGTTGGCGGAGGATAATGCGCTGGGCCGCAGGGTGCGCGAGCTCGGCATGGATATCCGCCTGTCCTACGCCGTGGCCGCCGCCACCGTGCCCGAGGACACCCTGCAGGAATTGTGGCAACACGAAACGCGCTGGACCCGCACCATCCGCGGCCTGGCGCCCTACGCCCTGGCCGCCTCGACCCTGCAATATCCGCTGTTCTGGGCGCTGCTGACGATTTTCTGCTCGGGTGCAACCGGCTGGTCGGTATTCCTGTTCCTGTCATGCTGGCTGGCGCGCGCACGGGCCGCTGGCGGCATCGAAGCCCTGCTGCGTCCGCGCATGCGCGGATTACTGCCGCCGGGGCCCATCTGGGCCTATCCGCTGCGCGACATACTGTCGGTGACCGAGATCGTCGCCACCTACGGTATCGACAATGTGGTTTGGCGCGGTCATAAGATCTATGCAAATGGCGGGCTTCGCCCGTAATCGGGGCGAAGCTTTCCATGCTGAAAAACATTATTGTCGCGACGGTCGATTGGTGCTGGCGCAACGCGGTGGCGGTGCTGGCCATTTTCCTGGTGCTGACCGGGGGCCTCGGCTATTACGCCGTCACCCACATGTCGCTCGACACCGATCAGGCCCATCTGATCTCGCCCAACATCCCTTATCGCGTTGCCGAGCGCGCCTTCGACAAGGCCTTTCCGCAAAGCACCGACAGCCTGGTGGCGGTGATCGACGCCCCCACCTCGGGAGAGGCCGACCAGGCCGTCACCGCGCTCCGCGACAAGCTGGCCCCGCAGAGTAACGTGTTCCGCCTGGTGAGGCGCCCGCCGGAAGAGACATATTTCCGCGCCCACGGTCTGCTGTTTCTCTCCACCGACGACCTGACCACCCTGTCGGACCAGCTCACCGCCGCCCAGCCGATGATCGGCACGCTGCATCAGGATCCCAGCCTGCGCGGCTTCCTCAGCGTGATCGATCTGGCGCTCGAGGCCGCCCAGCATGGGCAGGACGTGGCCGCCATACAGCCGCTGATGGATCAGCTCGACAAGCCGGCCGCCGCCCTCGCCGAGGGCCGCCCGGCGCCCTCCGTCAACTGGTCCTCGCTGATGGGGTCGATCGGCGACCACGACAAGGCCGAGCGCGTGCTGATCACGCAGCCCAAGCTCAATTTCGGCGCTCTGGTCGCGGGCGGCGACGCCACCGACGCCATCCATAAGGCCGCCACCGAGCTCGGCATCACCCCCGAACACGGCATGCGCGTCCGTATCACCGGCGCCGTCGCCCTGGCCGACGCCAATTTCGCCACGGTGACCCAGGGTGCGGCGCTCAATGGCGCGCTGATGCTGATCGCCGTGCTGGTGCTGATCTGGTGGGCGGTCAAGTCGATGAAGATCGTGCTGTCGATCATGCTGGCGCTGATCGCCGGCCTGATGATGACGATGTTCTTCGGCGTGATCGTGGTAAGCAGCTTCAACCCGATCTCGATCGCCTTCGCCGTGATGTTCGTCGGCATCGCCGTTGATTTCGGTATCCAATTCATCGTGCGCTATCGCCATGAGCAGCAGGAGCATGCCGATCCGCGCGAGGCGATGCGCTCGGCCGCCGAGAAGGCCGCGGCCCCCTTGTCGCTGGCGGCCATCGCCACCGCCGCCGGCTTCCTGTCTTTCGTGCCGACCGACTATACCGGCGTCTCGCAGCTCGGCCTGATCGCCGGCGGCGGCATGGTGATCGCGCTGATCGTCGACTTCACCCTGCTGCCGGCGCTGCTGAAGGTAATGCCGCCCAAGGGGCTGACCCAGTCGATCGGCCTGCCTTGGGGCCCCGCCGACCGCTGGCTGGTAAAGCATGACCGCAAAGTGGTGATCGGCGTTGGCGTCTTGACGGTGCTCGGCATCGCCCTGCTGCCGGTCCTGCCGCTCGACTTCAACCCGTTGCATCTGCAAAGCAAGAAGGAAGAAGCGGTCTCGACCCTGCTGGATCTGGCCGCCGACCAGGATAATGGCGCCTTCGCCGTCGATCTGCTGGCCGATCCGGCCAAGGTGCGCGAGATCGAGTCGAAATGCGGCCGGCCCGAGATCCTGCGCTGCCTCAGCCTCAACGATTTCGTCCCCGCCAATCAGCAGGACAAGCTCGACATCCTGCAGGATGTCGCCACCCTGCTGGCCTCGTCGCTGGGTCCGGTCCAGGCCGGCCCGAAACCGACGCCCGACGAGCTCCGCCGCGCTCTCAACCAGACCGCCGACAAGCTGAAGGACAAGCCGCTCGGCGAGCATCTGCGCGCCATCGCCGGCAAGGACGACAAGACAGTGCTGGCGCTGCAGGATTCCGTGACCGGCGGGCTGCTCCCCCTGCTCGACCAGCTGAGCGGCATGCTGAAGACCGGCGCCGTCACCGAAGCCGACCTGCCGCCCGACCTGGTGGCCAACTGGCGCGCCGCCGACGGGCGCGAGCGCCTGCAGATCTATCCCAAGGCCAACATCCAGATCCCCGACCAGCGCAAGGCCTTCGTCAATGCCGTCAACGCCATCGTCGACGGAGTGCCCGTATCGGGTCCGCCGATCTCGATCGAGCAATCGGGCCAGATCGTCGTCAAGTCCTTCATTCAGGCCGGACTTGGCGCGATCGTGGTGATCTTCATCCTGCTGTGGCTGCTGCTCCGGCGTGTGCGCGACGCGCTGCTGGTGCTGCTGCCGCTGGCCATCGGCGCGCTCCTGACGGTGATCGGCTGCGTGGTGTCGGGCCTGGCCATAAATTACGCCAACATTATCGCCCTACCGCTGCTCTTGGGCGTCGGCGTCGCCTTCAACATCTATTTCGTCATCAATTGGCGCTATGGGGTCACCACGCCGCTGCAATCGCCGACCACCCGCGCCGTGCTGTTCTCGGCCCTGACCACGGCCAGCGCGTTCGGCAGCCTGGCGGTGTCGCCCCATCTCGGCACCGCCTCGATGGGCTTCCTCCTGTTCCTGTCGCTCGGCCTATCGGTAACCACCACTTTCGTGCTGCTGCCGGCCTTGTTCAGCGTGCTGAAGAAGATCCGCGGGTGAAGAGACTGATCGTCACCGCCGATGATTTCGGACGGTGCCTGCCGATCAACGAGGCGGTCGAGGACGCGCACAGGAACGGAATCCTGACCTCCGCCAGCCTGATGGTCGGCGGCGACGCGCTGGAGGACGCAGTGGCCCGCGCGAAGGCAAATCCGACCCTGGCGGTCGGGCTGCACGCCACCCTGGTCGATGGCAAGCCGGTGCTGCCGCCTGGGAAAATTCCCGATCTGGTCGAGGCGGATGGGCGCTTCACCTCGCGGGTGGTCGCCATCGGCGCCCGCATCTATTTCGACCGCAAGGTCCAGGCCCAGGTGCGCGCCGAGCTGCGCGCCCAGTTCGAGGCCTATCAAGCGACGGGCCTGCCCTTCGATCATGTGGATTCGCACCACCACTACCATCTGCATCCGACGGTATTCGCGATCCTGCTGGAGCTGGCGGTGGAATTCGGCGTGCCGGCCACTCGCATTCCCTACGAGCCGCCGCTCGCCTCGTGGCGCGCGCGGGGGGACCAGTTCGGCAAGCGGATGATGACCGGCCTGTTCCATCGCCGCGCCACCAACAAGATGAGAAAAGCGGCAGTCAAGGCCGGGCTCAAGACCAACGACCGGGTGTTCGGCTTCGCCGATTCGGGGCGCATGGACGCCGCCCATGTCGCCGACTTCCTCGACCACCTGCCCGATGGCGTCACCGAGCTCTACTGCCACCCCGCCACCCGGCGCTGGGACGACCATCCCATGCCCGAGAATTATCTGGTGGTCGAGGAATATCGGGCGCTGATCGATCCGGCGGTCAGGGAAAAGGCCTGCCGGGTCGCACTGACCAGCCTGTCCAAGCTTTAGTGTATCGTGACACTTTCGATGTTTTACGAAAGCGTACCGTGACCTAACCTTGGATGGACAAGTCACCCTGAAGGGATCCCATCACATGAAGCGCGGCTTTCTTGAAATAGACGTGTTCGGCTCGGCGCCTTATCTCGGCAATCCGCTGGCGGTCGTGCTGAACGGAGAAGGGCTGTCCCCCGAGCAGATGCAGGATTTCGCCCGCTGGACCAATTTCTCCGAGACCACCTTCCTGCTGCCGCCCACCAGCCCGGAGGCGGATTATCGCGTCCGCATCTTCACCATCGCCCATGAATTGCCCTTCGCCGGACATCCCACGCTGGGCACCTGCCATGCCTGGCTGAGCGCCGGCGGCAAGCCGCGCACGCCGGGGCGGATCGTGCAGGAATGCGGAGTCGGAAATGTGGCGATCCGCCAGGGGGACGGACGGCTCGCCTTCGCCGCTCCGCCGCTCAAGCGCAGCGGTCCGGTGGCCGAGGATCTGCTGGTAAAGCTGGCCAAGGTTCTCGGCATTGCCCGCGCCGAGATCGTCGACAGCCAATGGGTCGATAATGGTCCGGGCTGGGTCGCGGTGATGCTGAAGGACGCCGACGCGGTGCTGGCCCTCGAGCCCGATTTCGGCCGCTGGGAGAGCAAGGAGCATCTGGATCTCGGCGTGGTCGGCGCCTATCCCGAAGGCAGCGAATGCGCCTTCGAGGTACGCGCGGTGTTCTCCGGCCAGGGAACCGCCATGATCGAGGATCCGGTGACCGGCAGCCTAAACGCCTCGCTGGCCCAATGGCTATTGTCGAGCGGCCAGGCCAAGGCTCCCTTCCGCACCAGCCAGGGCACCCGCCTGGGCCGCCGCGGCCGGCCGGAGATCGACCGGGATTCCGATGGAACGATCTGGATCGGCGGCACCACCTTCACCTGCGTCGAAGGAGAGGTGGAGCTGTAGTCCCTTGGCTATTTAGCAATCGGGTCCGCCTCGGCGAAATCGAACGAAAAATAGCCGTCGGCGCGATCGGGGCGGGCGAAGATCCGCTTATGGCTCAGGGCTCTCAACGCGTCTTCATAGCCGGCGCTCCAATGATCTTCCATGCTGCCGCGGGAGAACTCGTAATCCTTGGTGTTGCCCTCGTAAGCCTTCGAGCGGTAGATCAACTGCACCACATTATAGACCTTGGGGTCGCTGAAACTGACCAGATGCGCGATATCCGGGCTAGCCTTAAGATCGTCCGGCAAACGCTCCAGCAGCTGCGCCAGCTCGCCGCGGATCTTCTGCAATTCCTTGAGTTGATCGCCGCCGGCGCGCGTGCGGCTGGAGAACTGGATTTCCTTCTGCCGGATCGCCACTCCGGCGAGATCGGCGGGGAGATCGCCCCGCGCGCTCCACAGATCGACCTGAAAGGCCAGCGTGTCCCGGCGCGACTCGCTATCGACCATCCATTGCAGCGGCGTGTTCGACACAAGGCCGCCATCCCAATAATGCTCCCCGTCGATCTCTATGGCGGGAAAGCCCGGCGGCAGGGCGCCGCTGGCCATCACATGGTCGGGACGGATCGGCTGGGTCTCATTGTCGAAATAGGCGAAATTGCCGGTCCGCACATTGACGGCGCCGACACTGAGGCGCGTCTCCCGGGCGTTGATGCGGTCGAAATCGATCATGCTTTCCAACGTTGCCTTAAGAGCGCCGGTGTCATAGAAGCTGGTCGCCGCGCCCGATCCCGCCGGGCTCAGCCAGGGCGGCGGAAAGCGCGGCGAGAAAAACCCCGGAACGCCGCGCATAATCACCTGACCGGCGCTGAATTGATCGGCGAGGCCGTGGATCGCATCGCTCGCGGCGCCGAGGAAATTACCGAACCAGGCAGCCGCCAGCGCGCCGCCGGCCGGCGCGCTGACCAATTCCCAGAATGCGCGCAAGCGGTCGACGCGCTGCTCCGGCGCGTTTCCGGCGATGATCGCCGAATTGATCGCGCCGATCGAAATGCCGGCCACCCAGTCGGGATGCAGTTTCGCTTCGGCCAAGGCTTGATAGACCCCGCCCTGATAGGCGCCCATGGCGCCACCGCCCTGCAGCAGCAGGGCGATGCAGTCAAATGGAGGCCGCTGCATCAGTGAATGCCGATGCTGATACCGGGCAGATAGACGCCGACGCTGGGTCCATAGACCACCGGCGGGGGCGCGTAATAAGGCGAATAGACCACTGGCGGGGGCGGATAGCCCCCACGCCCGCGATCGTCGCGATGATGATCGCGACTATGGTGAGCGTCATGGTTCCCGCCCCGCCTTTCGTCGGCATGGGCGGGAACGACGGCGGTCAGGGCGATAAGCGCGGAAAAGACGATGGCCGCGACATTTTTCAGGGCTGTGAGATGGCGAGTTTGGGACATGAAGGGCATCCAGTGCTAGGCGGCGGAGGGGCCGCGATTATTGGCCCGAAGTCTTGCCTTTGTGCCCGACGGCCTGGAAGACGCCATCGGCGACGGCCTTCTGCTGATCCGGCATGGTGGCGTAAAGCGTCTCGAAGGCGGCGATCAAATTCTTCAGCCCGTCGACATGGGCCTGGGCGAATTTCTCGTACATCTTCAGATCTTCGACCGCGCTGACCTTCGCGCGGTTTTCGTCGGTTCGCGCCGCGACCAGCACCTTCAGCGCGGCGTCATTGTCGCGCATCACCTGGGCGACGCCGGTCCAGTTGGACTCCTCGTCGGCGGTGATTTTCAAGGATCTGTGCAGATCGGCGATACGGTCCTCGACCGTCTCGGTCTTCATTCGATGCGGCGCCGTCTGCGGCGCGGCGCCGGGCTCGGGCGCGGCCAGGGCCGGCGCCGCCGCGAGCAGGGACAGGCCAGCCAACGCCGCGACGGCAAGCGGACGCCGCAGGAAGGCGGCAGGAGAGCGGGGTTTGTTAAAACGATACATCGGCGTTCCTTTTCGGAGATTAAACGGGAGAGGCTCGAAGCGGGGGCGGCCGGGGCCAAAACCGAAACACAGAGCAGTGTCTCGGAAAATATTTCAGAATATTTTCCCTATTTTTCGAAATAAAAATTCAATACGCACATTCGAGAACGCCCTGTAAATTGATCACAAAATAATCACACAACGATTATACTTATATAATGGCCGGCAAATACCGTGATTAATGTCGATACATATGACACGTCTAAGGAAAAATACCTATGATAATAAGAAAAAATCGTTGCAAAGATGCAAGCATCCTCTTGTCGACTTATCGAACCCTGGAGGGTGGCGAATCTTCCGTCATCCGTTGGACTATCCCGCCGAAAGACGCCTAGATTAGGGGAGCCCGATCAGAGGAGACCATCGATGAAATGCCCCCCGGTCATGGCACGGGAAGCGGAAAGACTGGAAGCCCTGGCCGAATATGGATTGAGCAGCAAGTGCCGCTTGCCGAGCCTGGATTCAGTGGTTCGGCTGGCAGCCAGCGAATTTGGCATGCCTGTCGCCGCGGTGAACATGATCGGCAGCGACCATGTGTATTTCGCGGCCAGCGTCGGCGTAGGCGACGTCGATATGAGCCGCGACGTCTCGTTCTGCGCCCACGCCATCACCCAGGACGACGTGATGGTGGTCCCGGACGCGACCGTCGACGAGCGCTTCCACGACAATCCGCTGGTCAGGGGGCCGGCCGGCCTGCGTTTCTATGCGGGCGTGCCCCTTCTGTCGCCCGATGGCTTCGCCCTGGGCGCTCTATGCGTGATCGACAGCAATCCCCATAAGGAATTCTCCCAGGAGGACCGGGATCGCTTACGCGAATTGGCGGATATCGCGGCCTACCGGCTGGAGATCCACCGCGGCGAGATCTCGAAAAGAAAAACCCGCTGACCGAGGGGCAGCGGGTTTCCTGTCCTTAAGGCAAGGTCTCCCCTGCTTTACGCCTGATCCATGCGGTGATTGAGGAAGTGGAAGAATTCCACACCTTCACGCAACCGGCGCTTGGTCATTTCCCAACTCTGGGCCATCTCGAGAACGATCTCGAAGATCTTCTTCGGACGGAAATAGAAGGCCTTGTAGAAACGGGCGAGCGACTCGGAGATCTCTTCCGAGGACAGATGCTCGTAATTCAGCGCGGCGATCTGCAGGCCGTCATCGCGCACCAATTCGCCTTGCTTGAACCAGCCATTCTCCATGGCCTGCTGGTAGAGCAGCGTGCCGGGATAGGGCGCGGCCAGGGACACCTGCATGGTGTGCGGGTTGATTTCCTTGGCGAATTTGATGCTGGTCTCGATGGTCTCCCGGGTCTCGCCGGGCAAGCCGACGATGAAGGTGCCATGGATCAGGATGCCCAGCTTGTGGCAATCGGCCGAGAAGCGGCGGATGATATCGAGACGCGTGCCCTTCTTGATGTTGTTGAGGATCTCCTGCACGCCGGACTCGAAGCCGACCAGCAGCAGGCGCAGGCCGTTCTCCTTCATGACCTTCAGGGTCTCGTAGGGAACATTCGGCTTGGCGTTGCACGACCAGGTGACGCCCAGCTTGCCCAGGCCCCGGGCGATTTCCTCGGCGCGCTTGGTGTCGTCGGTGAAGGTGTCGTCGTCAAACATGAACTCCTTCACCTGCGGGAACTTCTCATGCATGTAGGCGATCTCGGCCACCACCGCTTCGGCGCTGCGGGTGCGGTAGACATGGCCGCCGATGGTCTGCGGCCACAGGCAGAAGCTGCACTTCGAACGGCAGCCGCGCCCCGTGTAGAAGGACATATAGGGATACTGCAGGTAGCCGATGAAGTAATCCTCGACCACCAGGTCACGGTGATAGACCGGCCCCACCATCGGCAGGCTGTCCATGTCGTGGATCAGAGCGCGGTCCTTGTTGTTGACGATCTCCCCGTCGCGGCGCCAGGTGATGCCGTCGACGTCCGCGAAGGGCTTGCCTTCGGCAATTTCCTTGATGGTGAAGTCGAATTCATGGCGGGCGATGAAATCGATCTTGTCCGAGGCGGCCAGCGACTGGTCGGGCAGGGTCGCCACATGGGCGCCGCACAGGCCGATCATCAAATTGGGATTCTCGGCCTTGAGGCGCTCGGCCACCAGCACGTCCGACTTGAAGGTCGGCGCGCTGACATAGAGGATCGCCATCTCGAAATCCTTGGCCTGGGCCGCGACCTCGTCCAGGGTCACGCCGCGCGCCGGGGCGTCGATCAGCTTGCTCTCGGGGATCAGCGCGGCCACCTGGGCCAGCCAGGTCGGATACCAGAAGGACCTGATCTCGCGCTTCGCCTGATACCGCGATCCGGCGCCGCCATCGAACCCTTCGTAAGAGGGTGGGTTCAGGAACAGGGTCTTCTTCATCTCGTATCAGCCTTCCAACATGGTCAATTTGCCGTCGCTGCCCACCGCGAATCGCTTTCCGCGCCACAGGACGGTTTTACCGCAACAGGCGGTGACGAATACCACAAAACTCAATAGATCGCGCAAGAGCAAATCAGCAAGGGAGCCATTCGGCAAGCCCAGCGCCCTCTCCTGCACGCGCACCACCCAGGCCCGCACCGCGACGCCCAACGCCAGCAGCGGCAGCCAGCGCCAGCCGCCGATCAGGACGGTCAGCAACGCCAGAGCCACCGGCTGGGTAATGACCGAGGCTATGTAGGAAGCCCGATCGACGGCGGCAATAGTGCGGCCCCAACGAACTTCATGACCGAACAGGTTTTGCAGGTCGTGCTCGGCCACGGTCAGCGCCACCGGACAGGCGGCGATGGCGATCTTCAGGCCCTGCTTGCGCACCATCGCGCCCAATTCCCAATCGTCGGCCAGTTTGTCGGCGACGGCCTCGAAACCGCCCATCCGGCGCAGCAGCGCGGCCGGCAGCGCGATGGTGGCGCCGAAGCAGCCATCATCCCGGCCCAGCCAGCGCGCCACCAGGGCCGAGGGCAGGAAGCCGTGATTGATGCCGATGGCGCCGAGCCGGCTGGCGGTGTCGAGCAGCGGACGCCCGACATAGAGAAACGTCACCAGCCCGACCCCGGGATCGGCGAAAGGTTCGACCGCCTGGTCGAGATAACCGTCATGGGGCGCCACGTCGGAATCGGCGATCACCAGCAATTCATGCCGGACCGCGCGCATCATGTTGATCAGATTGCCGACCTTGAGGTTGCTGCCGTGCTGGGTGGGATCGACCACCAGCTCGATGTCGGCCTTGGGGAACCGATCCATCACGCGATGGACCACGGCGATGGCCGGATCGGCGGCGTCGGACACGCCGCACACGACCTGCAATTCGGGATAGCCCTGACGGAGCAGCGCGGTGAGATGGGCCTCGAGACCGGGATCGGCGCCGCAGAGCGGCTTCAGCACGGTGACCGGCGGCCGCCTTTTCGGCGGCGACGCCGGCCTGGCCGTGAACTGGCGCACCGCCAGCGCGCTGGCGAGCTGATAGATAAGGCCGGCGGCGCCGGCCAGGGCGAGCAGCTTGGCTATGAAGCCAAGGAGGCTCACTTCTTCTCCATGCCTTGCGTCTTCTGGTCGAGAACATCGACCAGGGCCTGCACACCGTTCTGGCGCAGGATCGGCACGAATTCGGAGCGGCGCACGGCGACCTGGCTGATCGACCCGTTGAACAGCACGTCGGTGATGGCCCAGTTGCCGTCGAGCTGATGCACGACATAATCGATGGCGGTGCGGCTGCCGTCGCCGCCGACGATCACCGAGGGAACGACCGTGGTATCCGGCAGGGCGCCGGGATGGGGCTCGCCGATCTCGAAATGCTCGCCGCCGAACTTGGTGAACTGGCCGGCATAGGTCGCCACCGAGAGGCGGCTGTAAGCCTCGGCGACCTTCTGCAGATCCTCGGGCGACAGCTTCTTGGCGGCGGACCCCAGCGTGATCTGGGTCAGGGCAGCCATGTCATAGACGGTGGTGATAACCGGGCGAAGCTTGTTTTCGCGCCCTTCCATCCCCAGTTTATCGCCCTGCTTCATCGTCTCGATGAGGGTGTCGCAAAGCTTGTGAACGGGGGCGGCGGGATCGCTGTCCGCGGCTGTGGCAGGAAGGACACAGGCGGTGCAGAGGAACAGGGCGAGTGCTGCAGTTCTGGATTTCATGTGCGACTCGGGCTTTAATTTTCGGGCTGGGGTGCCATCTGTAGCGAAACATATATGGTCTATCTACCGCATTTGCGAAAGCCCCCTTCGTCTTTGATTGAATTCATTGGGTCGGCCGCCTATTATCCGCCGCAATTCGGCAACATTTTGACAGTCTTGTGAGGAGAGATCGGATGCGAGTTGTTCTCGCCGAAGTCCGCGGTTTTTGCGCCGGCGTGCAGCGTGCCATCGACATCGTGGAGATCGCGCTGCAGAAATTCGGCTCGCCGATTTATGTGCGTCATGAGATCGTCCACAACCGCCATGTGGTCGACCGGTTGCGCGCCAAGGGCACGATTTTCGTCGAGGAACTGTCCGAGGTTCCCGACGGCGCCCTGGCCATCTTCTCCGCCCATGGCGTTTCGCCCACGGTGAAGAACGAAGCCAAGGATCGCGAGCTCGACGTCATCGACGCCACCTGCCCGCTGGTGCTGCGCGTCCATAATGACGGTGGCTACTACGCCAGCCAGGGCCGCGAAGTGATCCTGATCGGCCATGCCGGCCACCCCGAGGTGGAAGGCACGCTGGGCTGGCTCAAGGGCAAGGGCCGCCTGATCCAGACCGTCGAGGATGTCGCCGACCTCCAGGTCGAGGACCCGAACAAGCTGGCCTACGTCACCCAGACCACGCTGTCGGTCGATGACACCAAGGGCATCATCAAGGCCCTGACCGACCGCTTCCCGACCATCGTCGGGCCGGACACCAAGGAAATCTGCTACGCCACCCAGAACCGCCAGACCGCGGTCGCCGAACTGGCCGAGATGGTCGAGCTGGTGCTGGTGATCGGCGCCAAGAACAGCTCCAACTCGAACCGCCTGCGCGAGATTCCGGAAGCCAAGGGCATTCCGACCTATCTCCTGGAAGAAGCGGCCGAGCTGAAGCCCGAATGGCTGAAGGGCGTCAAGAGCGTCGGCATCACCGCCGGCGCCTCGGCCCCCGAGGACCTCGTCCAGGACCTCATCGAAGTGCTGCGCAAGGACTACGGCATGACCGAGCTGGCAACTCTGCCCGGCGTGACCGAAGACCTGCACTTCAAGCTTCCCCTCCAACTCGCGAGCTAATCCCTTGGGTATTCCGATTCAACAAATCGTCGGCGTCGGCAAGTACGTCGTCACACAGCATCTCAAGGGCACCAAGCGTTATCCGCTGGTCCTGATGCTCGAACCCCTGTTCCGCTGCAACCTGGCCTGCCCGGGCTGCGGCAAGATCGACTATCCGGACAAGGTGCTGAATTCGCGCCTGTCGGTCGATGACTGCATCGCCGCCGCCGAGGAATGCGGCGCCCCCGTCGTGGTGGTGGCCGGCGGCGAGCCGCTGCTGCACAGCGACATCCACAAGATCGTAGAAGCCCTGATCGCCCGGAAGAAGTTCGTCTATCTCTGCTCGAACGGCCTTCTGATGGAAAAGAAGCTCGATCTGTTCAAGCCGAGCCCCTACTTCACCTGGCAGGTCCATCTCGACGGCAGCAAGGAAGAGCACGACCACGCGGTCGCCCAGAAGGGCGTCTACGAGCGTTGCATCGATGTGATCAAGCTGGCCAAGAGCAAGGGTTTCCGCGTCAACATCAACTCGACCCTGTTCCAGGGCGTCGAGCCGGCCAAGTTCGCCGCCTTCATGGACGACATGAAGGATCTGGGCATCGACGGCGTCACCCTGTCGCCGGGTTATGCCTATGAGCGCGCCCCCGACACCGAGCATTTCCTGAACCGCCGCAACACCAAGGTGCTGTTCCGCGAATTGTTCAAGCTGGGCAAGGGCAAGGGCTGGAATTTCAACCAGTCCTCGCTGTTCCTCGACTTCCTGGCCGGCAACCAGACCTATCATTGCACGCCGTGGGGCAATCCGACCCGCAACGTGTTCGGCTGGCAGCGTCCCTGCTATCTGCTCGGCGAAGGCTATGTGAAGACCTTCAAGGAGTTGATGGACACCACCGACTGGGATTCGTACGGCACCGGCAATTACGAAAAATGCGCCGATTGCATGGTGCATTCCGGCTATGAGGCCACCGCCGTCAAGGACACCATGAAGAACCCCTTGAAGGCGCTCAGGGTCAGCCTGTTCGGCCCCAAACTGACGGGCGAATTCGCCCCCGACATCGCGCTGGACAAGCAGCGCAAGGCCGACGACGTCTATGAAAAGGTGGTCGCCGACGGCGTCGCCCGTCTAGAAGCCGAGGGACGCGTCAAGGAGACGCGCCGCAGCGCCTAAGGATTTGAGGGCGGCCCGGTTATCCCGGGCCAGCCCGAGCAGGGCCGGCAGCTCGAACGGCCGGCCCAGCAATCCCAGGATCACCGGCAGGGCGCGAGTCCTGCCGGCCTCATCCAGACCATTCAGGGCAAATTCAGGAATAGCCCGCTCGGCCGGATCGGCCACGGCGCGGATCACCGCGAAAGGCTTCCCCGCCGCGGCGCAGGCCTCGGCCACCGCCCCGCTCTCCAGATCGATCACCAGACCGCCGGATTCGGCGTGCAGCGCCGACTTCGCCGCCGCCGTCAGCACCGCATCCTGCGCGCCGCAAACGACGCCCAAACGCGATTTCGGCAAAGCATGGTGCAACCGCTTGGCCCATGCTTCATCAGCCTTGAGGCTAGCCCCGCCGAGATCGACTTCGGTTCCGATCACCAGGGCGCCAGGCGCCAGACCCGGATCGAGCCCGCCGGCCACGCCGAAACTGACCAGCCCCTCGGCGCCGGCCTTCAGCAGATAACCCGCCAACTCCTCGGCCTTGGCCGGACGCCCGCCGCTGCAGGCGACCATCGAACCCGGCGACAGCAGCGCCGCCTCCGATTGCATGCCGACGAGAATTCCGATGGCCATTTTTCTTATCCCTTTGATTTTTCAGGCGGCGCCAAACTGACACAAGATCGCGGCGCGTCAAAGTTCCCCAAGAGTCTCGCGCAGCAGGCCCCACAGCCAGCTCCGCGCCGCCAGGTCGCCGCCGTCTTCGCGCCACAGCAAGACGACCTCGATCTCCGGAACCTGGAACGGCAGTTCCAACACCCGCAGCCGCTTCCGCTCCGCCAGCGAACGCGCCAGGCGCGACGGCAGCGTCACCAGCAGGTCGCTGCCCGCCACGATCTCCCGCAGCACGCTGACATGCGGCACGCGCAGGCCGATCCGGCGCTCCCGGCCCAGATCGCGCAGCTTGGCGTCGATCATTTGCTGCACGGGGTTGGGCGACACTTCGATATGCCGCTCGGCGAGATAGGCCTCCAAGGTCAGGTCAGGGCCTAGGCGCGGATGGTCGAGGCTAGCCAGGCAGACATAGTGCTCCTTGAACAGCAACTCGCCGTTAGATCTGAGCGGCGAATGGCTTCGGCCGCTGATCGCCGCGTCGACCTTGCCGGCGTTCAGCCACTCATCCAACTGCTCCAGATCGAGCATCACGACGTCCAATTCGACCGAAGGGGCTTTCTCGCGCAAAGCCTCGACGATGCGGGCCAGGAAATAGAGTTCGCCCATATCCGACAGGGCCAGGCGAAAGCGCCGGGTCGAATTGGCCGGATCGAAAGTGCGGGCGCTTTCGATCGCCGTCTCGATGCCGGACAAGGCATGGCGGAATTTGCCATAGAGCTGATCGGCGGAAAAGGTCGGGGTCATGCCCTCGCGGCGACGGGCGAAGAGCGGTTCGCCCAGCAGGTCGCGCAGGCGGGCCAGGGCATAAGAGACCGAAGGTTGGCTGACATGCAGCCGCTCGGCGGCGCCGCTGACGCTGCCGGTCTCGTAGATGGCGACGAAGACGCGAACCAGATTGAGGTCAATCATGCGTCGATAATATAGACAGTATCTATTTCAGAATCAAAAATCCTTCGATTGGATTTATGTCCGACGGGAGCGCATCCTGCCGTTATCGACCTGAGGGACCGCCGCCATGGGACACACACATCGGATCCTGCATTTCGTCATCTTGACGATCCTCAGCCTTTCGCCCCTGCCGCGCGAATGGGCCCTGCCCACCACCGACATGCTGGTGGGTCTGTGGGACGGTCTTTCCCTTCACCCCGCGGACAGAACAACCACCCACGCGGGGTAATCGAGCGCGCCGGACCGCCCCCCCTGGTCCGGCGCGCTCTTTTTCCCGGAAAAACTCTCGTGTAGATTGCAGAGTATTTCCAGCTTCGGGGGGCTCTCGTGAGACTGTTACTGGCAACCACGCTTCTCTTTCTGGTCGGCTGCAGCGAAGTCTCCAAAAACCCTCTTCCACCCCCAGTCCCCGAGGAAAAGCCGGCGGAGCAACCAGCCCCGCCCCCCCTTAAGGTCGCGCCGAAGGCCTGGGCGTCCGTGAATTTCTTGCCCGGCAGCGAGTCCGGCTGCCGGACCGACGCGGCGCCGGCGCCCATTTCCGCCAAGATGGTGGAGATCGCCGCCGAGCCTCTGAAGATCGGCATGATCCCGACCGCCGTGCCGCGCCCGCTGGCCAATCAGTTGATCGAGAAAACGCGAATCTGGCACCTGGAATCGCAGGGCTTCGATTTCTATAAGGCCCTGTCCGGCGGGCGCCCCGAAGGCTTGCGCCTCGATCGCCCGGCGACCGCTTGCATCCGCTATTCGCTGAGTGAGGACGGCGCCAGCCTGGTTTCCGACGTGATCCTGTCGGTGACCTACAATCCAAAGACGCCGGAAGTGATCAGCGTCGCGCCGTCGAGGATCTATTACCGGGATTACGCGACGCTGTCGGCCCATAGCGGCTCGAGCCAGGCCGCCGTCAAGGTGGCGCTGAATTTACGCACCTTCTCGCTGGAGCGCACTTCCGGACGCCAATCGACCAGCATCCAGAACCAGGAAATGGCGGTCGAGATCTTCAGCGATCCCCAGATCGGCGGCGCCTTCCAACAGCTCTACGATCCGGCGTCGGACGCCAGCAGCACCGTCGCGCTACCGCCCTGGGACTATTCCTCGACTTATGAAAATCCGCGGCACAATCTGTCGATCCTCGGCATCACCGTCACCGAGATCGCCGATTTCGACTGGCTGCAATCGAAGATTCTGACTTTGTGGCCGGGCTATGAATATGAGGCGACCGACGTCGGCAAACTGAAGCAGTCGGCCGAGTTCTACAGCCATACTCACAAGGGCTAGATCTTTTTCTGGAAGCAGGTCGTCCGGGTATCGACGTAACCCAGCGCCTCATAGAATTTCCTGACCGCTTCATTGTCCTCGCGCACCAGGAGTTGGAGTTTCCAGACACCTCTGCCGCGCAGCCAGTCTTCCGCGGCCGCCATCATCCGCCCGCCCAGACCACCACGCTGGCGGGCTGGATCGACCGCCAGGTAATAGACCCAGCCGCGATGCCCATCCTCGCCGATCATCACGGTGGCGACGATCCGCCCCTCGCGTTCGGCGATAAGAAGGGTCGAATGGGGTTCCCGCCGGGCGAAAGCGATGTCCTGCAGGGGATCGTTCCAGGGACGGGTGACGCCGGCCGCGATCCACAGGGCCGCGACTTGCTGTTCCTCTCCGTCGGCCATGCCGCGGATGGTGACCGCCGGTTCGAGCGCGCTCATCCTTGCCCCTTCACCCCGGTGCGGAGGAAAGGCCCAAGCGCCAGCACCATCGGCACGATGGCCGCCGCGGTCAGCGCCGCCGAGATCACGCCGATGGTGCGGCCGGTGTGATCGGCGATGGCGCCGTAAGCGATCGGCGCCAAGCCACCGGCGCCGATGACGCCGGTATAGAACAGGGCGAAGGCGCGGCCGACCCCGCCCTTGCGGGCCAGATCCGGCACGGTGCCGTAAAGGATCGACGAGGTGCCGTTCAACACGACACCAAGCAGCGGCAGGATGACCATCGTCGGCATCAGCGGCGTCAGCAGGGTCGCCGCCATCAGCAGGGCGGTGCCGACCTCGGTGGCGATCACGCTCCACACCACGCCGAGACGCTGGCCGAGCCAGCCGCAGCAGGCCTTGCCCAACGCGCCGCCGGCGAACAGCAGGGCGAGAGCGACGCCGACCGTACTCTGCGAGCCCCCCTTGTCGTGGATCATGAAAGGCAGGAACAGCAGATAGCCCATGCGCGTCGCGGTGTCGCAGGCGCCGATGGTCCACAGCAGGGCGAACCCCCTGCCGTCGCTCCCCTCCCCATCCACATCTTTCTCGATGGCGGGCGCCGCGGCCTGACGCGGTATGACGAACAGCAGCGCGGCGGCGGCGGCCAGTCCGACCAGCGACATCGAACCCACCACCGGCCGCCAGGCGAACATCGTCACCAGCAGCGCGACCAGCGCCGGAAAAGCCGCCTTGCCGAGATCGCCGGAGAAATTATAGACGCCGAGCGGTCCCCGCGCCGCCTTGCCATAGGTGGTCGTTACGAGAAGCGAGGCGCGCGGATGCTGCACGCTCGATCCGATTCCCGCGATCATCAGGCCGGCGCACAAGCCGGGAAATCCCAGCGGCAGCGCCATGACCATGAAACCGACCGCGGCGATCAGCGTCGCCAATGCCAAAGCGGCGCGCGGACTGAGCTTGGCGGAGACCTTGTCGGCGGGCACCTGCAGGCCGGCCATCGTCCCGTAATAGAGCGCGCGGACGATCGCCAGCCCGGCATAGGACAAACCGAATTCCGGCTGCCAGACCGGCAGCAGCGCATAGAGCTGGTCGGTGTAGCCGTCATGCACGAAATGGGCGAGACAGGCGCCGGCCAGGGAGCGCCGTTGCTGCGGGGTTTGCGTTTGAGTCCGGGTGAGAGAGCCATCCATGATATGGAAACCCTACACCCGTGAGTTTTTATCGACTAGACTCGCTTTTCTCACGATTACTGTCCGCTTTTCTCACGAGTCCAATGCGCCGCCTGCCGCCCCTCAATGCCCTCCGCGTCTTCGAAGTCGCCGCCCGCACCGCCAGCTATGCCGAGGCGGGCGCCGAACTCGGTCTGACCCATGGCGCGGTCAGCCGGCAGATCGCCACGCTCGAGGACTGGCTGGGACAAAGGCTGTTCGTACGGACTGGACGGCGCATGACCGCGACCCCGGCGGCGCGCGCCTTCGCCGAGGAGGTCAGCCTGTCCTTCGACCGCATGATCACCGCCGCCGAGGCCTGCGGCCATCTGACGGTCCGCCATGTGCTACGGGTCAGCGCGCCCACCAGCTTCGCCATGCGCTGGCTAATCCCCCGCCTCGACCGGTTCCACGAACGGCGTCCCGACATGGAGGTGGTGGTGACGACCAGCACCACGCTACACGACGAATTGCGCGGCGGCTTCGACATCGCCATCCGGCGTGGCGTGGCGGACCAGTCGTCCTGGCCCCAGCATCACACCGTGCTGTTTCTCACCGAGGCCGACACCGTGATCGCCAGCCCCGTTTTGCTGGAGCGCATCCCCCTGCGCACGCCCGCCGATCTCGACAATCACGTTTTGCTGAGTAGCGAAACCCGCCATGGCGACTGGACCGACTGGCTCGATTGCGCCGGCCTGCCGCAGAGGACCGGACAGCGCCGCCGTGTCTTCGACCATTTCTTCATCACCCTGCAGGCGGTAGCCGACGGTTTGGGCGTCGGCGTCGGCCCCCTGCCCGTCCTGGCCGCCGACATCGCTTCCGGCCGTCTGGTCGCGCCCTTTCCCGACATCTCGGTGCCACGCACCGGCTATGTCGCTCTCATTCCCTTCGACGCCAACAAAAGTCCCGCCTTGACCAGTTTCCTAGACTGGCTCGCGGCGGAAGCCAGACAGGAGACCTGATTTTGCGTTCCATGATCCTCGCCGCGGCCCTTCTGGCCGCCACCGCCACGCAGGCGGCCGACATCCAACCCTTTTTGAGCCAGAGCGACATCGAGCGCATCCAGACGTCCGTTCCCGCGCCGCCGACCAAGGGCGACGTGGCCGACACGCTCGACCACCTCTACTATCAGGAGACCCGCGCCGTCTTGCATGGCGCCCGCGGGCAGGCCGCCGCCGAGGACGACATCTTCGACGTCGACGAGATCGCAGCGACTTTCTCCACGGCTTATGGGCTGCGCCTTTCCCGCCGGCAGCAGCCGGAGCTGTTCCGCCTGTTCGACGATCTGATGGGCGACAAAGGTGAAGCGTATGGCGTGCTGCACTCCTTCAAGAAAAACCCCGCCTTCTTCCGCACCCGTCCGATCGCCGAGTTCGGCGACAAGGCCGATACTTGCGTGAAGCCGAACGACATGGCCGGCTATGCCCATGAGGATCTGGTGACCTACGATCTGCCGAAATCGAGCTCATACCCCTCTGGCCATTCCTTCCGCGGCATGCTGACCGGCCTGGTGCTGGCCGAAATTCATCCCGAGCATGCCGTCGAACTGGTCAATCGCGGTGAGGAGTTCGGCGAAAGCCGCGTCATTTGCGGCTTCCATTGGGAGAGCGACATCGTCGCCGGAAGGCTGGTCGCCATGAAGATCATGGACGCCCTGCGCGCCAATCCGGCGTTCACGGCGGAGATCGAGAAGATCAAGCACGACAAGGCAACGTCGGTTGGGACGCCTAAATAATCAGCGTCGATCAGCGCCGTGCCGGCATTCCAGGCCGCTTTGGCTCGGATCGGAACTTGTTTCGATCCGAGCCAGAGCGGAACACTCACGCTGCGGATCCGGTTAGACGGACGTGCGATCGCTCCGGACGACGCTGCTAAGCCCGCCGCCCATGGGCGCGCAAGCGCGCAGCCCTCCATGTGACCACGGGGGCCTGAAGTCCCCCATGTCCACATTACGGGCCCTGGAAAAGAGGAAAAGGAAGCGAATCGCCTTACTTATTCGAAAAATCCGGACCGCGCTTCTCGACGAAGGCGGCCATGCCTTCCTTCTGGTCCTCGGTGGCGAACATCGAGTGGAAGACCCGCCGCTCGAAGCGGATGCCCTCGCTGAGCGTCGTCTCATAGGCGCGGTTGAGGCTTTCCTTGATCATCATCACCGCCGGCAGCGACATGCCGGCGATGGTGGTGGCGATCTCCATCGTCACCGTCAACAGATCGGCGGCCGGCACGATGCGAGCGACCAGGCCGGCCTGGTCGGCTTCCTGCGCGTCCATCATGCGCCCCGTGAGGCACATTTCCATCGCCTTGGCCTTGCCGATGGCGCGGATCAGGCGCTGCGAGCCGCCGATGCCCGGCATCACGCCGAGCTTCACTTCAGGCTGGCCGAATTTGGCGGTATCCGAGGCGATGATCATGTCGCACATCATCGCCAGCTCGCAGCCGCCGCCGAGAGCGAAGCCGGAGACAGCGGCGATGATCGGCTTGCGCACGCGGGTCAGCGCGTCCCAGCCGGCGAAGAAATCGCCCATGAACATGTCCATGTAGGATTTCGGCTGCATTTCCTTGATGTCGGCGCCGGCGGCGAAGGCCTTCTCGGAACCGGTGATGACGATACAGCCGACCCCGACATCCTGATCCAAGGCGGCGGCCGCCTCGGTCACTTCGCGCATCACCTCGGAATTCAGCGCGTTCAGCGCTTTCGACCGGTTGAGCGTGATCAGGCCGACCCGCCCCCTGGTCTCGACGAGGATGGTTTCATAGCTCATTTGCTGTCTCCCGACTGCTCGCGGATCGCCTGGATTATAGCCGAGAAATCGAGCCCGGCATGGCCCGCTTCATCGAACTTGCCATAGATCGCCTCAGCCATATGTCCGAGCGCGGTGTCCGCCCCGATCATCTCGGCGGCTTCCTTGGCCAATCGCAGATCCTTCAGCATCAGGCCGGCGGCGAAGCCGGGCTTGTAGCCGTTATTGGCCGGGCTGGCCGGCACCGGACCGGGCACGGGGCAATAGCTCGACACCGACCAGCACTGGCCGGATGAGGTCGAAACCACGTCGAACAAAGCCTGGTGCTCCAGGCCCAATTTCTCGCCCAGAACGAAGGCCTCGCCCACGGCGATCATCGAGATGCCGAGGATCATGTTGTTGCAGATCTTGGCCGCCTGGCCGGAGCCCGCCGCGCCGCAATGCAGAACCTTGCGGCCCATCGCCTCCAGCACCGGCTTGGCGCGGGCGAAAGCCTCCTCGCCGCCGCCGCACATGAAGGTCAGCGTCCCGGCGGTGGCGCCGCCGACACCGCCCGAGACGGGAGCGTCCAGCGACAGCAGGCCCTTTTCGGCGGCCAGCTTGTGGGCCTCCCGGGCTGACTCCATGTCGATGGTCGAGCTGTCGATCAGCAGCGTGCCAGGCTTGACCGTGGCGAGGATGGTTTCCTTATAGAGGCCGGTCACATGCTTGCCGGCCGGCAGCATGGTGACCACCACCTCGGCGTCCGCGACGGCTTCGGCGGCGGAAGCTGCCGGGGTCACGCCCTTGGCCGCCGCCTCTTGCAGCAAAGCCGGCTGCAGATCGTAGCCTTTGACCGCATGGCCGGCCTTGGCCAGATTGGCCGCCATCGGCCCGCCCATATTGCCGAGGCCGATAAATCCTAGTCTTGCCATAGCGCAATCCTCCCTTCGAAATGGCGCGCCGCGTCTTCTTGGGTGACGTCTTCGAGTTTGGCCGGGCGCCAGGCCGGATTGCGGTCCTTGTCGACCACCGCGGCGCGCACGCCCTCGGCGAAATCGGGGGCGCGGATCAAGCTGAGCGCCAGGCGGAACTCCTGGTCGAGACAAGGTTCCAGCTTGGCGTAGCCACGCGCCGCGCGCAGGGCCGCCAGGGTGACCTTGACCGAGGTCGGCGACGCGCCACGGATGTCCCCCGCCGCTTTTTGCGCTTCCGGCTCGGGCGCGGCTTCGAGAGCGGCGACAATCGCCTCCGCCTCGTCATGAGCGTAACAGCGGTCGATCCAGCCCCGCGACGCGGCGAGACGGCTCGGCGCGGGCTGGGTCGCGAAGCGCTCCAGCACCGTGGTCGAGCCCTGCTCGAACAGCGCCTCGCGCAGTTCGTCGAGCCTCGCCGCCGGCATATGCAGATCGGCAAGGCCGCAGGCGATGGCGTCGGCGCCGTCGAGCCGGCCGCCCGACAAGGCGCAATGGGTACCGAGTTCGCCTGGTGCGGTGCCGAGCAGATAGGTGCCGCCGACATCGGGCAGGAAGCCGATGCGCGTCTCCGGCATCGCCAGCAGCGAGCGTTCGGTAATCACCCGGTGCGAGGAATGACCGCCCAGCCCGATACCGCCGCCCATCACCACCCCGTCCATCAGGGCGACGATCGGCTTGGGGAAGCGCGCGATGCGCCGGTTGAGATGATATTCCTCGCGGAAGAAGGCCTCGGGCCCCTCGAAGCGCTCCGCCTTGACCGCGTCATAGAGAGCGCGGATATCGCCGCCGGCACAGAAGCCGCGCTCGCCCGCCCCGTCCATCACCACCAGGGCGACGGCAGGATCTTTTTCCCAGTCCGACAGGGCCTGATCGATCTCGCGCACCATGCCGGTGGTCAGCGCGTTCATCGCCGCCGGGCGGTTGAGGGTGAGATGGCCGGCCTTGCCCTCGACCCGTGCCAGAACCTCGCTCATTTGCCGCCTCCGATCAAAGAGCGGGCGACGATCAGCCGCATGATCTCATTGGTGCCTTCGAGGATCTGATGCACGCGCAGATCGCGCACGATCTTCTCGATGCCATAGTCGGCCAGATAGCCGTAGCCGCCATGCAGCTGCAGCGCCTCATTGGCCACCTGGAAACCGATATCGGTGCCGAACCGTTTGGTCATCGCGCAGAGCTGCGTCGCGTCGGGATCCTTGCGGTCCAGCGCCGCCGCCGCGCGCCATAACAAGGTGCGGGCGGCTTCGAGTTCGATGGCCATGTCGGCGAGGCGGAACTGCAACGCCTGGAACTCGTCCAGGCGCTTCCCGAACGCCTTGCGCTCACGCATGTAATCCAGCGTCTTGTCGAGCGCCGCCTGGGCGCCGCCGACCGAACAGGCGGTGATGTTCAAGCGCCCGCCATCGAGGCCCTTCATGGCGATCTTGAAGCCCTCGCCTTCCTCGCCGAGACGATTGGCGACCGGCACCCGGCAATTCTCGAAGATGACGGCGCGGGTCGGCTGGGCGTTCCAGCCCATCTTATGCTCATTGGCGCCGAACGACATACCCGCCGTGCCGCCTTCGACCACCAGAGTCGAGATGCCGGACGGTCCCTCGCCGCCGGTCCGCACCATGACGACATAAAAATCATCGTCATTGCCGGCGCCGGAGATGAACTGCTTCTGGCCGTTCAGCACATAATGGTCGCCATCCCGCACCGCCCGCGTGCGTAACGCCGCCGCGTCGGAGCCGGAGCCCGGTTCGGTCAGGCAATAGCTGGCCAGCTTGTCCATGCGGCACAGGCCCGGCACCCATTTCGCCCGCTGCTCCTGGGTGCCGAAACTGTCGACCATCCAGGTCGCCATATTGTGGATCGAGATATAGGCGGCGATCGTCGGGCAGCCCAGGCTCAACGCCTCGAAGATCAGTGCCGCGTCGAAGCGGGTAAGCGCCGACCCGCCGAATTCTTCCGCCGTATAGATCCCCGCCATGCCGAGCGCCGCCGCCTCGCGCAGCACGTCGACCGGGAAATGCTTGGTGCGATCCCACTCGACGGCGTGCGGCGCCAGCTTCTCGGCGGCGAAATCGCGCGCCATATCCCTTATCGCCGTGTGGTCGGCGTTCAGCGCGAAGAGGGGCGCGGTCGTTTCCTCCGACATGGCCGGTCAGCCCATGGTCGGGATGACGAAGCTGGCCCCTTCCTTGACGCCGCCCGGCCAGCGCGAGGTGACGGTCTTGGTCTTGGTGTAGAAGCGGATCGAGTCGGGGCCGTGCTGGTTCAGATCGCCGAAGCCGGAGCGCTTCCAGCCGCCGAAGGTGTGATAGGCGATCGGCACCGGGATCGGCACATTGACGCCGACCATGCCGACATTGACCTTGGAGACGAAGTCGCGCGCGGCGTCGCCGTCGCGGGTGTAGATGGCGACGCCATTGCCATATTCGTGCTTGCTGGGCAGGCTCAACGCCTCCTGATAGGTCTCGGCGCGGGTAATGGCGAGCACCGGGCCGAAGATCTCTTCCTTATAGATCCGCATGTCGGGCGTCACATTGTCGAACAGGCAACCCCCCATGAAGAAGCCATTCTCATAGCCCTGCAGCTTGAACCCCCGGCCGTCGACGAGCAGCTTCGCCCCTTCCTGGACGCCGAGATCGACATAGCCCTTCACCCGCTCCAACGCTTCCCTTGTGACCATCGGGCCATAATCCGCCTTGTCATCGGAGGACAGACCGACCCTCAGCGCCTCGACGCGCGGCACCAGCTTTTCCACCAGCGCGTCCGCGGTGCTCTTACCGACCGGCACCGCCACCGAGATGGCCATGCACCGCTCTCCGGCGGAACCGTAGCCGGCGCCGATCAGGGCGTCGACCGCCTGGTCGAGATCGGCGTCGGGCATGATGATCATGTGATTCTTGGCGCCGCCGAAGCACTGGGCGCGCTTACCATGCTCGGCCGCGGTGGCGTAGATGTAATTGGCGATCGGGCTGGACCCGACGAAACCAACGGCATGCACGCGCGGATCGGTCAGCAGCGTGTCGACCGCCTCCTTGTCGCCATTGACGACGTTGAAGACGCCCTTGGGCAGGCCCGCCTCGATGAACAGCTCGGCCAGGCGCAACGGCACCGACGGATCGCGCTCGGAGGGCTTCAGAATGAAGGCGTTGCCGCAGGCGATGGCGGGAGCCGCCTTCCACAGCGGGATCATGGCGGGGAAATTGAACGGGGTGATGCCGGCCACCACGCCCAAAGGTTGACGCATGGAATAGACGTCGATGCCGGTGCCGGCGCTCTCGGTATATTCGCCCTTGAGGAGATGCGGAATGCCGACGGCGAACTCGACCACTTCCAGACCGCGCTGGATGTCGCCGCGGGCGTCGGGAATCGTCTTGCCATGCTCGGACGAGAGCAGGCGCGCCAGACTGTCCATCTCGGCATTGACCAAGTCGAGGAAGCGCATCAGCACCCGCGCCCGGCGCTGCGGATTGTACGCCGCCCACTCGATCTGCGCGGCTTCGGCATTGGCGATCGCCGCTTCCGTCTCGGATTTGCTGGCCAGCGGCACCCGCGCCTGCACATCGCCGGTATTCGGGTCGAAGACGTCGGCGAAGCGCCCCGAGGCGCCTTCCACGGGTTTGCCGCCGATGAAGTGGGACAGATGACGCGCCATTGGATGCACTCCCTAAATCTCAGGTTTTCCCGACTAGGCCATTTAATTTTGCTCATGTCTATGGCAGGTTTCCCGCCCTCACTGTGCATGGATTCGCATATGGCCGATTCGTTCGACTGGGACGCGCTGCAATCCTTCCTCGCCGTCGCCCGCGCCGGACGCCTGACTCTGGCTGCCCGCAATCTCGGCATCGACCATTCGACGCTGAGCCGGCGAATCAAAGATCTGGAGACGCGGCTGCAGAGCCAATTGTTCGAGCGCAGCGTTCAGGGCTATCACCTAACACCCCAGGGCGAGCGGCTGATGCATGCGGCCCAGACCATGGAAACGGTGGCCTTCGAAGTGATGAAGGAGGTGGCTGGCACCAGTCTCAAGATCGCGGGCGTCGTGCGCATCGGAGCACCCGACGGGTTCGGCACCAGCTTCCTGGCGCCGCGCCTCGGCGACCTCGGCCGGCTGCATCCCGAATTGTCGATCCAGCTGGTCACCATGCCGCGCCTGTTCAGCCTGACCAAGCGCGAGGCCGACATCGCCATCGGCCTGGCCCCGCCCGAGGAAGGCCGGCTGCATGCCCGCAAGCTGACCGATTACGAACTCGGCCTCTATGCCTCGTCCGATTACCTGGCCCGCCATGGCGCGCCGGCGGAGCGCGCGGATCTTAAGAACCATCGGCTGATCGGCTATGTCAGCGAACTGCTCTATTCGCCCGAACTCGATTACATCCCACTGATCGGCAAGGATCTGGAACCGTCGCTGACCAGCGCCAACCTGCTGGCCCAGCACGCCATGACGGTGGCCGGCCATGGCCTGTGCGTGCTTCCGCGCTTCATGACGGCGGAGGATCCCCGCCTGGTGCGGGTGATGGCCGACAGCGTGAGGCTGATCCGCTCGCTGTGGCTGATCGTCCACTCCGACATCCGCGACCTGGCCCGCGTTCGCGTCACCTCGGACTTCATCGCCGAGACGGTGCGCGCCAACCATCATTTGTTTGTGGACTAAGACCTGCCGAACCGACTATACGAACCATATACGTTTCATATATCCGAGGATCCGATGGGCATTGTTAAAATCGAGGACGAGCTTCACGAGGAAGCCCGCAAGGCGAGCACGGTCATGTGCCGTTCGATCAATGCGCAGGCCGAATTCTGGATGAAGATCGGGATGCTGGCCGAGGCCAATCCGACCCTCTCCTTCACTGAAATCGTCAGGATGCAGCTCGACGCCGTGCAGGTCACCGCGGCGGCCTGACATGGTCAAGACCCCCGACGAGCTGGCGCTCATGCGCATTTCCGGCAAGCTGCTCGCGTCCGTCTTCGAGATGCTGGACGGGACATCTCTGGCCGGCCTGTCGACGATGCAGGTCAATGACCTGGTCGAGCGCTTCATCACGGTCGATCTCGCGGCGCGGCCGGCGAGCAAAGGGCAATACGGCTTCAAATACGTCCTGAACTGCTCGATCAACCATGTGGTGTGCCACGGCGTGCCCGATGCGGGCGAGATCATCCGGAACGGCGACATCATCAATCTCGACATCACGCTGGAAAAGAACGGCTTCATCGCCGATTCGAGCAAGACCTATCTGGTGGGCGATGCTCCACCGGCGGCGCGGAGACTGGTGCGGGTAGCACAAGAAGCGATGTGGAAAGGGATCCGGCAGGTGCGTCCCGGCGCGCATATGGGGGATATCGGCTTCGCGATCGAGCGGCATGCCAAGACAAACGGCTATTCGGTGGTGCGGGAGTATTGCGGGCATGGCATCGGCCGGGAGATGCATGAGGAACCCCAGGTGCTCAATTTCGGCAAGCCGGGAACCGGGCTGAAATTACGGGAGGGCATGGTGTTCACCATCGAGCCGATGGTGAACCAAGGCACCCGCCTAGCCCGGATTATTCATCAGGCCGCGTAGCCGCCCTGATTTTGGCAGCGTGAGGCCGTGGCGCCAAGGGCGCTACGAGATCGGTCTTGCGGGTTGAGGGGACGGGGTTCGACTTCGGGGCACATCGCCCCGTTTTTCACGGCGGCAGCTTGGCGGTCCGTGCCGCGAGCAGCGCCAGACTTTCCTGATAGGGATAGCTCGACGGCAGGGCAACCTTGATGCGAGTGACCATCTCGGTGACGCGCGCGGCGATCTTGATCAAGGCAAGGCGGATGGTGTCGAACTGGGCGTCGCGCCAGAAGGAGTTTTTCGGCGCCAAGCCGCGCAGGGTATGGATCAGCCAGTAGGCGGCGGTGTGGATGAGCAGGCGGAACTGGTTCGCCGTGGCCTTGGAACAGGAAGTCCGGTCGGAGGCCAAGTGCAGCTTGTGGGCCTTGATCATGTTTTCCATCTGGCCGCGGCGGCAGTAGACCTTCTCATAGAGCGTCTTGGCCGATCCGGCGAGATTGGTGACGATAAAGCGGCTGTCGGTACCCTGTGCCGACGCCTCGACGCGAGCGATGACCCGGCGTTCGATTTTCTTCCAGCTTTTGGCGGTGTATTGGAACTCGCCGTAGTGGCGGACCTTCTCGGCATCACCGTCGATCCGTCCCAACGCGGCCTGTTCGGCCAGATCGGTGACGCGGGCCAGCAGAACCTTGTTGCCGCCGAGACCGAAGATATAAGCAACCCGGTTACGCTCGCACCAGGCCATAGCCTCGGGGCGGCCGTAATGGCTGTCGCCGCGC
>Ga0302314_10002613_pt1 | contig 33419 bp, 38 predicted proteins | sample III_Palsa_N2_3_FD_200533 | JGI IMG/M metagenome (GOLD analysis project Ga0302314, IMG submission 200533) | Peat permafrost microbial communities from Stordalen Mire near Abisko, Sweden - III_Palsa_N2_3 | ecosystem: Environmental > Terrestrial > Soil > Palsa > Peat permafrost | place: Sweden...
ACATATTTTTCGCAAAGCCGCTCGTTAGCGTGGCGCATCGCAAAATCCTTCCCCAAAACCCTGGCACCTGCGCCTGCAATGATATATGGGACGAGCGAGAAAGCTTGCCAAAGGTTTTCCGCTCTTACTAGGTCATTCGGCAAGAACGGAGCCGAAAATAGAACTTCGGGGGTGAAATATTGTCCGACCGGCTCGACGCGGTGGATGCCCGCATTCTCGATCTGATCCAACATGACGCCGCTTTGTCCGTGGCCGAGATCGCCGAGCGCGTGGGCCTCTCGTCGAGTCCCTGCTGGCGGCGGATCAAACGCCTTGAGGAAGAAGGCGTCATCCAGCGCCGGGTGACGGTGCTCGACCGGGAGAAGCTCGGCCTGGATTTCGAGGTCTATTGCACGGTCAAGCTGTCCCTGCCGACGCAGGAAAATCTCGAGGTATTCGAACAATCGGTGAAGAAGTGGTCCGAGGTGGTGCAGTGCGCCACGGTGACCGGCGCCGCCGACTATGAGTTGCGCATCGTCACCCGAGACATGCACGCGTTCGACTCCTTCCTGCGCGACAAGATCCTGGCGCTCGGGCTCGTCTCCAACATCGAAAGCCGCATCGTCATCCGGGCGGTGAAGAACTCCACGGCGATTCCGCTGGCGCTGGTGAGCGCCTATGTTCCGGCGAGAGGATAGGCCTTTAAGGAGTCGGCGATGATCGAGTTGGTGATCCCCTCGCGGCGGCACAGCCTGGGCGCCTTCGAGGTAGGACGGGTGTTGCCATTCGCCCCGCACCGCACGGTCGGGCCGTTCGTGTTTTTCGATCACATGGGACCGGTGGAATTCGCCGCGGGCCTGACGCGCGACGCCGACGTGAGGCCCCATCCGCACATCGGCCTCTCGACTGTGACCTATCTCTTCGAAGGCGAGATGACCCATCGCGACAGCGTCGGCTCGGAAGTCGCCATCCTCCCAGGCGACGTCAACTGGATGACGGCCGGGCGCGGCATCACTCACTCCGAGCGATTCGACGCCATCCGTAGGACGGGCGGGGCCGTGCACGGCATACAGGCCTGGGTCGCCCTGCCGGCGGAGTTCGAGGAAACGGATCCCGCCTTCGCCCATCACGGCCCGGAGGATCTGCCGACCTATGAGGGCGGCGGCATGTGGGCGCGTCTCGTGGCCGGCGAGGCCTTCGGCGCAAAGGCCGCCGTCAAAACCTACTCGCCGATGTTCTACGTCCACTGGCGGCTGGACGCCGGCGCCACGGCCCAGCTCCCGGCGGAGTATCCCGAACGCGCGGCGTTCGTCGCCGAGGGGTCGGTGGAAATCGACGGACGCCCGTTCGAAGCCGGCGAGATGATCGTGTTCGAGGCCGGATCGCCCATCCCGATCACCGCTGTTCAGGCGGCGACCGTGATGCTGTTGGGTGGCGAAAGCCTGGGCCCACGGTTCATCGAATGGAACTTTGTCTCATCGTCGAAGGACCGCATTGAGCAGGCCAAGGCTGATTGGCGCGCCGGGCGGATGAAGCTGCCGGACCTCGACCACGACGAGTTCATTCCGCTTCCGTAGGCGCGCCTGTCGAGCGGAGAGAAGTTACTGGGCCAGAGCTTTGCGGGCCTGCTCCCAGTATTGAGCGCCAGTGATAAGCGTGACGATGGCCGCGGCCCAGAGAAGCGCATGCGCCCCGATCGTCGCGGGGCCCACGACCGAGGGGTCATTCGGCAGGGAAAAGGCCGCCCAGCAAGCGACCAGAAGCTCGGCCCCCAGCGCGATGAGTTGAAGCGTCGTCTTCCACTTGGCCAGCAGCGTGACCGGCAGGCTCACGCCCTTGCCGGCGGCGACTTCGCGCAGAGCGCTGACGGTGAATTCGCGAAAGAGGATGAGGGCGGCAGGAATAGCCACCGCAGCGTTGGGGCCAAGAGTCAGCAGCCCCAGAATGGCGCCGCACACGAGGACCTTGTCTGCGATCGGGTCCAGGATCGCTCCCCACGGGCTGGTGGCGTTAAGCTTCCTGGCGAGCCAGCCGTCGAAGAAATCGGTGAGCGCCGCGACTACGAAGGCAATGCAAGCCCAGCGCTCCAGGCTGAACTGCGAAGCTGGGGTCAATCGGTCACTTAGGAGGGTGGCGCCTGCCAGGCCGAAAAACGTGAACAGCGCCAGCGCGAGGCGCAGTCCGGTGAGGAGGTTGGGAAGTCGGCTCATGACCGCTAGCGTATGGCAACTTTCCTGAGTCTGCGAGAAGAGGACGCTTGGCTCGAAAACCGCCGAATATGAAGCCGCTCATTTCCATCCAGTATCTGCGCGCCGCGGCGGCTTTGGGCGTCGTCGCCTATCACGCGGCCCAGTGGCGGACCGGCGGTTTTGACGTCGGACGGGCGGGTGTCGATCTCTTCTTCGTCATCAGTGGCGTCATCATGTGGAAGGTGACCGGCCGGCGCGAAGGCGCGCCGGGAGGCTTCCTTTGGCTGCGCGTGACGCGGGTGGCCCCGCTCTACTGGCTGGTGACGCTGGTCCTGACCGGCGTCGCTCTCGCGTGGCCGGAGTTCCTCGCCAACGTCCACCCGGACCCGGCCCACGTGCTCCTGTCGCTGGGCTTTGTCCCCCACCTTGATCCCAAGGGCCTGCCGTTCCCGCTGTTCGCTCCCGGCTGGTCTCTGGACTACGAGGCGATTTTCTATCTGGTGTTCGCGGCTGCCTTGTTCGCGCCCAGGCGATGCCAGGCCGCTCTCGTCTGCAGCGGGCTGTTCCTCATTGTCGCGGCCGGATTCATCCTCGACGACCCGATCTATATCCTGGGCGCCAACCCGATGATGCTCCAGTTCGCCGCCGGCGTGGGGATCGCCAATCTCTCCGAAATGGATGGGCTGCCGGGTAGGCGTGGAGGCGCTGTCCTCATATTCGCTGGCCTCGTTGGTCTCGCTGTCCCGGCCGTGCTCGGCCTTTTCAGCGAGTTCTGGCGGCCGTTCATCTGGGGTGTCCCTGCGACGCTGATCGTCGGCGGCGCCCTGGCTATCGAAGGAGACAGGGAGGTCAAGCGCTGGCCTGCTCTCTCCGCGCTGGGCGACGCCTCTTACGCGCTTTATCTGGTGCACGAGCCGGCCCAGGCGCTGGTGGCCCACACGCTGGGCGCCGCCAATCCCTGGCTATTCTACCCGGCCGCGATCACGGCTTCGATCGCCGCCGGCCTCGCCTGCCACCGATGGGTCGAGCGCCCGCTGATCAAGTGGGCGCGATCGCCGTTCAGGCGGGCACGCGGTTCCGAGGATGAAAAAACAAAGCCTGGCCGATCGCCGCCTTCACCGTCTCCGGCTGAAAGGGCTTCGTGATCAAAAACGTTGGCTCGGGACGTTCCCCGGTGAGCAGCCGCTCAGGAAACGCGGTGATGAAAATCACCGGCGTATCCAGGTCCTTGAGGATATCGCGCACGGCGTCGATGCCGGAAGATCCGTCCGCGAGCTGAATGTCGGCCAGCACCAGACCCGGCGCCTCATTCTTCGCGGCTTCGGCAGCCTCCGCGCGGGTGGTGGCGATGTTAGTGACCTGGTGGCCAAGTTCACGCACGAGCGCGGCGATGTCGGCGGCGATCACGGGCTCGTCCTCGATGATCAGAATGTCGGTGGCGAGCTCGGCGTCGATGTCGACCTGAGCTTCGGCGATCAGCCTCTCGACCTCCGGGTGGTCCACGCCGAGGATTTGCGCGGCCTCAGCAGGGCTGAATCCCTCCACGGCAGTGAGCAGGAAGGCCTGCCGTGAGCGGGGTGAAATACGCAATAGCCGCTCACCAGGCGTGACGGCCTGAAGGCTGGTGTCATGCGACTCCAGTCTTGCGCCGCTCGATTCCCAGACGGCGTGAAATACATGATAGAGCGCCGCCCTTGGCGGCATAGCGTCGCTGAGCGCCTGCCCGCCCGCCGCCAAGGCCTCCAGAGAGGCGCGCACATAAGCGTCCCCAGTCGCCTGATCCCCGGTCAGCGCGCGCGCATAACGTCGAATGTACGGAAGATGGGGCGACAGTCGGCTCGATAGGCTCATTATCCCTCCCGCGGCGACGCGCGCAAAAAAGAGGCCTGCGCTTAGGCTTGTCCCCGATGCCAATACAAACGCGAAACCTGCGTTGGAGTTCCGCTGACCAAGCGCTGCCGCCAGGCCCCTTAATTGGTAGACTGACCGGAAACGGACATCCGGTTGGAACCGTGCGACGAGGAAGTGCGTTTGCGACCCTGTGCAGACGGTGACCTCGTGAAGACAAATCTTGAGCGATGGCCGTCATCGCCGAAGGGGGGCATCATTCTCAGCATGGCCAGGAAGGCGGCGCCCAAGCGACCACCCGCGCTCGATGAGGCTCGTCTGCGACAGCAGGCGATCGGAGCGCAGTTGCGCCAGATGTTTGAGGACGTGGTCAACGAGCCCGTCCCCGGTGAGTTTCTCGACATACTTCGGCGGGCGGACAGTGACGGTGCGGACCCAGACTGATGGCTGGGCCAGACAGACCGAAAATGACGGACACTGCGCGCGACGACGTCTTCAAAACGGGTCTTGTGGCGCTTATTCCTCAACTCCGGGCCTTCGCGCGGACGCTCACGGGCGATCCCACTGCGGCCGACGATCTTGCTCAAGACGCGATGATCAAGGCGTGGGACGCCAGGGCCAGCTTCGAGATCGGCACGAACATGAAGGCATGGACCTTCATGATCCTGCGCAATCAGTTCTATTCGGAAAAACGGCGCTCCTGGCGTCAGACACAGCTCGACCAGGAGTCGGCCGAGCGCACGCTCGTGGCGGTCGACGACCCTTCAGCGCCCATTGCTCTGGACGAACTACGGCTGGGATTGGCCATGCTCCCGTCGGAACAGCGCGAAGCTCTGGTCTTGGTGGGCGCAGGCGGTTTTGCCTATGAGGAGGCCGCCGCGATCTGCGGCTGCGCCGTGGGCACCGTGAAGAGTCGGGTGAGCCGGGCGCGACGCGCCCTCCAACTCATCCTGGAACACGGCGCCTATGACCGGGATGGAAAAGCGGCCAGCGAGGCCATGGGTTCGATCCTGGCTCATGCGGAGCGCCTGAGCGGCGCGCGGTGAATCCCCTCGGCCGGGCTGGGGGGTGGGCCACGACGCCAGTGCGGACGCGCCTGGCCCTGGCCCTGGTCCTCAGTCTCGCGCCCGTGCTCATCGTCAGCGCCATCCAGTCGGCGATCTCCGTGCGCCGCGAAACTCAGGAACATCAATCCGAACTGGCCGCGGCGGCGCAGCGCAGCGCTGCGACCGCCAGGGCGAGGATCGCGGCGGCGGAGATCCTGCTCCAGACCCTCGCGCCGGGCTCAATGGGGTTCCAGTGCGCGCCGCGCCTGGCCGAAATCAAGAACCGCATTCCGGGCTATGACAATCTGATCCGCTTCGACTCTCTGGGGCGGGTGGCCTGCGCGGCCGCGGACGCCCCCGCCGACCCGCAGAGGCGAAATCGACCCTGGTTCGCCGCGCTCGCGGCCGGGCAACCCATCACGGTCACAAGTCAGGCGGGCGTCGCCTACGCAGACCGGCCTTCGATCCTGGCCAGCGTCAGGGCCCTGGACAATGATGGCCATTTCGAAGGCGTCCTTAGCGCGGTCATCGATCTCGATAGCCTTCGTCCGCAGACCCTCGACCGCTCCCTGCCCGACCGGTCCCAAGTGGCCATCACCGACCCATCCGGCCATGTGCTGTCCACCACCTCGGCCAACGCTTTTCCGCCCGACGTGGGCGGCCATCTGACAGGCGCGGCGCGGCAAGGCCCGCTGATGTGGTTCGAGAGCGATCGCCAGGGCAAGGCGCGCGTCTTCACCTCCGCTCCCCTTGTGGGCCAGGAGGTCTATGTCGTGCTGTCCGCGCCCCGGCAGGGCGTGGTCTCCTGGGCGGTGTTCAACCCCATCTCCGCGATTGTCCTGCCGGCGCTGGCCTTCCTCCTGCCGCTGATGGCGGTGGGCTTCGTCGCTGAGCGTGGTGTCGTGCGCTGGATCGTCTATCTGAGACGGATCGCCGCCATTTATGCGCGCGGCCGCTACAGCGTGAGTCCGAAGCGGGCCGAAACCGCTCCGCCGGAGATTCGCCAGCTGGCGGACTCCATGGACGCCATGGCCCGCACCATCGCCGCCCGTGACGCCGCCGTGCGCCAGTCCCTCGTTCAGAAGGAAGACCTGCTTCGGGAGATCCATCACCGGGTGAAGAACAATCTCCAGGTGATCTCCTCGCTGCTCAATCTTCAGGAGCGGGCCCTGACCGACCCGGCCGCGCGCACGGCCATGTCGGACACCCGGCAGAGGATCTCGGCCATGGCCCTCATCTACCGCGCCCTCTACCAGGGCCCGGACCTGAGACGCGTGGAGCTGAGGGACTTCCTCGATGAGCTCATCGCCCAAACTCTCCTGAGCGAAAGCGTGCGCGGTGCCCCGATCCGCACCGAACTCGACATCGAGCCGCTGGAAATGGACGCCGACAGGCTGGCCCCGCTGGCGCTTTTCGCCGTTGAGGCGATCACCAACGCCAAAAAGCACGGGCTGGACAAGTGCGGCGGCGTCCTCGCCGTGGCGTTCCACGTCCGTGGCGAAACGGCGGAGCTTTCCATCACCGATTCCGGCGCTCCGGGGGCCGCCCCAGTGAAAGTCGGCGAAGGCGTCGGAATGACCCTGATGTCCGCGTTCGCCCGACAGTTGCGCGGCGAAGTGCGCTTCAAGGCCAACCGGTCCGGAGGCTTGACGACCCGGCTCATTTTTCCCACACCGACCGAGGGTGACGCTTAACTCGGGGAAAAAGGGGAACGTCTCCTACAACCTTTGCGTTAGACGCGCGCAGAGACTTCAACGAACGGAAAGACATCTTCCATGCGCAAGATCATGATCCTGGCGGTCATCGCCCTCGGACTCGCCACCTCCGCCTGCAATACCGTCGCTGGCGCCGGCAAGGACGTGTCTTCGGCCGGTCATGCGGTCAGCGACACAGCCGACGACGCCAAACACTAGTTTCGGTCTCGCCTCTCCTTCGGGAGAGGCGATAGTCATCGGGGAGGGGCGTTGCATCCAGCGCGAGATTTCCGCGAGGTAGACCGCGCCGAATTGACGGCGCGCGTCGGCGAGCGTGGATTCGCACTCATCGTGGGGACGGCGAACAGACGTCCGCTCGTTGCCCACGCGCCTGTGTTGCTGGCGGGCGAGCGCCTGCGCTTTCACCTCTCGGCCGCCAATCCACTCGCCTCTGCGCTGGCGCAGTCCGGCTGGGCGCTGGTGGCGATCACCGGCGAGGACGCCTACGTCAGTCCCGACTGGTACGGCCTCGCCGACCAGGTGCCGACTTGGAACTATGTCTCCGTGGAGGTCGAGGGTCCGACGCGCGTCCTCACGCGCGGGGAGACCACGGTCCTGTTGGACGACCTAAGCGCACGCTACGAGGCAGATCTCGCGCCCAAACTGCGCTGGTCGCGCGCCAAGATGGCGGCGGGGCGGTTCGAGGCGATGCTGAACGGGATTGTCGGCTTCGAGGTCGCCGTGGAGCGCCTCGAGGGGATCACCAAGCTCTCTCAGAACAAACCCGCCGAGGCGATCGCCCGCGTGGCCGCTGAACTTGCCAATCGCGATGACGAAGGCGCCCGGCGGATCGCCCGCCGTATGGTCAGGCACCTGCAGGAAGGCTGACGGAAAACCGGACTACGCCCTCGCGCGCATCTACTTTCACTTCACCGCCCGCCTGGGCCGCCAGCATGGCGACGAAGGATCCCTGAACCCACCGTCCGGCGAGGCCGGAGTCGAACGCCTCGCCGGCGAGGCCCGCACGAACTTCGTCCTTGACGGCGACGCGCGGCCCCGTGGCCAACACGGTGAGCCCTCCGTCAGCTTCCATGGAGACCCGCGCCACGCCCCCAACGGCCAGGGCGTCGGCTGCGATCTGTAGCAGGACGAGCAGCGTCCGGGCCGCCGTCGGTCCGAGACTGGACGCCGTCAGCGTCCAGTCCAGTGTCGGCCGAATGTCGACGTAGAGGCCGAGCGCCAGGTCTTTGAGTTCGGTCGCGTCGGCTGCCTGAGTGGCTGGACCAAAGGCGCGCCGGGCGTAGCCGACCTTGGCCCTCTGCGACGCCAGAGCCTCGCCGAGAAACGCGATGGCCTCGTCCCGCTCCACCGGGCCCGCCGCCTCGCGCAGGAGATCGAGACCCGAAGCGATGGCCTGGCTCGAACTTGAAATGTCATGGCAGAGCCGGTCGGCAAGTCGCTCGACCAATTGCCCCAGCCGTCTCGCCGTCTCATCCATCGCCGCCGGACCATTGCCTGATTTGGCCCCTTGGCAAACCTGGAGGCTAACCTAAACAGGCGCCATGACCATCGAGCCGACCCTCGCCCCAGCCCTCTCCGACCCGGATCTCGGCGCCTTCCTCGCCGATATCGCCGAGGAGGCCGCGCGCCTCATTCTGCCGCTGTGGAAGTCGGGGCTGACGGTGAGCGCCAAGGCTGACGAGAGTCCGGTCACCGAAGCCGACCGACGCGCCGAGGCCCTGATCCTCATGCGCCTCGGCAAGTGGTTTCCAGACACGCCGGTGGTTTCCGAGGAATACACCAGCGACTTCGGCGCGCCCGGCGCGATCGCCGCATGCTTTTTCCTGGTCGACCCGCTGGACGGCACCAAGGCGTTCGTGCGCGGCGACCCTAACTTCACCGTCAATATCGCGCTCATTGCCGATGGGCGGGCCGTGGCCGGCGCCGTCACCGCGCCGGTGACCCGCGAGACCTGGCATACCGGCGACGGCGGCGCCTTTAAGCGAACGATCGGCCAGAACGATACCCGGCTCGTGAAGGCGCGGCCGTGGGCCGGCCCTGAAGCGGTTGCCCTGGTCAGCCACACCATGAAGCCGGAAGCGCTGGCGGCGCTGAAGAGCGAGTTCGGTGTCAACCACACCGAGCCCATGGATTCGTCGATCAAGATGTGCCGCATCGCGGAGGGGGCCGCCGACATCTATCCCCGACGCGGCCCGACCATGGAATGGGACATCGCGGCCGGCCAGGCCGTGCTAGAGGCGGCCGGCGGACGGCTCACCGCGCCGGATGGAGCTCCGTTTCTCTATGGCAAATGCTCAGAGGGATTCCGCAACGGCCAGTTCATCGCGCGTGGAGCGCCGTGACCTGGGAAGATGTACTGGCCGGCCTCCCGCTCGTGGCCATCCTGCGCAGCGTCGAGCCGAGCGAAGCGCCGGCGATCGCCGAAGCCGTCTACGCGGGGGGCGTCCGCTGCGTGGAGGTGACGCTCAACTCGCCTGAGCCGTTCAAGAGCATCGCCGCCATTCGCGCGCATTTTGATGGGCGCCTGCTGGTGGGAGCCGGGACGGTACTTTCATCGGATGACGTAATGGAGGCCGCGGCGGCTGGAGCCCAACTTATCGTTTCGCCCAATGCCAACCCCGAGGTGATCGAGGCCGCCAAGGCGGCCGGCCTCGTCTCCCTACCCGGCGTTTTCACGCCTACCGAAGCTTTCACCGCATTGCGCGCCGGGGCCGACGCACTGAAACTGTTCCCAGCCGAAGCTTCCAATCCGGCGACCTTGAAGGCGCTGCTGGCGGTCCTGCCGGCGGGAACGGCGGTGTTGCCGGTGGGTGGGATTGAGCCCGCGTCGCTCGCGCCCTGGCGCGCGGCCGGCGCCGCTGGCTTCGGCGTCGGCGGCGCGCTCTACCGGCGTGGGATGGGTTCCGAGGAAGTCAGGCGCCGTGCGGGGGCGTTCGTCGCCGCTTGGCGCGAGCCATAGGCGCCCACGCTTCCTTCGATAGGTTTCGCGGTAGCGCTGAGGTCCGACTTAGCACCGGTTCTGGACGATGTTTCGTCAGCCCCGCTGCGCGCCGAGGTGGCCGGAGCCGCCCGCCGCCAGGAGGCCCTTGCCAGGCACGTGATTGATTTCGAGGCGCACGCCGTCCGGGTCCTCGAACAGCACGGAATAGTACCCGGGCGCCCACTCGTCGTCCTGCGGCGGATGGACAATCTTGGCGCCGATTTCGGCGAGGAAGGCGTGGGCCTGTTCCACCTCCTCGCGCTCGCGCACCCGAAAGCAGATGTGGTGCAGTCCGACGGAGCCCTGCTCGAAGCGCTCGCCGGCGTGATGCGGCGGCGGGGCGCGCACGCCGAAGCCCGTCCGGCCGCCCACGCAATAGTAGGTGCCGGCGGCGTCCATGACCTGCTTCATCCCCAGGAACGGCAACAAACGCCGGTAGAATTCGCGCGCCTTCTCGAAGTCACCGGCGGTGACGAAGACGTGCGCGATGCCGTTGACTTCCATCGTTCCTCGCTCGCTGATTGCGGCCGTGTCCTACGCCCCGAACGCGGGGTCAGGCAACGGGTCGAGAGGGAGCGGACCCTGGCTTCAAAATCACAGCACCTGATCCTGGCGCTCGACCTTGCCGGCGCCGCCGTCGCCGCCCAGGAGGGCGCGGGCGCGGCCATGGCGAGTCACCTGGACCTCCTGGGCGTGTTGGTGATCGCCTTCGTCGCCGCGCTTGGCGGCGGAATTGCCCGGGACATCCTGATCGGCCAGGCGCCACCAAGGGCTCTGCGCGATTGGCGCTACCCCGCCGTGCCCCTCGTCGCCGGCATCGCCGCCTTCGCCTTCAGCCGCTGGGTGCGCGTGATCCCGCAGGAGGCGCTCGTCACCCTCGACGCGGCCGCACTTGGCTTGCTCGCCGTGGCCGGCGCCGAGAAGAGCCTGGACCAGGGCCTGAGTTCACTCGCCGCCATTCTCGTCGGCGGCGTCACCGGCGTGGGCGGCGGAGTCCTGCGCGACATGCTGTTGGACAAGATCCCCGCCGTGCTCACGCGCGATGTCTACGCCAGCGCCGCCCTGGCCGGGGCGGCGATCATGATCGCCGCCCGGCGGTTCGGAGTCCCGAACACGGCCGCGGCCCTACTGGGAGCCGCGGCCTGTTTCACCCTGCGCATGGCCGCCTTCCACTTCGGTTGGCAGCTGCCCAGGGCGGTTTAGGTGTCGCCGCGCACGTCGATCGGAAGCGGGTCCGCCGGGCTGATCTGCCGATAGGCGAAGCCGCCGATGAGCGCGCCCACGAACGGCGCCGTCCAGAACAGCCACAGCTGCTGGATGGCCCAGCCGCCTTCAAACAACGCCGGGCCAAGGCTCCGGGCCGGGTTCACCGACGTATTGGTCACCGGGATGCTGATCAGGTGGATCAAGGTGAGGCAAAGGCCGATGGCCAGGGGCGCGAACCCTTTGGGCGCGTTCCCGTGCGTGGCGCCCATGATCACGAACAGGAATCCGGCTGTCATCACCACCTCGCAGACCGCGCAGGCGATCAGCGAATAGTGGCCAGGCGAGTGATCGCCGTACCCGTTCGAAGCGAAGCCGCCCGACATGTCGAAGCCGGTCTGGCCATTGGCGATGACATAGAGGATCGCCGCCGCGACGATGGCGCCCAGGACCTGGGCCAGGATGTAAGGAATGATGTCCTTGGCCGGGAACCGACCTCCGGCCCACAGGCCGACGGTGATCGCCGGATTGAAGTGCGCTCCGGAGACGTGACCCAGGGCGTAGGCCATGGTCACCACCGTGAGGCCGAAGGCGAGAGCCACGCCAACGAAGCCGATACCGAGACTGGGGAACGCCGCCGCCAGGACAGCCGCGCCGCAGCCGCCAAGCACCAACCACAACGTTCCCACAAATTCCGCCGCAAGACGTTGAGTCATCTTCATTTTTACCTCCCAGGCAGGAAGTTTCCCGCTGGGGAAGCCTGCCACGGATGGAAGGCGACGGCAAAGGCCGATTTCTCTGTTCCGGCCGTCGCTCGCTTGACGCGCCTGCGCGAAAGTTAGGCGAATGTATCCACGGTCGCGGCACGACTGGGAATGGAGAGGGTTCGTTGCCAGTAGAAAGCAACGATGAAGGCGCCGTACGCGACCTGCACGAGGGCGAACACCATAAAGGTCGCCTGGAACACAACCTCATAGACTGCTTGCGCTCCAAACTGCGCAAGGGCGCCATAGATCGCCGCCCAGACGAGCGGTACTCTCAGTAGCAACCCTGGCAGCGCGTCCAGGAGAAGCACGACCACCCAGCCGAGCGTGAACGTCGCCCGCGCTCCCCTGAGCAGTCTGAAAGCCCTGACCAAAGAGCCCACCAAGCCGAGCCGTTCCGCGATGAGCACTGGGATGAAAATGCCGGCAAGCGCCGCGTAGACCACAACGACCAGGAGGGCGCTCGCACCGATGAGGATGTTCATCGGGGTTCCAGCCCCGAAGGCGCCTCCGCGGACGAAGGGTTGAATGAACTTGGGTAGTGTGACGACGAGCTGGACGGCAATGATCGCGGGGACGGCCCTCAAGATGGCCCGCAGAGATGCGCCGGCCGAGCGCGGTCGACCAGAGACCCGGCCCAACGCAAGCGCTGTAACGGCCGCATAGATCACCGACTGTGCCACCAAGAGAGCTACCAACAAGGCCAGTTCCACGTTCGCCGGGAGCCTCGGCGCGTGTTCGACGGGAGGAAGGAGGACGGGCAGGTAGGTCGCGTCCAGGACAAGCAAGGACACCGTGCCTAATGCCAGCAGGGCAGGCCATTCGCGTCGCAGGATGATGGCGGTATCGCCAAACACCGGCTTCAGGCTGACGGTCACGTTCCCCTCCCGCGATCAGCGATCCGCCCGGGCGAGGGACCGCGGGCAGAATAGCTTAATTCACGCGCGCGCGTATTGGCCCGCGCTTTGCACGCCGTGGCCCGAGGCGTCATAAGGCGAGCCGAGGAGACCCGTATGCCGCTCGACACCGCCGCCAAGACCTACCGCTGGGAAGATCCTCTCGATCTCGCCTCGCGCCTCACCGAGGACGAGCGGATGATTGGCGAGGCCGCCCGCGCCTATGCCCGGGAAAAGCTTCTGCCGCGCGTGGTCAGCGCCTTCGCCGAAGAGCGCTTCGACCGCGAGATCATGACCGAGATGGGCGCTCTGGGCTTCCTCGGCCCCACCCTGCCGGAGGAATACGGCTGCGCCGGCGTCAGCCACGTGGCCTATGGCCTCATCGCCCGCGAAATCGAGGCGGTGGACAGCGGCTACCGTTCGGCCATGAGCGTGCAGTCGTCACTGGTCATGTACCCCATCCACGCCTTTGGCTCGGAGACGCAGCGCCGGCGCTGGCTGCCGGCCATGGCGCGGGGCGAGGCGATCGGATGTTTCGGCCTGACCGAAGCGGACGGCGGCTCCGACCCTGCGTCCATGCGCACCACGGCCAAAGCCGCGCCCGGCGGCTATGTGCTCAACGGCGCCAAGATGTGGATCACCAATTCGCCGATCTGCGATGTCGCCCTGGTGTGGGCCAACCTCGACGGCGTGATCCGCGGGTTCCTGGTGGAGCGCGGCTCGGCCGGCTTCGAGACGCCGACAATCAAGAACAAGCTGTCGCTGCGCGCCTCGGTCACAGGTGAAATCGCGCTTTCCGACGTATTCGTCCCGGAGGATGCTCTGCTGCCCGGTGTCACCGGCCTGCGTGGGCCGTTCTCATGCCTCAACAAGGCGCGCTACGGCATCGCCTGGGGGGCCATGGGCGCGGCCGAGTTCTGCCTGCACGCCTCACGGGAATACGCCCAGACGCGCAAGGTGTTCGGCAAGCCTTTGGCCGCCCGGCAGCTGGTGCAGAAAAAGCTCGCTGACATGTCAACGGAGATCGCTCTAGGCTACGAGGGCGCCCTGGCGCTGGGTCGTCTGATCGACGAGGGCGCGTGGGTTCCCGAAGCCATCAGCCTGATGAAGCGCAACAACTGCGGCAAGGCGCTGGATATCGCCAGGGCCGCCCGCGACATCCACGGCGGCAACGGCATCAGCGGCGAGTATCACGTCATGCGCCACGCCGCGAACCTCGAGACGGTCAACACCTATGAGGGCGCGCACGACGTCCACGCCCTGATCATCGGCCGCGCCATCACCGGCGAGAACGCGTTCTAGACAGGCGGGCGGAGGGCATGACCGACAGCGTGATCGCCAGCGACGCCGCCGCGCCGCGCAAGGCGTCCATGCCTCTGGTGATCGTCGCCTCGGCGGCGGGCACCGCTTTCGAATGGTACGACTTCTTCGTCTTCGGAGCCCTCACCCCGATCATCGCCAAGAACTTCTTCTCAGGACTGAGCTCGACGGCCGGCCTGCTGACCGCCCTGGGACTGTTCGGCGCCGGCTTCTTCTTCCGCCCTATCGGCGCCCTGATCTTTGGCCGGGTGGGTGATCTGGCCGGGCGCAAGGCCGCCTTCCTGATCACCATGACCATGATGGGGCTGGCGACCGTCGGCATCGGGCTCCTGCCCACCTATCCGCAGGTCGGCTGGCTGGCGCCGATCCTGCTCATCGTCATGCGCATCATCCAGGGCACCGCGCTCGGCGGGATGTATGGCGGAGCGGTGATCTATGTCGCCGAGCACGCGGCGCCCGGCCGCCGCGCCATGGCGACCAGTGCGGTGCAGTCGTCCGCCGCCTTCGGCCTGATCGGCGCCCTCGCCGTGGTGCTGGCGGTCCGCACCGTGGTGGGCGACGCGCGCTTCGGCGACGCCGGATGGCTGGCGGGCTGGCGGGCGCCCTTCCTGCTGTCCGCAGGGCTCCTGGCCATCTCCCTGTGGATGCGCCTCAAGCTTTCCGAGAGCCCGGTGTTCGCCGCCCTGGAGCGGGAGGGCGCGCGCGCCCAGGCGCCGCTGACGGAGGCCTTCGGCCGCTGGAGCAATCTCAAGCTAGTCCTGATCTCGTTCTTCGCCATCATGAGCGCGCAGGGCGCGGCCTGGTACCTGGTGTTCTTCTACGCCGAGCAGGTGTTCCTCGAGCGGTTCATGAAAGTGCCGGCGCTGACCGGCGAGGCGCTGCTCATCGCCATCACCGTGGCCAGCGCGCCGCTCTATATTTTCTTCGGCTGGCTGTCGGACAAGGTCGGCCGAAAATGGGTGATGTGGGGCGGCATGACCCTGGCGCTGGTGGCGTTTTTCCCGGCCTTCCATCTCATGGCCAAGCTGGCCAATCCGGCCCTGGTGGCGGCCCAGGAAGCGACACCGGTGACGGTGGTCGCCGATCCGGCGCGCTGTTCGCTGCAGTTCGACATCACCGGCAAGGCGAAATACGTCACCTCCTGCGACATCGCCAAGAACGTGCTCTCCAACGCCGGCGTGTCTTACGCCAACGTCGCCGCGCCGGCCGGATCGCTGGCCGTGGTCAAGGTCGGTGGGCGTGCCGTCGCTTCGCGGGAAGGAAGCGGGCTCTCCCCCTCTGACCAGAAGGCCGCGGCCAAGGATGTGGGGACGCGCGTGGACGCGGCGCTGAAGGCCGCCAGCTATCCGTCCAAGGCCGACCCCGCTCGGCTCAATTTCTGGGGCCTGCTCGGCGTGATGATGATATTCGTGGTCGCCTGCACGGCGCTCTACGGGCCGATCGCCACGGCGCTCGTCGAGCTGTTCCCGGCCCGGATTCGCTACACGGCCCTCTCCCTGCCCTATCACGTGGGCACGGGATGGGTGGGCGGCTTCGTGCCCGTGACCGCCTTCGCCATCGTCACGGCGACCGGCGATATCTACGCCGGCCTCTGGTATCCGGTGATCTTCACCGCCCTCAGCGTGGTCACCCTGCCCTTCCTGCTACCGGAGACACGCGGGCGGCCGATCTAGCGGATAAATTCAGCGCGGCGCCGCGCGGCGGCCCACCGCTTCGCCGATGAGGATGGCCGAAAAGGCGATGACCAGAGAGACGCCGCACAGAGCCAGCGCGCGCGTCTCGGCGCCGGGCGTCTGGGTGGCCAGATAGATGGCGCTGGGCAGGGTGAGAGTCTCGCCCGGAATCGCAGCCACGAAGGTGATGGTGGCCCCGAACTCACCCAACGCCCGGGCGAAGCCCAGGACGGCGCCGGCGATCAGGCCGGGCGCGGCCAGGGGCAGGGTGACGCGCCAGAGCCTGGCCGCGGGCGAAGCGCCCAGCGTGCGCGCCGCATCCTCCACTTGGCGGTCGATGGCTTCGATGGACAGGCGGATCGGACGCACCATCAGGGGAAACGCCATGATCGCAGAGGCGAGCGCCGCGCCCGTCCAATGGAACACGAACACGGCACCGATCTTGGCCAAGGCGGCCCCGATCATCCCTTGTCGTCCGAGGAGGACAAGCAGGAGGTAGCCGGTGGCCACGGGCGGCAGCACCAGGGGCAGGTGCGTGAGCGCGTCCAGCATCGACTTTCCGGGGAAGCGCCTGCGGGCGAGGATATGAGCGACCAGGAGCGCCGGCGGCAGGCCGACGACCGTGGCCGTTGCGGCCACTTTCACGGAGAGGAGAATGGCCTCCAGATCGTCGCTAGTGAGCAGGCTCATCGCGCGTCGGGCGCGGGCCGCAGGGTCTCGACCGGAACGCCCGCACCGCCAAGGGTCTCGGCGAGGCCCGGGCCAGCGCCGAAGACGGCGACGATCTTTCCCGATCTGGCGAGTTCGGCCAGCCGCGGGGCGTCGGCCTCGCCAGGCGTCAGACGTTCGGCGTCGCGGCGGGCATGGCGAGCGACGAGGCCCTCCGCCTCGGTGGGCGCGACCACCACCTCGGCGGCGCCCAGAGCGCGCACCGCACGCAGCGAAACGAGATCCTCCGCCGGTGGAAGCTCGATGAGAATCACCCGGCCGACGGCGGCGTGGCCCTCGGCGATGGCGGCGTCCAGGCCGGCACCGGTGAGCGCCTCTTCGCTCAGCATGGCGCGCAAGAAGGCGCGGCGCTGAACCAGATCGGGAAAGGCGGCCTTGATCGCCTCGCGCCGCTCGCCGAGGAGCTCGGCGATCTCGCCGGCGGCGGCCGGTACGCGCGCTTCGACCTCGGCACGCAGCATCTGGGCCAACAACGGCGCGGTCCCGCTGGTGGCCACCGCGGCGACGACGGCCCCGCGATCGACGATGGCCGGGGTGTTGAAATCGGACAGCGCCGGACGGTCGAACACATTGATCGGCGCGCCGGCCGTGCGCGCCGCGACCTCCGCCGCCCGCGCGAAGTCGTCGTCGTGGCTGGCGATGAAGATCAGGTGGGCGCCCTGGTAGGAATCGGGATCGAGCGCCCAGGTCCCTTCCAGACGCACGATCTCGGCCGGCGAGCCCTCGAACAGGCGCATCCGCGCCGCCGCCGGCTCGCCGCTCCCGGCGATCACCACCCGGCGGCCCGCGAGGGGAAAAAAGGCGGGGAAGGCGTCCATGGCCGCCTACACTAGCTTGTGAGCGCGCCAAGCGCGACGACGGCTTTGCCGCGCGTCCGGTTACAAGTTATCGTCGTTCAGCATGGTCAGGGGAGACCCAGATGACGACACCCCTCAACATCAACGGCAAGGTGGTCAACGTCGAGGCGGCGCCCGATACGCCCCTCCTGTGGGTCCTACGCGACGAGCTTCAGCTCACCGGCACGAAGTACGGCTGCGGCATCGCCCAGTGCGGGGCCTGCACCGTGCACCTGAACGGTGAGGCCATCCGGTCGTGCCAGGCGCCGATCGCCTCGGTCGTCGGAGCCAAGATCACCACCATCGAGGGACTGGCGGGGCTTCATCCGTTGCAGACGGCGTGGATCGAGGCCGACGTTCCGCAATGCGGCTACTGCCAGTCGGGTCAGATCATGTCGGCCGCGGCGCTGTTGGCCAAGACGCCCAACCCCAGCGACGCCGACATCGACGCGGCCATGGCCGGCAACATCTGCCGCTGCGGCTGCTATCAGCGGGTGCGCGCCGCCATCAAGACCGCCGCCGGCGCGCAAGGCCGCGTGAGGCGAGGCCCATGAACGCTCCCATAAAATCCTTCCCCACCCCCACTCGCCGTGAGGCCATGGTGATCGCCGCCGCGGCCGCGGGCGGCTCGTTGCTGATTGGCTGCTCTCCGGGAGACGTGCTTTCGCTGGGCGCGGATTCCAGCCATTTCGGCCCGTTCGGCCCGTTCCTGCGCATCGCCCCCGACGGCGCCGTGACGGTGGTCTCCAAGCACATCGAATTCGGCCAGGGAAACCACGCGGGCCTCGCCGCCATCGTCGCAGAAGAGCTCGACGCCGATTGGGCGCGGGTGAGCGTCGTGCAGGCCGAAGCCAACACCAAAATCTATAAGAACCTCGGCGTCGGCGGCATTCAGGGCACCGGCGGATCCTCGGCGATCAACAATTCCTGGGACCAACTTCGCAAAGTCGGCGCGAGCGGACGGGCCATGTTCGTCTCCGCCGCGGCGGCGCGCTGGAGCGTGCCTGCCGACGAGATCACGGTGAAGGACAGCGTCGTCTCTCACTCGTCCGGCAAGCAGGCAAGCTTCGGCGATCTGGTTGCCGACGCCGCCAAGGTCACCCCGCCCCAGGACCCTCCGCTCAAGGATCCAAAGACCTTCACCCTGATCGGCACCGACAAGGTCCGGCGCAAGGACGCGCGGGCCAAGTCCACCGGCGGAGCGCAATACACCCAGGACGTGCACAAGCCGGACATGCTCACGGCCATGGTCGCCCATTCGCCGAGGTTCGGGGGCAAGGTGAAGAGCTTCGACGCCACCACGGCGCGCAAGATCCCCGGCGTGGTCGATGTCTTCCAGATTCCCACGGGCGTGGCCGTCACGGCGCAGAACACCTGGGCCGCGCGTCAGGGCCGCGACGCGCTGGTGGTCACCTGGAACGACGACAAGGCCGAGATGCGAAGCTCGGACGCGATTCTCGCCGGCTATCACGACCTGGCGTCCGGCAAGACCGCGCCGGCGGGCAAGCTCAAGTGGCAGACATTCGAGGCGCGCGGCGCCGCCAGACCGCCCGCGGGCGGCAAGGTGATCGAGGCCGCCTACGACTTCCCCTACCTGGCGCACGCGCCCATGGAGCCGATGAACTGCGTCGCCGAAATCGGCGGCGGCGATCCCAAGCTCACCACCGGCTCGCAGACCCCGACCCTCGACCAGCTCAACACGGCGATGATCGTCGGCTGCCTGCCGGGCGCTGTGCAGATCGACACCCTGTTCGCCGGTGGCTCATTCGGCCGGCGAGCGAACTTCAAGTCGGACTATGTCACTGAGAACGTGCATATCGCCAAACACGTCGGCGGCGGCCGACCGGTGAAGCTGGTGTGGACGCGGGAAGACGACATGACCGGCGGCTACTATCGCCCGCTCACCCATCACGCGGTGCGCGTGACCCTGGGCGAGGACGGTCTCCCAGTCCACTGGCGCCACCGGGTGGTCGCCCAGTCGATCATGAAGGGCTCACCCATCGGCGGCGGCAAGCTCGACGAGTCGGCGGTGGAGGGGGCCATGGGCTCGCCCTACCTAAAGGCCACGGCCAACGTGGACGGCCAGGTCACTTTCCCGGACAGCCCGGTGACCGTTCTCTGGTGGCGTTCAGTGGGGGCGACCCATACGGCGTTCGTCATGGAGCACACCGTCGATCAGCTCGCCTGGGCGGCGGGCAAGGACCCCGTGGCCTATCGCCGCGCGCTCTACGCCAAGGCCGGGGCGGACCGTCATCTGGCCGTGCTCAATCTGCTTATGGACAAGGCCGGGCCGGTGACCCCTGGCTGGTCGCGTGGCGTGGCCGTGCACGAAAGCTTTGGCAGCGTCGTCGCCCAGGCGGCCGAGGTGAAGCTGGAAGGCGGCGTTCCCAGGGTCGGACGCGTGGTCACGGCCATCGACTGCGGCACGGCCGTCTCGCCCGATCAGATCGCCGCGCAGATGGAGGGTGGAACCTGCTACGGGCTCTCCGCCGCGCTCTACGGCCAGATCACGCTCAAGGACGGGTTGGTCGAACAGAAGAACTTTGACGCCTATCGCGTGTTGCGCATGAACGAAGCGCCGCATGTAGAGACCTACATCCTGCCCTCCATAGCCCACCCCACGGGCGTCGGAGAGCCCGGCACCCCGGTAATCGCCCCCGCCGTAGCCAACGGTCTGCTGGCGCTCACCGGCAAACCCACCGCCAGCCTGCCATTCGTCAAGACCTGAGGGCGCGCGCCCGGAACCTCGGCCGTGAGGCGGCGTTAGCGCAGGTGGGATCAACCGCGCAGAGGGGAACATGCGGCTCTGGGCGATTGCCTCTCTCGCGTCCGCGTTGCTCGCCGCCGTCCCGGCGGCGGCGCAGGAGGGCGACTGGATCGTCACCGTCGGGGCCGGAGCCTCGGCCGGTCCGCCCTACGAGGGCGCTCCCGACACCCAGATCTACCCGACGCTGAGCTTCAGCGCCCGGCGGGCGAGCAGGCCCTTTCGTTTCACCCCGCCCGACGACGGCGGCTCCCTGAACCTCTTCTCCAGCAAACATTTCGATTTTGGTCCGGTGCTCAACATCCGCCAGGGCCGCGGCGACACCCGCAAGCTGGAGGGCTTCCAGAAGATCGGCTTCGCCGCAGAGCCGGGCCTCTTCGCCAGCGTGTGGGCGACCGACTGGCTGCGCGCCCGCGTCCAGGTGCGCCAGGGCGTCATCGGCCAGTATGGCGCCGTCGGCGACGCCGGCATCGACTACATTCACACCGGCAAGCGCTGGGACTTTTCCATCGGCCCGCGCTTTGGTTACGGCGACGCGCGCTACATGGACACCTACTTCGGCGTCACGCCGGCCGAAGCCTTGCAGAGCCCCTACCTCACCAAGGCCTATACGCCGGGCGCCGGGGCCCGCTATGGCGGGGTCGAGGTGGCCTACGCCTATCAGGCCACCAGGCGAATCCGCACCACTATCGGCGTCGGCTATCATCACCTCACCGGGGTCGCCGCCGACAGCCCGGTGGTGGCCATCGCCGGCTCGCGCAACCAGTATTCAGCCGGCGTGGGGGTGACCTACAGCTTTGGCGTCCACCTGGGACACCGTCACTGATCTCGCGTATCTACGTCGAAGAGCACGCCGGCGTCGTCCGTCTCGACAAGCGCCAGGCGCGATCCCAGCGGCTCCAGAATCCGTCGCCCGCCCTCATCGCCCTCGAGCGCGGCCAGGCTTGGAAAAAGCTTGGCGGTGAACAGCACAGGGTGGCCACGGCGGCCACCGCAGACGGGCGCGCTGGCAAGTATCGATCCGCCGAGCGTCTTGGCCAGGCGAGCCGGAATCCCCCTCGGAATGAGCGGCATGTCGCCCAGGAACACGAAGGCGGCGGCGGTGTCCGGCGGCAGGGTCGCGAGGCCCGCTCGCAGGCTGGCGGCCATGCCAAGGGCGTGGTCGCGGGCATGAACAAAATTGAGACGCTCGTCCTGTCTCACCGCGCCGACGCGGATCACGCGGGGATCCGCGCCCGTCACCAACCAGACCGAACGCACCGGCGCCGCGAGGGCCGCGTCCAACGCCCCGTCGATCAGCGCGCGGCCCCGCCAGGGCGCCGTCAGCTTGGCGCCGCCGAACCGCACGCCGCCGCCAGCAGCGAGGACGATGGCCTCCAGACGTCCGCCTACTGTCGTCACCCGCCGTTACCCACTATGTTCCGCACTCGATGACGCCCTACGACACCGCGCTCGCCACCCCCACGCCGACCGAAGTCCGCTCCCGGCTGGTGGACGGTTTCGGGCGCAGCGTGACCTATTTGCGCCTCTCGGTCACCGACCGATGCGATCTGCGCTGCGTCTACTGCATGAGCGAGCGCATGCGGTTCCTGCCCAGGGCGGAGGTCCTGACCCTGGAGGAACTGGATAGGGTCGCCTCGGCCTTTGTCGCGCTCGGCGTCACCAAGCTGCGGCTTACGGGCGGCGAGCCCCTGGTGCGCAAAGGCGTGATGAGCCTGGTGGAAAGTCTCTCCCGGCATCTGAAGAGCGGCGCGCTCAGAGAGATCACCCTCACCACCAACGGCACGCGCCTGGCCGAATATGCGGCGGACCTTTCCAGGTTCGGCGTTCGCCGGGTCAATGTGTCCATGGACAGCCTCCGGCCCGAGGTGTTCGCCCGCCTGACGCGCGGAGGCGACCTGGCCCAGGTGCAGGCGGGCGTCGCGGCGGCCAGCGCCGCGGGTCTTGAGATCAAGATCAATGCGGTCGCCCTGGCGCACGACAACGCCGGCGAGATTCCGGCCCTGATCGCCTGGGCCCACGCCCGCGGGCACGACGTGACGCTCATCGAGGCCATGCCCATGGGCGAGATCGACGAGGATCGGTCCGACCAGTTCCTCTCCCTAGCCGGCGTCCGTCAGGAGCTGGAGAGCTTCTGGACCCTCACCGACCTGCCCCTCACCACGGGCGGCCCAGCGCGCTATGCGGAGGTGGCCGAGACCGGAGGTCGGATCGGCTTCATCACGCCACTCAGCCACAACTTCTGCGAGGCGTGCAACCGTGTCCGCCTCACCTGCACGGGCGTGCTGCACACCTGCCTGGGGCGCGAGGACGCCGCCGATCTACGCGCCGTGATCCGAGCCGGCGCCTCCCAGGCCAAGCTGGCGCGCGCCATCGAGACCGCCGTGCAGGCCAAGCCCAAAGGCCATGATTTCCATATCGAACGCGGCGCCGGACCCTCGGTCTCGCGGCACATGTCGACCACGGGCGGGTGATGAAGGTGTTGCTCTTCGGCCGCCTGCGCGACCTGGCCGGCTGGCGGGAAAGCGAGGTGACGCCCGCGCCGGCGACCCTCGCCGAGTTGAGGCGCGTGATCGGCGAGCGCTGGCCGGAGCTGGCCGAGGCCCTGGCCGGCCCGGGTGTCCAAGCGGCAGTAAACCGCGCGCTGGTGAGGGGCGACGCGCCCTTGAGCGCCAGCGCGGAGGTGGCCTTCATGCCTCCCATGAGCGGCGGATGATCACCCTCACCGAGCAGGCCTTCGACGCCGGCGCGGCGCTGGGCGCCTTCAGTTCCGGCCGCACCGAGAGCGGCGCGGTGGCCAGCTTCCTCGGTCTGGCGCGGGGCGAGGCGGGCCGACGGGTGGCGCTGGAACTCGAGGCGTGGCCCGAATTCTCCGGCCCCGAGATCGAGAAGATCGCCCAGGAGGCGGCCCGCCGCTTTCACCTCCACGACGTCGAGGTCATCCATCGTCTGGGCCAGATCGCCCCTGGCGAGCCGATCGTCCTGGTCATGACCGCCGCGGCGCACCGCCGCGAAGCCTTCGAGGCGTGCGACTTTCTCATGGACTATCTCAAGTCCCGCGCGCCCCTGTGGAAGAAGGAGCACGGGCCGACCGGCGCCCGCTGGGTCGAGCCCACGGCGCGCGACCTGGCCGATGCGGAGCGATGGGACGGATGAGCGCGCAAATTGTCCCTGGCGGCAGGCTCGACGAGGCGGCGGTGTTCACGCCCGTCCGGGTGGCGGTGTTGACCGTCTCTGACACGCGGGACGAGGAGAGCGACACCTCCGGCCATCTGCTCGCCGAGCGGGTGACAGGGGCCGGGCATGTGCTGGCCGGCCGCGATCTGGTCGCCGACGACGTCGAGGCCATCCGGACACGGATCAAAACCTGGACGACGTCGGGCCAAGTGGACGCGATCGTCACCACCGGGGGCACCGGCCTCACCGGCCGCGACGTGACGCCCGAAGCCATCGAGCCGCTGTTCGACAAGCGCATCGAAGGGTTTTCGGTGGTGTTTCATCTGGTGAGCTATCAGTCAGTGGGACTTTCCACCCTGCAGTCGCGGGCGCTGGCCGGCCTCATCGACGGGGTGTTCGTGTTTTGCCTGCCGGGCTCCAACGGCGCCGTGCGCGACGGCTGGGACAAGGTCATCGCCGCCCAGCTCGATTCCCGCCGCCGGCCCTGCAACATGGTGGAGCTGATGCCGAGGCTTGGCGAAACATGAGCCGGCTCAGCCATCTGGACGAGGAGGGCCGGGCGCGCATGGTCGACGTCTCGGCGAAGCCCGCCACCCCGCGCGAAGCGAGGGCCGAGGGATTGGTGCGTATGTCGTCGGCCACGCGCGACCTGGCGCTGGGTGGCGGCGCGTTCAAGGGCGACGTTCGCGCCGCGGCGGAGATCGCCGGGGTCATGGCCGCCAAGCGCACCGCCGACCTCATCCCCCTGTGCCACCCCCTGGCGCTCACCAAGATCGAGGTGAGGGTCGAGGCGGACCCGCAAGGTCTGGCGGTCCGGGCCCTGGTGGCGACCACCGGCCCGACCGGGGTCGAGATGGAGGCGCTCACCGCCGTCGCCGTCGCCTGCCTCACTGTCTACGACATGCTGAAGGCGGCCCAGCGCGACATGATCGTGGAGGGCGTGCGCCTGGTGGAGAAGCACGGCGGGGCGTCGGGCGACTGGCGCGCGCCGTGAAGCTGCTCACCGTCGAGGCGGCGCGGGCGCGGATGCTGGCGCGCGCCGCGCCGCTGGGCGCCGAGACAGCGCCGCTGGACGAGGCCCTTGGCCGGGTGCTGGCTGCCGACATCATCGCCACGCGCGACCAGCCGCCGTTCGCCGCTTCGGCCATGGACGGTTGGGCCGTGCGCTCCACCGACACGCCCGGGCGCCTGACCATCGTCGGCGAGAGCGCCGCGGGCCACAGCTTCGCCGGCGTGGTGGGCCCTGGCCAGACAGTCAGGATCTTCACCGGCGCGCCCGTCCCGGACGGCGCGGACGCCATCGTCATCCAGGAGGACGTGGTGCGCGAGGGCGCGACAGCGGTGGTCCCCGCCGTGACCCATCCGCGCCACATCCGCGCCGCCGGCCTCGACTTCCGCGCCGGCGACACCCTGCTCGCCGCCGGAAGCCGGCTCGATCCCTGGCGTCTCGCCCTGGCCGCGGCGGGGGGAAGGGCCGAGATCGAGGTCTCTCGCCGGCCCCGGGTCATCGTCATGGCCACGGGCGAGGAGATCGTGGCGCCCGGCCAGGCCGCCCGCCCGGACCAGATCTTCGATTCGGGCTCGACCACCCTCGCCGCCCTCGTGCGCTCCTTGGGTGGGGAAGCGGAGGCCCTGCCAAGGGTCGGCGACCACGTGGACGCCATCGCCAAGGCGGCGAGGGCCGCGGGCAGCGATCTCCTGGTGACTTTGGGCGGCGCCTCGGTGGGCGACCACGATCTCGTCAAGCCGGCGCTGGGCAGGCTCGGCCTCACTCTCGAGGTGGAGAGCATCTCCATGCGCCCGGGCAAGCCCACATGGTTCGGAGTCCTCGCCGACGGGCGACGCGTGCTGGGTCTGCCCGGCAACCCCGCGTCGGCGCTTGTCTGCGCCGAGCTTTTCCTGCGTCCGTTGCTCCTGGCCCTCCAGGGCGCGGACCCGGCCCCGCCGCTCATCGCCGCCCGGACGAGCCGCGCCCTCCCCGCCAACGGCGAGCGCGAACACTGGATGCGGGCGCGACTCAGCTTCGGCCCCTCGGGCGAGGTTTCGGTCACGCCCTTCGCCGACCAGGATTCGTCCCTGGTGAGCGTCTTCGCCGCCGCCGACGCGCTGCTGCGCCGCCTTTCCGGAGCGCCCGCCGCCGAGGCCGGCGATCTCATGGACATTCTGCCCCTGCGGCGTCTCTGAGCCCCCGGAATCAAGGTTAATCAAGACTCAAAACGCTCGATACGCCTTGTTTACGCTTGGTCGCCATGATGAGCCTCCCGCCGCTCGTCCGGACCCGATCGCTTGCGCCCTCATCCTCTGATCACGAAGCTCGGCCTTGGGACCGCTCAGTTCGGTCTCGACGGCGCCGCGCCCGCCAAGGGGCGGTCGCCGGAGGCGGAAGTCCGCGAGATCCTGGCCATCGCCGGGCGCGCCGGGGTTTCGGTGCTGGATACCGGCGCGGCCTCCATGCATGGCGAGGCGGTGCTGGGCGCGATCATGCCCCGCCCGGCGCCGTTCAAGATCACCGTCAAGGCGGCGCGGGGCGACAAGGGCCCTGATTTCGTGGAGCAGGAGGCGCGGGCGTCGCTCCGGCGCCTGGGCCTCGTGCGCGCCGATTCGATCATGGTCCAGGCGGCCAGCGATCTCTTCGCACCCTATGGCAAGGCCCTGTGGGAGCGCCTGCTGCAGCTTCGGGACGCGGGCCTGTTCGAGCGGGTGGGCATTTCGGCCTACGCCTCGGACGATCCGGCGGGCCTCGCCCGGCGATTCGGCCCCGACCTGATGCAGGCGCCCGCGAGCCTCCTCGACCAGCGCCTCCTCGTGGACGGCACCCTGGCGTCGATCCGCGACATGGGGATCGAGGTCCACCTGCGTTCGATCTTCCTGAACGGCCTTCTGTTCCTGCCGCCCGACCGGGCGCCGAGCCACCTGCCGGCCGCGGCCGTCAGCCGGCTGTCGCGCGCCAGGCGCCTGATCGCCGAGGGCCGCAGCGACCCGTTGCAGGCGGCACTCGCCTTCGCCCTTTCGCGGCCCGAGGCCGATGCGGTGATCGTGGGCGCGGCCACCGCGTCGGAAGTCAACGCGGTCATCGCCGCCGCCGCCAGCCCGCCTCCCGACCTCGACTGGGACGACCTGGCTCTCGACGATCCCCAGGCGCTCGATTCGCGTCGCTGGGCCGCGGCTTAAGTCCGGGTCGGCCCGAGTCTGGGACCGGTCCGAGGGCCGACCGTAGATTCACCTTATCTGTGGTGATTTTCCTTGTTTTGGGGTGGCCGTCCGGCGCGCCGAACCCGATCGGCAACCGTTCCGAGGACCCGCCGTAACCAGCCGTAGAAACGGTGAATCCTCCGTATAAACGGTGGCCGCCAGCCGAACTTCTGACGGAGGCAGGCGACACAGGCCGACATTGGGCAATTGCATTATGCAATTACATCGCGTCTAACGTCAACAACCCATCATCTTGCGCATCGCTCGGGCGCGGGCGAAGGTCCGGCCCCCGAATGGAGGGGTCACCTATGCGCAACACTCTGATTCTAGCCGCCATCGCGGCTATCGCGTTCGCATCGGCCGCCGAAGCGAAGTACTGCTTGGACCCGGTGACGCATCACCGCATCAAGTGTCCGGACGCGGCGCGTCGCCCGATAAAGCTGACCCGTGAGGAAGGCGCCGCATCGCCGCCGCTACTCGGGGCGCATTGGGGGCCGTCAAGGCCGATGAACCCTGGGGCCCCCGGCGGTCCGATACGCCACTGCAACAAGGCCAAGCCTTGCGGCGATACCTGCATCCCGATGAAGGACGTGTGCCACAAACGCTAACCGGTCGGCGGCCTCGAGCCCAGCGTTTGTGGGTTCATTCCCTAACTGAAGGCCGGTTCAAGAGCTGACCGTAGATTCGTAATATCCATGTCGATTCTACCTTATTTTATTTGCCGGCCCGCGCGATTGGCATCGTCCAGGCTTGCAATGCGAACCCGGAATAAATACCAAAAAAATTGCAAATTGTCAAATACATCGCGAACCAGATTCGCGATGGTAGGGTTGAGGGCGGTGGGTTGGGGGGCTGAGCTTTGAAGCGAGTGTCGTTGTTCGGCGCCGTCGTTTGCCTGCTGGCGAGCGTAGCTGTTTCCGCACAGGCCGACCCCGATCTTACCGTCGTGCATACGGCGGCGGGCGCGCTCCGCGGCCAGATTGTCGGAGACGTCGCCAGCTTCAAGGGCGTTCCGTTCGCCGCGCCGCCCGTCGGCCCGCTCCGGTGGCGCGAGCCGGCGCCCGTTCAGACCTGGCCCGGCGTGCGGAGCGCCCTGGACTATGGTCCGCCCTGCGCCCAGGCCGCCTCGGCCTGGAACCGCGCGGTGGCCGCCCAAAGCCGCGAGGACTGTCTGTATCTCAACGTCTGGGCGCCCGCCCGGCGCAAGGGCGCCGCCCTGCCGGTCATGGTCTTCTTCCCGGGCGGCGCCTATCACGGCGGGTCGGCGCGAGGGTTGAGCGCGATCGAGCCGTCATATGATGGCGGGAAGCTGGCCCAGCGCGGCGTCATCGTGGTGACGGCCAACTATCGCCTGGGCATGTTCGGCTTCCTGGCCCACCCCGAGCTGACGAGCGAGTCGCCCCGGCATGCGTCGGGAAACTACGCGCTGATGGACAACATCGCGGCGCTGAACTGGGTCAAGGCCAATATCGGCCGGTTCGGCGGCGATCCGCGCAATGTCACGGCCTTTGGCCATTCCGCGGGTTCGGCCAGCGTGGGCTTTCTGATGACCTCACCCTTGGCCAGGGGGCTGTTCGCCAAGGCGATATTCGAGAGCAACACCGTGGTGGATGGGACGGACGCGGCGGAACCGACCTTGAAGGAGGCTGAAGCCGCCGGCGCGGCCTTCGCGCGTGGGCTTGGCGCGCCTTCCAGCGGCGCCATCGCCGAGCTGCGTCGGCGACCGGCTCAGGATCTGCTCACCACCATGCTGGCCGACCCGTCCCTTCGCAAGGCCGAGCCAAGGGACCCGGATGTCGACGGCTATGTCCTCACCGAACAGGCCGCCCTGGTGTTCCAGGCGGCGCGCGAGGCGGCGATCCCCCTGATTGTCGGCTCGGCGGCGCGCGACGGCGACTTTGCAAACATGGGCGTGAGCGGCAACCCGAACGCCTCGGCGGCAATTGCGGACGCGGCGCGGCCGCTCATGGGGACGCACAAGGTCGCGCCCCTGACCCCCGAAGGCGCCCGGGCCGTCCAGGCGTTCTACGCGCCCTATGGGGACCTGGCTGGCGAGGCGGCCAGGGTCTATGGCGCCGTCGGCGGAACCGATCCGGCGCAGGGCGATGTGCTGACGGCGTTCGACACCGACTACAGGATGCGCTGCGGCGCCTCCCTGATCGCCCGCTGGCACGCCGGCATCGCGCCGACCTGGCAGTATGAATTCTCTCACGGTTACGAGCCGCTGGGCGCCGTGCACCTCTGGGACATCATGTACGTCTTCGGCTGGCTGCAGCCTCCGGCCGACCAGCCTCGGGACGCCGACCTCGCGGACCAGATTCAACAATACTGGGTGACGTTCGCGCGCACCGGAAACCCGAATGGGTCAGATCAGCCCTACTGGCCAAAGAGCGGTCCCGTGGACCGCTACCTCGATTTCACATCGGAGGGCGCCGTGGCCAAGGCCGGGCTGCGGAGCGCCGCCTGCGATCTCTTTGCCCGCAAGACCACGCAGGATCTCAGCAAGCTTGCCCCAGCTCCGACATTCCCCTGACGCCACGCGCGTGACGCGCCAGGACCCGGAGCTGTTGCGCCACCTGCTGCGCGCGAAGGACCGGATGGACGCCGCCTCACACGAGGCGTGGCCCGTCCGGCGGCTGGCGCGCGTGAGCGGCGTTTCGGAGGCTCATTTCGCGCGATCGTTCAGGGAAGCTTTCGGCATCCCGCCGCACCGCTATCTGCTCACGCGCCGGATCGAGCGGGCCACGGCGCTGCTCCGCGACACGGATCTGCCCATCATCGAGATCGCCCTCGATGCCGGCTGGAACAGTCTGGGGACATTCGGGCGCACGTTCCGGGACGTCACCGGCGAGAGCCCAGGTGAGCTCCGCGCGCGCGAGAAGGCCGCTCCGCAAGAGTTCAGGCGGACGCCGGCCTGCTTCCTCAGCGCCGCCCATCGGCCCGACCTCAGAATCGCAGTTTCGGAGAAGCGCCGGCAGGAAGCGGGGACTATGAACGGGGCCGAAGAAATGGAGGTCCCATGACCCAGGGTGTCGGAGTAGTCGGCCTGTACGTCCGCGATCAGGACGAGGCCCTTCAGTTCTATGTCGAGAAGCTCGGATTCCGCGTCCACACCGACGCACGGAACGGCGACTATCGCTGGCTCACGGTGCAGCACCCGGACCAGCCTTCGTTCCAGCTCGGCCTGTTCACGCCGCAGGCGCCGACGGTCGATCCGACCACGGCGCAGACCCTGCGCGAGATGGTGGCCAAGGGCGCGATGCCGCCGCTCGTGCTCGTGGTCGACAACTGCCGCGCCGCCTACGATCGGATGCGCGCCCTGGGCGTCGAGTTCACGCAGGAGCCTGTGGAACGCTATGGCGCCGTCGACGCCGGCTTCCGCGATCCTTCAGGGAACGGATGGAAGGTGATCGAAGCCCGGTGAAGTCCGGGGTTCCTTCGGCTGGGCCGGCGGATCAGGTTCCCCTAACGCGCCTTATGTCCGATCATCGGGACTTGGCCCAAACTGCTCCCTCACCTCGGCGTTCGCGGCGGGTAACGACCTGGAGGGCCGGCCCAGATAGGCCGAAAGGTCACGGCCTGTTTCGTCCTGGAACGCGTCGGAGACGGACACATCCGCCATTCGGTCAAGGCGGAATGTTCTGAAATCCTGTCGACCGACGCACCAAGCGCCAAGGAGCCATCCCTCGGAATAGGCGATCAAGGCGAGCGGGCGCACATCTCTCTCCGTGCGTCTGCCCTCGGTGTCGCGATAGTGAAACCGGACCAGATGTCGCGTTCTGAGGGCGCCTCTGAGCACCGCGCCGAAAGCCGGCGCACGCCGTTCCGGCCGCTGACTTGACCGAATCTCGCGATCGCCTAGGAGGATTCCCACCCTCCTGCTCCAAACCAATTCGGTTTTTCCCCGCGCGGCCCGCGCGGCGGCGGCGAGTTTCGGGTCCCCCACCTGCTCCACGTAGGCGAGTCCGAGGGTGAGGGCTTCCAGCTCATCGTGGTCAAAGGTGATGGGCGGCAGATAGACATCCCCCGTCAACATATAGCCGACGCCCGCCTGTCCTTCGATCGGAAGCCCTTGCGCCTGGAGCGCCGCGACGTCGCGGTAGATGGTGCGCACGGACACCTCGAGCCGCGCGGCCAAATCCTCGGCGCGCACCAAGGACTTGGCTTTCAGACAGCCGATCAGCTCAATCAGACGATCGGCGCGTCTCATCGGTTTTCTCCTGACAATACGGTGTCGGGAGAGACACCGTATCACAAGCCTTCAATTGGAGGCCGCCATGATCCCGACTGTCCTGGACCGTTACCCAACGCCGCCCTGCGCCACCTTGCTGGGGCTGGAGATTTTGGAGGTCGACCCAGGCACGGGCTCTGTGCGCATCGGGTTCAATGCGCGTCCTGAGTTCTGCAACGCGTCTGGAAACGTGCAGGGCGGCCTGATCACCGCCATGCTCGACGACACTATCGGACCCGCCGTCCTGATCGCGACTGACGCGCAGATCTTTCCGGTCACCATAGCGCTGAACGTCACATTCCTGACCGCGGCCAAACCCGGCCCGCTCTTCGGCGACGCAACGGTTCGCAAACTTGGCAAGACCATCGGATATGTGGAAGCGAGCCTGGAGGACGCGCATGGCGTGGAGATCGCACGCGCTGTCTCGAGCGTGCGGCTCATGCAAATGCCGCCGCTTTGATCCGCCAAGGCGCCGAGCTACGGCGCCGCCGTCGGCCCGAGGCTCGAATAACTGTGACGCTGCACTAAACTCTCGTTGGTGAGTCGCCGTCGATCTCGACGCCGGACACCGCACGCCATTCAGTGCGGCGTCGCCGATTGAGCCCACCGTCGAAAGCAGACATTGGCTCGCGGCCGAGAATGTCGGATTCCGGCTCGGGCGCCAACTTCCGCTACTGGCGCCATGCAGTCTTCAATCCACCGCGCAATGAAATTCCGCTCTCCAAGCGGATGCTGCCGCCGACTTCCCATTCCATGCTGGCGTAAGTCACCGCAGCTTCCAGCAATTGCACCGCTTGCTCACCGGTCCAAGCGCTTGGCAAGGCGGCCCTTGCCGGGTATGCACCCTCACGCAGGCTCAAACGGCCGAGGCGCGGCGAAGCACGATCTAGGCGGCGCGCGGCCGGCGGCGTTTCAGCCCGGATGTAGAGACGTGATCGTGCTGTCGCCGGGGCGACGCCAAGTCAGATTAGGCCGCGAGGGACATGAATTTCAGGATTTCGGGGATCTCGCGGCTGACGGCCAGCGCCGGAACAGCCCTCCTGGGCGTGGCCATGGCGACCAGCGCCCTCGCCGCCGACGTCTACGGCCAGCCGGTCGACAAGGGCATCTTCATGCAGCCCGAGGCCTCGCACATCCGGGCCGAGCAGATCTTCTTCCACAACTGGATCGTCTCGCCGATCATTATCGCCATCGCCGGCTTCGTGCTGGTGCTGCTGCTGTACATCATCGTTCGCTACAACAAGCGGGCCAATCCAGAGCCGGCGAAGTTCAGCCACAACACCGCTATCGAGATCGCCTGGACGGTGATCCCGGTGCTGATCCTGATGTTCATCGCCATCTTCTCGTTCCGCCTGCTCTTCGAAGAGCATGACATGCCGCGCCCCTACCTGACCGTGAAGGTCACCGGCCGACAGTGGAACTGGGACTATGAATATCCCGACCAGAAGATCGGCGCCTACACCTCCACGCCCATGACCGAGGCCGACGCCAACGCCCAGCACCTGCCCTATCTGCTGGAAACTAACCTGCCGATGTACGTGCCGGTGAACCAGGTGGTGCGCGTGCAGCTCACCGCCGAGGACGTGATTCACTCGTGGTCGGTGCCCGCCTTCGGGGTCAAGCTCGACGCCGTGCCCGGCCGCCTCAACCAGACCTGGTTCAAGGCCGACCGCCTGGGCACCTTCTATGGCCAGTGCTCGCAGCTGTGCGGCGCCAACCACTCCTACATGCCCATCGAGGTGAAGGTGGTGACCCAGCCTGAGTTCGACGCCTGGGTGGCCAGCAAACAACCCAAGCCCACGGCGGTGGCGTCCGCCGCGCCCGCCGCCGCCGCGCGTTAGTTCGAGGGAGCCTCAAAGAACACCATGGCCGAAGTCACCCACGAACGCGTCGCTCACGCCGAAGCCCACGGCTACGGCGCTCATGGCGATACGCCCGGGTTTTTCACCCGCTGGTTCCTGTCCACCAACCACAAGGATATCGGCACGCTCTACATCATCTTCGCCATCCAGGCGGGGATCCTGGGCGCGCTGTTTTCCGGCCTGATCCGCTGGGAGCTGGCCGAGCCAGGGTTGCAGATCTTCACCAGCGACCACCCGATCATCAACCTCCATGGCCTCGTGGAGCAGTCCAAGCACGGCTACTACGCGGTGGTCACCGCCCACGCCTTGATCATGATCTTCTTCATGGTCATGCCGGCCATGATCGGCGGGTTCGGCAACTGGTTCGTGCCGCTGATGATCGGCGCGCCGGACATGGCCTTCCCGCGCATGAACAACGTCAGCTTCTGGTTGCTGGTGGCTTCGTGGGTCATGCTGCTCACCTCCCTCTTCGTCGACGGCGGACCTGGGCGCGGCTTTGGCGGCGGCTGGACGCTCTATCCACCCCTCTCCATCACCGGGCACACTGGGCCGGCCATGGACTGCGTCATCCTCTCCATCCACCTGGCGGGGGCGAGCTCCATCCTGGGGGCGATCAACTTCATCACCACCATCTTCAACATGCGCGCGCCGGGCATGACCCTGCACCGAATGCCGCTGTTCGTGTGGTCGATCCTGGTCACCGTGTTCCTGCTGCTGCTGGCCCTGCCGGTGCTGGCCGGCGCCATCACCATGCTGCTCACCGACCGCAACTTCGGCACCCACTTCTTCGACCCGGCCGGCGGCGGCGATCCGGTGATGTTCCAGCACCTGTTCTGGTTCTTCGGTCACCCGGAGGTCTACATCCTGATCATCCCGGGCTTCGGCATGATCAGCCACATCGTCTCGACCTTCTCGCGCAAGCCGGTGTTCGGCTATCTGGCCATGGCCTACGCCATGGTGGCCATCGGCTTTCTGGGCTTCATCGTCTGGGCGCACCACATGTTCACCGTGGGCA
>Ga0302314_10002615_pt1 | contig 33370 bp, 29 predicted proteins | sample III_Palsa_N2_3_FD_200533 | JGI IMG/M metagenome (GOLD analysis project Ga0302314, IMG submission 200533) | Peat permafrost microbial communities from Stordalen Mire near Abisko, Sweden - III_Palsa_N2_3 | ecosystem: Environmental > Terrestrial > Soil > Palsa > Peat permafrost | place: Sweden...
GACCTGCATCCGTATCTCGGCGCGCCGGCCCATGCTGTCTTCCTGAATACCAAAGATCTGAGCTACGTGCATGTCCATCCCATGCCGGCCGGCCAGATGAATATGCAGATGGACATGAGCAAGCCGATGCCGGAGTTGCCCGACGGAGCGCCCGTTTCCTCCGATATGATGCTCCATCTCGCGTTGTGGGAGCCGGGGACTTACAAGATGTGGCTGCAGTTCCGTGGGGCCGGCGATAAGCTGTACGTCGCCGAGTTTACGATTCTGGCTTCCTGATCGATCCAATCCGTGTCCAGCAAAGGTGAGCGATGAAATTCATTCATAGGGTGTTTCTCTCAACGGCGTTATTGGGAGCAGGTTTGTTCTTCGCAGTTCCTGCAGCTTCGGCACACGCGCATCCGAAGGCGATGGTTCCCGCGGCGGATTCCACCGGCGCCTCGCCCGCAGTCATCTCGATCACCTACTCCGAGGCGGTCGAACCTAAGTTCAGCACCATTCGCGTGACCGATGCCGGCGGAAAGAAGTTCAGCACCGCGACGGCCATGCCGGTTGCGAGCGATCCCAAGACCATGACGCTGGCGTTGCCGACGCTTCCGCCCGGCAGCTACGTGGTTCATTGGGTCAGCGTGGCCACAGATAGTCATCGCCTGGAAGGGCAGTATGCGTTTACGGTGAAGTAGGCTGGAGTCTGGTTTGGACTCGTCACCTGCGCATGGACAATTTTCTCCTTCTCCCAAGGGCTCTGGCCGCCGCGGTCTCCGACTCAGGTTTTGCCGGAGCCTTTGGCCTCGTCCTCGCCAGCTTGCTGCTCAGCAACCAGAGTGGGCTGCACCTCCGGCTGCAGCGCAGCACCTTCTATTGCGCAATCGGCATGCTCGTCGCAGGGATCGTCCAGGTGTACCTTGCAACCGCAACCATGATCGGCGATGCCGGTGTTGCGGCCGTCCGCGGCCAGATCATGCCGGTCGTGCTCGAGACCCACGCGGGAAAGCTCCTGCTCTGGGACCTCATTCTTACGCTGATCCTGCTGTTGACCCTGGGTGTTCGACGCGACTGGCAAAGACGCTCTACGGCGTGGTCGCTGCTCGCTGTGCTGGCCGCGCTTTCCGCGGCTCGCGCCGCCACCGGACACGCCGCTGCAGACGGCGACTTCACTCTCCCGGAGTTCGTCCAGGTCTTCCACCTGATCTCCATCGCGGTTTGGGCTGGGTCCGTTCTGGCTGGTGGATTCGTGGTTTTGCCCGGCATGCTTCGCGCGCAGCGGACCGGGGAGATAAGCGCGTTCGCCGGCAGACTCTCGCGTACGGTCACGTTCGCGCTGGCAGTCGTGGTGCTGAGCGGGACGTATAACTCCTACCGCGGCCTGGGTGGCTCGTTGAAGCCGCTGGCCGGAACCCAGTGGGGCATTCTGCTGGATATCAAGGTTCTGCTCGTATTCGCCGCGGTCGCGATGGGCGCGGCCAACCGGCGAATGCTGGGGAAAAATCGCAGTCTCACGGTAGAGCAGACATCCACTCTGACCACTGTTTTGCGGGTCGAGGCAGTGACGATGCTGGCGATCCTGACCGTGTCGGCATGGCTGGCGAATAGCCCGCCGGCAACCTCGTAACCCCTCCGAGGGCAGATCATTCCATCCTGCGAGCGGTGTGATCTTCGTTCCGGAAATTACCGCGGAACGTCAGAGATGTTGGAGCACCGAATGGGATTTGAACCCATGAGTACTGGTTTTGCAGACCAGCGCGTTAACCACTTCGCCATCGGTGCTTTGACGCCGCACGCACGTGGAGTACACGTGCACGCGGCGGTGCAATTGTCGCAGGCATCCCTGCCATTGTCGCAGGCCATCCCTGCCATTGTCGCAGACGCTACTTCGGCTGCGTAGTTGTCCGCAGATACGGCTTCACCGTCTTGTACCCCGGGAAGATCCTCGCTGCGTCGTCGTTGGAGACCGCGCCGGTGATGATCACGTCGTCGCCCTGCTTCCAGTTCGCCGGAGTCGCCACCTTGTGCTTCGCCGTCAACTGCATGGAGTCGAGTACGCGGATGATCTCGTCGAAGTTGCGTCCGGTGGTCATCGGATAAGCCAGCGTCAGTTTGATCTTCTTATCCGGCCCAATCACGAAGACCATGCGCACTGTGGCGTTGTCTGCGGGTGTGCGCCCTTCGCAACTGTCGCCGGCGTCGCCGGGCAGCATATCGTACAGCTTTGCGATCTTCAGCTCAGGATCCCCGATGACCGGGAAGTTGACCGCGGAGCCCGTGACCTCTTCAATGTCCTTCGCCCACTTGCTGTGGTTCTCCACCGGATCGACGCTGAGGCCGATCACCTTGGCCCCACGCGCGGCAAATTGCTTCTCCAGAGCGCCCACGGCGCCGAGTTCCGTCGTGCAGACCGGGGTGAAATCCTTCGGGTGCGAAAACAGCACGGCCCAGTTGTCGCCGATCCACTCGTGAAAGTGGATGGTGCCCTGAGTAGTCTCTGCCGTGAAGTCGGGTGCTACGTCGTTGATGCGGATCGACATTATTTCTTCCCCTCTTTCTATCGTCTTCTCTTCAAAGTGTGGTGCCAGGCCCGATGCGCGCACTAGAAAACCCACCCGGCTCGTTGGCTCTGGGTGGGTTACGCGCTACTCAAATCGAAAGAAAACTTGCTACGATTCGCCTATGCGCACACCCACACCTTGCGACAGCAACAGCAGCAAGGCATGGAGTTCGTGTTGGGCGTCATCGTCATAGCTAATCTTTGGGCCGCGGCCAGCCTGGCTGGCGTGGAGCAGTTTGCCCCATTGCGGTCTACTTGAAACATACGTCTGAGGAGTCTTCATGTCAACTGCTCCACCTACAACTTACGCGCCCTCGTTCGCACCTCGGGCTTACGACTACGCACTCGTCGATGTCTTCGCCGAGAAGCCGCTCGAAGGCAATGCGCTCGCGATCTTCACCGACGCACGCGGCCTCTCCACAGCCGAGATGCAGGCGATCGCGCGCGAGACCAATCTCTGCGAAACCACGTTCATCCTGCCCCGCGATCCCGAAGTCGAGCGCGAGCACGGCGTGCATGTCCGCATCTTCACCACGCGCGAAGAGTTGGAGTTCGCCGGCCATCCCACGCTCGGCACGGCAAGTTGGCTCCATCTGAATCACCCGGTCTTCAGCGGCGCTGAACGCATCACGCTCAATCTCCGCGTCGGGCCCATCCCGGTCTCGTTCACCGCGCAACAAAACAGCCGCGGCGTCTTCGGAACCATGCAGCAGAACGATCCGACCTTCGGCGAGATGCACGATCCATCCGCAATTGCCGCGGCCCTGGGCCTCTCGCCCGCCGACCTCGACCCCGATCTTCCCATCCAGACCGTCTCCACCGGCATGGCCTTCTGCATCGTTCCGCTGCGCTCTCTCGAAGTGTCCGCACGCCTCGGCATTCCGCAGCCCATGGCGCAGGCGTATCTCGCGCGCAGTGACGCAAAGTTTTTCTACTGCATCACGCGGGCAGCGGCCGCCTCAGGCGCCGACTGGCACAACCGCATGCAGTTCTATGTTGGGGAAGACCCCGCGACCGGCTCAGCCTCGGGCTGCAGCATCGCCTATCTCGTCCGCCACGGGCTGGCGTCCAGCGGCCAGCCGGTCGTCTTCGAGCAGGGCGTCGAGATGCTTCGCCCGAGCCGCATTTACGTCCAGGCAACCCAGCACAACGGCCGCGTTACCGATGTGCGCGTCGGTGGCCGCACCATTTGCATTGCAACCGGTCGCCTTTTCCTGCCATGATGCACCCGATTTCAACAGAGCCACCACGCGAATGGTCAGCAACCATGCGCTCTTTGAAGATTCGGTGAATCTGCAATGATAAAACGTGCCCCAGTTTCGCATTCTGTTCGCAGTTGCCAAGCTAGGTAACCCTCCGTACTGTGGGGAAGCGCTGAGGACGAAGCAAAACTCCCGGCAACATGCAAATTTAGATCCACCCTTGAAACTTTGATTTATCGACTCGGTAGTCGATCCCAGCAACGCATCATCAACAACGTATCGCAGTATTCACGCAATTTGAGTTGAGAGAGGCTACCAGCTCGCAGTCGCGGCTTTCCGGCATTCGGCTCCCAACTGCAGGCGCAGTCAGACCCGTCCTTGGTTCCCGATCCAGCCTTTGGGCCAGCTCTCCGGCCCACCGCACTCGGACCAACCGGTTTGCCCCGCCTGCGGAAGCCAGCCCGACCGGGAACCCCGCGTGGCAACCTGCGCCGCTACTGGCACTCTCTCGCACCCGCGGTCTGTCGTCCGGGCGTCGGCTCGTACGGCGGATCATGGAGCTGTCTCCTCGCGGAGCAGACAGGAGAGCTTCGCCCTGAAGGCGTGGCTTCAGGGTAGTCCCTCCTGCCGGCCCGGCCGATTCAGCCCCAGACCCACCGAGCCGGATTCACCGGCGCGGACCGCGGGCGAGATCATAACGCCGCCCGCCGGCACGCCTGCCAACCAGCAGACGCGCTACGTGGCCCAATCCGCCAGGCTGCACCGCACGAACCGGTTCTGAAGCCGGTCTGCGTCGCCGCAGGCAGAACCGAGAAGCTATGCGCCCCAAGAAGACTATTCTCTGCGTCGATGACAATGAACAAATCCTATCCATTCGAACCTTCACCCTCGAAACCCGCGGCTATCGCGTAGTCGCCTTCTTGAGCCCCCAAGAGGCGCTCGCAACCATCTCCAACTCACTCCCCGGCTCCATCGACCTTCTTCTCTGCGACCTGCTGATGCCGCAGATGGACGGCAACGAACTCGTCCGCCGCGCCAAGCAGTTGCACCCATCCCTGCCGGCCATGATCGTCTCCGGCACCGTCACCACATACGACCGCGCCGGACGCGCCGATGTCTTCCTGCCCAAAGGCGCATGCTCCGCTGCGGAAATGCTCGAACGCATCCGCATCCTCGTCGCTCGCAAACGCGGCCCCAGAAAGATATCCCTTCCAACACCTGAGCCTCCCGCCTACCAGGCAGGCGCCAGGGTACCCGAGCCCGCGGCCTACCAGGTAGCCGTAAGAGTCGCATCCTGAGGTCTCGACCCACCCCTCCCCCAACCGCCGCTCTGGCGCGATGTCTTCGCAACTCAATATAAGAGAGCGAGATATCGCGGCACGGGCGGCAGTTGTGCACCAAAGGTGCTATTCAGGTCGGCCCATTGGGACCGTAAGATCACTCGCAATGCCCGCGTTTGCAAATCCGCTCGATCGAAGCCCGGTTCAGCCTGTGCTTCGCTCCCGCTGGCGCGCCATCGACTGGCAGCAGGCGTTGCCCGTGAGCTTGATCTGCCTGCCCCTGCTCTGGCTGCGGATACAACTCCTCGTCACTCCCCTGCCATTGTTTGACTTCATGAGCTACTGGGTCGCGGGCCGGTTCTTCCTCGCCGGCGCCAATCCCTACGCTCCAGCCGCAATGTGGCCGATCGAAAAAGCCCTGGGTTGGACCGGGCCGCCGCTGGTCATGCTGAATCCGCCCTGGTCGCTGGTGTTTGTCGCGCCGCTCGGGCTGGTTTCGTTTCAGGTGGCGCACTACGTGTGCCTCGTGGTGTCGCTTGCGCTCGAAGCCGCGTCATTCCTCTTGCTCTGGCGCTATTTTGGCGGAGAGAAGAGCAAGCAGTGGATCGCCCTCGCCCTTTTCGCCACGCTGCTGCCGGCCGGTGTTGCCGAACATGCGGGCCAGGTGACGCCGCTGATGCTGGCCGGCTTGACCGCCTTCCTCTACTCACTGCGCCATCGGCGCTATTTGCTCGCCGGCGTCTGCCTCCTCCCGCTGGGCCTGAAACCCCATCTGCTATGGCTGGCTCTTTTTGCCGTTGTCCTATGGGCGGTCCAGAACAGGAAGTGGCCGCTCTTCGCCGGCGCGATCGTGGCCTATGCGAGCGCGACACTTGCCGCAATCGCTTACAACCACAACGTCCTCGGCTACATTCATGGCAGCACCGCGAGCGCCGCAATGGTCACCGTCTGCGGAGTCGGCGGAGCGCTTCGCTCCATCTTCGGATTTGAACACGGCTGGCTTCAATTCGTGCCCATGGCCGTTGGACTTCCCTGGTTCGTCCGCTACTGGATAAGGAACCGCCAGGCATGGTCGTGGGAGGAACATCTCCCGATGGTTCTCCTGGTTTCCATCGGCACGGCTCCCTACTTCTGGGCTCACGACTTCATACTTGCGGTGCCGGCGCTCATCTCGCTTGCGGCCGCATACTCTCGCACCCGCACTAACTGGATCGGCGTAGCTGCGCTCTACCTGGTGGCACAGATCGCCATCTCTGAAGCCTCGGCAATCACCGGCTCCAAGGCATGGATGGCGACCGCCAGCCTGGTCTGGATCGCGCTCTATAAGTTGGGCATTGCGAGTTTAGCCAAAGAGCAGCAGGCGTCGGTCAGTCCTCAGCCGCAAATCACGCTCATCGGTTGCGCTCAGGCAATGGACTAAGACGCTTCCTCACAAGTTCCGCCAAAGTTCAAATACACATTCATCTTCATCGCATGGTTCCTCCATCTCGGTTTGCGCCCACTACGCGTGCGGTCAGCTTCTGGGGTGGGTAACTCTCTGGCAGAATTGATTGACATCGTACCAACTGGTATGGAAACATACCATCTAATTGGTATTGAGGTAAGTCAATCTTGAATCTCTTCCCGCAAGATCAAGCCACGCAGCAGCTTCCGACCCAATCCCCCCTTCAGATGCCTGTCCAATCCAGGACCCGGCTCCTCGACGCAGCCCTCCACGTCATCCGCACCAAGGGCTACGCGGCAACCACCGTCGATGCCATCTGCCACGAAGCCGGCGTGACCAAGGGTAGCTTCTTCCACCACTTCAAAAGCAAGGATGACCTCGCGCTCGGAGCTATCGCGCACTGGCGCGCCGTGACCGAGGGCTTCTTCGCCGCCGCGCCCTACCATCAACCCCACGACCCCCTAAAGCGACTGCTCGGCTATCTCGACTTCCGTTCCGCCATCCTCTCCGGCGAACTGGCCAACTACACTTGCCTGCTCGGCACGCTGGTCCAGGAGACCTACGACACCCACCCAGCCATCCGCGCCGCCTGCGACCAGGCCCTGTCGTCCCACATCGCCTCGCTAAGCCGCGACGTTCAGGCCGCAAAAGAGCTCTACGCCCCTGATGCCTCGTGGTCCGCCGAGAGCGTCGGCAGCTTCATTCAATCCGTGCTGCAGGGCTCCTTTATCTTTGCCAAAGCCCGGCAAGGCCCCGAAATCATCCGCGAAAATCTCGAACACCTGCGCCGATATCTCAGGGTTCTTCTCCCCGTAAACCCACCAACTCAAGCTGTCCCGCATCAACCGCAAGAAGAAGCCCACGAACACAGCCACTACACAGACTGATAAGTCAGGAGGAATGCATGAGCGATCTACAGAATTCATCCCGCATCACCCCGTTTCTCTGGTTCGACTCGAATGCCGAAGAAGCGGTTGACTTCTACCTCTCCATCTTCAAGAACTCGCGCCGCCTCGACGAGATGCGCAACACCTCCAGCGACGACCCTCGCGTGGTGCCTAAAGGCCGCGTCCTCATCGTTTCCTTCGAACTGGACGGGCAGAAGTTCACCGCGTTGAACGGCGGCCCGGCCCACCCCTTCACCGACGCCATCTCCTTCGTCGTCCGCTGCGACACGGAGGAGGAGGTCGACTACTACTGGTCGAAGCTCACGGATGGAGGAACCGAGGTCGCATGCGGCTGGCTCAAGGACAAGTTCGGCCTCTCCTGGCAGGTCGTACCGGCGCGCATCGGCGAACTCATCCGTCACCCCAAGGCCATGCAGGCCATGATGAAGATGAAGAAGCTCGATATCGCCGAGCTCGAACGCGCTGCGCAATCGTAGCGCCCAACCCCCAGTTCGACTTCAATTCAATTTCTGCGCCCTGCCCACACCGTCGCCGCCGGTGTTCGGCTAATATAGTCAGACCCCATGAGTTCCCAGCCCACAACCCCGACCATGCCAGAACCCCTGTCGATGGGGGCTGTCCTCCGCATTCCGACCATGCGCCGGCTCTGGTATGCGGCGCTGGTGTCCACGTTTGGCGACTTTCTGGCTCTCTTCGCCGTCATCGGAGTCCTCACCTTCCAGCTCCGCGCGACGCCTCAGCAGGTCACGGGCGTGCAAATCTCCTACATGCTGCCGATCGCGATCCTCGGCATACTCGCCGGCGTATTCGTAGACCGCTGGCCGCTCAAGGCCACCCTGGTCGCAAGCGACTTTACCCGCGCATGCCTCTGCCTGCTGCTGCTTGTCTGCCACGACATCTTCAGCTTCTATCTTGTGCTCGCGGCAATCAGCGTTGTCTCCAGTTTTTTTGGCCCTGCTCAAGGCGTCACCTTGCGCACCGCGGTGCCGCTCCATGGCCTCCGTTCAGCCAACGCCCTGATGCAGCAGGTGATGTTCGGAATGAGGATCATCGGACCTGCGATCGCGGCATTGTTGGTCGCCTCGTTCGGCGCCAGAAGCTGCTACGTGGCTGACTCCGCCAGCTTCATCGCCTCCGGCTGCCTGATTGCTTCGCTTGCCATCTCCCGCCCTCAGGCCGCTGCCCAGGCCGCCGAAGTCCTCGGTGAAGATTCGCCGCCGCCCCCTGCACCGCCGGCATCCGGCATGTCACGCATCATCGCCGACATGCGTGTCGGCATCAACTTCATCGTTCATCACGCCGGCATCTTCTTCGTCATGATCGCCATGGCCTCGGGCATGTTCGTCATCGGATGCTTCGGCCCGCTCATCGCCGTTTATGTGCGCGATTCACTCCACGCCAGCACCCGTATCTTCGGCGTCGCGAGCGCCATGATCGGCATCGGCATGTTCCTCGGCATCAACGGCCTCACCATCGTGGCCAAAAAGGTCCGCAACACCACCCTCGTCTACTCCGGTCTCGGAGGAATTGCACTCGGCCTCTGCTCGCTGACACTTCTCCCTCACATCTGGTCCACCATCGCCGGCAACCTCATCATCGGCTTTGCCGTCGCCGGAATCATCGTCCCCGCCACCACCCTGATGCAGCAGGAAACCCCACCCGAGTTGATGGGCCGCGTCGGCTCAACCTTCATGAGTCTCATCTTCACCGCCCAGATCTCCGGCCTCATCCTCTCCGGCCTCATCGCCGACCGCATCGGCGTGCGCCACGTCTTCGGCCTCTGCGCCATTCTGCTGGCAGTGCTGATCGTCGTCGGCCGTCTTTGGATGGAACCCAGGCCGCCCGGAGCCGCCGCCTAGAATGGCCAATACATCGCGATTTCGCAGCCGCCAACCCCTCCACTGCGGCCATCGGGAGCACCCCGCGAAGCAGGAAAAGGGCGTGTGAACGCCCGCCGCCGCGCAGGGTCGCCCGTCCGGCTGGGCAGCTTCTGAGCCTTCTAGACGGAGAGAGCTCCGCGCGCGGCGTTTAGAACTGCTTCAATCTCCTGCGGCCCGTGCGCCACGCTCACAAACGCCGCTTCGAACTGGCTCGGTGGCAGCCACACGCCAGCCTCCAGCATCTTCCGGTGGAACCGCCCGAACGCGCCCGTGTCCGAAGCGCTCGCCGACGCGAAATCCGTCACCGGCGCGCCCGTAAAGAACCAAGTAAACATTGAGCCCACCCGGTTCGTCGTCACTGGCACGCCCGCATCCCGCGCCACCTCAGCTACGCCCTCGGCGATACTTCGCGTTGCGCTCTCGAGATGCGGATACACCGCGTCCTCGTGTGCGATCAGGTGCTCGATGGTCGCAATCCCAGCCGCCATCGCCAGCGGATTCCCGCTCAGCGTCCCTGCCTGGTACACCGGCCCCAGCGGTGCCAGGAAGTCCATCACCTCGGGCCGCCCGCCGAACGCGCCGCACGGCAGCCCGCCACCCAGAATCTTGCCCAACGTAGTCAGGTCAGGCTTGATGCCGTACACCTGCTGCGCCCCGCCCAGCGACAGCCGGAACCCCGTCATCACCTCATCCATAATCAGCAGCGCGCCGTACTTCGTGGTCAGCGCGCGCAGCCCATCCAAGTATCCCGGCGCCGGCGGAATCGTCCCCGCATTCCCCACCACGGGCTCAACGATGACGCATGCAATCTCGTCCGGCCGCGCAACAAACGCAGCCTCCACCGCGGCCAGATCGTTGTAGGGCCGTGCCAGCGTATGCTGCGCCGTCTCCGCCGGAACGCCCGCCGACCCTGGAATCCCCAGCGTGGCCACGCCCGATCCAGCCTTCACCAGCAGCGCGTCCGCGTGCCCGTGGTAACAGCCTTCGAACTTGATTACGAAGTTCCGCCCGGTAAACCCACGGGCCAGCCGGATCGCCGACATGCACGCCTCGGTCCCTGAGCTGACGAAGCGCATCTTCTCCACCGAAGGAAAGCATCGCCGCACCAACTCGGCCAGGTTCGCCTCGCCGGCATGAGACGCGCCAAAGCTCGCGCCTCGTCCAGCCGCCTCGCGAATCGCCTCCACCACCGGCGGGAACGCGTGCCCAAGAATCATCGGTCCCCACGAGCCGAAGAGGTCCACATAGCGGTTGCCGTCCGCGTCAAAGAGGTACGCGCCCTCTGCCCGCGTCACGAACGGCGGATGCCCGCCCACCGCGCGAAAAGCCCGCACCGGCGAGTTCACTCCGCCGGGGAAATACCCTTCCGCCCGCCGCTCCAGATCGAGCGACTGCTCCACCGACTTCGGCTCTTTTATCTCAGGTCTCATCCTTCCAGTATAGGAGGACACTCGGCGCGGGCTCCCGCCTCACATAGGAGGTTCATTTGGGATGGACGTCATATTTCGCGATGTAGGCGTGCAGCAGATCGCGATGCTGGGCACGATACGCCGCATAATCCTGCGCAATCCCCTGATCCGCGTGGTCGAGCAGTATCCAGCCCTCCAGCATCCCATCCTTGTCGATGTCGAGCAGCGTTCTCCACGTCGCATCCATCTTGTCGGGCGACACTTTCTGCTCCTTCAAGACGGTCAGCGCGCCGTGAATACTATCCGCCTCCTCCGCCAGCGAGTGCCGGTATTGCTTCTCTGCCGGATAGGTCTTCTTGAACTTCTCGGTCATCCACAGCGCCGAGTTCATGGAATACATCATCGTGGCGCCCATCCCAGGACCTGGGTTTGCCTGGTCGACCGTGATGTTCGTGTTCCCCTTCGCGTCCACACTGGCACGCGCAGGCAGCGTGACCGGCGGAGACGCCAGCATCGCCTTGGTCGCATCCGCCCACTGCTTCAACCCCACGCGCGGCGCCCGCGCGTACGGCTCGGCAACGATGGCGTCGATGAACCTGGCTTCCGCCTGGGTCGCGTCGCCCTGCTTCATCAGGCAATCGCCCCAATAGCGGTACGCCGTCTCGCGATCCCGATCGATCGCGACCGCCTGTGCGTACCACTTGTCCGCCGCTGGGTAGTGTCCCTGCTTGTACTCTGCATCGCCCGCGAAGAGAGGAGCCTCATACAGCTTCGGATCGGCAGCCATCGCCTCCTGGTATCCCTTCAGAGCGCCCGGCAGGTCCCCGCTGGAGAACGCCTTCTCCGCGCGCAGAAGTGCCTCGATCCCAGGCGAAGCTGGCCCCGCAGCAGGCGCAGCACTGGCCGCGGCATCCAGTTTTTCCAGCAATATCTGCAGCAGATTGCCATTGTCCCCCGCAGCCTTTGCATCCAGCAGCAGCTTGTGCGCGCGCTCGCGCATCGCCGTCGCCTCGCCGGACGGACGGCCCACCGACGCTCCCAGAAGGCACGTCGCAAGTCGCTCGCGCCACGTGTTATTTTCCGGCTGCTGCTTGTGCAAGTCTTCGTACAGCGGCAGAGCCTCAACCATGTTCTGGCTCTGAACCAGCGAATCTGCCGTAGCCGCCTCTTTGTTCAGCTCCGCGCTCGACATCGCGCCGGCTTCCTGGCCCTGAGATACCCAACCTCCAACCAACATCGCGGCCAACATCAACAGCGCCGCCTTCCCCGGGACACGCATACCACTCTCCAATTCGGAACGCAGCCATCGTCGCACGCCGGCCTCCACGTACCAAATTAAATCTTTCCTTTCCTGAGCCTTAGGCCGGCTGACACTTCAGCCGCCAAAGTTGTGCGGATATCGAAGGATTCGCCTCGCGCCATCGCAAGTCGCCGGACGCACGCTCAGCCCATCCGAACCCTTTCATCGGTGCGAATTCACATGTCATCCAACCGGGCTTGCCGCAATTATCCTCACGCGTATCCTCACGCGCGGCTGTTAGACTGGGTTTTCGCCGATGCGCAACGCGTAACCTTTGTCCGTAACCCGCAGCATCCCAGCAGATTCCACACGAGTTGTTCCTCAAGTCGGTTCAGGGCAATTAGCCCAAGAGAATCCAAGTGTCGCCAGAGTCCCTCAACCCGCCAGCCCAGCAACTCGCAGAGCAGCCGTCCTCCGACACGGCTCAAGCCGTACCAGCGGCAGCAAAACCCGCACCCACCAAGACGCCCGCCACCTACGCCGGCGCCGGCGTCGACATCACCTCCGGCGATCGCTCCAAGCAGCGCATCAAGATGCTCGCGCGCAAGACCTTCAATAAGCATGTGCTGTCGGAGATCGGCGGATTCGGCGGCCTCTTCGCGCTCGACCTGGAAAAATTTCCCGAGCCGGTGCTGGTTTCAAGCGCCGACGGCGTCGGCACCAAGCTCAAGGTCGCCTTCGAACTCGGCATCCACCACACCGTAGGCGCCGACCTGGTCAATCACTGCGTCAACGACATCGCCGTGCAGGGCGCGACGCCACTCTTCTTCCTCGACTACCTCGCCACCGGCACGCTCCGCGAGCAGGACTCCGACACCGTCGAGACCGTTGTCCGCGGCCTCTCCGAAGCCTGCCGCGCCAATGGTTGCGCCCTCATCGGCGGCGAAACCGCGCAGATGCCAGGCTTCTACGCCGACGGCGAATACGAACTCGCCGGCACCATCGTCGGATGCGTCAATCGCCCCGACATCATCACCGGCGAACAAATCCAGATCGGCGACGTTCTCTTCGGCCTGCCGTCGAACGGCCTGCACACCAACGGCTACTCCCTCGCCCGCAAACTGCTCTTCGAAGTCGCGCGCTACGGCCCCGACCAATACATCAACGAGTTGAAGGACAAGACCGGCGCGGCCCTTATGCGCACCCACCGCAGCTATCTCTCCGTCATCAGGAAGCTCACCGCCGGAGGCCCCGAAGCCGGCCTGGTTCGCGGCATGGCCCACATCACTGGCGGCGGCATCACCGAGAATCTACCCCGCATTCTGCCGCGCGGCACCGGCGCCATCGTCGACCTGGCGAGTTGGACGGTGCCGCCGCTGTTCGAACACCTCCAGCAGCTGGGCGACGTGGAGCAGGACGAGATGCTGCGCACCTTCAACATGGGCATCGGCCTTATTGTGGTCGTCCCAGCCGAGCAGGTGAAGAAGGCCAAAGCCATCCTCAACCGCGCGAACGAACGCCACTGCATTATCGGCCGCATCGTCCGCGGCGACCGCAGAGTCACGTATAACTGACGCGCCTTGCTGCACCCCTGTTACATCCTGCGCCGGCAGTCCAGCTACCGTCCATTGAAGAAGAATCCCAGCGTCGTCGTCACCTCAGCAGGATTTCCGTCGACCGTGTAAGGCCCGAAGCGCCACCCCTGAACAGCCTGCACCGTTGCCGGCCGCAAGTCGTCGGGCCCGCTGACAGCCCGAGCCCCGGTCACGATTCCCTCCCGCGAGATTGCGACCTCAACCACCACCGTTCCGGTAATCCCTTTCGGGATGTCGGGCGGATAGACCGGCTTCGGCACCGAGACGGCATACTCCATCATTGTGGTGGACCGCACGTGCAGCGGACCCTCCGCCGACTCCGGCCGGTGAGTCTCGGCGGCTGCGCCACTTCCCGCCGCATGCCTCGTCACTGCCAGCGCACCAGCCGACGGAGTCCAGGCATTCGCGCCGGCGGCGCCGGAAACCGCTGGGCTGGTCTGCGGCCAGACGGCAACCGGCGGCATTTTTGTCGACTGCTCCTTCGCCTTAAGCTTTGGTCGAACACTGTTCTGCGCATCGGACCCGGCTGCAGGCGAGTTCATCCCCATCAAAGGATCGTCCGACGCCGAAAGAATCACTTCAGCATTCGACCCGCCATCGCGTGAAACCGTGGAACCCTCCCCCGCGCTGCTGCCGGACGAGACCAGCGCCTTCAAATCAGGGAGATTATCGATCGTCTTCAGACGCAGTGAATGATAGACGCAAAGTCCCGCTGACCCGCCCGTAACCAGGAACAGCGCGGCGATCAATACGATTCCACGCAATGAAATGCGAAAGCGAATGCGCGGTCCGACACGATTGATACTCGGAGGAGCCTCGAACGGACCCGGCCTGGCAAAAGACGCGGGCTCGATGACCGCGGCGGGCGGTGGCGCGGCAACCGGCGTCGCCGGGGCAACATCCGTGGAAGCAGACAGCGCAACGGCATTCGCACTGGGAGCTGCGGTTTCAATCCCCGCAGGCGGCAGAGCAGCCTCCGGCGTGACTAATGGAGCAGCCGGCTCGGCAGCGCGCTCGTCGGCCCCATCCGTCCCGGCACAGCCAACCGCAGCACCCGTGGGATCTGCTTGCGGACCGATGCGGCTCACCTGATGCTCAATCTCCGCCATCAGCTGCTTCAACTCGCTGATCGTCAGGTGTTCCAGGTTCGCGGCGGGTGCGGCCAGCCGGGGCATAGTCAGCGGGCTCCCGGCCCGCTCCCGCGCGATGTGCAGAGCCTCCTGCACGGTGTGGTAAGTCTCCGCCGATTCCGTCGACGCAGTAGGATCGGAGGCCGCATCGCCGACTACCGGCTTGGGCGGAAGCTCCTCACGCGGCGCCGTCTGCCTCACCGGCGGCCACAGCAAAGGCTCGCCGAGCGCCGATCCGCGGTTGCTCCATGCCTTGTAGCCATCAAGGAACGCCGACCGCATGCTCTCCGGAATCTCAGCAGGCGCACCGCCCTTCGCAACCCCCGCGCCACCCAAAGCGCGCGCAACCAGCGCCAGAAGCTCTTCCCCGGAAAGATCCTCGGCCGCCATGTGGCTGATCGCCGTGCACAGCGTAAACAAATCGCTGCGAAGAATGTTGTTGGTCGCTAGATCGGAGGTGAAGATCTCGAAGATTTGAGCATCGCCGCACTTCAGCTTGCGGCGTTGAAACAAGCTCATCAGATCGCCAAGAAACTGGCGCTCTGGGATCTTTCGGGATAACGGAATCGAAAGTGAAGACATGAAGCTGTCCCTCAACGCAATCGGGGCCCCGAAACTCTTGAACACAATCGAGCAATGATTCTAATGGAACTTCGGCGTTTCGACCACCCGATTACAAGCAATTTTGGGGCCAAATTTATCCACGCTTCATTCCCCGGTCCATCGCCTCATTCGCCAGCCGGTCCGCGTCCTTGTTCTTGTGCCGCAGCGCGTGGACAATCTCGAATCCCTCCAGTTGCGCAATCTTCTTCTTGGCTTGCTCATACAGCGGCCGCAGCCCCGGGCTCTTCACCTGATATTTGCCCTGAATCTGCTTCACCATCAGCTCCGAATCCGACACCACGCGCAGCCGCGGGTGTCCGTGCCCAAGCGCGTAATCGAGCGACGCCAGCAGTCCTGAGTATTCCGCGAAGTTGTTCGTCTGGATCCCCAGAAATTCCGAAAGCTCGGCCAGCACCCGGCCGTCCGCGTCCTGGATAAGCGCTCCAAACCCCGCCGGCCCGGGATTTCCCCGCGCTCCCCCGTCGCAGTGGGCAGAGATCCAGGGACCAAGGGACGAGCGCGTTTCAGGGAACAGACTGGGAGAATGGGAACTGGATGGCATGACATGAGTTTATAGGTTCTTCGTACCCGGCTCACAGCGCCCCGGTAGCCGTCTCTCACTGAAAACTGACCCCGGACCACGGATCACTGTTTTCCGCTCACCTTTTCCCCGCCCCACGGTCTATCCAAACAGCAACATTTCCTGACTCCGGAGTCGGAAACAATGAATGCAGATGCTTTCAGCCTCGAGGCCGGCAGCGAACTTGCGCCGGTGCTTACGGCCATAGCCGGCAGCGCCCGCGGAAGAAATGTGAGCGCCTTCGCTCCAGCCAGGCAGACCTCCGCCTTGCTGGATGCAGCAGCCACAATCGGCGCAGGTGCGCTGGGAACGGTAGAATCGTCCCCAGCGATGCCCAAGGCAACGGCGCAATCCGGGACCAGAGGCGAACGGGCCGGCGGGAAGCTTACGCAGGCGCAACTCGAGGCGCGCGCCCTTCAGCGCACCGAGGACGACGAACTCATCCGCGAAGCTCAGCGCGGCGACCGGGCTTCGTTCGACTCGCTCGTCCGCCGCTACGACCAATCCGTCCTGCGTCTCGCGCTTCACATGCTGGGCAACGAGCAGGACGCCCAGGATGTCCATCAGGAGGCGTTCCTGAAGGCCTACCGCCACCTGGGAAACTTCCGGTTCGAGTGCTCCTTCTACACCTGGCTCTACCGGATCGTCACCAACCTGTGCCTCGACCATCTGCGCCGGCGCAAGAGCCGCCGCGAGGACCCGGCTACCGTACTTGACTCCCGCGGCGACGAGATGGACCTGATGGCCAACATCTCCGACACCAGGTCCATGGCAAACCCGGCACGCGAGCTCGACCGCAAACACATGGGCGAGTGCATCAATCAGGCTCTCGACAAGCTCACGCCGCGCGAACGAACCGTATTCGAACTCAAGCACTACCAGGGATTGAAACTCCGCACCATCGGAGAGATGTTGAGCACCACCGAAGAAACCGCCAAGAACACCCTGTTCCGGGCCACCCGCAAACTGCGGGCCAACCTGGCGGAGTTGCGAGAAGGAAGAACTTAACCAATTCAGGGTTCAGATTCGACGAGAAGCGGAACGTAAATTTGAGTAAACGGGCACAGATTGTCACTTCTTCGTTCTCCGCACCAGGGACACGAACGAAGAACGTACAACAGACCCGCATGAGCAGTTTGAAGCAGGAAACTCTTTGAGGCTAGTTGAGGTAAAGCAATGAAGTGCGATAAAGCGCAACAGAATATTGTCCTTGTCACCTATGGCGAGTTGCCCGATGAAGACCTGGCCTCGCTCGAACAGCATCTGTCGGATTGCGAGGATTGCAACCGCGAGCTGAAGGCAATGCTGGCCATGCACGAGGTCCTTACCTACCGGCCCCTGGTGGAACCATCGCCAAACCTGCTGGCCCAGTCCCGCATGCGGCTCGATGAAGAGTTGGACTCCATCCCGCCCCACGGCCTTCTTACCCGCCTGCGCAGCAATCTCTACGCGTGGCTGGGGCATGCGCAGAGCGCTCCGGCGCTGGTCACGCTCCTGCTCGGCGTGGGCTGGCTGGCGGGCAACTTCACCTACCGCTACCAGGTCGCGCATCAGCCCAAGCCGCCCTCCACCGTCGTCTTTTCCAACGGCGCCAACAGCGCCATCGCCGACATCACCGGCATCGTCCAGACCCCGAACAGCGAGATCGTGCAGGTCAACTACAATCGCGTCATACCGGAAACCATCCAGGGCTCGCTCGACAGTCAGGATATCCGCAAACTCCTGCTGATCGGCACCAAGGCCTTCGCCAACAACGGTGTCCGCACAGACTCGGTCTCGCTGCTGGCGAACGAGTGCCGCATCGGGCACAATTGCGTCGACGGACCCGACGGCGATCTCCGCAACAGCCTGCTCGTCAGCCTGCGCTACGATAAGAATCCCGCCGTCCGCCTGGCTGCGCTCGAGGGCCTGCAGCCCTACGTCGCCGCCGACCAGAGAGTCCGTGACGCGGTGCTCGACGCGCTCGCGCACGACTCCAGCGAACGCGTCCGGACCCGCGCCATCAGCCTGCTCCAGCCACTCGGCTCGGATTCCAGCGTCCGCCAGGTCATGCGCACGGTTTCGACCACCGACGCCAACCCCTACATCCGCACCGTCAGCAACCAGCTGCTGCAGGGGACCGCAGGCATCCAGTAGCCGTGCTCGGGGTCGAGCGAAGTCGGGCCAGCATTAGAAGGAAGATGATGAGGCGATGAGGCAATGAAGACGGCAGTGGGTTTCGGGCTGGTTCTGCTGACGGTCGCAGCGCCTGGCGCGTTTGCCGGGGGCGTTGGAGCCCCCGCACCTGGGCAAGCCGCCAGCGGTGCGCTGTTCTTCTTCGGCGCAGGCTCGCCTCCAATCCGCGCCGCACAGGGCTACCTCGGCGTCAGTGTCCGCGACGTCACCCAGGACCAGGTCGCCACCCTCAAGCTGAAGGAGGCTCGCGGCGCGGAGATCGTCCTCGTCGATCACGACGCCCCCGCCGGCAAGGCTGGCCTGCGTGAGCACGACGTCGTTCTCCGGATGAACGGCCAGGCCATCGAAGGCCAGGACCAGATCCGCCGCATGCTGCACGAAACCCCGCCGGGAAAGACCATCGTCCTCGTAGTCAGCCGCGACGGGCAGCAAATGACCGTCTCCGCGCAGATGGCCGTCAGCCAGGAAGAGGTCGAACGCCAGGCCTTCGAGCAGCACCTTACCGTCCCCGCGCCGCCTCCGCTCCCTGACAACTCCGCCAACTCTACCGACGGATTTGCGCTTAGCCCAGCCTCCTCTGCCGCAACGCCGCCGATCCGCGGCAACAGCTTCATCGGCACCCTGCTGATGAACCCCTCCTACACCGGCGCCATGCTGGAAAAGATGAGTTCGCAACTTGCGGACTTCTTCGGCGCGCCCAATGGGGCCGGCCTGCTCGTCCGCAGCGTGCAGGTGAACTCCCCGGCAGCACTTGCCGGCATGCGTGCCGGCGACGTCGTCGTGCGGGCTAACTCCAAGCCCCTCAACAGCACCAGCGACTGGGTCAAGGCCATCAAGAACAGCCATGGCCGCCCCCTCGCCGTCGTCGTTATGCGCGATAAGAAGGAACAAACCCTTACCCTGACCCCGGACAGCAAAAAGCGCTCCTGAACCTTCCGCTTGCTTGTCAGTCCTAGGTTGTATATAAGCTCTTGATAAATAGTTAGAGAAGCCGTCATCCTGAGCGGAGTCTCTCGCAGTCTCACCGCAAGAGGCGGAGCCGAAGAACCCACCACACAGCTCGCCATGCCGAGATTCTTAGCCGGTTCGGGCAATCATTTTGCCTTCTTCCGCGCGGCCTATATTCAACCCACCTATATTCAACCCAGAGCTTTGCCGCTACCGCCTGCGCAACCGGCGCCGAATGTGCGGGCTGAAAGTCCATTGCCGCAGCGGCCCCACATCCAGATGCACAAACTGGCTGGCCGGGTAATACCCTACCCCGCCCGCCGCCAGCGACAGCGCCGCGTCCCGCAGCATCGCCGCTGAAACCCCCGCAACTCGAATGTCCATCGCCTTGGCCAGGATGTGTTGAGAATGCTCCGCCGCGTTCGTCGTCCCGCTCGCGCGCAGCTCATCGTTCGTCTCCTGCGACCGGAAACCCGACAAAATATTGACTGCGCTATTCGTTCTTCCGATCTTAGCCAGTACCGTGTGCAGCAGGTCGAAGGTCCGCGGGTCGTAGGGCGCAACCTCATCGTTATGGCTGTCGCGCAGGAACTCATCCAGCTGATTCAGCGCTCCGGGTATATAGGTGTCGCCGATGCGATACACCACGTCGATCATCTCGCCCGTGCTCGCCAGCGTCAGCTTCAACTCGTACTTCTGGCCGTCATCCGGCAGATCTTCATCCGCATCCGGCAGCAGGCCTACCTCGGGCAGAGTCGCGTTCACAAAGGCGTGTGCCACCGTCCGCAGCCGCGGGTGCGTGCGTGCCACAGCCTTATGCTCGCTCGCCATCGCGGGAGCGGCACCGAGCGGCACTACCAGAATCAGTAGCCAGAATAGACGCCCCGGAACGAGGCGCCGGCGGGATAGAAGCGAGTTCGCTAACAAATCGACAGGGCTCCGGCTTTCAGATCGTCTCGTCGAGACCGAAAATCAGAGAGCGGAAAGTCCGGTCCTGATTTCCTCTGTCGATTGTACCCCCGCACCCGCGCCGACCGGTCACCTAAAGTGGGCCTCCGACTCCCCCTAAAGTGTCATCTTCGCCCCACTTACCGACTTCTATTTAAGCGCATCCCGCCTTTCGCGAATCAAGTCGTGCGACGTCAGAATGTGCGTCTGCTGCCCGGTCAGTAACTGCCGCAGCGGCAATGGCAACTCCTGGTCGAGCGCATCCTTGTACACATCCCTGGCCTCGTCCTCACCTTGCTCCGCAGTCTCCAGCAGAGTATGGTCGCCGCCGCCCAGTTTGGCCTTCAGCTCCGCCCACGCGCGATAGACCGCTCCCGCTGCGGTGCCCGTCTCGTGAACGTCGGCCACGCCATGGCGATGCAACTCGCTCTCCAACTCGCCGCGGAAGCCTGCGCGCTTCAGCGACTCTGCAAGAAAATACCGCTTCAGCGACTCGTCCTTCAGATACTCGGCAATCTCCGCCATGCCCTTCTGCCCGTCTTCCAGTACATTGATCACCGACTTCAACGCGCTTTCCAGTTCGTAGTTTTTCTGTGTGTCCGTTGCCATAGAAGATGTCCCTTCGAATTCTGCTGCCCGGTTGAACTTCTGCTGGAGCGGGGTCCGACGGCTGTCCGCGATTCTCCTGCGCCGTCGGCAAGCGAGAGAAATCGCGAAAACCCCGCGCCCCCGGCCAGCCATTGCTGCAAAGCCTTCGTCCAGGAACCATTCCTGGAAGTTGACTCGTTCTCGGATAGATGCCATCCCCGCCCATGGGTTTGCATCCTGAGTCCCCCTCCCCGAACCTTCTCTTTTCCATCTCCCCCTCTGGGATAATCGATCTAGCTCTGGCGGTCCCGGCCCTCGCTTTACCCGTGCCTCGGTGTGCGCCCATCGGCGTGTGTCCCGGCACTAGCCCAAAAGCGAACCCAGCCCCGCGTTCCCCCATGAAACCACTTAGGCTGGTCTCCACCCCAACCCGCAATCGCCGCCTCAACGAGATCCTTGGCCTCGTGGTGCTGGTCGCTGCCGGCCTCCTCTTCCTCGCGCTCGCCTCCTACACGCCCACCGACCCCTCCGCCGACACCGTGGGCGGACTCGTCTCCGCACCGCATCCAGGCACCGGCCTCGCCGCCCGTCTCATCGCGCATAACTGGACCGGCCTGGTCGGAGCCTGGCTCGCCGACCTCGTCCTCCAGACCATCGGCATCGCAGCCTTCTTCCTGCCCATCGTCCTCGGCCGCCTCGGCCTGTGCTGGATGCGCCAGCGCCCCGCCGGTTCGGCCATGGCGCGCTTTACCGGCCTCGCGCTCTGGATCGCATTCGCCCCGGCCGCCATCGGCCTGCTCCCGCATACCTTCTACTGGCGCCACGCGCTCCCCATCGAAGGCGTCACCGGCCGCCTACTCGCCGATGCGATGGTCCACTACCTCAACCTTCCCGGCGCTACCATCGTCCTCGCCCTCATGGTCGCGATGTCGCTCTACCTCGCCACCACCTTCACCCTGAACACCGCCAGCGAGTGGATCGAATCCCACTTTTCTTTTATCCGCAGAATGCACGAACGCATTCAGGACTGGCGCATCCAGCGCGCCGTCGCCAAAGCCGAAAAACTTGGCCTGGGAGAACTAGGGGCTCAGCAGGATCGGCCCCTCAACCCCGCTGCCGGCGTCTTCGCCAGCCGCCGCGAACAGAGCCTCGCCCAGGCCGGCGAATCCCTCGAACGCGAGCGCGCAGCAGCAGCAGCGGAGCCCACCACGCTCCTCAACGGCCTATTCGGCTGGTGGGGACGCCTGCGCCGCAAGCGCACCGCGCCCATCGCCCCCGAAGAACTGGCCCAGCAGCCCGCGACATCCACCTCGGTCTGGCAATCCATGCCGCGCACCAACGTCGACGCGCCGCCCATCACGCCCCTCGGCACTGCCGCAGCAGCCGCAGCCCCCTACGCCGAGGCACTCGCCGCCGCCGCCGCTCCCGTCCGCGACCTGAATCCGCGATTGGAGCTTCCCGAACTCCCACCCGCCCGAGCACCTCAGACTCAAACCCGCGCCCCCGAGCCGGGTGCCCCATCCAAGCTCCGCTTGGGTGGGCTTGCAGAGACCGCGCCCGCCGCCGCCGCGCCCGCCCCCCAGGCCATCTCCTTCGGCCGTCGCGCCGACGCCGATATCAAGCCCGTCACCATCACCCCAAAGTCCATCCGCGGCTACAAATTGCCGCCCTCCTCGCTGCTCTACCGCTCCGACGAGGTCGCAATTGTTCGTGAGCAGGCCCTGCGTGACGAAGCCCGCACCCTTGTCCAGAAATGCGCCGAGTTCGGCGTCGATGGCCAGGTCACCCAGATCAATCCCGGCCCCGTCGTCACCACCTTCGAGTTCCGCCCCGACGCCGGCGTCAAGTATTCCCGCGTCACCGGCCTCGCGGATGATCTTTGTCTGGCGATGGCCGCCGAGTCGATCCTCATCGAGCGCATGGCGGGCAAATCCACCGTCGGCATCCAGGTCCCCAATCACGACCGCGAGACCATCTGGCTGCGCGACGTGGTCGAGTGCGAATCGTTCGCGCAGAGCAAGAGCAAACTTGCGATTGCCCTGGGCAAAGACATCAACGGCCGCATCGTCACCGCCGACCTGGCCGCAATGCCGCATGTCTTGATCGCTGGCAGCACGGGCTCAGGCAAGTCCGTCGCCATCAACGCCATGATCATGAGCGTGCTGTTCAAGTCCACGCCCGAACAGGTCCGCATGATCCTGGTTGATCCCAAGCGCGTCGAACTGGGTATGTACGAGGGCATCCCCCACCTCTTCACGCCCATCATTACCGAGGCCAAACTAGCGGCGAACGCTCTGCGCAATGCGGTCCGCGAGATGGAGCGCCGCCTCAAGTTGCTCGCCGCCAACCACGTTCGCAATATCGATCAGTTCAACAAGCTCTTCGACAACGGCTCCCAATACCTCTTCGACGACAAGGACCAGGAGCCCCTCCCCTACATCATCATCATCATCGACGAGCTCGCCGACCTGATGATGCTCGACCGCGCCAACGTCGAGGAATCCATCACCCGCCTCGCGCAGATGGCCCGCGCCGTAGGCATCCACCTGGTGCTGGCAACTCAACGTCCTTCTGTCGACGTCATCACCGGCCTCATCAAGGCCAACGTTCCCACCCGCATGAGCTTCCGCCTCGCCACCAAGGTCGACTCGCGCACCATCATCGATAGCAACGGTGCAGAGAGCCTCCTCGGCAAGGGAGATATGCTCTACCTTCCGCCCGGCACCAGCCGTGTCCAGCGCCTGCACGCCCCATTTGTAACCGAAAAGGAAATCTCCGCCGTCACCGAATTCTGGAAGGCTCAGGGCGAAGCAGAATACGTCCACGGCTTCCTCGAAGGACCGAAGGATGAAGCCGGCAAAGACATCGACCCCAACGCCGAGACCAGCCAGGAAGACGACGACCTCTTCGACGACGCCGTCCGCCTGGTCTTCGAATTCGGCAAGGCCAGCACCTCGCTGCTCCAGCGCCGCCTGCGCATCGGCTACGGCCGCGCTGCCCACCTCGTCGACATGATGGAGCGCGACGGCCTGGTCGGCCCCGCCGACGGCAGCAAGCCCCGCGAAATCCTGAAATCCCCCGACTACTACAAAGAAGTAGACGCCGCCCTGCGCTGACGCTGAGAAGTCGCTGAACCAGGCAAAGCATCGTCATCCTGAGCGGCGCCCGCCACGTCCTCGCGACGGGCGCAGTCGAAGGACCCCAACGAACTCCGCATCTCCCACGCCGGCTGTCCCATTCTCCCCACCCGATCCCAACCCGCCACAACCCAGGATCGCTGAAGGCGCGACCTATACCAGCCTAGGTTACGGACCCTCACTACCAGGGGAGGGACACACAACCATCCCGGTCAACGCCCAACATTCTTCGCCGACTTCAGAGCCACCACTCCCAGCGCGCAGATCACCCCAAGCAGCACAATCCAAAGCGCCTCTGGATGCCGTTCCGTAAACGGCCGCTCCTCCACCGGCGGTGCCTTGTACCCGGGATTCAGCTCCTCCGCACCCAACTCCGCGGCCAGCGCCTTATCCGACACCGCAAACAGCCGTGCGTAGTCATACACCGGAGCCGCCAGCCGGCTATCGCCGTAGTAAAGCGTCAAGCCGCCCGCAGCACCCGCATCGAAGCACACCTTCCGTTGCCGCATCTCCAACCGCACCGCCGCAATCGGCAGCGGCTGATCGTCGCCGTTCTCGATCGCGACCTCCACCTTCGCGCCGCTCTGCAAATTCGCCCCCAGGGTCGCCGGAATCCCCAACTCTTCCGTGCGAATCTCCCGTCCAGCCTCGGTCGCGTGCACGCGCATAATGTTGCCGCTCACCGTCTCCGGCAGCGGCGCGGGGCCATCCTCGTCGTTCGTCTTCGCAGCCGCTTCAGCCAGCGCTGTCACCCGCACATCGCGGCTGAAGTTCCCCTTGAACCCCGGCGCCAGCACAAACTCCACTCGCTCTATGGGCACGCGAAGCGGGACCTGGAATCCGGCGCGGCTCTCCCGCCCAACCGTCGCAATCGCCCTCGTCTCCGCCACCGTCGAGTACAGCACCTGCGCCTCCCGGCTCGGCGGAACCTCGGCGCCCTCCACCATCGCAGGCACAAACCGCGCAAGCGATCCCGCCGCCGCCCCCGGAGCCGCCGCGACGCTCAACTCCACATGCAGATAACGATAGGTCGACTCCGCCAACGGCAGCGTCGTATCCCGCGACAGCCGTTGCGACGACAGGTCGAACAGCGTAAAGGAACCCAGCTGGGTTACTTTCACGTGGCTGCCCAGTTCGTCCGCTCCCTCGACCGTTGCTGTCGCGATAAAGTCATGCACGGCCGGATCGAGATCGAGCGTTACGTCGGTATACGCCCGCGCCGGCATCTCGAGCTCGAACACAATCTTCTTGCCGCTGACGTCAGTTCCGGCGTTGAGCACCCGCGCCGCCTGTGTCTCTTCCGTCACCGCCTCGCTCAGCGTAATCGCGTACGGAACCTCGTGCGGCGTTGCGCTGCCCCCCGTCGCGGGAAAGATCCGCAGGTCCGCCAGCGAAGGCTCCGCATGGGGAAAGATCTGCGCATCCAGCACCGCACAAGCCTGCCCCGAACCCGCCGGCAACGGGATCGGCCGTTCGTACTTGAGCGCATCCGGCTGTGCCACCGGCGGCTCATTCGCAGGAGCCACCTGCCACAACAGAAACGCCAGCAGCACCGCAGCCTTCATTTCGTAGCCTCGTCCACCGCGCTCGCACGTGTCCCGCGCAGATTCAGCAAGTCCTTCTGGTACGCAAAGCTGATCGCCATCAGCAGCGCGCCCAGCCCCAGCAAACTCCCCACCCGGTATCCCTGGCTCAGGTTGCGCATGTCGTACAAAAACGTCTTGAAGATGGTGAACACCAGCAGCACCAGCGCCTGCCAGCGCAGAAATCCGCTGCGCCTCCAGAATCCCACCGCCAGCAGCGCCGCGCCATACAGCATCAGAAAGGCCGAGATCGCCAGCGCCTGCTGCAGTCCCGCGTCCGCCGTCACCGAGCGCCTGCCCCACAGCGCCTCAATCTCGCGTACCCCCGTCAGCACCGCGATCAAATTGAACGCAATGGTCGATGTTCCCGCGCAGTTCATCCAGAAGCTCTCGCCCCGACGCTCCTCCGCAACCCGCAGCGACACCGCAATCACCCCGGCGAACACAGCCAGCCCAATCGCCGCCGCGACAAAATCCGCTGTCTGGAACGGCGGATGGTACGCCGGCCACTCCCACGAGACGATCAGTTCGCGCGTCGCCAGCACGACCGCAGTTAAATCGATTAGCACGAACACGCTCGCCGCAACCGATCCCCACCCAATCCCGCGCTCGCCCGCCTTCGCAATCCCACCGCTCCGCAATGCCAGCCACGCCGCAACGCCAAACACGACAATCCCGGTCAGCGCGGTGGTTGTGCCTTTGTTCAGCAGCGGCAGCTCCACCGCGTCACTCCACACAATTGCGTGGGCGCACACTCCGCAAAACCCCAGCGCCAGCGAAGCCAGCGCCAGCAGTCGCAGCACGCGCGAAGCCTGCGCCGCCGCCAAATCCGCATCCTGCTCGGTGCCGTCGCCGGACTGCGCCAGCCGCGACGCCACCCAAACCAGCGCCAGCCCCTCCGCCAGCCAGCTCGCCGTAATCCACGCGCCGCTCGCCTTCAGCGGAATCGCAATCGTCAGAAACACCACCGCCAGTGACAGATGGATCGCCGACGCGGTCCGCGTCTGCCGCGCCTGCATCAGCCCCAGATACGCCGCCGCCAGCACGATCATCAGCCACGGAAGCAGCGTATGGTGCCCCGAGTCCTGCAGCACCGAGTAGCCCGCCAGCGCGACAAACGCCGCATTCGACAACGGCAGCAAAATGTCTTCCAGCACCGTTGCCAGCGACGCAAACCGCTTCACTGCCGAGCCCGCAGCCGCCGCAATCCGTCCAATCGGCACGCTCCCGAACGCCGCACCAAACAGCACGATGAAGATCGCCGTGATCCCCAACTCGCTCGCATCGTAAAACTGCGAGTACCAGCCGATGAAGAACGCCACCGTAACCGGGAAAGCTCCCAGCAACAGCCGCGGCCACGTCTTCAGCCGCACCAACGCCACCATCGCCGCGTCGATCGCCAGCAGATAGGTAAACAGAAAAACCTCGTGATTGCCGCCGGTCGAGACCAGCAGCGGCGTCGCAAAGCCGCCCACCAGCGCATACGCCGCCAGCAGCTCCGAGTCCTGCGCCCACGCCATGTACGCATTCCAAGCTGTCACCAGCACCATCAGCGCCAGGGCCGCGGCCGCCGGCAGCAGATGGAACCTCTGGAACGCGGCCCACAACGACAGGTACAGCACTCCGCTGCCCACCGCCTTCAGCGAATACGAAAACGCCGCAAAGCCCTTGTTCCGGAAGCGCTCCGACCACACCACCAGTCCCGCTCCGCCCACCAGCCCCAGGATCACCCTGGCCCCAGGACCAAGCAGCCCGCGATCCACCGCCAGCTTCATCCCATACGCCGTCCCGCTCAGCAGCAGCACGATCGCAACGCGATTGAAGATCTGCGAGCCAAGCCGGCTTTCGAACGACTCCAGCGAATCGCCTGCGGCCGCCGGTTGCTGTGGGCTCGCCGGCTGCTGCAGCCCACGGTCCCGGACTTCCGCCACGGGTGACCCCGTTTCCGGAATTGCGGCGGCGGCCGGATACGTCGCAACCGGCATCGGTCGAGGCGGTGGAGGAGGAGCCGCAACCGCCATGCGCGGACTCGCACCTCCGGTCGCGATCCTGTGCTGCAGTTCGGCCAACTCAAGTTCAAGGCGGGCGACTCGCGCCTCCAGCGCCGTCACCTCAGGCCTTACCTCGCCTCCTTCGGCGCCGCTCCCCGGCCCCGGATCGCCCTCGTATGCCATGGCCACCACTCTAATGCCTGCGCCCCCGGCGAGCCACGAAAATCCATTCCGTCGAGTAGCGCTCAGAACCGCCGCCTGATAATCTTCCGCACAGTGCCGCCGCGTCCCTCCCCAACCCGCGTCCTGATCGTCGACGACGACGCCATGAGCCGCGAACTGCTCGGCGTGCTGCTCCAGGCCGAAGGCTACGCCGTCGATTCCGCGGAGTCCGGCGAAGCCGCGCTCAACCTCATCCGCCGCGGCGCACCAACCCCGGACCTCGTCCTCGCAGACGTGCAGTTGCCAGGCATCAGCGGCGCCCAGCTCGCCCGCAAACTCCGCCGTGCTTGCGGCCCGGCGACGCTTCTGCTGGCCATCAGCGGCAGCCAGCCGCCCGCGCAGGCCATCGCACTCTTCGACAGCTTCCTGATGAAGCCCTTCAAAATGGAGCAGGTTGCCGCCGCTCTGCGCTCGCATTCGCCGACTCTACAACTAAAGTCGCACCCACCAAAATCCCCGCCGTCAGCTGCCTCCGCGTCAAAAACCGCATCAAAAAAGAGTAGGAAAGGAACGGTGCAAGAACAAGAGGTGCGCTTTACGGAAACTCCCCAGGCCGACGCCAGCGGTGGCAATCTGGTACTCAACGAGAAGATCTTTCGGCAACTCTCGGTCTCTATGCCGGTGCAGCTGCTCCAGGAGATGTACGCGATGTGCGTCAACGATGCGCGCCGCCGGATCTCAGGCATGCGCAGGCTCGCTGCCGACCATGACGCCGCACGGTTCGTGCGCGAAGCCCATGCCATTAAGGGCGGCTGCGGCATGCTGGGTGCGACCGAACTCCATCGCCTGGCCTCCCAACTCGAAGCCAGCGGCCTCGAAAATCCGGCTGCAGGCAAACCCGAGGACGTTAACTCTCTAGATGAGCTATCCGCTGCATGCGACCGCCTGGAGCGTATGCTGGGGTCACGTGTGTGAGGCGATCCATCCCCCAACTTAGCTTTCTGAGGTTTCGGAAATGCCTGTAGGAGCCGCAATGAGTCAGCAAACCGCAAAGAAACCGACTTCCAGTCTGGCCACCATTCGCATCGTCGTCGCTGACGATCATCCCGTGGTTCGCTTCGGCGTCAAGAACATGCTGCAAAACGAGCCCGGCTTCGAAGTCGTGGGCGAAGCCGAGGACGGCGACGACGCCATCACGCAGACCCTCGAACTCGAACCCGACATCCTTCTGCTCGACCTGCTGATGCCGCGCCTGCCCGGCCTCGAAGCCATGCGCGCCATCATGACCAAGTCGCCGCGCGTCAAAATTGTGCTCCTCACCAGCACAATTTCCACGCAGCAGATTATCGAAGCCCTCCAGATCGGCGCGCGCGGCATCGTCCTCAAGGACTCCGTCGTCGGCGACCTCGCCCAGGCTCTTCGCGCCGTCCTCAGCGGCGATTACTGGATCGGCGGCGAGCGGGTCGCCAACCTGCTGAAAGCCCTGCAAGGCCTCCAGGCGCAGGCCGCCGCAGTCCCCGAACGCAAGACTTACGGCCTCACCCCGCGCGAACTCGAAGTCGTCACCTGCATCGTCGAAGGCTGCTCCAACCGCGACATCGCCAAGCAGTTCGCCATCAGCGAGGAGACCGTGAAACGCCACCTCTCCAACGTCTTCGACAAGACCGGCGTCTCCACCCGCCTCGAACTCGCCCTCTTCTCCATCGCCCACAAGCTCGTCGAACTCTAGTCCCGCCACCAACCCGGGTGCCCCACATCTCGCTTCCGGGATGTGGGATTGGCGCGTGAACTCCCTTGCCTGCCCCTTCGGTAGAATCGAACTATGGGTGACTCCACGCACGCTGAACTGCCTACCTACGACCTGCTGGTGATCGGCGCCGGCCCCACCGGCATGGCCTGCGCCATCGAGGCCCAGCGCGCCGGCTTCTCCGCCGTACTGATCGACAAGGGCTGCCTCTGCAACTCGCTCTTCCACTATCCCGCGCACATGACTTTCTTCACCACGCCCGAGCTGCTCGAGATCGGCGACATGCCGTTCTCCAGCCCCAACCAGAAGCCCACCCGCAGCGAAGCTCTCGAATACTACCGCAAGGTCGCCGAACACTACGCCCTCAACGTCCGCCAATATGAAACCGTCGAGCGCGTAGAGGGATCAGACGGCGCTTTCGCCGTTCATACGATCGATCGTTTTGACCGCAGCCTCGTTCTTCGCGCTCGCAAGCTCGTCGTCGCCACCGGCTACTACGACCTGCCCAACTACCTCGACATTCGCGGCGAAGCCCTCAGCAAGGTGAAGCACTACTACCACGAGCCCCATCCCTACTACGGCCTCGACGTGCTCGTCATCGGCGGCAAGAACTCCGCCGCCATCGCCGCGCTCGACTTATGGCGACATGGCGCCAAAGTGACCCTGGTCCATCGCGGCGCGGGAATGCATCGCCACGTCAAATACTGGATCCTGCCCGACATCAGCAACCGCATCAAGAACGGCGAAATCACGGCGCACTTCAACTCCACCGTCACCAACATCACCGAAGATGACGTCACCCTGGCCACGCCCACCGGCCCTCTCACCCTGCCTAACCACTTCGTCTTCGCGCTCACCGGCTACCACCCCGACTTCGACTTCATCGAGCGCCTCGGCGTAAAGCTCGACGAATCCAACGCCCGCTGCCCGGTGTGCGATCCTGCCACGCTCGAGTCCAACGTCCCCGGCATCTACCTCGGAGGCGTCATTGTCGCCGGTGAGCGCACCAACGAAATATTTATTGAGAACGGCCGCTTCCACGGCAAGCTCATCGCCGAAGACCTGAAACGCAAGCTGAAGCGGTAAGTCGCTGCACTCCTACCCAAATCTCTAAAATCTTCTAAACAAAAGACTTATTCTGCAAAATATTCAAACTAAATAGGTTACCACAAAGTATTGATTCATAATGGCTTACCTCAGCATTGTCACCCGATGAGGGCCAGGCATTACGCCGCGCTCCTCTTTGCTGTCTACCTTCTATTTTATCGTGCGTGTCAAGCGGCGAGGCAGCCGCTTCCACGGCTAGCTCGTCGCAGAACATCTGAAATGCAAACTGTAGGACCTGCCATACTCCTGGTCGCGATCGGGAGAAACCGCCGCCTAGGGTTGAGAGGGAGTTCTCCAAAATGTGAGTGGGCTACCCGCCATGTGCATGGCCAATGGGTACAGGACCAAGATATAGACGCCCCAAAGTAGAAGCGACCCGAGCAAAGGAAGCACGACTGACTTAATGGCAACGTAAGCTTCCACGGGTGCGCCGGGCGCGCGGGGAAGCCTATCCTCCCAATTCCAACCGATGGCTCCTCCGATTGTCATTCCAGACACCGCGCCGAGAATGGCAAACAGGATCATACCGGTGAGTATCCCGAATACAGGTGCCATCTTGCCCATCAGCCCTAAAAGGCCGAAGGGGACCATCGCTATATTCCGGCCAAAGCGTGGAATAAAGTGCGCCAGCACGGACGCCCCCAAGATAGCCACCAACGGGTCCGTCTTGCTGTAAATGATTATCGAATTCAGCATCGCGAGCCCGATCCCCGCAAGGACTCCCCACCAACACCCGGTAATGGCATGGGCCCATACGGGCTCATAAACTGCTCGCAGCTTTGAGTGCTGCTGCGCAAAATCGCGCAGCGACGAGGTGGACTCGGCCCACCCTCCGCCCTTTTTTTTGTAAACCCGCACCAAGTCCTTGGCTCTGAGCCGGCCAGCGAGAATGTCTTCGCGAAGGACTATTTGGAAATCCTCCCTGGTGCAGATTTGGCGCTGCCCATCCAATGTCGATGCGGCAACGAACCAATCGTACTGGTTTTTGAATGTCTCAATGTTAGGTTCGGTTGAACTCATGGAAACCCTCTCGTGTTGCGACTGACATGACGCCGGTTCGTATCGGAAACCACTCGCTGGTATCGTCCTCATTCAAAACCTGGACCGTTGAGTCTATTAGCGCGTGCGCCTCGTTAAACTCGGAGCGCGTTAGATCCAACGCCAACCCGGCAGAGAACCTCTACTTCTGACTCTCGTCGAACTTCGTCTCGAAGCTCGCATCACTGCCGTCGATGCTGATCTTGACCTCGCCCTTTTCGTTGCCGGCGACGTGCGGGCTCGAGTGGCTGTAGGTACTCCCGCGTACGGTTGTGTAGGTGACGGTCACGAAGCCGGGGCCGTCAAAGTGGCGAAAGGCTCCATAGATTGTCGAGGTGGTGGGTGTTCCCTCTAGCGTTCCGACGTTGAGTTCGTCGCCGGGGTAGGTGACTTTAACGTCGTGCAGCGTCCCGCCCGACTCATTCTTGACGGAGAAGAAGATATTGTCGGGCTTGCAGCCCGTCAGAGTGGCAAGCACCAGAAGCGCTGCCGCCGCGGCGAGCGTTCTCCGGGCTGATTTCGGGCTCATGGGCTTCGTTCCTTTGTCGAGATGGGATAGATTCCGCTTGGCGCAGAATCTCCCCTCGCATGTGATTCTGCGGGTCTTCGGACGCGAAGCGCCATGGTACCAATGGGTTATGAGTCAAAGCTCCGCGACAGACTCCATACATCCTGACGAACCTCCCATCGCCCGACGCACCCAAACGACAGGCATAATATCCTCCGGAGTTTAGCCGGCCGAAGCGAGTGACCGGCGATTCCGAAGTATTGGTCGAGAACAAAGAAAAACGCCCCCGGAGGTTCCAGGGGCGCTTTCAACCAACAACTAACAACCAGCTACGAACAACTCGCTTCTCTACTTCTCCGCCGAGAACGCGAACACTGTCTCCGTGTGCAGCGTCTGCCCCGGCTTCAGCAGCGTGCTGGGGAACGCGGGCTGGTTCGGCGAATCCGGATAATGCTGCGTCTCCAGGCAGAAGCCGGTGCGTATCGTATACTTCGCGCCTGCCTTGCCGGTGTAGGAACCATCGAGGAAGTTGCCCGTATAGAACTGCACGCCCGGCTGGGTGGTCGAAACCGTCAGCACGCGGCCGGTCTTTGGATCGACGACCTTGGCCGCAACCTTCAACGTGCCATTGCCGCCGTTGAGCGCCCAGTTGTGGTCGTAGCCTCCGGCAATCTTCAACTGATCGTTCGCGTCGTTGATGCGCGCGCCAATCACCGTCGGCTTGCGGAAGTCGAACGGCGTTCCCGCCACCGGCTTCACTCCGCCGACCGGGATCAGCACAGCATCCACCGGTGTATAGCCGTCCGCATTGATCTGGAGCACCTCGCCCAGGATCGTTCCCGAACCCTCGCCTGACAGGTTGAAATACGAGTGGTTGGTAATGTTCGTCACCGTCGGCTTGTCCGTGGTGGCCGAGTAGTTGATGTGCAGTGCGCTGCCCACCAGCGTGTAGCGCACATGCGCCGTCAGCGTCCCCGGAAAGCCCATATCGCCATCGGGCGACACCAGCGTCAGCTCCACGCCGTCGGGAATCTGCTTCGCCGTCCACAGCTTTTCATCGAATCCATTCGGGCCGCCGTGCAGCGCCATGCCGTTGTTGTTGGGAGGAATTTGATACTGGTGCCCGTCGATGGAGAACTTGCCGTCGCGAATGCGATTGCCATACCGCCCCACAACCGCGCCAAAATAAGTCTTCTTGCCCGCAGCAGCCTCGGCCGCATACCCCTCCACCGAGTGGTAGCCCAGCACCACATCGCCAAATTTCCCGTCACGGTCCTTCGTCATCAGCGTCACGATACGCGCGCCGTAGTTCGTAATCCGCACTTCGAGATCGGCGTTCTTCAGGGTATAAACTTCCGCGGTCTTGCCGTCCGGCAGCTTGCCAAAATCAGCCTTCGTCACTGCAACCGCAGCCATCGCACTTTGCATTCCTGCCGCCATCGTCATCGCCAGCACCAACCCCTTCATCCGTTCGATCGTCATCATTTCCTCATCGCTCGCCGCACGCGCATTAGACACACAACTACGCGCTGGCGGCTGCTCTTTCCGCACCGCCAACTATACGTGAAAGGCGCACCGTCCCCAAGCCGGTAGCCGCGCCCGCACTCCAGCGCAACGCTACCAGC
>Ga0302314_10002616_pt1 | contig 33361 bp, 25 predicted proteins | sample III_Palsa_N2_3_FD_200533 | JGI IMG/M metagenome (GOLD analysis project Ga0302314, IMG submission 200533) | Peat permafrost microbial communities from Stordalen Mire near Abisko, Sweden - III_Palsa_N2_3 | ecosystem: Environmental > Terrestrial > Soil > Palsa > Peat permafrost | place: Sweden...
AATACTGGACCTCGACGGCTCCCGGCTGGTCGACTCGCTTGGGCGGCCGTCGTACGTGACGTCCGCAGGCTCTGGGCCGTCGATCGGCAAGCACCTGCTGATGGCTTACCTGCCGTTGTCGGTTTCGGCTGTCGGCACGCCGCTGCTGGTGGAGTACATGGGCGAGCGTTACCCGGTGACGGTGGCGTCGCAGGGGGCCTTGTTCGACCCGGCCGGCACCCGGATGCGGTGAGCCTGCCATGGAGATCTTGGTCTGCGTCAAGCGGGTGCCGACGGTCGGCGGAGCGATCACGCTGACGGCCGACGGCCGGTCGGTCGACACTCGGATGTCGGGGTTCACGATCAGCCCGCACGAGGAGTGCGCGGTCGAGGAGGCTGTCCGTCTCGTCGAGCGGTTCGGCGGGTCCGTGACCGTGGTGACGCTCGGGCCCGTCGCGGCGGAAGAGCAACTGCGGGCGTGCCTGGCGCTCGGTGCGTCGGCCGCGATCCTGCTCGAGCTGGCTTGGGGTGTGGAGGCAGGGCCGCTCGCGACGGCGGCAGCCTTGTTTTCTGTGGCACAGTCTTCTGTGGCACAGTCTTCCGCGGCGGTCGGCGGGGGCTTCGACCTCGTGCTGCTTGGCAACGAGGCGTCGGACACCGGGGACTACCAGGTCGGCATCCGGCTCGCGCACCTGCTCGGCCGGCCGGTCGCGACCGGGATCAAGTCGCTTTCCGTGGCGGATTCCGGCGAGTCCGTCGTGGCGTCGCGGACCTATCGGGGGACGCTCGAGACCTTTTCGCTACCGCTGCCGTGCGTGGTGACGGTCAAGGAGGGGATCAACCTGCCTCGTTACCCATCGCTGCCTGGTCGGCTGCGGGCGAAACGGGCCGCGATCACGCGTGTCCCCGTTTCCCCCGAACCGGAGGGACTACGGATGACGTCGCTGCGCGTACCAGACGCCCCCAGGCAGCAGGCGACCGTGCTTGGCCACGGGGTAGCCGCGGTACCGGCTCTAGTAACGGCACTGAGCGAGCTCGGAGTGATCTCATGACCGTCTTCTGCCTGGTCGAGACCGATGACGGTGCCATCACCGACGCATCGCTGCGCGCGCTGACCCTCGCCAGGGAACTCGCGGCCAAGGGGCTAGCGGCCGACGGTCTTGCGGCCGACGCGAACGGGTCGAACGGCGGCCCCGTGCTTGCCGCCGTCGTGTTCGGCGATCCGCCCACGGCGGACCTGGCCGCTTATGGCATCCCTGATGTCTACGCGGTCTCGGGCATCGACGGCTACGCGCCCCAGGCGTGGGCCCGGGCGCTTGACGAGTTGCTCTCGCCGGAACCCGCACCGGAGATGGCAGGACATGCGGTGGTGGCGGCGGGGACCGACCGCGGCAACGAGGTGCTGGCGCACCTGGGCGCGATCACCGGGCTGCCGATGGCGGCGAACTGCACAGCGGCTGTGGATAACGGCGGCGCGCTTGAGATCACCCGGCAGCGGTGGGCCGGCCTGCTGCTCGAGGAGGCGCTGCTTGAGGCGCCGGTCGCGTTGCTGACCGTCGCGACCGACGCGGTTTCCCCGGTACCGGCCAATGAGCTGGCGGCGGTCGCCGTGCATGCGGTCGCGCCGGTGCTCGCCGAAGGTGACCTGGCCGTGCGGGCGGTCGAGACGTCGGCAGGCACGGGCGGCGCGTCGCTCGCGACCGCCCGGGTGGTGATCGGCGGCGGCCGTGGGGTCGGCAGCGCCGAGGGATTCGCCCCGCTCGAAGAGCTGGCGGCACTGCTTGGCGGCGTGGTCGGCGTCTCTCGGGTGGTGACCTCGGAGGGCTGGCGCCCGCATACACAGCAGGTCGGCCAGACCGGCACCAAGATCACCCCGGATCTTTATCTGGCCTGCGGGATCAGCGGTGCTATCCAGCACATCGCCGGCTGTTCTGGTGCCAAGAACATCATTGCGATCAATACCGATCCGGACGCCCCGATGATGACCCGCGCCGACTATGCCGTTGTCGGCAACCTGCACGAGGTAATCCCCGCCCTAGTGGCGGCCCTCCGCGAGCGCGCTGCGGGGCCGCCGGTTTTTCCGGTCGGATGACCTTCTTGGTGCGTGGCGGTGTTCCTCGGCGGGATAATCGCTTGGTGAGATTTCACCGGGTCTGGGTGGTGCGGCGGCTGCCGCATCCTGAGCGAGGGTTCACCCAAGGGCTTATCGCCGACGGGTCCACGGTCTGGGAATCGACCGGGTATTACGGCCAGTCGGCGGTGCAGCGATATGAGCTCGGCGCGAACGCGGCAGTCGTGCGGACGCAACTGCCTGCTGACCTATTCGGTGAGGGCATCTGCCAGGTCGGCCGGAGCATCTGGCAGCTCACCTGGCGGGAGCGGGTCGCGCTGCGCTGGGACGCCGCGACGATGGAGCTACGGGAGAAGATCTCCTACAACCGTGAGGGCTGGGGCATGTGCACGGCCGGCGGCATCATGGATGACCATGGAAAACCGACGCCGCTTGAGGTCGTGACCAGCGACGGGACCAGCGAGCTCGTGCGCAGGGACCCGGACACGCTCGAGCCGCGCGCGGTCGTGCACGTGCGGTGCCGGGGTCAGCGGATACGCGGGCTTAACGACCTGACCTGGGCCGGGGGGCTCGTCTGGGCCAACATCGCGGGGACCGGCTGCCTGGCCGGGATCTACCTGGAAAACGGTGAGGTCACCGACGCGGTGGATGCCCGGGCGGCGGCCGAGCACCACTGGCGTGACCCACAAGCGATCATGAACGGGATCGCGGCGCTCCCGCAGCCCGGCGAGTTCCTGCTCACCGGAAAGGGATGGCGGTCACTCCGCCAGGTGCGCCTGGTCCCCGATCGCGACCGAGGCCACATCGACCGACTGCTCGCGGGCCTGTCCCGTTAAAGTCGCAGGTCTGTCCCGTTAGACATGGGCTCGCCAGCCAGGGTGGAACGGCTATTTGCCACCCACCGGACATCAGAGCGGTGTTCACGTGCCGCACTGGAGCGTCGTCTCGACCGAAAACCGATAGCGCTGAAAATTTAGCCGGTGATAGCCGGTCAAATCTTCAGCGCTGCCTTGATCTTGGTGTTTTTGCCGGGATAAATCCGGCAGGGCGGCGGAGGGGCCGGGTTGCGTAGCCGCCGTCGGCTAGGCCGGCGCCGCGTTCGAAGGCGTTCCACGCGCCGAAGTCGCCGGATACCAGCCAGGACAGCCCCGCGGCGGCGAAGTAAAGCGGCAGCATGAGCAACCCGCCGCACCAGGCGTACTGCGTGGTGTGGCGGGCCTCGTGTCGGAAGAGGTTGCTGTTGACGTCAAGCATGGGTCTGCGCGTAATGATCACGTTGCCCATGGTGAATGCCGGGGCTGCCGGTACCGGCAGCCGGTAACCGGTGCCGACCAGCAGCCCATCGGGGCATCGCGCGAGACTGGCCCGGCTGAGCCGCGCGACGGCAAGTCCGGCCAGCGTGGACCCGTTGACCAGGTTCACCGCCAGCCGGACCAGGTGCCATCGGCGCACCGTCAGTCTTGCCCGTCGGCCGATCCGTCCGGCGTGCCATACGTCGGCGGGTCGTAGGTCGGTGCGCCAAAGGGCCCAGAATGCGACCCGTTACCGTTCGATCCACTCCCACTGCCAAGGCCATCGAACTCGATGATGTCTTCTGCGGCAGCCCCGGTCCCGTTGCCGTTGCCGGTCCCGTTACCGTTCTCGCCGAACCCGCCGTCGAGGTAGCCACCCGAGCCGATCGCGTCGTAGCCGTCGGCGATGGCATATGCGGGGACGGGCGTGTGCACCGGCATCGGCAGGTGCGGCTGATTGTGCTCGCGGTGCGCCTGCGCGGCCGCTAGGTGGTACTCGCGAAGCCGCGCGATGAATGCCTCGTCCGCGTACGGGCTGCCATCGACGACCGGCCCGCGCCCGCCGTCGAAGACGGCCGTGACGTCCTCGCCGCTGAGCGTCTTGTGCGTCTCAAGCGCGTGGGCGAGCGCGAGCACGTACCGCTCGTTGTCGCGCAGGATCTCCTCCGCCCGGACGAGCAGGACGCCCAGGTTGTCCTCGATCCGGTCGGCGAGGTGTTGGATGCCGGGCATGGACCCCTTGTCGCCGGTGGGCGCGGCATTGGAGCGGCCGCCACCGGGCGTGCTGCCCTCCAGGCGACGGGACGCGGAGGCAGAGGACACCGTCTTGCCCATGCCCCAGTACCCCTCCATGTACGAGGCCACGGTGGTCGCGGAGTCCAGGTCACCGGAGACGCCCGATGAGCTGTCGCTCGCGAAGAACATCCGCTCACCGGCAAGCGACGCGAGCGCCACCAGGATGTCGGCCTCGTACTCGCTGCGCCACCTGGTGAACTGATCCTCCGGCTTGATCGACGAGACCATGCCGAGGTAGTCGCTGCCCTTCTCGATCGTGGCGATGTCGATCTCCATGTGCTGCCTGGTCCGGTAGGCGACCACCGCGTGGCACGCCTCGTGGATCGCGACCGCGTGCCGCTCCCGCTCGATGTACTCGACGTCCTCGGGCGGCCCGAGCTCCTTGAGCTGCTTGGCCTTGACCACGTCGGGCCAGGTGATGACGTCCCTGCCGTTCCTGATCGCGGTGAGCAGCGCCTCGTTGACCAGGTCCTTGATGGTGGCGCCGGTCGCGTACGGAGTGATCGTGGCGAGCTTGTCAAGCTGCTCGGCGGTCAGCTCGTGCGAGACCTTGTTGAAGTACCCCTCGTAGGTGCGGATCCGGCCCGCCTTGGACGGGTAGCCAACCCGGTACATGCGGTCGATGCGGCCCGGGCGCAGCAGCGCCTCGTCAAGCGCAGACGGCATGTTGGTCGCCATCATGACCAGGATGCGGTACTTGGGCGGCGGCTTGGGCCGCATGCCGAGCGCTCGTCGCAGTACCCGGTTGACGAATCCGCGCGGCTTCTTCAGCCCGGACAGCTCGGTGAGCAGCGCCTGGAGCGTGCCCATGCCGCCGCCACCGCCGCCGTTCATCATGCCGCCGATCATCTGCTTGTTCCGCCGCCCATTGCTGCGCCCCGCGTCAAGCTCAGCCGGATCGGTGGAGAACTCCGAGCCCATCGCGTCGCGTGCCAGCCGCCACTGGGTGTCGGATGACATGTAAGAGAAGCCGTGGCAGCCGTTGGTGATGAACGGCGCGGGCGTGGCGCCCGTCGGGGCGCCGCCTGGAGCGCCCCCCATGGACATGCCGCGGTTGCCGAGCGAGTCGGCCTCGTCGAAGAAGACGATCACGCCGCCGTACCGCAGTGCGAGCTTGCGCAGCTTGCGGAAGAGGCTCTTGACCTTCAGCACGCCCACGCCCATGAACATGTTGATGAACGCGCCCGGGTCGACGAACACGTACGGCCTGCCGGTCTCGCCGGCGACCGCCTCGGCCATCAACGTCTTACCCGTTCCTGGAGGTCCCCAGAGCAGGATGCCGCCCGGCACATAGCCGCCGCGATCCTCGACCAGCTCGGGATGCTCAAGGAAGATGATGTTCTCCTTGACCCGCTCGAGCACGTGGTCCTGACCCCAGACGTCGGTGAACCTGGTCTTGATGTCGTCGGGGTAGTAGACATCCACGCCACCCCTGGACAGGAACCAGAAAAGCAGGGCGAACTGGGCGACCGTAAACACCAGAAGGAAGGCGTACTGGATGACGGTCGGCAGGGCGTGCCACAGGATCGCCGGTACGAGCACAAGCGCGGTGAGCGGCGCGTCGTGCATGATCTTGCCGGCGATGATGGCGATGACGGCGATCACCACCACCCAGCGGACGAGCCGACCGATGCGGTACCGCGTCCACGCCGACAGGTTGCGCTCCGACAGCCGCTCGGACCTGCCCCAGACCTTGTTTGTCCAGAACTGATGGTAGCCAGGCGAGTGCTCGCTGATCAGGAAGTGCGCCTGGTGCATCACCTCGAGGCCGGCCAGGACGAAGACCCACCAGCCCGTCCGCACCTCGATGCGGCACGCGTCAAGGAACCCGACGATCGGGTTGTCCGCCATCAGCGACCAGACGAGCAGCAGCCAGATCACGGCGAGCAGGATCAGCCACTTGGCCCGGTCCCAGAAGCCCAGCCGCCTGCGGGTCAGGCTGTCTTCTTCTCTTGGCCGCCCGCCCTCATGGGTGAGGCCCTGCTCCGGTCGCTGGGCCTTCTTCATGTGGGGCTCCCGACGGTAAACGACGACATGACGGTATTAATGCTGTTCTCGTTCTGCGTGTAACACGTCTCTGTGCAGTGCAATACCAGGAAGTAGACGACGGTCTGATCCGCGTTGGTCAGCACATCCTCGTCGAAGGTATCGACGATCCCGCCAGGGAAGGTGTACTGGAATGTCTCCCGCACGCCGTGTACCCCCTGCGGCCCGGTGATCGTCTCGTCCCTGAGCTGCTTGAAGTCGGTAAGCGGGAAGCCCGAGGACGCATCCGTTGACCGAGAGGTCGAGGTGACAGGCAGCATGAAGTCGCGCAGCACGTTGTAGGACAGCTCGTTGCTAACCGTGGGCGAAAGCGCGCCGACCTCGGAGAACAGGAAAGGCATCGAGACATCGGGTGCGAGAAAGTGATCCCCATTGGGCGAGGTGCCCGCGTCGAACGCGGTCGACCATAGGCCGGCGGCCGAGCCGCCCGCCGCCGCGAGGGCCGCGTCGAGATCCTTCTGGGAGATCTGATGCCATTGCGACGGCACCTTGTAGTACGTTCCCGCCTGGGAGTCCGCGACGTAGGTATACGCGGGAGCGCCACAGCCGCTCAGCCCGACCGTCGCGAGCACGCCCATGGTGAGGAGCGCCAACCCCCCGACGAGGCCTCGTGGCGAGCGGAAGGCCCGATATGTCAACGGGGTGACCTCCACATTTGTCGTCTCCTGACAAGTATGCCGTTTCATATCGATTTGGTAAAGGCAAAAGGCAATCAGGCTACCGAACGGACCCGGCCGACTGTCCATCCGGCCATGACCGTCACCACGCCGGCCAGCGCGAAGAGCGCGGGGTAGCTGTTCATCAGCCCGAGTACTACCCCGGCGATGAGCGGAGCCACCACGAGCGCCAGGTTGTACGCGGTGTTGATCAGGCCGAGATCCTTGGCCCGGTCGACCGCGGCAGGGAGCACCTGGGTCAGCAGGGCTGGCGCCGCCGCCCAGTAGGTTCCGAATCCGGCCCCGAGCAGCGGTGCCGCGACCAGGGCCAGGTGCCAGGTAGGCGATATAGCAAGTATCGCCGCGGCGGTCGCCATCACGACCGCAGATCCGATGACGAACGGCTTACGGCGTCCCGTGCGGTCCGACAGCGCTCCGCAGACCGTGCCCGCGGCAAGCAGCGCGACCGCGTACAGCGCCATGAGGATCAGCAGCCCGGTCTGCGGGTCGTGGTAGTGCGCGCTCTTGGCCAGGAAGTAGAGCAGGTAGAGGGTGCCTAGGTCGTTGCCGAGGTTGATCAGGAAGTGTGTCAGCCAGCCCCAGCCGAAGTCCGGGTAGGCGCGCGGCGATACCCACAGGCTCCGCAGCGCCACCGAGACGGTGACCTGCGGCCGGTGCTCGACGGGCAGTGGCTCGTCCGTGGTGCGCAGCGCGAACGCGGCCGCGCCCGCGACGACGATCACCGCGCAGGCCGCGTACCCGGCCGACATCCTGGTGATGATCACGGTCACGATCAGCGCGCCGAGCACGGTGCCGAGCATCTGAGCGATCCCGATAAGCGCGCCAAGCGTGCCGCGCTGGCTCACCGGCACCCGGTCGGGCAGCGCGGCGGTCAGCGTGGCGAGCATGCCGCCGAGTCCAAGTTCGGCGATGAACCACCCCACCGCCATCACCGCGACGGATGGCGAGGCCGCGACCACGGCGATGCCAAGCGCGGCGATGAGCGCGCAGCCAAGCGTCCACGGGTGGCGGCGGCCGCGGGCCGAGGTCGTCCTGTCCGACAGGGTGCCGATAACCGGGTTGGCGATCAGCCCGGCGATCGCGCCGACGCCCATGACCACGGAGAGCAGCACCGCGTCGGCCCCGCTCGGCACCCCATTCTTGGCGACGTGGTCGTGCAGCGAGGCGACCTGCTCGGGCAGCAGCACCTGGATGGGCGCGTAGACCCCGAGCCAGAGCCCGATGTTGGCCAGGAAGAGCAGCGTTATCCAGCCCCGCTTGACCGGCATGGTCGGTTCCGCCAGGGCGGCAGGCAGGTCCGATATCTTTGCCTCTCCATCGGACCTGCCCCGGGGGGTACGGGGGCCGGGGGGGATGGGGGGTGGGGGCCCCCCATGCGGGGAGGGCGTCCCCCCGGGAGAGGACTGATCGGCGCTCGACGCGATGGCCTCATCCAAAGCACTGTCCTTCCCCGCGGTAAGTAGGCACGCTCTCGGTTTCCGAGTCGCCCGGCTTGATCAGGTGATACTCGGTGAGCCGCTCGGCAAGCTCGCAGCCCTTGGCATGGCGCAGCCAGACCCGGTCCCCGATCCTCAGCTCGTCCGCGGCCGGGCCAAGCACCGGTGTCTGTACCTCTCCCGCGCCCTCGACCTTGGTGAGCCGCAGCCCGGCGGGCTGGACCGGCGTCGGCAGCCGATCCGGCGTGCCGGTACCCGATGCCAGGTAGCCGCCGCTGAACAGGGTGGCTATCCCGGGCGCCGGTCGGCGCACCACGGGCAGCGCGTACTGGAGAGCGGGCAGCGGGTGGAACCTGCTGTACGCGTCGAACAGCGTGGGACCGACAAGGCCGGAACCGGCCGCGAGTTCGGTGACCGAGGTGTCCGCCGAGGTGGACTCGAGCGAGCCGGTGCCGCCACCGTTGACGAACTCAAGCTCCGTCAGCGCGCGGATGCGCCGGACGGCCTCGGCGCGACGTTCCCGCAGCTCTTGCGACGAGCGCGCCTGCATCGCCCGGACCAGGGCGGCGCGCAGCGGTCGGCCGGGCGGCGCGTCGCCGAGGCCCGCGATCTGCCCCTCGTAGCCGAGCACCCCGACGAGGGAGAACCCCGGCCGCTTCAGCACGGTCTCGGCGAAAACCGAGGCCTCCGCGGGGGTACGCAGCGGTGACCGCCACGTCCCGACCTGGATCACGGGCCCGTGTGCCAGCGGACGCCAGGACATATCGATCTCCAGGCAGACGCGGACCGCCGGATGGCCACTGCCGAGGGCCGCGTCGATGAAGTCAAGGTGCCCGGCGGAGTCGATGGTCACGGTGATGTGCGCACGCGCCGCCTCGTCCGCGGCAAGCGCGCGCAGCGCCGCGCGGTCCGCGGTGGGGTAGGCGACGAGGATGTCCTCGCTCGTGCCGCACGAGTGCAACCAGAGCGCCTCGGCCAGCGAGTAGCACATGACGCCCCGGTATCCTGGCTTTATCAGGACGCGCTCGATCAGGTACCGGCAGCGCAGCGACTTGCTCACCACCCGGATGGGCAGCTCGCCCGCTCGTCGCACCAGGTCGGCAGCGTTCCTGTCGAACGCGGCGAGATCGACCATGGCGAAGGGCGGGTCGAGGTGGGCGGTTGCCCGGTCATACCGGTCGTGTCCGCCCGGTCCTACCATCAAGCCGCGCATAGCGGCACAGTAACGGTTCTGCTCCGAAAGCGGATCACCGGGGCGTAAAAACTGGAAAAGTTGACCAAATGACGTGGCAGAACTGGGCGGGCACAGCGACAGCGGACCCGGCACGGCGGCACTGGCCGCGCAGCAACGAGGAGATCGCGGACGCGGTCAAGGCCGCGGCCGCCGCCGGGATGACCGTACGGGCGCTCGGTAGCGGGCATTCCTTCACCCCAGCGGCGGCGACCGCTGGCGCCGCACTCGACCTGTCCGGGTGGACCGGCATTGTCAGCGCGGACCTCGCGTCCGGGTTTGTCACGGTGCGGTCGGGCACCACGATCAGGGAGCTGAACGCCGCGCTCGACACGCTCGGCCTGGCGATGCCGAACCTCGGCGACATCGACGCGCAGACGATCTCCGGTGCGATCTCGACCGGAACGCACGGTACCGGCGCCGGGCTCGGCGGCATCGCCACCCAGGTCGCCGCGCTCGACCTTGTGCTCGCCGACGGGTCAATCGCCAGTTGCTCCGCGCAGCACCGACCCGACCTGTTCGCCGCGGCCCTGGTCAGCGTCGGCGCGCTCGGCGTGCTCTCGACCGTGACCCTGCGCTGCGTCCCCGCGTTCAGGCTTGCCGCCGACGAGCGGCCGATGCCGCTAGCGGAGGTTCTCGACCGGTTCGACGAGTTCGCGGCGGCCAACGATCACTTCGAGTTCTACTGGTTCCCCTATGGCCGCAGCGCCCTCGTTAAGCGGAATAACAGAACCTCCCGGGTGGACGGCCCCCCGCCACCCATGCCATCCTGGCGGCGGTTCGTTGAGTATGAGGTGATGGAGAACGCCGCCTTTGGTGCGCTCTGCCGGACCGGGCGGGCGGTTCCCAGGCTTATCAAGCCGCTCAACAGGCTCGCCGCAACGACCCTGTCGAAGCGCTCGTACTCCGCACCCTCGCACCAGGTGTTCGTGACGCCGCGCCGGGTGCGGTTCGTGGAGTCCGAGTACGCCGTCCCGCGCGAGGCCGTTCTCGACGTGCTCGCCGACCTGCGGGCCGGCGTCAGGCACCTGCCCGACCCGGTGATGTTCCCCGTCGAGGTCAGGGTCGCCGCCGCCGACGACATCTGGCTGTCAACCGCCTACGGCAGGGATACCGCCTACATAGCGATCCACCAGTACACGGGGCTGCCATACCAAGGCTACTTCCGGCTTTTCGAGTCGATCGCGACCGGCGTCGGCGGTCGCCCGCACTGGGGCAAGATGCACACCCGCGACGCCACCTACCTGGCCGCGGTCTATCCACGCTTCGATGACTTCCTGCGGGTACGTGACGAGACGGACCCGGAGCGCCGGTTCGCCAACCCCTACCTAGACCAGATCCTCGGCCTCTGACCGCTTACGGGCCGTACTTGATGAGCACGCCGGAATTGCCCTTGTTGCTCATGCCTGCCGCGGTGCCCCACAGCGAGCGGGTGCCTGGGATCCAGGTCAGGTTCTCCTGGGCCTGGCTGAAGACCCCTCAGGCGGGCTCACGGTCGTCCAGTGGCCGTTGGCCAGGTGGTAGAAGTTCGAGAAGCCGCCTGGGTTGATGTCCACGCCGGTCGCCCATAGCCCGCCGGAACCGTCGGGCACGATCGAGCCGATGATGTCCGCGGGGGCTCCGGCGACCGCCAGCCACTTGGTGCCGTTCCAGTGCAGTACCTCGGCGTCCGTTCGCGGGCCAGGGATGAGGATGGTGCGCAGCACCCAGGCGCTCTTGGGTCCGGTGGCGGTCAGGCTTCCGACGCTCTCCGGCGGCTTGCCCGCGGCTACCGGGATCTTGATGGTGGTCCACGACCGGCCGTTCCAGTGCAGTGCCGCGCTTCCGGCGAGTGCCCAGATATCGTCCGCGCCGACCGTGCTTACCTCGTCAGGGGTGGCGGGCAGCCGCACCTTCGTCCACGCGTGACCATTGTAATGGGCGGCGTAATTGCCTGCGCCGAGGCTGAATACCCAGACGTTGTCCGGGCCGAGCACGGCGGTGCTCGCGGTCGGGCCGCCCCCGCCCGACCGGTGCCCAAGCACCCAGGATGGAATCGGCGCAAGCGTCCACTTGGTGCCGGTGAAGCGCAGCGCCTCTGTGGTGCGGTGCGAGCTGAACAGCCAGAAGTCGGTGGCCGAATCGCCGCCGAAGGCGACGGCTGACCGCGCGTAGCCGGTCAGCTCGGCGGGGAGCGGCACCCGCGCCCATTTGGTCCCCGCCAGGCGCTCCACGGCGGTGAAGTGTGTCCCGGTCCAGACCGACCAGGCGCTCGTGGCCGAGCTGGCGGTCAGCGTGCCCGACACGCTCTGGTTGTACGGGCCGATCGTGGTGATCACCCGCCAGCCGGGGGCCTTGGGGGTCGTCGTCTTGTCCTGGATGGTGGTGATGGTGGCGGTTGATGCCACGGTGACGGAGTGCCCCGCGGCCACGCTGAGCGCGGCGGTGGCGAGCACGGCCGTCGCGAGTATGCCGGGAGCGAGCAGGGCGGGCGACGGCGCGAGCCTTCGGCCGCGATGGGGTGACCAGGCAGTGCGCATCAGCAGCTCCGTAACTCCGATGTTTCAGGCGCCGGAATTGTCGTACCCCTCAGACGTTCATCCGAAGAGTTCCGGTTGCATTTTGCGATACTGAACCGAATTTGATAACTGTGCGTATAAGTGTTGTGACAGTAGCCGCTTCAGTACCGCACGGCTGCGCGGCGTATCGGATCATCGAGATACCGCGTCGGGACGGAGCGTCCGGGGTGGAACCTGGGCGGTGGGACGGTGCCGCTCGTTGGACGGGCGATCCCGGCAGGCCGCAGCGGGTAGCCGCACTTGTCGCCGCTTACCACGTCGGCATCGCCCGTCCGGCAGGCGGCACCGTCGCGTTCGGCTGGCTGCGGTCGGCGGCGGGCGGGCCCGTGTCGGTCATCGCGGCAGGAGACGCGCTGGCCGGCAGCGCTGATCCGCAGGCAGGGGAGGTGCTGCTCGCGCTGCCTGGCGGCGCACGCGGTAGGGCGCTGCCGCCCGGTGAACTCGCTCGGCTGACCGACCGGGTTGGCTGCTGGCGGGAGGTCGCGGGGATCAGCGACGGGCTGCTCGCGATGACCGCGGAGACAGGGCAGCCGCATGCGCGGGCGGGCGGGCAGGCCGGGCTCTCGCTCGATGAGGGACTGCTCGGGAGCTGGACCGGGGCGTTTGGCTGGCTGGTCGTCGCCGAGCCGGTGAGCCCGGCCGAGCTGTGGTCGCTCGCGGAGGAGGTCGGGCTGCGGCAGCGGCTCGCCGAAGGGGCGGCCGACCGGTTCCCCGAGCGGGCGGTTGCGGCACGGCGGCTCAAGGAGCGTCACGGCGAGTTCCAACGGGGTGTGTCCACAGGGTTCTGGCGACTAACCGTCGCGGCGGGCGGGCCGGACGAGGCGAGCGCGGCCCGGGTAGCCGGACTGCTGTGCGCGTCCGTGGATCTCGATGGGCTGCCGTACGCATTGAGCCCCGCGCTAGCCCGGGTTCCGGTCAAGAAAGAGTCGCCCATCAGCACGTCGGACACCACCGCGACGCGGGATCTCGGGCTCGAGCCCGGCGGTGACGCCGCCCCGGCCGCACGGTTTTACGGGTCGACCGAGCTGCTGGCCGCGCTCGCCAGGCCGCCAGAGTCGGAGATACCCGGGGTGCGTCTCGCGCTCAGGCCCGACTTTGACGTCACGCCAGAGACGCCGTCGGAGCCCGGCATTCTGCTCGGCGACATCCTCGACCGCAACCTGAGGCCTGCCGGTCCGCTGATCCTGACGCGTGAGTCGCTGAACCGGCATGTGTTCGTCTGCGGCGCGACCGGGGCGGGCAAGTCGCAGACCGTGCGCTCCCTGCTCGAGGCCGCAACCGAGCAATCCATCCCGTGGCTGGTCGTCGAGCCCGCCAAGGCCGAGTACCGGCTGATGGCAAGCCGAGTAGCCGCCGAGGTGATCAGGATCAGGCCAGGTGAGCCCGACGCGATCGCGGCCGGGCTCAACCCGCTTGAGCCCGCCGCCGATGCCGTCGGGCGAAGGTTTCCGCTGCAGACCCATGCGGACCTGGTCAGGGCCCTGTTCATCGCGTCTTTTAGGTCAGAGGAGCCGTTCCCTCAGGTGCTTAGCGCCGCGATCGGCCGGGTCTACGAGGACGCGGGCTGGGACCTGGCCCTTGGTGAGTTCAAGCACAGTGAGCCCAACCGCGCGGAGGCCGCGTATCCGAGCCTCACCGCCCTGCAGCGAGCGGCGGAACAGGTGGTCACCGAGATCGGCTACTCCCAGCGGGTGACCGACGACGTGCTCGGCTTCATACGGGTCCGGCTGGCCAGCCTCAGGCACGGAACGACCGGCCTGTTCCTTGAGGGCGGTCACCCGCTCGATTTCCCCGCGCTGCTAACGAAGAACGTCGTGCTGGAGATCGAGGACGTTGGCGACGACGCGGACAAGGCATTTTTGATGGGTACGGTGCTAATCCGGCTCGCCGAGCACCTGCGGTTGACCGGGCATGCCGATACCGGTTCCTTGGCTCCCGGCCTGCGCCACCTGACCGTCATCGAGGAGGCACACCGACTGCTGCGCCGCACCGGTGCCGACGCGGCCGGTGTCGGCGCAGGCGGTGCCGCCGGGCACGCCGTCGAGATGTTCGCCGGCCTGCTCGCGGAGATCCGCGCCTACGGCGAGGGGCTGATCATCGCCGAGCAGATCCCGGCCCGCCTGGACACGAGTGCGCTCAAGAACACCGCCATCAAGATCGTGCACCGCCTCCCGGCGGCCGACGACCGCGAGGCGGTCGGCGCGACGATGAACGCGACCCCGTCCCAGTCCCGCTACCTGGTCACCCTCACTCCTGGGCGGGCGGCTGTCTTCTCTGACGGCATGGACTTTCCCGTCCTAGTAAAGATCAAGGATGGTACCGAACGGGAGCGGCTGACTCCCTCCCGCACACTGGATGCCCGGGCGCTTGTCCGCCCTCGCTCGGCGACCTGCGGCACCGAATGCGGAATCAGGCCATGCACGCTGCGGGACATGAGGTCCGCCGTGCGGGTGCTCGAAGACCTGCCGTGGGTTGGGCTGTGGGCGGAGCTGGCAGTGCTCGCGCACCTGACCGGGTGGCCGATGCCGGTGCCCAAGCCGACGGTGCTCGACGGCTTCACCGCGCTGCCGGCGCGGGTGGGCCAGTGTGCCGTGTCCCGCGCGTCCGACGGGGCGGTCGCCGCCCGGCCGGGGATCGCTCGTCCAGGCGCGCTTGCCGCGCATGCGTCCGCGGCGATTCACGCCTGGGCCGACCATCAGGAATGGATCTGCTCGCCAGAAGAGCCAGAGTGGCTGCTCGCGGGGACACCGACCGAGGACCAGGCGTTCGGCGTGGTCCGTCCGTCGGCCATCGAGGCCGCCGGCCCGCTGCCCGAGCTGCTCGCCGAGTTCATCGAGTGCCGGTGGCCCCTGGAGTATCTCTGTTGTCTCCCGGGGGGACGACCCCCCGTACCCCCCGATGTCCGTGCAGGTCGGGCCTGATGGCAAAAATCGCCATCTTATCAGGCCCGACCTGCACGGACTGATCCTGGAGGCTATCTGTCGCGTCTGGCCGGGGGCGTCAGGCCGGGGGCGTCAGGACAGCGGCTGCAGAATCGGGGTCCCCACGGCCGGGACCGGCCGGTCCGGTGTGCCGCCCCAGCGGCCGCGCACGCACATCCAGATCAGTGCGGCGGCGGTCAGCAGGCGGGCGCTTGACGTGACCCAGTCGCCCTCAAAGAACTGCATGTGCTGATACCAGGCGTTCGGCGAAACGCGGATCGCCTCCATGTAGGTGACGGCACCGAAGCAGAGCCGGACCAGGATCAGGGCGTCGAGCCGTGACGAGGGGTAGAGGACGAGCAGGGCAATGATCATGACGTCGTACCAGGGGCGCTGGAACGGCCAGAAGAAGATCCAGGCGAGGCCAAGCGCCAGCGTCGGCGTGACCGCCGGCAGCGAGGGAACGCGGTTGGGCAGCCGGAAGAACGCCAGCACGGCCACGCCGATAAACAGGGCGAGCGCCAGCGGGAAGACGAAGCCAGGCACAAGGTCGGAGCTGAGCGGCCCGGCAAGCCCGAACGGCCGATAGAACACCTGGTACAGGTTGTCCCAGGTGATCTGGTTCCCGCGGTCGAAGAGGACGTTGACCGCTGGCATGCCCGCGATCGCGTATGCCGTCACCGTGACCACGAGCCAGCCGCCGATCGCGCTGGCGATCCTGGCCGGGGACCGCCGCACCGCCCAGAGCGCGCCGACGAGGAAGAGCGCGTAAGGGGACTTGGTAGCGGCCGCGGCCCCGAGCAGTGCCCCCGCCGCCGCGCACCTGGCTAGCGACGGCATGGCATACTCGGCGTCCTTGGTCGGGGTAAAGCGCAATACCGCGAGGCCGGCCACCCCCAACGCGGCCGAGATCCCGTCGACGTGCCCGCTTGCCACGATCTCCCATAGCAGCAACGGGTTCAGCGACCAGAGCAGGTGGGCACGGAGCCGCATCGCCGGATCGTCGCGGAGCAACCGGTCGAACAGGAGCGAGATCGCGACGAACGTGAGCGCGACGAAGATCTTGAGCCAGAAGGTGATCAGCGCCATTGAATGGCCGCCGAGAGCGGCCGCGGCCCACTCTTCCCCGGTGGCGATCGGCCCGTAGTCGGACAGGGCATGCGCCCAGGTGGGCGGTGAGCCGACCGCGAGCTTGTCGCCAAGCGTGACCATTTTCGCGGGCGTAAACACATACGGGCTGTGGTGCAGGGTGACCATGTTGCCGTCGATGGCATAGGACTGAGTGTCCGTGGTACCGGCGGCCGGCGTGAACGCGAAGGCGGCGACGACGACGAACGAGGCCACGAGCAGCGGCTTCACCGGCGGCCTGGCGCCGCGCGCGACCGCGAGCAGGCCGGTGCCCACACCCACCGCGGCGACCACCGCCGTGACCCACATCGTGATCAGCACGAACGGCTGCGACAGCTTGAGCGACGCAGACCAGGGCGGCGCCCCGGTTGGGGCGTGCGCCATCGCGGGCACGGTTATAGATGGGCCAGCGGCGGATATGGCGATCATGACAAGAAGCGAAACGGTGATGCAGGCCGCCGCGGTCCAGACGAGTCCCCGGGTCGCCCCGTTGCCTCGAATGTTCCGGTCACTCACAGTCTTCACTCCGTGGTTAAGGTGTCCAGGTTGTGGCAAATCCCCCCACATTGGCCCCGTCAATGGTTTGACGGTATCCGACAACACCTTCACGACCGGTTAATGGAGTGTTCGTGACCGGTAAAGACCAGAATGGGCTGAACTATCGATGACCAGCCGCTGATCTCCCTAGCAGGCCTGGTCTGGTGTGGTCTCCCCGCTCCTCAATCAGTCCCGGCCTACGGGCCGCCGGAGTCCGCCGCCGTCCCTCGTCGCCAAAAATCGGCTTCTCGGTCCGGACGGCGGGCGGCTCTTTGGCTCGTAGGTTACCAACCGTCCCCTGGGACCCGTCCGTTGACAGAAGTTTCCACGTCCGTGGGCGTCGGTTCCGCCGGTGCCTCGGGCGTCGGTTCCGCCGGTGCCGCGGGCGTCGACGCCACCGGGGCGATCGGATCGACGGTGGGGTCCGCCGCGGCTGCGTCCTCGGGCGCGCTGTCTGCGGGCTCGCTGTCTGCGGCCATCGCCGTGCGGTACTTGGACCTGATGACCGCGGCCACGGCGCCCGCGGCGGCAAGGCCAGCGGCGGCGAGAAGGGACCAGGTAAGCGCCGAACGCGTCTTCCGCTGTGGCGCCGGTGGGCTAACCTTCCTCGCGGTCGCCCGCAGCGCCGAGGACACGGTGGGCGCGACCGTCTCCGTGGTGTAGTCGGCGGCGTCCTCAAGACGGGGAGCGGCCCACTTGCGGGCGCTGAAGATACCTTGCTTTACCCCGGTGGCCGCCGTCTGGGCGGCGGCACCCGCGGTCTGCTTGGCGTTCTGTGCGACCACCGCTGCATTCTGCGCCGCGGTCTGCTTGGCGTTCTGTGCGACCACCGCTGCATTCTGCGCCGCGGTCTGCCTAGCGTTCTGTGCGACCACCGCTGCATTCTGCGCCGCGGTCTGCGCGGCGCTGTGGACGGCGTCCGCGGCGTTCTGCGCTACCACCGCGGCGCTCTCGGCCGCGTTATGGGCGATGTCCGCGGCGTTCTGCGCGGCGCTGTGGGCGGCGTCCGCGGCGGTCGCGCCGGCCAGTCGCGCCCGTGCGGCGATGACCGCCGGGCCGCTCGTACTGAGGTCAGTGGCTTTTGTCCTCGTGATGGACACGGTTAACCTCCTCATCCTGTTCTCGGTAAGACAGACTTCCCCGGGAACGGGTGTTCAATCATCGGGCCGCGCGACCGAGTGCGATTGCGGCGGAGCCGGTACGGTGAGGACATGCAGTCATCCGGGGGGACAACCCCCGAAAAGACTCAAACAGCGGCCGGATCGCCCGGCCCATGATGAACCGGAGTCACGTAATGACCGAAGCGCTGACCGCGACGCTGGCGACGACGCAGGGAACGGTCACTGTCCGGCTGTTCCCTGACCACGCGCCGAAGACGGTGCGGAACTTCGTCGAGCTCGCCGAGGGCGGCAGGGAGTGGAGAAACCCGGTGACCGGGGCCACCACTAAGGACAAGCTCTATGACGGCACGATCTTCCACCGGGTGATCACCAACTTCATGATCCAGGGCGGCGACCCGCTTGGCACCGGCACCGGCGGCCCCGGCTACAAGTTCGCCGATGAGATCCACCCCGATCTCCGGTTCGACAAGCCGTACCTGCTCGCGATGGCGAACGCGGGCCCGGGCACCAACGGCTCGCAGTTCTTCATCACCGTCGCGGCCACCCCCTGGCTGACCGGCAAGCACACGATCTTTGGCGAGGTCATCGGCGGTGCCGACGTGGTGGACGCGATCATCCACGTGCCGACCGTCCCCGGCGACCGCCCGGTCACCGATGTCGTGCTGCAGTCCGTCACCATCCAGCGCGGCTAAGCGAAGGTAATCTCATGACCATGCCGGATCAGGCTAATCCAGAGGGCCCACCGCCCAGCTGTTACCGGCACCCGGGCCGCGAGACGTGGGTCTCCTGCGTCCGCTGTGGTCGTCACGCCTGCCCCGACTGCCTGCGCGAAGCGGCGGTCGGGCAGCAGTGCGTGGAGTGCGTGCGGGGCGCGGGCCAGGCCACGCCGAGGTCGAGGACGGTCTTCGGCGGTCGGCCCGTCGGCTCCGCCGCGGTGAGCTGGACCCTGATCGGCCTCAACGTGGTGCTCTTCCTCATCGAGCTCGCCAAGCCAAGCATCGCCAACGATTGGGGGCTGCTCGGATACGCGCCGTTCAGCTCGGGCGGTGCGTTCCAGGGCATCGCGGCCGGCCAGTGGTACCGGCTGATAACGTCGGCGTTCCTGCCGCCTGCTACCGGGCTTGGCGGCCTCGGGCTCATCGACATCGCGTTCAACATGTGGGCGCTCTACGTGGTGGGCCCGAGCCTTGAGCAACTGCTCGGCCGGACTCGCTTCCTGGCGGTATACCTGCTGAGCGCGCTCGGCGGCGGCGCAGCATTCTTCCTGATCGGGCCGCCTAACGTCCTCGCGCTCGGCGCGAGCGGCGCGGTCTTCGGCCTGTTCGGCGCGTGGTTCGTGGTATCGAAGCGGCTGCGGCTCGACATCCGCGGGATCGTCGTGCTCATCGGGATCAACCTGGCGTTCAGCCTCCTCTACCGGAACACCATCGCCTGGCAGGATCACGTGGGCGGACTGATCGTAGGCGTGCTGATCACCGCGGCCTTCGCGTACGCGCCGCGCAAGAACAAGCTAGCCATCCAGATCGCCGCGGCCGCCGCGGTACTCATCATCCTGGTTGTCATCGTGGTGCTCAGGAGCGACAACCTCACCGCCCAATTCGCCCAATCCCTGGGCTGACCAACCCTCAAAGGCTGACCAACGCGCCAGCCGCCGGGAGAACCAGGGCCGGAATCGGTAGCGCTGAAGGTTGAACCGGCTATTACCGGTCAAATCTTCAGCGTTAGCCCGATCCGGGGCGTGATCGGGCGGCCTAGTTCCACTTGGTGGCTAGTACCACGCCGGCGATGATCAGCGCGAATCCGCAGACCAGGTTCCAGCCGCTGAGCAGGCGCAGCCCCGGCATATCGCCCTGGGTGACGTAGTACAGCGCGATCCAGGCGAGCCCGAGGATGAAGCAGGCGACCATGGTGGGCACGAGCCACGGAGGGCTCACCTTGCGCTTGGTCGACCGCGCCACCGGCGGCGTGTAGACCGGCTTCTTCCGGACGCGGGACTTAGGCACCGCGCACCTCCTGCTCGGGACTGCGTTGTTTCGGGCAAGCGTTGTTTCGGGCAAGCTTAAAGCAATTTCATCCCCGTCCCGCTGGGGCGGGCCCTCTCGCGATGGCGGTTTGCCATCGGGCCCGGCGCTGCGGGACAGCGGGGGGACGGGGGCCAGGAGGGATGGGGGGCGGGAGCCCCCCATGCGGGAAGTCCGTCCCCCCGGGAGACAACAGTAGTGCACCAGGCTGCTGATTACGGGTTAGGTGAGGAATCGTTCTTGCCGTTGCCCGGTCCCTGGGTGGCGGTTGTGGTGCCGGTCGGTGTTGGCGACGTGGTCGGTGTTGGCGAGGTCGTCGGCGTGCCGGTCGGCGTGGCCGAGGTGGTCGGGGTGGCTGACGCGCTTGGCGTCGCGTTTGGCTGGACGTAAAGCGTGATCTGGGTGCTCGCCGTCACGGTCGTGCCCGAGTTGGGGATTACCTGCCACACCGTGCCAGGAGTCGTCCCTGCGGGACCGAAGCTGTTGTTGATGCTTGCCGGGGTCGTGAACCCGTAGTTCTTGAGCGTCGAGATGGCGCTTGCAAGCGGCAGGCCGGTGACCGACGGAATCTTGATACCGCCGCCGGAGGTGTAGAGAGTGATCGTCGTGTTCGGGGCGTACGTGCTACCGGGTTTCGGTGACATATGGTCGACCTCGCCGGACGGCAGCGTCGACTGCGTGTCGGTCGCCTGGTTGATGGTGGTGAAACCGAGGCCGGTCAGCTTCTGCACGGCCGCGTTGTACTGCATACCCTGTACGTCTTGCAGCTGGATCTTGCCGGCGCCGGTGGAGACGTCAACCGTGACCGTTCCGCCCTTGGCGATGCTCGAGCCGTTGTCCGGGTTCGTGCTGATCACGAGGTCCTTCGCCACGCTGGCGCTGGGCTGCTTGACCACGTCAGCCTTCAGGCCGGCGGCCTTGATCTGCTGTACCGCCTGGGCCTGCGTTTCGCCGTTGAGACCGGTCGGGACAAAGGCGCCGCTGCCGCCACTGCCGTGCAGCAGCAGAATGGCCACGATGATCGCCGCGAGCGCCACGATTGCGCCGATGAGCCACGGCACCCAGCGGCGGGATCCGCCGCGCTGCGGCCCCTGGTCACCGCCACCGTAGGAGCCGTCGTTGTATCCGTCGTTGTACCCGGGCGGGTAGCCGCCCTGCTGGTAGGGCGAGACCGAGGTCGGCGCGGCGCCCATCATCGTCTGCGGGCCCATCTGCTGGGTGCGCTGCTGGTAGTCGTAGTAGTCGAGGCGGGTCGGCGGCTGCATGGACGCGGCCACCTGCATGCCGGAGGCGGCCCGCTGGATGTCGGCCTTCATCTCGGCGGCCGACTGGTACCGGTCACTCGGGGACTTGGCCATCGCCTTGAGCACGATGGCGTCCGCCCACGGCGGGATGTCCGGGTCGAGCCTGGACGGCGGGATCGGGTTCTCCCGCACGTGCTGATAGGCGATGGCCACCGGTGAGTCACCGGTGAACGGCGGGCGGCCGGTCAGCAGTTCGTACATCAGGCAGCCGGTGGAGTACAGGTCGGAGCGCGCGTCCACCCGCTCGCCGCGCGCCTGTTCGGGCGAGAGGTACTGCGCGGTCCCGATCACCTGCGCGGTCTGCGTCATCGTGGCCTGGTTGTCGCTCATCGACCTGGCGATGCCGAAGTCCATGACCTTGACGTCACCGTTCCTGGTGACCATCACGTTGCCGGGCTTGATGTCCCGGTGCACGATGCCCGCCTGGTGGCTGTACTCAAGCGCGTTGAGCACGCCGGAGATGATCTCGAGCGTCCGCTCAGGCAGCAGCCGGTGGCCCTCGATCAGCAGGTCCCTGACGGTCCTGCCCTCCACGAACTCCATCACGATGAACGGGATGGACACCCCGGTCGACATGTCCTCGCCGGTGTCGTACACGGCCACGATCGACGGGTTGTTCAGCGACGCGGCGGACTGCGCCTCGCGGCGGAACCGCGCCTGGAAGGTCTGGTCCCGTGCGAGATCCGCGCGCAAGGTCTTGATCGCGACGATCCGGTCGAGCCGGAGGTCGCGGGCGCGATAGACCTCCGCCATGCCGCCTCGTCCAACGACACCATCAAGCTCGTATCGGTCACCGAGCGTCATCCGAGGCTGTGTCATGTCGCGCACTCTTCCAAACCACCCTGCATCGAAAGTGTCATCCCTGCGTGCCTCCGTCGGCCGCCGCCGAACCAGTCGAGTCCGTGGGCGTAACGCTTGGCGACGGAGACGCCGGTGCGCTGCTAGCCGGCGCGCTCGCCGTCGGCGAACTGCTGGTTTTCGCCGGCTTCGAGGGGGATGTACTCGGTGCCGGCGAGTTGGCTGTTGGGGTCGGAGAGGACCGCCGTTTGCTGGGCGTCGGGCTTGCCGATGCCGTCGTAGTGGAGGTCCCCGACGCCGTCTCTAGGTTAGTGCCTAGATAGCTTCCGCTGGCCGCACTTGCTGGCAGCGACGTGGTGGTGGGCCGTGCTAGCCGGCTGGCCGACGGGGATGGCGAGGTCGTCGTCGCCGTCGTCGTCGATGTCGGTGACCCGCCGAAAGAGAGCAGCACGGCGATGATGGCGGCGACCCCGCACGCCGCCAGGCCGATGCCGCCGATAAGGAGGGTGCGGTGCCTGGGCTGGGAACCACGGGACCGTTCCGTATCCTGATTTTCGCTGTATTCGTTATAAAAGTGATCCACGGAGGTGGGAAAGTTCGGCACCACCGGCAGGTTCGCGGTGACCGGCCCCTCGTACCCGGAGCGCAGCCGCCCCTCGCGGATCACGTCGGCGCGGTCGGCCACGTGCTGCGCCGACTCGGGGCGGCCCTCAGGGTTCTTCGCCAGCATGGCGAGGACCAGGTCGGCGACAGGCCGCGGTATGTCGGACGGCAGCGGCGGCACCGGGTCGTGCTTGTGCATGATCGCGATCGCCAGCGGCTGGTCCGCGACGAACGGCGGATCGCCCGCCAGGCACTCGTACGCGACGACGCCCAGTGAATAGACGTCAGACGAGCCGGTCAGCGGCGATCCCGTCGCCTGTTCTGGCGAGACGTACAGCGCCGTGCCCATCACGATCCCGGTGGCGGTCAGGTTAACGGCCTGCAGGGAGTTGGCCTTCGCGATGCCGAAGTCGGTGATCTTCGTCGTGCCGTCGGCCATGATCAGCAGGTTGCCTGGCTTGATGTCCCGGTGCACGATGCCCGCTTGATGGGCGATTTCGAGTGCGCGGGCCGCCTGGCCGACGATGTCGAGCACCACGTCGGGATCGAGCCGGTGATACCGCTCGAGGATCTCCGACAGTGGCTGACCGTCTACCAGTTCCATGATCAGGTAGGGGCCGCCGAGCGGGCTGTTCTCGCCGTAGTCGAAGACGCGCGCGATGCCCGGGTGCGACAGCGACGCCGCATACCGCGCCTCGGCGCGGAACCGCTCACGGAACTGGCGGTCGTCCGCGTGCATGGCGGCAAGCATCTTGATCGCCACCGGCCGGCCGAGGATCTGGTCGGCGCCCCGCCAGACCTCACCCATGCCGCCGGTCGCGATGCGCTCGATAAGCGCGTAACGGCCGTCGAGAACGTAGTCGTTCACCCTTGCCCCATAGCTGCCAGATACGCCTTGATAACTGCGACGGCGATCGGCGCGGCCGAGGTAGCACCGTATCCGCCGCCTTCAATCATGACGCCGACAGCTATCTTTGGGTTGCCCGCGGGAGCGAACGCGGTGAAGACCGCATCGGGCTGGGCGCTCACACCGTTCTCCGCGGTGCCGGTCTTGCCCGCGATGACCAGGCCGCCCTCCGCGTTGGCGTCGAACTCGACACCAGTGCCTGGCGGGTTCGTCTGCTGCGTCACCGCGATCATCATGTTCTTCTCGTAGCCGGCCACGGTGGCCGAGATCGGCTGGCTGAGCTGCTGCGGCTGCGTCTGCTGGACGATGGACAGGTCGCTCGCCGTGACCTGCTGCACCAGGTACGGCTTCATCAGCACGCCGTTATTGGCGACGGTCGCCGCGATCATCGCCTCCTGCAGCGGCGTCTCTGTGGTGTCGTGCTGCCCGATCGCGTCGTAGGCGGTGAACGACCTGTCCGCCTCCGCGGTGAAGTTGGACACCGCGACGCTGACGCCGGGGATGTCGAGGGCGGCCGGGTTGTTCAGGCCGTAGGCCGTGGCCATGGACTTGATCGTGGTGCCGCCGAGCTGGACCCCGAGCTCGGCGAAGGGGGTGTTGCAGGACTGCGCGAACGCCACGATGACCTCGGTCGAGCCGGAGCCGGTGCCGCACTTCTCGTTGGCGTCGTTGTCGAGGAAGTTGCCGTTCGGCAGCTGGAGCGGCTGCGGCGAGGCGATCAGGTCCTGCGGATTCCGCGTCGTGTCCTGCGTATACCAGGCCGAGCTCGTGATGATCTTGAAGGTCGAGCCGGGCGGCAGGGTGGTCTGGGACGCGTTGTTCAGCAGCGGGCTCGGGTCCTCGTTGGCGAGCGTGTTGTAGTTCTTGTTCAGCGTGTTGGTGTTCTGCACGGCGAGCTCGGCCGGGTCGTAGCTCGGGTAGGAGGCCATCGCCAGGATGGCGCCGGTGGACGGGTTGATCGCGACCACTCCGCCGACCTGCTGCTTGCCGTTGATCGTCTTGCCCTGGAGGGTCTGCTGCAGCTGCTGGTAGGCGGTGAGCTGGGTCTTGGAGTTGATCGTGACCTCGACGGTGGCGCCCGTCTGCGGCTTGTCGGTGATCGTGTCGATGAAGTTGCGGAAAGCCAGCTGATCTCCGCTTCCGGAGAGCAGTGAGTTCTCGGCGCGCTCGACGCCGGCCGCGAAGTTGGGCGCCTCGGCGGGGGAGAAGACCGTGTCGTAGCCGGTGACCGGTGCGTAGGCCGGACCGTCGGCATAGCTGCGCTGGTAACTGAGCCCACCGCTGACCTGCTTGCTGCTCGCGATCGTCACGCCGTCGGCGGTCACGATGTTGCCCCGCTTGATCTTGGCGAGCGCGGCCGACGTGCGGTCGTTGACCGGGCCGTTGGCTAGGCCAGGCGCCCGCACCACCTGGAGGTAGTTCACGTTGACGAGCAGGATGCCGAACATGACGAGGACCGCGATGGAGATGCGCTTGATCGGGCGATTCATCTGAGTCACCGCAGCGACACCACCTGGGTCATCCCCTCGTCCTGTATGGGCCGCGGCGCCGGGCGGCGCGCGGCGTCGCTCAGCCGGGCGAGCACGGCCACCAACAGCCAGCTCGCCACCAGGCTCGAGCCACCCTGGGAAAGGAACGGCGTGGTGATACCGGTGTCAGGGATAAGACCGGTCACGCCGCCGACGATCACGAAGACCTGGAGCGCGAACATGAAGGACAGGCCGCTCGCAAGTAGCTTGGAGTAGTCGTCCTTGACCATCAGCGCGGTGCGCAGCCCGCGCTGCACGAACAGGCCGTAGAGCAGCAGGATCGCCATCACCCCGGTCAGGCCGAGTTCCTCACCGAACGCGGTGAAGATGAAGTCGCTCTGCACCAGCGGTGTCCAGAAGGGCTGACCGCCGCCGAGCCCCTTGCCGAGCAGGCCGCCGTTGGCCATCCCGTACAGGCCCTGCACCGGCTGGTAGGACGGCTGGCTGCCGTCGAGCAGGTTCGCGGTGCTGAACGGGTGCAGCCAGACGCCGAACCGCGTGCCCACGTGGGACACGAGCGTCGCCGCCAGATAAGCGCCCAGGATGAACAGGCCGAACCCGAGCACCGCCCAGGAGCGCCGCCCGGTCGCGATGTAGAGCATCGCTACGAACAGGCCCATGAAGACCGCACTTGTGCCGATGTCGCCCTCGAAGATCAGCAGCAGCATGCTCATGGCCCAGACCACCAGGATCGGTGCGAGGTCACGGCGCCGGGGCAGGCTGAAGAAGAGCCACTTCTCGGTCAGCAGCGAGAGCTTCCTGCCGTTGACGACCAGATAACTGGCGAAGGACGCGGCGAGCAGCATCTTGCCGAACTCCTCCGGCTGCACGGAGAAGCTGCCGATGCTGACCTGAATCTTGGCGTTGGTGTCGGCCACGCTGCTGATGGACCCGGGCAGCATCGCGGGCAGCGCGATGAGAAAGATGCCGATCAGGCCGAGCACGTACGTATAGGGCTGGAGGATCTTGATGTCCTTGATCCGCCAGAGGAACAGCACGAAGATGACGACGCCGAGCACCGTGTAGATGATCTGGGTGCTCGTGGCGCTGGAGCTGAGCGTCGAAATCGGCGTGAGGGCACCCGTCACGCTGTGCGTGCCATCATTGCCGCTCCGCCCGGCCTGGTTGAGCCGGTAGATCATCACGATGCCGAGCCCGTTGAGCACGGTGGCGATCGGCAGCAGCAGTGGGTCCGCGTACGGCGCCCAGATGCGGATCGCGAGGTGCGCCGCGCCGATGACCACGACGAACGCGACCATGTACTCGAAGATGGTCGACGGATGCTGTCCCTTAAGGCTGAACGCCGTGCTCGCGAAGGCGAGCGCGACGATGCCGAACGCGAAAAGGAGCATCCACAGCTCGGTCGAGCGGCGTCTGACGGGTGCGTCCTCCGGCGGCTGGCTGCCCAGTGCGGGAGACGGCATCGTCATGCTGCTCATGCGCTCGCCTTCGGAGTCGGTGACTTTGTGGGCTTAGCCTTCCCGCTCGACTTGGGGGTGGCCGTGGTGGTCGGTGCGGGTGTAGTCGTGGTGGTGGCGCCCGGCAGCTGTGAAGCCGTGATTCCGAACTCGGCGGCCGGAGCGCAATCGGCCGCTTCCGGCGTGGCCGGCATCGGCCCCGGGTTGTCCGACGCGGGAACCTTGGGCTTGACCTTGGCCTTAGACGCGGCCGCCCTGGCCAGCAAGTTATGGTAGCTGACGTTCTTCGCCTGCCAGGTGACCAGCGCCTGCCACCCCGCGTGGCACTGGTCGACCTCGGTCTTGAGCCCGTCGATCAGCGACTCGGCGTCGGTGAGGCTGCTCTTCGAGATCGTGCTTGCCAGGGTGCCCTGGTCGGTCGTGCCAAGCTGGGCGACGGGCAGGGTCGACCGGGTGAGCAGGCTGGACAGGTTGATGCCCGCGAGGCTCTGATTGGTGCCGCGGAAGATCGCCACGTAGCCGTTCTGCGCGCCGACATAGAACTGCTGCTCGTTATACCACCAGGCGCCGTAGGCGCCGCCGCCGAGCAGCAGCACGAGCAGCACGAGCGATGTCGTCACGATCGGCCAGCGGCGCTTGCCGCGGTGACTGTAATCATCGCTGCCGTCGTCGTCCTCGCCGAGGTCGCGTCGTGAGCGGTGGCGGTGACGCCCCCCGCCCGGGTCCTCGTCCGCGGTGCCGTCGGCATCGACGCCTAGACGGTCGAAATCGGCCCGGTCGAAGCTGGCCGTGTCGTACCCGTTGCCGCCGCCAGCGTCGCCCCCGCCCGCGCCTGCGCCTTTGCCGAACGCGGTGGTGTCGTACGCGCCGGTGTACCCGTCGCTGTAGCCGCCGCGCCCGGCGCCCCGGCCCGCGCCGCGCCCGGTCGGCCAGACGCCCGTGGTCGCCTCGCCGCCGGGAACCGCCGGCTGCGGTGTGGTCCTGGTCAGCCGCATGGCCCTGGTCGCGGGCGAGCTCTGCCTTGGCGGCGTGCGCAGCTCGGCGGGGGCGCCGTGTTCCGCGGCCCCGGCGAGCACCGGGTTCCAGGTCGGCGGCACCGGGCTGGACTGGGTGTCGATGACGTCGGCGACGATGCAGGTGATGTTGTCGGGACCGCCGCCCCTGATGGCGAGCTCGACGAGCTGCAGCGCCGCCTTGTCCGGGTCCCTGATCGAGCTGAGCGTCGCGTGCAGCGTCTGCTCGGTCACGACGCCGGACAACCCGTCGGAGCAGAGCAGGTAGCGATCCCCTGGCATCGTCTCGATCGGCGTCAGGTCGGGCTCGGCGACCGTCCTGCCGTCGAGGGCGCGAAGCAGCAGCGACCGGTGCGGGTGCGTGGCCACGTCGTCTTCGGTGATCTTGCCCTCGTCGACCAGCGACTGAACGAGGGTGTGGTCATGGGTGATCTGCCGGAACTGGCCGCTGCGCAGCAGGTAGGCACGCGAGTCACCGATGTGGCCGAGGGCGGCGTAGCCGTCCGCCCACAGCAGCGCGGTCAGCGTCGTGCCCATGCCCTCGATCGCCGGATCGGCGGTGATCAGCTCATGCAGTCGCATGTTGGCCGCGGCCACGGCGTCGGCCAGCGCGTCGACCAGGTCCGCTCCGAGGCGATCGCCATCAAGCGGTGCGATCGTGGTGATCGTGGCGGCGCTCGCCACCTCGCCGGCCGCGTGGCCACCCATGCCGTCTGCCACGGCAAGCAGGTGCGGACCGGCGTACGCCGAATCCTCGTTCCCCTCACGGAGGAGACCGACGTCGGAGCGTACCGCGTAGCGGAGGGCTAGTGTCATCTGCGCAGTTCCAGAGCGGTCTTGCCAATGCGGATTGGCACGCCTACCGGCACCGGGGTGGGCCGGATCACCTTTTGGCGGTCCAGGTATGTGCCATTGGTCGAACCGAGGTCCTCAACGAGCCACTGTCCGTCCTGTGGAAATATCCGGGCATGGTGCGTTGAAGCGTAGTCGTCATTCAGTACTAGCGTGGCGTCATTTGCCCGGCCCATGGTTATCTGCTGGTCAACCAGGTCGATGCTCTGGCCGGACAGGGCGCCCTCGGTCACCACGAGGAATCGCGGTGTTCCCCGACCGGCCTTGGCGGGCCTTGGCGGCGCCTTGCGTGGTGCTGCCTGCATCGGGGCCGGCTGCTTCCTGTTGCGGCGCATCTTCGTCGTCGCGGTGCCGAACAGGTCGGTACGCACCACGCCGATCGCCGCAATGACGAAGAGCCACAAGACGGCCAGAAAGGCCACCCTGATGAGGGTAAGGGTGAGCGCGTTCATCCCGTGCGGTGTCCTCGGCTTCTACGTCGCTTTCGGTTGGCTGCCCTTAGGGTAGTCACTCCTCGGAGATCTGGTACCTGTGTAGCACTACCTGCGTGGCGCTTCTTGATATCTACCGTCCTGTCGGACGTCCTGACGGAAGACCATAGTGGTGCGGCCAAGCGTGATGGTCATGCCGTCGACAAGCACAACGCGGCGTACCGGCTGGCCGTTTACGAGCGTGCCGTTGGTTGACCCACGGTCGACAAGCACAACCTGGTCGTCCTCCACACGCAGCTCGGAATGGTGCCGCGAGACACCGGGATCGACAAGCCGCAGGTCACAGTCGGTGCCCCGGCCGAGCAGCGTCACCGGCGTGTGCAGCTCATAGGTGCTGCCTGCCTCCACGCCTGTGCCCGGCTGCGAACCGGACACGACAAGCCGTGGCCTGCCTGGATACTGCCCACCGCCCGACCTTGGCAGGTCGCTGACCGGCTGCCGTACCTCGCCCGCCTCCACGGTGTGCCCGCGGATGACACCGGAACGGATACGGAACACGCCGGTACCGAGGTCGGGAACTCCCTCGAACCTGATCCGTACCGGACCCACGAACGAGTATCCCTGCTCGGTGGCATGGTCCCTCGCCAGCGTCGCCAGCTCCAGGCTCAGGCTCTCCGCGTAGATGTCTAGACGGTCGGCGTCGGGCTGTGAGATCTCGACGACGAAATCGTTCGGGACCAGAGTCCGGCCCTGCGCCACGATGGCGGCCCGCTCGTCCATCTCATGCTGGACCGCGCTTGCCACCTCGACCGGCTGCAGTTCCGACTTGAAGACACGGGCGAACGTTCCCTCCACCATGCCCTCAAGTCGTCGTTCGAAGCGCTGCAGAACTCCCACCCGTCGAGCCTCCCTTCGGCGTGTTACCCCACTGATGGTATCCGGGAGACGAGTACACCTGCGGTCGTGCTAACCTATGTCGGTCTTGCCCCGGGCGAGTGGCGGAACGGCAGACGCGCACGGTTCAGGTCCGTGTGTCCGAGAGGATGTGAGGGTTCAAATCCCTCCTCGCCCACGAGTCGGGTCACCCTGTTCGACGATCTTCGATCGTCTTCCCGGTGGCCCGCAGTGTTTTCCCGGGGGACGACCCCCGGACCCCCGATGCGGCTTCGCCGCAGAGCGTCGGGTGGTTTCTGTTTTGTGATCATGTGGGCGACCCCCGGCCCCCCGATGCGGGCTTCGCCCGCAAACCATGGGTGGTTTCTCTGGAGCGGCGAGGTCGCCCGCAAAACTGGGGTGGCTGCTAGGCCCGGGGCTTCGCCCGCAAAACGTGGGTGGCTTCTCTGTTCTGGCGGCGGCACCCCCTCCCTGAAGTGGCCGGTAGTGCCGGATTTATCCGGATAAGGACACCAAGATCGTGTCAGTGCTGAAGATTTGACCGGCTGGGACCGGTTCAACCTTCAGCACTATCGATTTTCGGGCTAGGGGACGACGATTACTGGGCAGCGGGCGTGGCGGGCCAGCCAGGCGGGGACCGAGCCGATTAGGTGGCGCCAGAAGTGTCTGGCGGCCCCGATCACCAGGGCGTCGGCGCTGAACTCGGCCGCGATCGAGGCGAGTTCGCGCGCTGGGCTGCCGCGTCGGGTTCGCACGTGCACCTCGAGACCGCCGGAATCGGCTGCCTGGTCAAGCTCGGTGAGCAGCCAGCGCTCCAGGGAGTCCGCGTCCCGTAGCAGGCCAACCACCTGGCCGGTCAGCGGCTCGCAGTACACGCCGGGGGATGACACGTAAACGATGAGGAGTGGCCGGCCGAGCCGTCGCGCCATGCCCGCGGCATAGGCGAGGGCATTCCGCGAGGAGGTCGAGCCGTTATATCCGGCGACGACGGGATGGGCAAGCGCGATCGGATGCTGCCGCGGTGAGGTCGGCTGCGGTCGCGGTCGCAGCGGGTCCCGTTCGCGGCGCTCGGGTCGGCGCTGCTCAGGTGTGCCCTGGTCCTGGTCCATTCCGCGTCCTAGCGGCAGTGGGGGTAAATATTTTTGTTATACCAAGTATTTGCCCGCGAGTTAAGCGGGCCTGCGCATTCACTAGTAAATGCCCCGGCTTGTCCGATTCATGCGGGTACCGGCAGGCCGAGCTAGCAGAACTATAGGTCTCCAGAGGCCATCACGGAAGATCCCTAGGACACCGTTACCCCGGCAGCCCAGGAGTTGACAGGTATTTCACGAGAGGTGTCATACATCCTTAAGAAGGGAAGTAACGCCCTTCCGCTGACCTGGGCGGTTCCAGGTGGCACGATGATGATGTGGTGGCAGAGCATGCACGCCCCGCATGGCGGGGTGGAGCCGGTGATCATGTGGACGTGACCGCGCGCGCCGTCATTGAGAGCGCCGCCGACGCCATCGTGGCCTTCAACACCGATCACACGGTCATACTGTGGAATCCGGCGGCGGAGCGGATGTTCGGCTGGGGCGCCGATGAGGTGATCGGCCTTGAGCCGCCGACCATTCCCGAAGAGAGCGCCGCCGAGCACAACGCGGTCTTCGAGCGGGTCCGCAGCGGCGGCCAGGTCTCGTTCGCCACCAGGCGGATCCGCAAGGACGGGTCCGCCATCGACGTCCGGATCGACACAAGCGCGCTCACCGACACGCGCGGCGATGTGATCGGCTGGGTCAACATCTGCCACCAGACAGGCGAGGACGACGTCGCGCGGCACTACATGGCCGAGCGGGCCCGGGTGGTGCGCCGCCTCACCGATGTGGTGGCCGACATGAACGCACAGCGCGACCTGGAATCGGTGCTCGACCGGATCGCCGCCAGCCTGCGCGAGCTGACCGGCGCCGACGCGGGCGGTTTCGTGCTCATCGAGGAGGACAGGCTCCGGCTCGTGTCGACCGCCGGACTGCCCGCCAGGCTCCGCGGCCGGGTGGCCTCGCTGTCAAGCTCCCTGGTTGGCGAGCTGCTGAGGTCGGGTAAGACCTCGATGATGGATACCGGACAGTCCGGTGGGTTCGACGACCTCATCTGGTCCGCGCTGCCCGGCCTGCACACCATCGCGCTCAGCCTGTCGCACGTCGGGGGTCGGCCCTACGGAGCGCTCTACGCGCTCTACAGTCGGCGGACGCTCAGTCACGTCGAGCTCGAGCTGCTCGAACTGCTCGCCGGGCACGCCGGCGTGGCGCTGACTAACGCGATGGCATTCGAAGAGGTGGTCAGGCAGCAAGCCCACGAGCGCGCCGTCATCGACGGCAGCGCCGACGGCATCGCGGTGCTCGACGAGAGCGGGAATGTGAAGCAGTGGAATCCGGCGGCGCACCGGATCACGGGCAAGCCGGCCGTCGAGGTGATGGGCGCGCCGCCGCCATTCCCACTGCCAGAGCCCGGCGCGCGACGCACCCACAAGCTGCCAAGCGGGCGCTGGCTCGACGTGCTCTGCACCGAGCTCGGCGACGGCGGCGAGAAGGTTGTCGACTTCCGTGACGTCACGGCCGCCAAGGAGCTAGAAGAGGCCAAGGACCTGTTCCTCGCCACCACGAGCCACGAGCTTCGCACCCCGATCACCGTGGTCCAGGGGTTCGCCTCCACGCTCGCCAGCCGGTGGGAACAGCTCTCCGACGGCGACAGGCGTGCCGCCGTCACGACGATCGCGGAGCGGGCCGGGTCGCTCAGCCGCCTCGTGGAGCAGTTGCTGCTCGGCGCGCGGGCTGGTGCCGACGCGCTTCCCGTCAACAACACGTCATTCGATCTGGCCGTGCTGCTCCGGGCGACCGTGGTCTCCTTCGGCCCGCTGTCCGACAAGCACGAGGTAATCGCGGATGTGCCGACCGACCTGCCGCTCGCGCACGGCGACGCGATGGCGACCGACATCATCGTCGGCCAGCTACTCGAGAACGCCTTCAAGTACTCGCCATCGGGCGGGACCGTCACGGTTCGCGCCCGGCTGGTCGGCTCCATGATCGACGTCGACGTCGAGGACGACGGAATCGGCATCGCCCCCGGTGACCACGAGCGCATCTTCGAACGGTTCTTCCAAGGGGAAGCCGGAGACCGCCGCCGTTTCGGTGGCGTCGGTATCGGCCTCTACATAGTCCGCCGCCTGGCCGTCGCGCAGCAAGCCACGGTCGTCGCCAACTCCCGCCCCGAGGGCGGCACGGTCATGCGACTGACCCTCCGCTGCGCCGACAGCTAAGTCGTCCTTTGGGGTGGGTGCGACTGAGGCCGCCACTGCTCTGCTGGCACCACGCGAGTCCAACGCGTCACGCCAGGATCAGCTGCTGCTGTACGGACGCGTCGCCTTTCCTGGAAATCGATAGTGCTGATGATTTGACCGGCTATCACCGGCCAAACATTCAGCGTTAGTTCGATCTTGCTGTGTTTATCCGCATAAATCCGGCAGGGCAGGGCGGACACATAAACGTACATCGCAGCAATCACCGCAGCTTGTCGTCTGTGCGGGCGGGCCTGATAGGATCGCGGTTTTTGCGGTCAGACCTGCCCGTGGGGATATCGGGGGTACGGGGGTGGTTTCCCCGGGAGATAGTCGTCCCCGGGGCTTTTCGTCTGTGCGGGCGGGCCTGATAGGATCGCGGTTTTTGCGATCAGGCCTGCCCGCACAGACATCGGGGGGTACGGGGGGTCGTCCCCCCGGGAGATAACAGCCCCCGGGAGATAACAGCCGGGCTTGCTCGCGGTGGCG
>Ga0302314_10002618_pt1 | contig 33350 bp, 42 predicted proteins | sample III_Palsa_N2_3_FD_200533 | JGI IMG/M metagenome (GOLD analysis project Ga0302314, IMG submission 200533) | Peat permafrost microbial communities from Stordalen Mire near Abisko, Sweden - III_Palsa_N2_3 | ecosystem: Environmental > Terrestrial > Soil > Palsa > Peat permafrost | place: Sweden...
CCCTCGACTACGCAGAGTTGGGAGCCACAGCCAACCGACAAGCCGGAGTGACCGACCTGGCAAGCCGCCGACGAAGCCGCGAATGACAGCTTGATGCGGGTCTGGACTTGTCCGGACCCGCATAAGCGAGCGCAGCCAGGGTGCGCATTCCTCCCCGCTGGCTTCGCGGGTCCAGAACGCCGGCACGTCGGGAAGGCCACCGAGATGGCGAACGATGTACTGGGCGCAGAGGCTGGAGCCCAGCCACGCGGCGCCGACGGGCGACAGGTCGGGCATCTCGGATCGCGGCGGCGCCGAATTGCTGATCCTGACGTAGTGCCGAAGCTCCTCGGCGCGGTCAAAGAGCGGGTTGTCGTCCGCCAGCAGGCCGTCGTCCATGACGTGCAGCGCCCAGATGATGGCGTAGACCAGGTCGTCCAGCTGGTAGGCGGCCGGGACGCGGGGGGCCTGGCCCGCCGCGAGGTTCTGGCGGGCGAGCGCGGCGTCCATCACGTACAGGTCGGACCCGCCGGCGGCACCGGGCGAGGCCAGAACCACGCCCCTGCGCGAGGAACGGACGAAGGTCTCCAGGTGGGGGAGGTCGGCATAGCTGAGCTCCATGACGTCGCTGCGGGGCTCAGCTTCATAGATCTGCACACCGATCGAGGTGCCGTCGAAGTGCCGTCCGCCCGCGAGCTCCCAGCTGCCGAAGATTCCAGCGTCCGGTTCGCCGGGGACGTGCCGGGACGTGGGCCAGGTGTAGTCCAGGGTTCGTACCGCGGTGCGCGTCCTGCGGTCCAGCGGGCGGGGGCGGACGAACTCGCTCACGGGGACCAGCTGGAAGAGGGCCTCGACCTTCTTGCCGAAATAGGCTTCGAGGATGGTGCGCAGGTCTCCGCGAGGGATGTGGGTGCCGGCCAGCCACCGTTTGCAGGTAGCCGGGGAGGGCCAGACCCTAGCGAGTCGCGGCTCTTGTAACGCCTTCGCGGCGTCTTCGGCCATGATCGGCCAGAGTACCCGGAACTTGTTCGGTGAAGCGCAGTTGAGCTCTGGAGCATCCAGCAGGTGGTACAGGAGCGGCACGACGGTCCGGGCCCGTGACTCCCGTGATTCCACCGGGTGAGTCATGTCGTCCTCCTCGATCGATGTCCCCAGAGCCGCAAGGCTTTCCTTGCCCGGCGATGTGGCTGGCCGGCTTGTCTCATGGCTGCCTTCGGGCTGCTTTTGCCGTCGAGCCTTCGTGCTTCTGCGTATGCAACTGACTGCGGTGCACGTCGGCGGGCAGGAACTCGTTGCCCTCGGCCGAGGCAGGAGCGAACCACGCGGCGGGCATCAGCAGCCCTTGATGGCAGAGTGGTCAGCACAGCTCCTCCTTCTCCTCGTCGTCGGGCTCGGCGAGCCTCAGCTGAAGCCGTACCTGCTTGCCACGCGCCAGCGGGAGGATCTCCAGAGAGTCGGCGAGCAGGGACAACATGAACAGACCCCGCCCGCTCGTCGCGTCCCAGGCCACCTCCTTCACCACCGGCAACGCGTCGCTGAAGTCGGTGACGGCGATATCCACCCCTTGCGGCGTCTCGTCCACCAGCAGTTCGCAGTCGCCCGGGGCGTGGTTCAGCACGTTCGTCAGCAGTTCCGACACCCCTAGGTCAGCTTTGTCGCACAGGCGCTCCTTTGCCCACAGCCGCAGCAGGATCCGCGTGATCTCACGCATGGCCCCGACCGCCTCCGGACCCAGATCCCGCAGCACGGCGTGGTAGCGCCCCACCGAGGTGAGCGTGGTGGCTGACATGGGCCCTCCAGAGGGCAGAGGCAGACACGTACACGCCAAGTAGCGCTCCGTGCGGGACGGGACACTCTCCGCAGCTCCAGGTGCCGGCGTCGGCGCGGGCCGATCGCCGCCGCCGCCTCTTGCAGTTCCTCCCAGGTGCACCCGTCGGGCCACGCTCGGAGGACTCCGCTCAGCCGCTCGATCTCGGGCAGGCTGTCCGTGTTCTTGACCATGCTGGTAGTCCCGTTCAGGTGAGGGCCGCGAGTTCGCGGTCCAGGTCGACGATCGTGCAGTCGTCCAGGCGGACGATCATCTGAGAGGCCACGACCCAGCCCATGAGGGGATCGCCGTACTCCATCTCCACCTTTCCGTCCGCTTGGAGGCGGCGGTCCGGGCCGAGGGAGTACTTGATCCCGTAGACGCCCCAGGGCACTGGGGTGCGGGCCCTGATCGCGACCCAGGATTTGATCAGGTGGCGGCATCGGCGTACCGACTCGGCCGCGCACGGCAGGCAGACGGGCGGGTGGACGGTGCCCAGGGTCTCGGGCCAGGTCGACCAGTCCTCGCGGTGATCCTGGTCGAGGAAGAGCACGCCCTCGCTGGTGCGCGAGGCCGGCCCGGCGCAGACCTGGCAGAGCAGCCTGGTCATGCACCGGCGCTGCCGACGGCTGTGGACGTCTCCCAGCCTGGGGTTGCCCCGGTCTCCGCTCACGATCGACTGCCTGCGCCACAGCGCCCCGAATGCGTCCCGGTCGGTCGGGAGCGCATCCTCGTAGGTGAAGCCCGCGTCCGGGTCGATCAGCACCTGGGGCTCGATCACCGTCTCGCGGGTCCACGGGGCGATGTAGGGCACGATGGCCGGGTGCTTCGGCCGGAGGGCGCCGGACCCGTGTTCGTCAGTGGTCTGCATCGCTGTCGCCTGTTCCTCGCGTGGCGGCCGGCCGGCGGGTGGCGCGGATGAGGCGACTCGACACCTTGCTGCCCTGCTCGGCGATCTCCTCGATCGACTCGATGTCGAAGCCGTGCTCCTCCAGGAGGCCCCGCCACACGTCGGGCGCCAGGACCCACCGGTAAACCCGCTGGGGCTCCTTGTCCTTCATCAGCAGGCGTTGCGGGGACGGCGCGACGGTCCGGGAGGGCGGTTCCCCGAGGTAGTTGGTGTGGAGCGTGGAGAACACCAGTCGGCCGCCGGGGCGCAGGGCCTTGGCGATGGCCGGCAGGAGCCACCGGGGGTCGGTGAAGCACAGTGCCCCGTTCACGCTGTAGACCACGTCCCACGCGGAGGCGTGGCTGGACAGGTGGTCGAACGCGTCGGCGTGGACCAGCGTCAGACCGTCGGTGTCGCCGAAGTCCGGTGCCGCGCGCTGGTACTGGCTGATGGAGCTGTCCAGTGCGGTGACGATCGCTCCCTGGTCACGGGCGAGGTGGGCGGCGAAGCGCCCGGTGCCGGAGCCGAGTTCCAGGACCATGCGACCGCTCAGGGGGCCGAGTGCGTCGGTGCCGGGGCCGGTCTCCTCTCCGCTGTTCATGCCCCAGTTGATCCGGTCGGGCACCGGGTAGGTGGTGCCGCGCCGCAGGTGGTCGCGGCCGTACTCCTCCCAGGTCTCCCGGTTCGCAAGCTGTGCGGTGCCGCTGGTGACGGTCGGCTCGCTGTCTGCGGTGGGGACGTCGGGCATCCGGGCTTCCTCTCGTTGTGTGGAGTGCTGAGGGTGTGGCGAGTTCAGAAGGATCGCGAAGGCGTGGGTGCGGGTGGCCACCGTCCTCCGGCAAGGTGCCGCAGGTGGAGGACGGTGGCGACTCACGGTTAGGCGGGCAGGTGGTCGTGGTCGGCGCTCTGGAGGCGGGCCTGCCACACGTCGGGGTTTCGGGTCTCCTGGGCCGTCGGCATCAAGGCGGCGTCGAACCACACGCGGTTGTAGGCGGACAGGCCGACTTCGTCGATGATGCGGGCCGTGATGGCCCCGACCCCTTCGTCCGACCAGCCCCGGATGCTTTCCAGCCGCTCTCGGAACTTGAGGGCCTTCAGGTACTCAGGTGTTGGGTGTCCGTCTGTCGGGCGTGCCGCAATCGTGCGGCCCAAAAGCGCCTGGGTGACCCGGTTGGCGGCCCACTCGCAGTGGCCCGTGTTCAGCCAAGCCTGCGCCCGACCGTCGACGCCGCGCAGAGAGGGGTGGGCGTAGTCCCGGAGTGCCGGGTTTTCCTGGGCGCCCGACCACAGCTGCGCCACGTAGGTCAGATGCTTGCTCACCTCGCGGATCAGCCAGTCTTCTTCGCAGAGCAGGCCCCTGGATTCCACCGCTGCCGGCATGACCAGGATCTCGGAGCGGGTGGGTTTGATTGGATCTGCGAGGGCCTGTATGCCGATGAGTCGCCACCACTTCCTCTCGGCCCTTTGCAGGATCGCATTGGCGACGATGAAGCCCGCACGCTTGGAGACGGACGGGGCCAACTCCCGGTCCACCCGCTTCTGCTGGCGCCTGCGCTTGGCGTGGAACGCCTGCCATCCCCTGGGCGTCATCACCCGGAGAGGTACCTCCTCGGGCAGCGTCAGGGCCGTCTCGTCCTCGACTACGGGAGCGACGAGGTGAATCACCCGCTCGATCTCCGCGCCGAGTCGGGAGAATTCGGGGTAGGAACGGTCGAGTTGGACCTCGACCTGGACAACTGGCATTCAGTTCTGCCTTTTCTGTTGGCGTGATAGGCCCGACTGCGGCCTGCCCGCGGGATCGGGCGGCGGGTGGTGATCAGCAGGGCCCTGGTTGGGCGGGCGGGTCAGGTGGCGTCCGGGGGCGAGCTGTCCGGCACAGACGCCGGTACAGACGTGGTGTGGTGTGCCGGGGCGGGTCAGATGCCTTCGCGGTCCTGCTGAAGTTCCCAGAGTTCCTTGAAGAGGTTTGGGCCCTTCTCGGCGAGGAGCTGCTTGTAGGTGCCCTGTTGGATGACCCGGCCGTGGTCCAGGACGTAGATCCGGTCGGCCAGGGCGACGTTCTGGAGGCGGTGGGTGACCAGCACCACGGCGCGGTCCTGGGCGAGGCGGCGCAGGCCGGAGAACACTCGGTGCTCGCCTCTGGCGTCGAGCGCGGATGTGGGCTCGTCGAGGATCAGCAGGGCGCTCGGGCGGAAGAACGCGCGGGCGATTGTGATCCGCTGCCACTGGCCCCCCGACAGCTCCTGGCCACCCCACCAGCTGCGCGCCAGCAGGGTGTTGAGCCCGTTGCGGAGGGTCGCTATGACGTCGTCGGCGCCGGAGACGGCGGCGGCCTCGTGGACGGCCTGGTCGCCGTCGGCGGTGGGTTGGCCGAAGGTGATGTTCTCGCGGGCGGACAGCGGCCAGGGCACGTGAGTCTGCGGAACGACGGCGGTGTGTCCCCACAGGCTGTCGGGGTCCAGGTCGCGGGTGTCGGTCCCGTCCCACAGGACCGCGCCGTCCGTGGGGATGAACAGCCCTGCCAGCAGCCGGGAGAGCGTGGTCTTGCCGGACCCGTTCTCCCCGACCAGAGCGATGACCTGGCCTTGGCGGACCTCGATCGTCACACCGTCGAGCGCCGGTTGCTCGGCGTCGGGGTAGGTGTAGGAGACCTTGTCCGCGCGGATGGCCACGGGGCGGTCGGCCGCCAGGGTGCCGCGGTTGAGCTGGTGGCCGCCGGCCTCGTCGAGGAAGCTGGACCAATCGTCGAGGAACAGGCCCAGCCTGAACAGAGTCGTGCCGTAGCCGATGATGCCCTGCATGCTCTGCGAGGCGTTGCGCAGCGCGAACACCGCCGTGCCGGCCGATGCGATGCCGATGTGGCCGGTCGCGAGCAGGACGCCCAGGGCGGTCCACACCAGCCCGGAGGCCAGGCCGCCGCAGACGGCGCCGATGACTCCGTACCGGGCGGCTGCGAACGCGGCCTGGTCGTTCTTCTCGTCGACCCGGGCACCGGCCCGGTTGTAGCGCTTGAGCAGGAACCCGGACATGGTGTTGGAACGGATCTGATCCGCGACGGTCTTGTCCGCCATGTACCAGCGGAGCATCGCCAGGGCCCGGCGCTCGTTCGACGTCTCGATGGTGGCGACGTAGGTCGCGACCGCGCCCTTGACGCTGGCGATGCCTTGCGGGAGCGAGGCGAGCAGCAGCAGCGGCAGGAGTCCGGGGTAGAGCAGGGTGATGACAGCGAAGGAGGCGATCAGCGACGCCAGGGACGCGGTGACGTTCTGCGCGGTGGTCAGCAGTTCCTGCGCGGTCTGCGCGCCGCGTTCGGCGGCGTCCCACCGGTCGTTGAACCCGGGGTTGTCGTAGGCGCTCAGCTCGGTGCGCATCACGGTCTCCAGCAGCAGGACCTCTGCCCGGCGGGAGATCTTCGGGGACAGGCGCAGGGACAGGCTCGACACCGCGATGCCCAGCAGGGCCCGCAGCCCGGCCGCAGCCGCCAGGACCGCGATCGACGGCAGGGCATGGCCCAGGCGCGTCGTGATGTTCCCCGGCGCGATCAGCGCGGCGATGGTCCCGGTCATGGCCAGCAGACCCCCGGCTTGCAGGACGCCGGACAGGACCTGGCAGATCAGCAGGGCCTTGGTCGAGCGGGCGTCCGCGTCCCGCGCCAAGGCCAGGGCGCGGCGCACGAGCCGGGGCATGCGCATCGCCATCGCCCGGCCCGAGGACTTCATCGCCGCGAACATCTGCTGATCCGCGGTGAGTAACCAGCGGATCTCCTCGTCCTGCTGCTCCTGGTCGCCGTCCGTGGCTGCTTCCGTGGTCATACCGATCCCCCTCAACTCGGTTGTGCGGTGGGCTCAGTGGGCAGCTGGGGCTGCGAGTGGCCCGGGTTCCGGGATACTCGCGGCCGGCGCTTGCCGTCGAGTGGTTCCGCCTACTTCGTTTCTCCCAGCGGTTGGCCGTTGAAGAGGGTGCACGTGGTGCCGGCGGCCCAGGCGGCGAGCAGGTGGACCGCGGTGGAGCGGCGGCGTTCGGGGACCAGGCTCGGGACACTCTCGGGCGCGACGAAGCGGTAGCCCTCGTGTTCGGGCGACAGCATGATGCTGGTCATCTGGTCGTCGTCCAGTGCTCGGGCCGCGAAGTAGTAGTCCGTCACGGCGGGCCACTCGTTCCGCGGGCTCTCGTAGTTCGAGCCGACCGCGGTCATCTGGCCGACCCAGAGGTTGGTCTCTTCGGCCAGTTCGCGTTCCGCGCCCTGGGCGGGGGACTCGTTGCCCTCCAGCAGGCCACCGGGGAGCCACCAGTCGAACGTCATGTCCTTCTGCGAGGCGGCGCGGTCCGGGTCGTAGGCGTCGTGGACCAGCAGGATGCAGCCGTGCCGGTCGGGCACGATCACGCCTGCCCCGTGCACGGCGCGCGGCAGTTGGGCGAGGAACTGCTCAGTGGGGATCCAGGACATCGGTCCTCCAAGTAGGTGAGTGGGCGGGCGGTTCAGATGGTGTCCGGGGGCGGGGTGTCCGGGACCGACGCCGGTGCGGTACGCGGAGCTGCTGGGCGTACAGGTCGGCGTGCGGGCGGTGTCTGCGCGCCCCTGGGGGCGTTGAGCGCGGTGCCCAGCAGGGGCATCAGGTGGCTGATCCCGGCCAGCTCGGGCGGGAGGTGGTGGAGTGCTGCGGCGAGCTCAGGCGGCAGGTGCGGGATGCGCAGGGGCTGATAGCGGTCCACCTGGGGCTTGAATCGGTATTCCAGGAGGCCGTAGGCGACAACGTCCATCGCGGTGGTGCCCGGGGGGAATGCCTCGGCGGCGCGCACCTCCTCGCGCGGTGCCAAGCCCGCTTCCTCGACGAGCTGGGCGAGTTCCTGGCGGGATATCCCGTAGCTCCGCTGGATCCGTTCCGGGGTGTGGCCGTAGCGGTAGTCGTCAAGGATGCCCGGCTCACGCCCCTGCCACGTGCGGGTCGTCGGCTTGCTGCGGTTCACACTGGTCCTTCTGGAGGGGGCTCCGCCCGGAGGCCCGGGCGGAGCACGGTCACGGGAAGGCGGCCCGGAGGCCGGACTTGTCCATCAGGCCGTCAACTACGGTGCGACCCACTTCCAGGGGCGGGCTCCGTGCCGGCCCATCAAGCAACGGAGCCGGTAGTCGGCCTGGGAACGGGCATGGTCGCTCTTGTCGGCGTGGCGCAGGGCGAACAGGCACAGCTCCATCGAGCGGATGTCGCGCAGGAGCTGGTAGCCGTCCCAGGCGGTGACATCGTGGCCGTAGGCGTCGCGGAACTGCTCCCAGTAAGCGGCGGGTTCGGACAGGGTGTCGTGCTGGAACGCGGCGGTGGCCTGGTCCCACTGACGCGGACCGATGGACATGCGCTCCAGGTCGACCAGGTAGGCGCTGCCCACGACGTACATCGTGTTGTGGGGGCTGGGGTCGCCGTGGATGACGCACCAGTCGTCCGGCCAGGTCACCTCGTCCCAGCGGCGGGCCAGCTCGGCGGAGTGGCCGGCCAGCCAAGCCTTGGCGCGGTCGTCGGTCTGGGCTGCGGCGATGTTCGGGGCGCGGTCGTGGAGCGCGAACCGGGGCAGGCCGAGGTGGGTGGGGACGCGCAGGCCGTGCAGGCGCAGCAGCGCGCGGGCGGTCGCGGCGGGTTCGGCGGGGCCGTAGGAGCCCAGATCGGCCCAGAACGTGACCGGGTGGCCGGCGACGGTGACCGGGTCGGGGACGACCGGCTCGGCGGTGAGGACCTGGTGGGAGCGCAGCCAGTCGGCAGCGCGCAGTTCCCGGGTCGCGATGTCCAGCTGGCCCGTGGGAAGGATGCGGATCACGGTGCTGGTGCCGGTGATGCGGAGCATCCAGTTGTCCCGGATGCGGATCGGTTCGATGGCGCTGGCGGGTAAGCCGGCCAGCTGGCAGGCACGGTGTGCCAGGTCGACGATCGAGACGGTGTCCACGGGGGTCACCGGGCTGAGGCGAGGGCGGTGGCGACGGTGTCCAGGGCCAGGCTGTGGGCACCCTTGATCAGGACGATGGCGCGGTCCGGGAGGTCGGCGTTCAGCAGCGCGAGGAGCTGTTCCTTGTCGTGGACGTGGGCGGTGTCGATGCCAGCGGCCTGGGCGGTGGAGCCGAGCAGTTCGGCGTTGGGGCCGCCGACGGTGACCAGCCGGTCGAGTGCGAGCTCGGCGACCAGGCCGCCGATCTCCTCGTGGATCGCCTCGGCGGAATCGCCGAGCTCCTTCATCTCGCCGAGGACCGCGACGGCGGGCCTGGTACCGGCGGAGAGCTTGGCGAGGGTGTGCAGGGCCGCGCGGACGCTCTCGGGGGAGGCGTTGAAAGCGTCGTTGATGACGGTGACGCCGTCGGGGCGGTCGGTGGTCTCCATGCGGGCACCGGACACGATCCGGGCCCCGTCCAGGCCCTTGGCGATGGTGGCGAAGGGCAGTCCGGCGGCCAGGGCGAGCGCGGCGGCGGCCAAGGCGTTGGTGACGTGGTGCTCGCCGTTGACGTCCGGGCTGACGATCGCGCTGTCCCCGGCGGCGTGGAGGGTGAACGAGAGCCGCCCGTGCGAGTCGAGCTCGATGCCGCTCGCGCGGACGTCGCTGTCGGAACTGGTGCCGAACAGGATGACGCGCGCGGTGGTCTGCTCGGCCATGGCCCGCACGAGCGGGTCGTCGGCGTTGAGGACCGCGATGCCGGACTCCGGCAGGGCGCGGACGATCTCGGCCTTGGCGTCGGCGATGGCCTCGCGGGTGCCGAACTCGCCCAGGTGCGCGGTGCCGACATTCAGGACCGCGCTGATCTGCGGGTGGACGATGTCGGTCAGGTAGGTGATGTGGCCCTTGCCGCGGGCGCCCATCTCGACGACCAGGTAGCGGGTGGTGTCCTTCACGCGCAGGACGGTGCTGGGGAACCCGATCTCGTTGTTGAACGAGGCCACGTTCGCGACCGTGGGCCCGTCCAGCTGGAGGATGCTCAGCAGCAGGTCCTTGGTGCTGGTCTTACCGGCCGATCCGGTCAGGGCCAGCGTGGTGCCGGTGAAGCGTTCGGCGACGGCCTTGGCCAGGTCGCCCAGGGCGGCGGTGACGTCGGGCACCTGGATCGCGGGGACGTCGACCGGGCTGGACGCCAGGACAGCGACCGCTCCGGCGGCGACGGCCTGCGCGGCGAAGGCGTGGCCGTCGGTGTTCTCCCCGGGCAGGCAGGCGAACAGGCCCCCGGGGTGGATGTCGCGGCTGTCGAACGACAGCGGCTCGACCACGACCGCTTCGGGGTCGGGAACGTTGACGAGCCGGCCGTTGGTGGCGTCGGCGATCTGCTGGAGCGTCAGGGCGATCACGGGGTACTCCTTGGGGCGAGAGGGGTGAAGGTGATGGCGCGGCCGGTGTAGGAGGCCGCGAGTCGGCTCAGGGCGACCCGGTCGTGGGTCTGTCCCCAGGCCGAGGGGTCACGGAAGACGATCACGGGGTCCGGGGCGTTCTCGTAGCCGCGGGCGATGACCAGGTGGCCGCCCTTGCGGCCGTCCTGGGGGAACTGCTCGGTCACAGAGATGATCAGCGGACCGTCGTCCAGGCGGGACGTCAGGTCGGCCACCTCGACGGGTTCGGCGCGGCCGACGACGCCGAAGCCGGCGGCCATGCCGGCGATGCCCGAGTGGATCCAGCCCCGGTCCGTGAGCGCCCCCTGCTTGACGCCGAGCTGCACCAGCTCGGTCACGGTCGGGGCGTCCCTGCCGTACGCGAGGAGGATCATCCGCAGGGCCGCCATGCCGCAGGCACGGTTGGACCACTCCATCCGGTCGCCCAGCGACCACCCCTGGTGGCGCTCCCATTCATCGGGTTCGATGCGCTGGCGGCACATGGGGACTTCGTGGATCCGGGACACGGGAACGGCCTCCTCGGGCAGCGGCGGACGGCAGCGTAGAGCCGTCTGATCAGCTGGTTGTCAGTGCTGGGGCGGGCAGAGGCACATCGTAGATCGGGCGTTTGACCGCGCTGTGGAGCGCCGCGAGGACGACATCCGCGTGGCTCAGGCCGCACAGCCCGGCGCCGACCATGAAGTTCGACCCCTCCGACAGGCCCGGGGTGGTGTTCACCTCCAGGCCGTACAGCTCGCCGGTGGTGGCGACGATGAAGTCGACACGGGCCCAGTCCCGGCAGCCCAGGCCCTCCCACAGGCGCAGTGCGTAGAACGTGAGGGCTTGCAGAACGGGGATGGGAAGGTTCGCCGGGACGACGCTGACGGTGTGCTCGGCGTCGGCGCCGAGCTTCGTCTCGGCGTCGTAGAAGTCACCGGGGACCTCGGTGGCCAGCGGCGGGAACGCCAGGAGTCCGCCGGGGAGCTCCAGCATGCCGACGGTGACGGGGAGCCCGGGGACGTACTGCTCGACCAGGACCGGCGAGGGGTCGGTGCCGACGGCTTCGGCCAGGGCGCGGGGCAGGTCGGACTCGGCGGCAACCAGGCTCATGCCGACGCTGGAGCCGCCCATCGCCGGTTTGACCATCACCGGGTGGTCGCGCCACTCGATCTCGTGGTCGGGCCAGACCTGGTAGGGCGGGGTGGGGATCCCGAGGGAGCTCATCATCCGCTTGCAGGTGATCTTGTTCGCGGCGATGGCGGACGCCTCGACACCGCTGCCGGTGTACGGCCGGCGGAGATAGTCCAGCAGCCCTTGCAGGCGCCCGTCCTCGCCGAAGACCCCGTGCAGGTTCGACAGGACCACGTCGAAGCCGGGCAGGTCCGCCACGAAGCCGGGGTCGCACGGGTTCAGCACCCTCGCCCGGGTGCCGATCTGGCCGAGCGTGTGCGTCAGCGCGGTGACGGACAGCTGGTCGACGGGGCTCTTGGCCAGGTACAGCTTGTCCTCGGCCGACACGGGCCCGCAGACCACCGCCACGCTCAGGTCCTCGTGCTGCCAGTCGCGCAGGGCCCGGACCTCCTGCTGGACGGTGGCGGTGTCCTGGTAGTCGATGACGGTGCGGCTCATGCGAGAGTCCCTTCGTAGACCTCGGTGACCGGTCCGGCGACCCAGAAGGCCCGGCCGGGCCGATTGGTGTGGGGGCGGACTGTGAGCGGGACGCCGCTGCGGTTGTGCACGGTGACCTCGCGGGGGGCGACCACGCCGCGCATGGTGGCGATGACCACCGCGGCGACCGCGCCGGAACCGCACGACAGGGTCTCGGCCTCGACGCCGCGCTCGTAGGTGCGGATGCGCAGCACCTGCTTGGCGGTGTGCTGCACGAAGTTGACGTTGGCGCCCAGCGGCGCGAGGTCGGGGTGGCCGCGGACCAGCCTGCCCAGCGCGACAGCGTCGATGCCGTCGACGTCCGGGACCATCGCGACGACGTGCTCGGTGCCGGTGTAGGCGCTGTGGAACCACACCGGGTGCCCGTCCCAGACGGTCATCACGCGCCGCATGTCGACCTGGCCGACCTCGGCGGTGACCTGGACGTCGTCGACGCGAACCAGGGCCTCGTGCTTGACGCCGGCCAGGACGAGCGTCATCCGCGTCAGGCCGTGCTCCCGGTACGCGCGCCAGGCGGCGCAGCGAAGCGCGTTGCCGCACATGGTCGCGAGGGAGCCGTCGGCGTTGTAGACCGTGACGTCCAGGACCGGCGGGTCCATGTCCAAGACGGTGCTGCGGACGAGGCCGTCGGCGCCGATGCCGGTCTGCCGGTGGCACAGGGCCCGGGCGGTCTGCTGCCAGCCGTCGGCAGGTTCCGTCTCGCTGGTCAGGAACACGAAGTCGTTTCCGGCTCCGTGCAGTTTGGAGAAGCGCATGGTCGGCCTCCCTGGTCGGTGGGCGGTTGAGCCGGAAGCGTTGGGCAGCCCTCGCGTGACGCGTGGCTCCGGGAGTCGTCAGAAGGGTTCGGGCGTGCCGGAGTACCGCTCCCGTGCCCGGTACGGGCAGTTGGGCGAGGGGCAGTCGCAGGGGGGCCAGTTGGCCGTGGCCGGGACGTAGGACTCACCGTCGGTCTCGGTGCGTTTGACCTCGGTCCAACCGCCGGCCTCATCCCGGACCATCACGACCAGCGTCATCGCGGGCCGCCACTCGGCAGCTTGGGCCTGGTCGCGGTCGACCACTGCGGTCGCAGTGGTCTGCCGTTGGACGATGCCGCTCATTCCCGGCCCCCCAGCGTGTGGCCGTCAAAGAGGGTGCAGGAGCTGCCGTCGGCCCATGCCTTGAGGAGGCTGGCCAAGATGGGGTAGTGGCGGTCCTGGACCACGGCCTTGATGTTGTCGGGAGCGACGAAGCGGTAGGCGTCGTGCTCGGCCGACAGTGTGATGCCCGCGACCTGCTCGGCGTCCAGTGGCGTGGCCGCGAAGACGTAGTTCGTGATCGCGGGCCGACGGCTGGTCGCGGACGCGTAGTTTGAGCCGACGCTCCGCATCTGGCCGGCCTTGAGGCCGGTCTCTTCTTCCAGTTCGCGTTCGGCGCCCCGGGCGGGTGTCTCGCCGCTGTCGAGGTATCCGCCGGGGAGCCACCACTTGAACGATGCGGTGCCGCTGGCGTCGGCGCGGGCCTGGTCGTAGGCGTCATGGAGCAGCAGGATGTGCCCGTGCTGGTCGGGGACGATGACGGCTGCGCTGTGGATGGCGGGCGGCAGGGTGGCGAGGAAGTCGGGGGTGGGGATCCAGGCGTTCACGCGTCTGCCTCCCCGGTCCGCGTCATGGCGTGCCTCCGGTTCATGGATGCCTCCAGGTCAGGTGGTTTGGGGCGGGGTGTCCGGTGCGGAGACCGGCGTGGGCGCGTGGACCTGCTCGGCGTTCAGGTCGGCCGGCTGGCGGGCGACGAGCGCCAGGACGGCGAATCCGAGCGCGGTGGTCGCGGCCCACGTGATGCCGAGTGCCGTGCCGCGGGGGTCTTCCAGAGCGTGGCGTCCCATGGTCAGGACTCCAGGTAGGCGGCGCTGCTGTCGCTGTAGCAGACCGACCAGGCCGTCTGGAGATTGCGGGCGTTGAACGACTCCATCGGGCCGTCCGGCGCGGTGGCCTCGGCCAGGTCCCACCACCGCCAGCCGTACAGCTCATCGGACGGCACCGTGATCTCGGCGTTGGGGTCGTCGAGGGTGACGTGGAACGTGGTCATGATGCAGGGGTAGGCGTAATCGGCCTGGGCCGCGCCGGGGAACAGTTCGGCGGCCTTGGTCATCCAGTTCAGGACCAGGAGCCGGCCGACCCGCAGGGGGGCTCCGCCCAGTTCCTCGGTGGCCTCGCGCTGGCAGGTCACACGGGGTGGTTCGTTCCACTCGGCCTTGCCGCCCGCCAGGACCCACCGGCCGGACTTGCGGTGGTGGACGAGTAAGACGCGGCCGTCGTCGGCGCGGGTGATGAAGGCGGCGCTGGCGGCGGAGAAGACAGCGCGGCCTGGACGGTCGGTCACGGGGGTGGCTCCTGTCTGGAACGGGGTCGGCGGTCGGGGCCGGGGCAGCGGGTTGAGACCCGGGCGGTGGGGCTATGCGGGGACGGGGGCGTACAGCGGGTTGTTCTTGGCCTGGACGACGAGGCCGTGGAGCACTTCGGTCAGACGGTCGCTGTCCAGTCCGACGACGACGATGTGGTGGTCGGAGAACTTGCGCACGGGGATGACCTTGACGAAGACCACGGCGGGCAGCAGCTGGCGGCTCAGGTACCACCGGTCTACTCGGGCGGCCGGGCCGTGGGTGGTGGTCGCGTAGGTCGTCGGCGCGAGAGCGTCTGTCTGGCCGAGGACGGTGGCGGCGTAGCGGGCGGCGTCCTCCAGCAAGTTGTTCGAGCGCAGGATCCGGTCCGGCCGGGTGTCCATCTCCCATACGCCGGGTTCGACTTCCCTGGCGCGGTGGATCAGGTGCGTCTTGTCAGTGATCTGCTGCGCGGTCGGCAGCGCCACGTCCCCCGGCGTGCCCGGCTCGGGGAAGGAGTTGCTGTCCATTGCGGCCAGGAGAGGCAGCTTCACCGGCGTCTGGTCCTGGCCGATGGGCATCACCTTGTCGGCCAGCCGGGTCATCTCGTAGGCCTGGATCTCGCGTAGCGGGGGGTTGGCGTAGGCCAGGTGGGCGGAGGACGCGACGAAGGGCAGTGAGTCCGGTCCCGCCTGGCGCAGTTGCAGGACCCGCGCGCTGGCGGGGAGGTAGTCGCCGGTGTCGTGGCCGCGCACCGAGCGGAACACGCTCTTGTCGATGGCGACGCTGGTCCACGTCTTCGGGTTCGGGTAGACGCGCAGCCCGAGCCGTTCATCGGCCTCGTCCCACAGCGTTCCGCCCTTCGCCTCGCCGTCGACGTCCTCCTGGCGGACCAGGAGGTGAGGCCTGGCCTTGGCGAGCTCGTCGTGCATCGCGTCGAACACAGCCCGGACGCCTCGGCCGTTCAACTCGAAGTTGCAGTTCACCGCATTGATGATCACGTGGTTCCTCCCCTGGTCGGTGGTTGGTGGCATAGGTCTGGCGCGGGATCACGCCGTGTCGCGTGCCTGACCTACGCGGCGGCTCAATCCGCATCCCGCGGACGCCGCCGGGCCCATCCCTGGAGTCGTCGCTGCTCGGACCGACGACCCTGGGGACGGGGGCTTGTGGTGGTGTTCCCTCGCCCGGCAGCCGACCGACGGAACTGTCGGGCAGGGGAACGTCCTTCCTGCCGCCCCCAGGGGGGCGGCGGGTTGCACCCGCGCCGGATAGGACCGGTGAAGGGGGCTCTCGGGGTGGCGGTCCGTCACCGCCGGGTGGTGCTCGGTTGGGCGGTGACGGACGGGCAGGGGCGGGCGGCCGCGTGGGCGCCGGTCCAGTCGGCGAACTGGATCCCGAGGTAGAACCCGATGACGAGGCCGATGACGAGGAGGATCTTGTGCCGGGTCTTCTTCCACTCCGACGGTGCGCCAGCCTTCATCAGCCGGACGTTGCTGAGGTCGTGCTCGGACAGTGGAACGTCCGTGAACCAGCCCATTGGGGGCTCCTCCCGTGCGTTGTGGCGGACAGGGCGTGTGCCTTCTGCTGAACCCGGTGAAGTGCTGGGGTCCGGCGTGACCCTGGGCTCGCGTCACGCCGGACCAGTGGCGGTTTTCCCATCCCCTGGGGCTGCCGCCGGGGCCGTGCCTGCGATGGACGGAGCTAACGTCAACAGGCACGGCGTACGGAGGGGTGGCGTCCCCGCTCGGCACGGCAGTCGCCGTGAGGGAGTTGCGTCGAGCGGGGACGCCGGTACGGACAGCGGGTTACGGGCTGTCCGCGTCCCGCTGCTCAACAGCGGGCGCATCGGGGCCGGTTCGGGCGGCTTCGGTGCCCTGGGGCGATCCGAGATACACCGGTTCATCCTCCAGGCGTATCCCGAAGGCGCTGTCCACCTCCCGGCGCAGCCGCTCCACGACGGCCACGAACCCCCGGCTGGTAGTGGGTTCCGTCGCGGTCAGCGTCAGGGTCCGCCGGCTGGAGCAGAAGACGCCGTGGCCCAGGGACGCCCGCGGGCGGTGGCCGACCCGCTCCAGCAGCCACCCGGCGCTCACGCGCCGCCCACCGAATCCGGCCGGACGCAGCGGGGCCCCGATCAGGCGGGTGTGCCGGCTTTGCTCATGGCTGATCACGGGGTCGAGGAACGCCGATCCGGCCTGCCGGGCGTCGGACCCATCGGCGGTCGGGGCCAGGCCTCGGCTGAGCCGGTCTTCGCGCACGGCGGCGACGGCTTCGGCCAGCGGCGGGCAGGTGCCCACCGTTGCGCCGAGCGCGTCGGCCAGCAGCTGGTAGCCCAGCGGGGCGGCGGTGGGGCTGGCGCGCAGCCGCAGCACGACCTCCAGGATGGACCACCGCAGCGGTTCGCGCTTGAACCGGCTGAAGCGATAACGAAAAGCGCACTGGTCGCCGTACAGGCGCACCATCCTGGCGGTGGGCCAGTGGTAGGCCGTGATCTGGTACAGGCTGTCGGCGATCTCCTGCCCGTAGGCGCCGGTGTTCTGCACGGGCCCGGCCCCGATGGTGCCGGGGATGCCGGCCAGGTACTCCAGGCCGGACAGTTTCTCGTTCAGGGCGAAGTCGACGACGTTGTCGAGGGGTTCGCCCGCCGCGCAGACCAGGTCGACCATGGTCGGGTCCGCGCGCACCCGGCGGGCGGTGATGCCCCGGGTGGCCATGTGGATGACGGTGCCGGGGATCAGATCGTCGGAGGCGACAGTGCTGCTGCCGCCGCCCAGGGTGAAGGGCTTGCGGCTGTCGGCCAGGCGGACGGTGTCGAGCCAGGCCGACGGGTCGGTGTGGATGAGCAGCTGCTCGGCGGGGCCGCCTAAGCGCAGGGTGGTGTAGGAGGACAGTGACTCACCCACGGTAGGGATTCCTCTTCTTCGGTCAGTGGTGGAGACGGTTGCGGCTGTCGGTTGTGGTGCCTCCCCGCCGCCGGTCGCTGTCCGGAAGGGGGTTACCGGCGGCGGGGAGGAGTTCTGGGCCCGGACCGGGCCGGGTTCGCTGGGCGGGCGGCCCGCCTGGGCTGCCCGGACCGGTCCGGGAGTTTCGGGGCGCGACGCTCCGCCGGAGAGCACGTAGCTCCGCGTCGCGCCCCTTCGGTCGGCGGCCGACCCACCCTCATAGACAGACCGCCGTGGTTCCCGCCGCGGGGCGGGGCTTGAGGGGCGTCCCCGTTCCCCCACAGGGTGTGGGAGAACCAGGGGGAACGAGGACGCCGTCAGGGCAGCTCTGCCAGCTGCCCGCTACCCGTCGATCGGCGACGGGGGCTCGGGGGGCGCGGGGCCCGGCACGTGGGGGCGCAGCTCGTCCCGGTGGGCGGGGGCGACCGGCGGCAGACCGGGCGCGGGTTCGGCGGAGACCATGGAGTTCCCCTTCATGCGGCGCGGCGGGCCGGGCCGCGGCGGCGCGGGATGACGTGGACCCGTATCTGCGGGGTGACGTCCTGGATAAGCCGGGCGAGGGCGGCAGTGTGCCGGGCGAGCATCGGCTGTGCGCGGGGCGGCTTGGGCAGGTCGAGCGTGATCCACACCGTCTTGCCGCCGTCTTCGGGCACCATGTCCCAGTCCTTGGCCAGCACGTCGACCAGGAACAGGCCCCGGCCGCTCTCGGCCATCAGACGAGCGCGGGCCGGCCGGGGCTTGACCGGCCCGATCGGGGCGCCGTCGGTGACCTGGACGTACAGCTCGCTGTCACGGGCGGCCAGGCCCACGGCGAGCTCGGGCGCGTGCGCGTACTTCACGGCGTTGGTGACGATCTCGCTGACCAGCAGCTTCAGGTTGTCGATCGTCGACTGGTCGAGGTAGACGTCCCCGGCCTGGAACTCTGCGACGACCCGGTCCCTGGTCGGGCCCACATGACGGGCATCGGCCGGGACGAGCCACTGCCGGGCGAACGTCGCCGCGCTCACGACCAGCACCCGTCGTCTTCGCGGTCCCCGGTGAACTCCGGCGAGTACAGGGCACCGTCGTGGAACGTCGGCGTCACAAGCTCGGCGCCATCGCTCTGCGGCCCCACAATGGCCACCGGCCTGGTGGCGGCGAACGCGTTCCACGTCCCGCTGGCCTTGCGGGCTGCCGCGACGGGGTTGCCGCCGGGGCGGCGACGCGGAAGGGGTGTCGTCGTCATGGTTCTCGCCTCTCGAACCGACCCCGGCTGTGGTAGCGCAGGGCATCGCGTAAGTCCTCGGCGCTGGCGAATCCTGCCGGTGCGACAAGGCCGTCCACGTGCGGCTGCAACCGCCGCCGGGCGGGTGCGTACAAGCTGATCGGGATGCCGCTCGGGTGCTGGGGCAACGGCGGCGGGGTGGAGATGGGCACGATCTGACTCCGGGGCGTGGGCTGTGTGTGTGGGGGTCCGCCGCCAGGTGCCCACGGGGGAACGGGCGGCCGGGCGACGGAGTACGAGGTAGCGGTCAGCTGCTGGCGGTCAACGGTCGGGGAATGGAGGGCCAGCGGCTGGCCCGCAGCCCGTCCCGGCACGCCTTCACGGTCCACTGCGGGCCGTCATCCGTACGGGTGGAGCTAGCAAGAGCTGAGGTCGACGTCCGCTTCGCGCACGGAATCCATAGCGAAGCCGGCGTCCAGGGCCAGCAGCGGACGGGGCCCGCCCAGGGCACGCAGCATGAGCCGAGGGCCGCTGTATCCGCTGCGGGCGTGCAGCCAGCGGTGGTTGTCCAGCAGGTACGCCTGCCCCCGCCGCAGCGGCAGAGCCACGGCGTGTTCCTTGATCGCTGCGCGCAGAGCCGGAAGGAACGGCTGCACCGAGGGCGAGAACCGCGCGAACTCGTCCTGTCGAAGCGCCAGGGCGACCCGGCGGCGTCCGAGCGGGGAGAACACGGCGCTGAACCTGCCGGCCCCGTCCCCGAAGAACGCCGCCCGATCAGCCTCCAGCGCTTCCAGCGCATCGGGGTGGTCCCGGGCCAGGCTGCTGTACACCTTGCTGCCGTCGGTCAGCACCGGGACCCCACCCGTCTGCGCAGCTCTCGCGCAGGCGACGAGCATCAGGCGCGGGGGGCACTTGTGCTGGGCTCCGTCGGTGTGCGCCAGCAGCTCACCGTGGCCAAGCCCGGCGCGGCCCCGGATGTCGTGGTGGTTGCCCAGGGCGCGGATCTCCGTCAGTCCGTCCGGTGCGCTGTCGCGGTGGGGCGAGATCCGCATGAAGAGGCGGGCCACCTCAAGGATCCGCTCCCTTCGGTGCAGGCCGTCCACCGTAACCAGTCCCTCGGTGCGCAGCCGCAGCGAGGCCCTGGACAGGAACAGCGGGCGGTCCATTTCCTCGAAATGGGCGGCGAAGTGGTCGCCGGGATCGGGCATCGGAGATCTCCGTGTTCGTAGACGGTGCTCTCGGGGAGACCAACTGTCGGGCCGGGCGCGCGGCTGCGTAAAGTCACTAACTGTGAACCCGTGGAGCTTCGCTGACAGGCCATCGGCGGGCCGGGCGCGTGCTACGTTCCGGGAACTGCTGTCCGCTCGTGATCGGTGAAGGACGCCATGAACCCTTCGGCCTACGTGCCTCCCAAGCACCCCGTCTCCGTCAAGGGCGTCGTCGTCAACGCCCACGGCAAGGTGCTGCTCCTCAAGAACGAGCGCCAGGAGTGGGAACTGCCAGGAGGCCGCCTGGAGATCGGCGAGGTCCCCGAGGAGTGCGTCGCCCGTGAGGTCAGCGAGGAGAGCGGCTGGAAGGTCAGCGCCGGTCCCCTCCTGGACGTGTGGGTGTACCAGCCGATCCCCGACCGCCACGTCCTGATCGTCACGTACGGCTGCACAGCCCCGCAGGACGACATCGAGCCGGTCATCAGCCACGAGCACAAGGAGATCGGGCTGTTCGGCCGCGACCAGGTTCCCGGCCTGGTGATGCCGCAGGGCTACAAGGACTCCGTCGCCGAGTGGTTCAGCCGCCTCGACCAGGAGCGGTGAGGCACCGTGCCAGGCGGCCCGGGGCCGGCGGGGATGTGGCGCTGGGCCACCCCCGCGGCCCAGGAAGCCCTCGCCACCAGGAGCCTGGGCACGATCCTGCGCCACTACCGCCAGCAGCAGGGACTGTCGCAGACCGCCCTCGGCCTGCTGCTGGGCTACGAGAAGCCGTACGTGTCGATGCTGGAGACCGGCCGCCGCACGATCACCGATGTCGCCTCGCTGCGCCGGATCGCTGCCGTGCTGAGCCTGCCGCCGCACGTCCTGGGCGTCACCGATCCCGCCGACACGGACGTGGCCGCGATGCTCCAGTTCGGCGACTCGACCATCCGGCTGGCGGAGATCGCCAGGCAGGGCGGCCACGCCTCGGCGGCCGTGGACGAGCTGTGGCCCCTGGCCGCGCGGCTGGAGGCACGCGTCGCCGACGGGCATGCTGAGCGCGAAGTGCTGGAACTGCTGGCCCGGGCTCGGACCAGCCTGGGCGTCGCCCTGGGGCACATCCTGCCCGAGGAGCGGCTGGCGACGGCCGCCCGCTGGACCGGGAAGGGCGTAGCCATCGCCCGCCACCTCGATGACCGGGCGTTCCACACGATCGCTCTGCGGATGCACGGCAACGAACTGCGCAAAGCCGGGCTGATGGGTGCCGCGCTGGACCGGCTGCGTCACGCTGTCGCCCTGGCCGTGACCCGCGACGAGCAGGCCGCCGTGCTGCCGCTGCTGGCCCGCGCGGCCGGAGAGGCGGGCGCGGCCAAGCTGTTCGACCACGCGGTCCGCGACGCCCACGCTCTGCTCGACCAGGGTGTGAACCGCACGTCCCTGTTCAACCCGTTCTCTCTGCATGAGGTCCACGTACGCGGTCTGGTCACCACCGGTCGGCCGCATTCCGCCATCGACCTGCTGGAGCGGACTCCGGCGCAGGGTATGCAGATCACGCCCCAGTGGCGGGTGATCGCGCACATCACAGCGGGACGGGTACTCCTCCTGGAAGGCGACCGGTCGGCGGCAGCCGACAGCCTGCACGACGCGGTAGAGGAAGCGGTCGCTCACCAGCTTCCTCACCAGTTGCAGCGAATCCTGCGCGAGGCTACCGACCTGCCAGAGGTCCACGAACGAGCGCAGAGCGCACTGGCCAGGCTCCGCGAAGAGATAGCGGCCTGAGCACGACGCCCCATCAGAGCGCACGTCCCGGTCGTGGGACGGACGGATCAGCGTGATGGTGGGCACGATCAGTCTCCTGGGCAATCGGCTGGGAAGGGGGTCCGCCGCCCGGTGCCCCCGGGGGAGGGCTGCCGGGCGACGGACGTATGGCCGTCCGTCCCCCCGCAACGGCGCTTGCGGATGACGAGTAGGGGACGGACGGAGCAACGGGAGCGGTCAGCCGGAGTCGGCGGCACCGTGGTTCTCGCGCATCGGCGGCGGGTGCTCCAGGTCGCGGAGCAACGCGGCGAGCTGGCGGGCCGAGTCCGCGGGCAGCGAGCCGAAGTCGACGGCGGGCTCACCGTCCTGGCCGACGCGCGGAAAGGGCCAGTCGCGGGGGAAGAGGTGGCCGACGCCGATCGCGGTGAACGCCTGGCGTATGGCCTCGGCAGCGATGCGGGCGCGGCTGTGCGGGAGCTGTTCGCGCTCGCCGGTCTCAGCTCTGGGCACGTAGGGGGTGGGGGTCATCGGACCCTCCCACGAGCAATCGTGGCGGCCGCGATACGGGTGCAGGGCAGGCAGCTGAATATCGGTGCCGAGACCGGCTTGCCGCCGCCGACCGGGGGGACCGGCCGCGTGAACGTGACGACGGTGACGTCGGGCAGGGCATGGTCGCGCAGGACCGGCGGGAATCCGACTAGGAGCCCGGAGCGGGCAGTTGCGGGGGCGGTCACAGGACCCCCGCTCGGTCGAGCACCCCGGCGAGGGCGGTGACGACGGAGGCGGGCACGCCGCCGAGGACGACCAGGTACGTGCCTGCGCTCGGCACGGTGTCCGAGCGGAGCGACGGGAATTGGAGGTCGTGTCGGGATAACGCGGCCCGGAGCCTGTCCACGGCCGCGTCAACGGTGACTTCGGGGCTCCTCGCCCCGCCCTCAGCAGGTAATGCGGCCATGGCAGGTCTTCTTCCAGCAGGATTCGGACTCGGGCTGTTGTGCGGTGTCTCCGGCCCGGCGGGAGGCCACGCGAAGCCATCAGGCCCGCCCGAGGCAGGCCAGGTGATGACCGACGCGTAGGTTGCCAAGCTGGACAAAGCGGCAGTATGAATCGAAAGCCAGTCCTGTCAGATGCACAACCTTGCTACTGCTGGGCTTCAACCTTTCGGCTTCAACGGCCACAGCCAGGATGCACCCTGACAATCCGTCAACGCAAGCTTTTCTCCACGGTTCATCAATATTGGTTATCAAGATCAGCAACCTTGCAACTTTGAGCATGCAACCCCGCAGCCATGGGCCCGCGCGGGGCAGAATCTTCGCGGTCTACTTTGGTTCGGAGTGGCGCGGGTTGCCGTCCAGCAGGCAAACTGGCCGTCAGGAAGCAGTCATAGGGGGCTACACCAGATGGCAGTACCCACAGTCAGGCGAAGGCGACTTGGCGCTGAGCTGCGCGCTATCCGCGAGGCAAGGGGGTTGTCACTGGAGCAGGTACAGGACGGCCTGGGCTACGACATGACCAGGCTTTCCAAGCTGGAGAACGCTCGGATCGCGGTCAAGGTCCCGGAGGTCGAGAAGATCCTCGATTTCTACGAGTACCAGAACGGCAACCGGGACGATCTGCTCCTGCTGGCCAGGGACGGCGGCAAGCGCGGATGGTGGCTGTCGCTCAGCGGTCTGACGCCGTTCTTTGCCGATCTGCTCCCCCTTGAAGCTGAGGCTTCCAGGATCAAGACCTACTCCCCCAACCTGATGCCGGGACTCCTCCAGACTCCCGAGTACGCACGGGCCATCATCACCGCGACCCGCCTCATGGAGGTCGGTAGATCCGTCGAGGACCAGGTCGAGCTGCGTATGGCCCGGCAGGGAGTCCTGCGGAAGCCCGACGCTCCGCACGTGTGGTTCGTGATGCATGAAGCAGCCCTCGTGGCGCGGATCGCTGGCGACGACGGCTCGATCATGCGGGAACAGCTGCAACGGCTGGTCTCCTTGGCCAAGTTGCCCAACGTCGAGTTGCAGGTGGTGCCGAACACGGCCACCCTGCACGCCGGCCTGGCGGGCGGGGGCTTCACGATCATCGGGTTTCCGGAGTCCTCGGATCTGGACGTTGTCCACACCGACCGTATGGGTGGTGCGGCCTACATCGAGGACAAGGAAGAGGTCGCTCTGTACAGCGCCGCGTTCCAGAAGGTCACAGCGGAGGCTCTGTCTCCGGACGCGTCGCTCCGTCGTATCACCCAACTGAAAGATGAGATCAAGTGAGCAAGCAGCTGCACATCGAGGACTCCTCGACGCTTCCCGTCACCTGGCAGAAGGGCCTGCGCTCGAACAACAGCGACGCTTGCGCAGACGTTGCCGCTGGCCCCGACGGCATGGTCTACATGCGCAACAGCCGCGACCCCCAGGGCCCTGCCCTGGCATATACCCGCGAGGAGTGGAACGCGCTTTTCCTCGGGATCAAGGACGGCGAGTTCGACAACATCTGAGCCGCTCCACCGCACGGCCGGCCCCGACTGGACACCATGTCGCGATGTCCAGGCGGGGCCGTCCGCCATTCATACCGCAGCGCGGGCCCACCTGAAACAGGACGTGCTCTTGGGTCAAGCTCACCGGGGCAACCCGCCAGCTTCCAGCGCGGCCAGGCGCTCACGCACGGGGTTCTCCAGTTCCAGGTTGTCGTTGCGACTGATCGTTTGCAGGATCTCGGTCAGCACTACCAGCTCCGCTGCCCGCCCCTCCGGGGTGTCGAGAAGGGCTGCCAGTTCAGTCCGGACGCGCTCGGCGACGTCGGGCAGAAGAAGTGAGTAGGTGTGCAGGACGGCGGCGTCATAGCCGGCCGGGGCCAGACCCCAGTCTTCAAGGTCAAGGACAGCGAACCGTGGACCGGCCAGGTTCGCCCAGTGCAGATCGCCGTGCGCGGCCGTCCAGCGGTCGATCCTCGGCGCCGGTAGGCCGATGAACTGCGGCACGGATCGGTCGATCCAGACCTGCCGCACCGCGATGCGGTCCGTGGGACTAGACGCGATCGTGGCCAGTGCCCCCCGAAGAGCAGTCCACCAGTCACCGGGTAGATCCAGTGAGGTGTGCAGGATCGGGTCTGGTGAGCACATCGGTTCGGGGAGGTAGCTGGTGAGCTCGGCACGGTACGCCTCCGCGCAGTCCGTCCAGTCGTGGATGGTGAGCAGCTGCGGCCGGGGCACGCTCTTCGGCAGGGATTGGTCGGCGGTGACGGTCCCGTCCCAGAGTTTGCCGGAGGCGCGCTCGACGGGGGCGTTCAGCAGGCGGAGCCAGGCCGGCTGGCCCTGGGCTGTGGTGACCGGTCGGCCTAGGGTCCGGCCAGCCCATCCCCACGCTGGTTCACCGGTCGCAGTGACGGCCAGTGCGGTCGTGGCTGCTGGTGGGCTGCGGTCATACGGACTGCGGTGGCCTGGTCAGGTGGGGGGTGAGGGCATCGGTCCGTTCCCGTAGGTGCGGGGTGGTCAGGGGTGGGCGGGCCAGGGCGACCCGGGCCTCGTCCCAGTGTGCTGCACGGGAGGCGGACAAGCCCATGGGCCGACCCTAGGCCTGCCGGGGATCGCTGGGCTGGGACGCGCCCTTCGCGAGGGGTGGCGAAGGGGGCACGAGGGGAGCGAAGGGAGCGGGCGCCCCGCGGCGGCCTGGGTTCACTCCCCGTGTTCCCCCTCCGGCGGCTGGCCCGGGCGGGATGATCTGCGTTCTTGTCTGCCCCGGTTCTGTAATTCAGCCTCCGGTGCCACACCAACCCCACTAGTTTTGTTCCATTCATGACAGGAGATCGGGAAACATGGACAACGTCACGAACATCATCGCCCCCGGGGCGAAGATCAACGGGCTGGCCATCCAGGCCGGCACCGTCAGCGGTCTCGTCTTCGGGGCCAACGGCGCGGTATCCGTGGGCGCCGTGACGCCGGCCGACCGGGTGAGCGAGGGAACCTCCGACGAGGAGGCGGGGGTCGAGCCGTCGTGAACCGGAGGGTCGCGGAGTGGGCGCAGAACGTGGTGCTCGTGGTGGTCCTGACGATCGCCCTGGTGGAGCTGGCGGGCATGGGCTACCTCGATGCCGGCGTGACTGCGGCCGTGCTCGCGTGGCCCCTCGGATTGCTCATGGGTGTACTGCGGGCCCGCACCACCGAGGCTCGCTCCCGCCGCTGAGCTGAGGGGTTAGACGTCGCGGCCGTCGACAGTGATCGGGTTGTCGGAGTCGTTCCTCGGCCCGATCTGGGAGACGGCTCCGGGAGGTGAGTAGCGGCAGCGCCACGGTGCCGCCCCGGCAGAGGCGCGTGTCGGGAACGCCGATTCTGGTAGGCCCACGCGGTCTACCTTGGAGGCATGGTTCCTGATTTCGTGTCATCTCTTCGGGCTGCGGTCGGCCCCGATCACCCGCTGTGGCTTCCGGGGGTGGGCGGTGTCGTCCTCAACGAGAGCGGGGAGGTGCTTGTTGCAGCGTCGGCCTGTCTCCGGCCTGTGGACGCTGCTGAGCGGAATCCTGGAACCGGGTGAGGAGCCGGCTGCTGGGCTTGTCCGCGAGGTGGCGGAGGAGACAGGTGTCCAGGTGGAGGTGGAGCAGCTAGTGGCTGTGACGGTGTCCCCGCAGGTGCGGCACAGCAACGGGCATCTTGCCCAGTACTTGGAGCTGACGTTCGTGTGCCGCCCGGTGGTCCCGGGGCAGGTACCCAGGGTCGCGGACGACGAGTCAGTGGACGTCGGCTGGTTCACACTGAACGCGCTGCCGCCGATGAGCGATCGAATGCGGAACCTCATCGCGCGGGCCGAGAAGGACGAGCCCCAGGCGTGGTTCACGCCAGCTTCAGCGGCGGCGGTGTAGGGGTGGCGGGTCGGCGGCGACGGCGGATGTGATCTCCAGCCTCGCCGCCGACCCGCTCAACGGGTGTAGGCGAGGAAGTCCCGCTCGCTCGGGACCTCGTGGTGCGTGGCGAGTTTGCGCTGGTCGCTGAGAGTGCTCGTACCGCGGGAGGAGCTGATGCCCCGCATGTGTTCGACGGCCTGGTGAGCGGTGCGGACGGCGCCGCCCACGGCGCCAAGGTCCAGGCAAGCGTCCGCCTCGCGCGAGAGGCGAGACCCCGTAGGAACGCCGCCGCGTCATAGGCGCCACTGATGTGTGTCGTCTGCTGGTGCCCGGTGGAGCTGCGTTGCTCACGCTGCGGGCGGTGCAGCGTCCGGGAGCCGCGACACCTGCCTCCTCTCATATCAGCAGTATCTATGATGTAGGTCTGCTTAAATCGCAAGTAAAGGCAGGCACCCTCTTGTTTTAGCAGAATTTTCATGACTAGCATGCTGTCATGACGAACGAAGAGTGGAGTACGACCTTGGTCACGCGAGTGTCCGGGGAGGTGCGTCGCCAGCGCAAACGTGTGGGCATGAGCACTGAGGCCCTCGCGAAGGCGTGCTCCAACCTTGGTGTGCCGATCGCCGCGAACACCATCACCAATTTCGAGACGGGCAGGCGGGTATCCCTCAAGCTCGAAGAGCTGTTGGCCTACGCCCACGCGCTTCGCATCCCCCTGGTGAGCCTGCTGTTTCCGCTGGACGGCCCGCAGGAGGTCTCCGTGCTGCCAGACCTTGTGCTGTCCACCTGGGAGGCAGTGCAGTGGGCCTGCGGAGCGGAGCAATTGCCCGGCTCCGCAGCCGAGGGATCGCCACGCGAGCTGCTGGACGCATTCCGCGAGCACGAGGCGCTGGTGCGTACCGCCATGGTCTCGTTTGACCTCTCGGCTGAGCGGCGGCGTGCGGCAACACAGACCCTCGATGTGACCAGGGCCTCCGAGCTGGCCTCGGACGCGACCCAGTTCGAGCTGATCTTCCAGCGGGACTGCCGGGCCCTGGCCGCTTCACGCGGTGCCCTGCACGGCCGCGGCCTGGTGCCGCCGAAGCTGCCCGAGGCTCTCGCCTTCGTCGACAGCCAGCCCTTGACCGAGAGCTGAGGCCTCCACCCCTCCGGCCTCTGCCGGACAGTTCTGCTGATCTCCGAGACGGCCCAAGCCGGCAAGCATCCGGCCGCCCCGGAGACAGCGCGCCCTCACCCAACCGCTGCGAAACGACCGGAGATGGCAAAGTCCATGATGCCTCAGTCCCCCCTGCCCGAATCAATTGCCCGCGCCCACGCCCGGCGCCGGCCCCTGGCTGGTGCGCGATGAGCCAGCACCGTCTGAACGCTGCCCAGGTCGCCGAGGTCCTGACCATGCGAGCCCCCGACCAGGCCACCTCTCAGGAGGGCACCTCTGACGAGGTGGACCTGCTGCACAGCGGATGGCACAGCACTGAGGAGATGGCCGCCCTCCTGAGGGTCGATCCGTCCACCCTGCGTCGCTGGCGCACAGCACGCCCTCCAATGGGGCCGCCGTTCGTCAAGCTCGCCAACCGGCACTACACCTACAGCGCCGCCGACGCACAGGCTTGGCTGGCCGAGCAGCGCACGGTCCCAGGGCAGGCCGCCTGATGTCCGACACGACGCCGATCATGCCCATCGGCATCAAGCTGTCCTGCGATATCGAGTACCGCGGCAACGAGCATCCGGCCGAGACCCGCTACCGCGCCCGCGTCCGATGGACGGATCCGGGTGGTGGGGGCCGCAAGTCCCTGTCCTCCTCGGTTGCCACGGAGCCGGAGGCCGAGGCCTGGATCGAGCGCATGGAGCGCGCCGCGCTGCGGGGCATCTCCCCCAATACCTTCGCCATGACCATGACGGAGTACGGCGAGAGCGTCTGGGCGCTGGCCATGCGCGGCCTGGCGGAGAACACCGTCGAGGGGTACGAGGCCGGGTGGAGACTGCGCGTCCTTCCCCTGATGGGGCACTTCCAGGTCACGGCCGTCACCAACGGCATCACCGACCGCGTCCTGAGCCACTGGATCGAGACCGGGATCGGCAAGTCCCGCATCAAGCAAGCCCTGAGCGCGCTCGTCCGCGTGATGGAGCAGGCGGTCCGCGACGGGATCATCGAGCGCAACCCGTGCCGGATGGCGGGGTGGCAGAAGCTCTACACGAAGATCGAGGCCGAACTCGACGATCCGCGCTCGCTGGCCCTGGCCGACTGGGACGCGCTGGACGAACTGGCCAACGCCCTGGTTGCCCGCTCCCACGGCAACTACCGCGGCTGGGGGGACGTGGTGCGCTTCGCCGCCTGCACCGCCGCGCGCATCGGCGAGGTCTCCGGAGTCCGGGTCAAGGACATCAACCGCGTCGACTGGACCTGGAACCTGTCCCGGCAGACCACTCTGGTTCCGGGCGGCCTGAAGGACAAGGAGACCAAGGGCAAGCGCAGCCGCCCCGTCCCGCTGATCGAGGAGATCCGCGAGATGGTCAAGTGGCGGCTGACCGTCCTGGGCGACCAGCCCGATGCCCGCCTGTTCACCGGCCCCCGCGGCGGGCGCATCTCCACGAACGTGCTGCGCGATGCCACCCACTGGGACGAGGTCGTCGTCAAACTCGGCTACGAACATCTGCGGCGCCACGACCTGCGACACACCGGGCTGACCTGGATGGCCGACGCCGGAGTACCACTGCACGTACTCAAGGAGATCGCCGGACACGGCCACATCAGCACGACCGAGCGCTACCTCCATCCGAGCAGGCGCTCGATCGAGAAGGCCGGCGACGCGCTCAGCGCCCACCTCATCGCGAACCGCCGGGAACCCGAGGCCCCAGTACCGCCCAGCGCAGCGCGGACTGAGACTCATCAGGAAGAGGAAGCACCGATTCGCCACCTGCGCGTAGTGCGCTGAAGCTCCCCGCCCACCGAATCCCTCGCCCCGGCCGGGGCAGGGCGCGCAAGCCCAGCCCCGGTCACTGTTCCCCAACTAGCCAGCGGTCCGACGCGGTTCGAGGCGCGTTCCCATGCAGGGGTGCGGGTCAAAGCCAACAGCCTCTGGCGGAACGACCTGTGATCACTGGTCAGAATCTTTCCCGTTCGGGGAACCGACGAGGTGCCCCGAACGTATCCACTGACCAGCCCCTGCGTGAGCGGCGTCGGACTGCGTGGGGCTCGCGGCAGACCGCTTTCTGGACGGCCCGGCACCGTCGGCGGTCCGCCGTCGCACGCGCCTCTCGCGGGGCGACCGGGCTCGCCTGCCGCCCGTGGCACGGCGAGCTGCCCGGGCTGGGCAGGGGCCTCTGGGGCACAGCGTTAGACGTCTACCTGCGGCCCTGGCTCCGGCTCCGGCGTGATCGCCACGAGGGCAACCTCCAGCTCGGCCGTGGTGAAGCCGCCGTTGGGGATGAGGTAGGTCTCGGGGAGCGGCTCGGCCTTGAGCTTCCGCGCGCGGGCGCGGGCGCCGATATCGCGGGTGATCACGGTGACCTTCCCCGCGGGGAGCGCTTGTTGCAGGAGGCTCGCGCACGCGATGGCCTCGTTGTCGTTGTTGGTGAGCCAACTGGACCGCCGTCGATCCGCGCGGATTCATCCAGAGGCCGCCACCGGCGTGTGCCCGGTTACAGGCCGCTTTGAGAGCTGCCTACTCACTACCCGCGGTCGGAGCGGTAGCCGTGGGCACCAACAGCCCAGGCCATCTCCGCGAGCTGGCCCGCGTCCCGCTGCTGGCCACCGACGATGAGCAGCTACGCAGATGCCGCGAACTCCTGGACGAGCGGGCCCAACAAGATCAGGAGTCGCGGCGAAGTGCCACCAGAAGTTCGTCGGCCTCCCGCCGGGCCGGCACGAGCAGCGGATCGGTCACGTCCGGGTAGGCGAGGATCTTCGCGAGGCTGAAGAGGCGGGTGATCATGCCGCTGCGGGATACCAGGTCCTCCTGGCGCTCCCGCAGCACCCGGTCGGCCAGCGCGGGGATGGCGAGAGCTGAGCACCAGAGCGTGGCGCTGTCCAGTCCTCGCGGAGCCTTCCCCCAGTCCTCCCAATCGAATAGGACACAGGAAGTCGGGGCCCGTCACGTTGGCCCAGTTGAGGTCCGCGTGCGCAACGGTCCACTCGGTGACCGTGGGATCGAAGTTCACCCGGAACGCCCGGCCCAGGACGTCCTCGACGTGCTGCTGACTGACCTCGACGGTGTCCGGGCTGGCGATCCGAGTGGTCCGGGTCGCGGCCAAGGCGTCCAATGACCGGTTCAGCGTCGCCCACCAGTCGTCCGGAAGCTCGGGGTCAACGAGCAGCGGTCCGCCCCTCCGCAGCGGCATCGCGGGAAGCAGCTCGATCTCGTCGACCCGCCACACTGCTGCTCCGTCCGGGTCGCACCAGGAAGCACCCGAGAACCAAGCAGGCATCGCCACCCCCTCCAGGGAGGCGGCACACTCGATCCCCCACCCCTGGCTCCCGACGCGCTCGCTGGGCCGGCGTTCGATCCGTACCCAGGTGCCGCGATCAGAAGTCGCCCCGATCGATCGCCGCTTGAAGACCATCGCATCGCGATCCAGACGAGTCCCGAACGCCCTCTCGACCCTGTCCATGATCTCAGGGACGGGGGTCTTACGGAGGTCGACGGAGGGTGGCGGGGATGCAGTCGAAGTCATGCCTGATGCTCTCGCGGCAGCCACGGCTGACGTCAACTCCGCCTGGCCACAGCGGCACAGCCGTGACCGCTTGAGAACGCCGACGCTCAACCCGGCAAGATCGGCGGCCCGCCGGATGCACAGCGTCAGCGATGAATCTCTCGATTCCACAGCGGGCACGACACAGGCCCGGGGGCTTATCTCGGCCCCGGAACGTAGGTCATTGCACATTGACGTGGTGCCCACCGTTGAAGGGATAGTCCGTCAATTGGAGTACTACACAGGCGCAATCGGACCGGGTCGCGGTGGGCGGCTTCGGGTGCGGCCCCACCCCCACCAGTCGTCACGCTGCGTGACCGAGCTCGCAAAGGGTGTACGCCTCCGCTCGCACGGGAATTGACACGCGGCTCCCCGTCGATTCAATTCCGGGAAGCCGCCCACAGGGCATTCCGGAAGGGTCTAGAGTCGGGCTGTCGGCAGGTTCCGGCGGGGTTTCTGCGCGCATTCGCGCAACGCTCCCGTCGTGACCTGCGTGCGCCTGCGCGCACCCTGTTGGTCCCTGGCTGGTCCCTGGCAGGGTGGCGGACGGCCCTGGTCGGCGGTTGGGTCCAGCGGCACGAGGGCAGCGAAAAGCCCCCTGACCTGGACTTATGTCCAAGCCAGAGGGCTCGCGTTCACTGTCGGGACGACAGGATTTGAACCTGCGACCCCCTGACCCCCAGTCAGGTGCGCTACCAAGCTGCGCCACGTCCCGAGGCTGCGCTGCCTTGCGGCTTTGCGGCCTGTCCCCGGTCGCCCGGGCACAGGAAGAACAATACAGCACGTGGGGCTGTGCTCGTGCCGGGCTCGGCGGGGGCGGGGGCGGGACGGAGGGGCTGGTCAGGGGGTTGGGGTGCGGGAGTCGTAGCGGGCGAAGGAGGGGTAGCGCAGGACGAGCACCAGCATGGCGGCGAGGCAGGCGACGCCGCCGCTGACGGCGGAGAAGACCGGGGTGGTCAGCTGGGCCACCGTTCCGGACTCGAAGTCGCCGAGTCTCGGGCCGCCCGCGACCACGACTGTGAAGACGCCCTGGAGCCGTCCCCGCATGTCGTCCGGGGCCGCTGCCTGCATGATCGTGCCCCGGAAGATCATGCTCACGGTGTCGGCCGCGCCGGCGACGGCGAGCAGCAGCAGGCCCAGCCACAGGTACCGGGACAGCCCGAAGCCGGCGATCGACAGCCCCCAGACCAGCACCGCGAGGATGACCGCCACCCCGTGCCGGTGCACCCGGCCCACCCAACCGGAGAACAGTGCGCCGAGCAGCGCGCCCACCGCAGGGGCCGCCGCCAGCAGCCCGACCGTGCCCGCGTCGCCGTGGTAGAGCACGGCCGCGAGCGCCGGGAACAGCGCGCGGGGCATGCCGAAGACCATCGCGGCGAGGTCCGCCAGGAAGCTCATCCGCAGGTTGGGGCGGTCGCGCAGGAAGCGCAGGCCGTCGAGGACGGACGTACGCTGCGGCCGGGCGCCGGAGGGGCCCGATGCCTCCGGACGCATGGAGGGCAGCCGCCACATCGCGTAGAGGGAGGCGCCAAAGGCCAGCGCGTCCACCAGGTAGGCCGCCTGGTAGCTCCAGAGCCCGATGAGCAGGCCCCCGAGCATGGGTCCGACGGTCATACCCAGGTTCATGCTGACCGTGGACAGCGCGTTCGCCGCAGGCAGCTGCTCGGCGGGCACCAGCCGCGGCACCATCGACGCCCGGGCGGGCGCGTTCAGCGCGAAGCAGACCGCTTGGAGCGCGACCACCGCGTAGAGCACAGCGACCTGCCGGACGCCGAGGAACGCCTGTACGGCCAGGGCTGTGGACAGGACGGCCAGGCCGGTCGCGCCGAACAGGCCGAGCCGTCGCCGGTCCATGGTGTCCGCGATCGCGCCGCCGTACAGGCCGAAGGCGACCAGCGGCACCAGTGAGCAGAGGCCGACCAGCCCGGTCGCGAACGTCGAGCCAGTGAGGGCGTACACCTGTACGGAGATCGCCAGCGCGGTCATCTGCTGCCCGATGGACGAGACGCTCTGCCCGAACCAGATCCGGCGGAAGTGCGGGCTGGTACGCAGGGGGGTGATGTCCGCGAGCGCGGTCCCGGCGAGTCTGCGCAGCCTGCCGGGCGCGGGGGGCGGTGGCTGCCCGGGGGCCGACGCGGGCGCTGGGAGCGGTGACGGCGGGCCTGCCGGGGCTGACCGGACTGCCGAGGAGGACAGTCCGGGCGGGGGTGTAGCCGAGGGGCCGGGCAGGGCTGGGACTGGGGCTGGGGAGCCGGACGGGGCTGGGGGTCCGGCGGGGGTTATCGAGGGCTGGCGCGGGGGTGGCGGCGGCGAGAGATGGTCACTGGGCACGCAACATCGTCCCTCGTCACCGTTGGCGTCCGTGCTCCGGGGTACCCGGCAGGGCCGTGCCCGGCGCCGGGCGGGCGGGGACGGGCGGCGGAAAGGCGGTGACGGGTGCCCGGCGGGCAGTGACCGGCGCCGGGAGGCGGGGACGGGTACCGACCCGGGCGGTACTGGGCACCCGCCGGGTCGGCGCCCAGGACAGCCCTCACCGCAAGGAGCTCGCACCGCGAGGGCCGCCCGGCGGGCGGGCGGGCCAGCGGGGCTGAGTGCCCGGCGGGCGAGGCCGAGTGCCCGGCGGGCGAGGCTCGGCGCACGGCGGGCGAGGCCGAGTGCCCGGCGGGCGAGGCTCGGCGCACGGCGGGCGAGGCCGAGTGCCCGGCGGGCGAGGCCGAGTGCC
>Ga0302314_10002619_pt1 | contig 33349 bp, 32 predicted proteins | sample III_Palsa_N2_3_FD_200533 | JGI IMG/M metagenome (GOLD analysis project Ga0302314, IMG submission 200533) | Peat permafrost microbial communities from Stordalen Mire near Abisko, Sweden - III_Palsa_N2_3 | ecosystem: Environmental > Terrestrial > Soil > Palsa > Peat permafrost | place: Sweden...
GAGCCGGAGGACTGCGCGGGCGGGGCGGGCGTCGGCGGGGCGGACGAGGGGCGGGAGGCGTGCGCGGCGATGCCCGCGCCGGCGCTGGCCGAACCGCTGTTCCCGCCGCCGCCCTGGCCGCCGCCCTGGCCGCCGCCCGCTCCGCCGCCGCCGGATTCCGCTCCGCGGCCGGCGTGGGTGCTGATGCCCTGCTTCATGAAGTTCGCCGGTCCGTTCACCACCGCCGACCCGGCGCTCACCGCGCTCGCGCGGGCCTGGCGCATCGCCATCATCTCGTCGCCGAAGCCCGGGACGAATCGGTAGATGGCGCTGCTGGCGAAGATCGACAGCACCAGGATGGCCACGCCGGACAGGACCGTGGAGAAGGCGTCGTTGGCGCCCGCGTTGGAGGCGATGGCTCCGGCCAGGCCGAGGACGATCACGATCACCGGCTTGATCAGGTCCACCGCGACCATCACCCCGGCCCAGCGGCGGACGTGCTTCCACAGCTGCTTGTCGACCAGACCGGCGTAGACGGCGGTGCCGAGCAGCGCGCCGACGTAGAGCATCGCGGCGCGGATCAGCATCTCGATCCACAGGACCGCGGCGGCGAGGATCGCCACGAGGGAGACCAGCACCAGGATGATCGGGCCGCCGCCGATGTTGCCGCTGGTGAGGGCGTTGGCGAAGGAGCCCAGATAGTTGGCGGTGTCGGTCTTGGTCCCTGACGCGATGGCGGTGGTGATCCCGTCGGTCGCGCTGACCACGGTGTAGAGGATCAGCGGGGTGAACGCGGAGGCGATCACCGTCAGCCACAGAAATCCGACCGCCTCGCCGACTGCCTGCGGCAACGGCACACCGCGGGCCGCGCGCTTGGCCACGGCGAGGAGCCAGAGGATCAGCGTCAGAAAGGTGGAGGCGCCGAAGACCACGGCGTAGGTGCGGAGGAAGCTGGGATTGGTGAAGTCCACGTTGGTGGTCGCGTTGATCCCGGCCGAGAGCTTTTTGATCACCCAGGCGGCGGCGGTCGCGCAGGCGGTCGCCAGGGACTGGAGGGGGTCGATGGAGTTTGTTACGCCGGTTACGGGGTTGGAGCCGGTGGTGCCTTGCTCGCAGATCACCTTCCCCGGGCCGACCAGGCCACTGCAGTTCTGGCCGCTGGGGCTGGGGCTGGGGGACGGGGATGCGAAGGCGGCGCCTGCGGCCATCAACGCGGCGTATTGCAGCCCGGCCAGCGCTACGGCAAATCCACCGATTCGGGAGCGAAACCTAGCGGGCATAGCGGAACCCTCCGAACTGGTTGACCGCGCCGGCGATGGCGTTGGCAGAGCCCACTTGTTGGTTGGCTCCAATGGGAGCCGGGCCATCAACCGAGGTGTAGCTGGCGACCTTCCAATCGCCGTTGATCCAGCGCATGTGCATTGTGAGGGTGTACCAGTACTCAGTGACGGGCTGGGTGGATCCAGTACCGGCCAGGCCGCCGAGTTGATCGCTCCAGACATCCACTGTCGCCTCGTCACCGCTGTAGCTGTCGGCTTTGGTTCCAGCTGGCAGTGGACGGCTGACCAGTGTGAGTCCAGCGGGAGGGACGCCGTTGTTCAACCCGAGCGTCTTGTTCAGGCTGGCGTATTGAGTGTCAGTGGTGTTCTGCAGCTGTAGCTCAGCCGCTGGATCGATGATCGTCTGCAGTATCGCGTGGCGCGACGCTGTGGCGTACATCTGGCTGGAGCCCAGCGCCACGCTGTAGTTCACGGCTGCCGACTGCGCCCCCTCGGAGGTGTGCGGGAAGCCGGTGGCGATGCCGTCCTGGGATGTGGAGACCGGCTGGGTGCCGGTCGGGGCCGTGGCCGTGGACTGTGCCGTGCCGCCCGTGGTCGACGAGTTGCCGGAGCCCGTGCGGGCCGGGCCCGCGCCCCTCGGGGTGCTGCTTCCGTTGGTGCGGTTGATCACCGCCACCGCCACGAGCAGAAGCAGCACCACTCCCAGGACCGCCGCGAGCGTCCGCAGCGGGTGCCGTCCGGGCACCCCCTCGGGCGGTGCTTCGCCCGCCGGGTAGCGGGTACGCGTGTGCGGCTGGTCGTCAGGCACGGACACGACGGCGGCCCCCTTGGGACGAGGGTGGGCAGGACGAGATGACGGGGAGGACAGCGGAACAGCGGGACAAGCGGGACAGGCGGCAGGACATGACGAGATGACAGAAGGGTGTCACCTGAACGGCGGCTCGTGGGGAGAGCTTGGCCGATCCGGTACACGGAACCTGATGCTCCGCCTGATCCAATCATCCAGACGAATAATCAGATCGCCATCCCGTACACAATGGTGAACAAGGTACCGAGTGATCCAATGATGAACACGCCGGTCAGCCCGGCGATGATCAGACCCTTCCCCTGCTCGGCGCTGAAGGTGTCCCGAAGCGCCGTCGCGCCGATCCGCTGCTTGGCTGCCCCCCAGATGGCGATGGCGAGGCAGCCGAGGATGGCGACGGCCATCACGACCTCCACCATCGTCCGGGCCTCCGTGCCCAGACTCGCGAAGGGGCCCCAGTTCGGGGCGATACCTCCGATAATGGTGCTGATGTCGTTCTTGTTCGCGCTGAGATACATAGCAACCACCCACCTGATCATCAATCAAAGCCCAGCACCCGGCCGTGGTGTAGGGCCCAGTCCTATTCTTGGCCAGAACCGAAGTCGACTTGGCCACTTTCCCGAGGATCGCCACTGAGTGATGTGCCACAGGTGCCACCATGGGACCTCATGGAGCCTGTAGCCGCTCGGATGAGCCTACCGCTTACTCTGTGTATCGCAGCTGATTGCGCAGGGCAACGCCTTGGTCCAGACTCTTTGAGGGCAATCGCACATTCCTTCGGTCAGGGTGGGTGGCATATGCGTTCGAGCTCTGCGGCAGGGTACGGCAAGCCCGCTGACGCCTCGTCGGCGCGTCGCTGATGGCCGGCCGAAGGCTCTGGGTCGCCCTCGGCGGCGGCGGTGCGGCGATCGCCGGGTTCCTGGTGCTGGTCGTGGTGGGCACCTACGCCGCCTCCGGCTCGATCCTGCAGAGCCAGCAGACCGCCGCCGCCCAGCTCGCGCCGGGCACGGTCCCGGCCGCCTACGCCGGGCTGATCCAGCAGTGGGGCAGCCTCTGCTCGCAGTTGTCGCCGCCGCTGCTGGCCGCACAGATGTACCAGGAGAGCGGCTTCAACCCGAACGCGGTCAGCCCGGTGGGCGCCCAGGGGATCGCCCAGTTCATGCCGGCGACCTGGGCGATCTACGGCATCGACCCGACCCACGCGCACGCCTCCCCCGATGTCTGGGACCCGGCGGACGCCATCCCGTCCGCCGCGACCTACGACTGCCGACTCGCCCAGGACACCAAGAACGTCCCCGGCGACAGCACCTCCAACATGCTGGCCGCCTACAACGCCGGGCCCTACGCGGTGATAAGTGCCGACGGCATCCCCAGCTACACCCAGACCGAGGACTACGTCACCTCCATCGACAAGCTCGCCCAGTCCTTCGCCGCCACCACCGTCATCGCCTTCTCCGAGCAGGCCGCCGGGGCCATCTACTACGCCCAGGCCAGGCTCGGCACCCCCTACCTCTGGGGCGGCGAGGGCCTCGCCTCGCAGAACTACGAGTTCGACTGCTCCGGCCTGACCCAGGCCGCCTACGCCAGCGTCGGGATCACGATCCCCCGGGTCGCCGCGGACCAGTGGTACGCCGGCCCGCACCCGACCCGCAGTCAGCTCCAGCCCGGCGACCTGGTGTTCTTCTCCACCAGCCCGACCGACCCGGCGATGATCCACCACGTCGGGATCTATGTCGGCGGCGGCATGATGATCGACGCCCCGCACACCGGCTCGGTCATCCGCTACGACCCGATCGACGCCGAGGGCGACTACTTCGGCGCGACCCGGGTGACGGCCGGCGGCGCCGCCGCGCTGCCCAAGCTCCAGCCGGGCGGCGGAATCGCCAACGGTGGTTCGCTGTCCTGACGGTGACGCGCCGGTGCCCGACCGGGCGCCGGCTTGTGGCGGCGCGGTGATCGAACCGTCACGTTCCCATAACTTCCCTTGGTATCGGAACAGTTCGGGCGGTTCGCGCCGTTGTGCACCTTGTCAAGGAGGGACACTTGATCGTGCCGTACCGGAATCCCGGCGGCCGGGAGCTCTGGCGGGCCGACAGGCGGGAGGTGCGGCGTGGGAACGCTGCTGGCGGATGGTGGCGGCGCGCTGGGAGGCCTCTCCGGCGGCCTGGGCGGTCCGAGCGGATCGGTCGACTGGTCGCTGGTCCTGCACATCAACGGCTTGGCCCGGCACCTCCCCTCCTGGCTGGACAGCACACTGGCCTTCCTCGGCGAGTACGGGGTGCCGCTGGCCTCGGTGCTGATGGTCGTGGCGGGCTGGAGCTGGGCCCGGCGCAGACCGGACGCCCCGGCCGCGGTCGCCGGGATGCTCTGGGCCGGACTCGCCTCCGGGATCGCGCTGATGCTGAACATCCCGGTCCGGGCCATCGTGCAGCGGCAGCGCCCCTTCGTCGCCCACCCCGGCCGGCTCGACCTGCTGACCAGCCATCAGGCCAACGGCTCGTTCGCCAGCGACCACGCCACCTTCACCATGGCCGTCGCGGTCGGCCTGCTGCTGGTCAATCGCAAGCTGGGGCTGATCGCCGGGGTGCTGGCCGCGGTCGAGGGGTTCCTGCGGGTGTTCATGGGCGTGCACTACCCCACTGACGTCATCGGCGGCTATGCCCTCGGCACGGCCACGGTGTTGCTGCTCGCCCCGCTCGCCATGGCCGTGCTGGTCCCGCTGACCCGCTCGGCGGCCCGCACCGCCGCCGCGCCGCTGATCGTGGCCCGGGACCGGGCCCCGCGGCGGCGCCGCCCGGCCCGCCGCGCCGTCCCGGTGCCGAGCCAGCACGGCGGCGGGGAGCAGCACGACGACGACCGCGGCTTGGCTGCCTGAGCGGCCCGGCCGGCTGAGCGGCCCGCCGTCTGAACGTCAGCCGGCCGAGCGTCAGCGGGGCCTCAGCCCAGCGGGATGCTCTGCGGGAAGTGGAACAGGTTGCCCGGGTCGTAGGTCCGCTTCACCGACTGTAGCCGGGCCGCGTTGCTGCCGTAGTAGGCCTGCTCCCAGCCGGTCAGCCGGGGGTCCACGTAGTTCTGGTACGCCTCCCCGCTGGCGTAGGGGCGCATGGCCGACCAGACGCCGTCCAGCCAGGACCAGGAGCGGTCGGCCGCGGTGCCGCCGGTCACGCCGGCGGGGTAGTTGGCGGTGTACTGGGCGGTGAACAGCCCGCTGCGGTGCACGAAGGCGGTGGAGCCGCGGCCGACCCGGTTGATCGCGCCGCCCATGGCGTCGAAGGCCACGCCCGCGCTGCCGCCGACCGGACCGGTGCGCGGGTACCGCTCGATCGCGGCGACCAGCGCGGAGATGCCGCCGGAGTCGATCGCCCGGTTGAAGATGTCGGAGCGCGCGCCGTAGGACTCCCGGGTGACCTGCCCGTCCGGATTCTGGCCCGGCAGCGTGCCGGGCAGGTGCGAGGCCGCCAGAGACCAGCCCGAGACCCCGCCCATGACCTGCATGGTCTCCAGGTAGGAGGCGGTGTGCGTGGAGACCGAGGAGGGCGCGGTGCCCAGCCGGTCGATCTGGTTCTCCAGCTCGGTCCGGGAGCCGAGGTAGTTCACCGTGGTGCCCAGCTGGTACTGGCCGTTGGCCCAGACCAGCAGGTGCAGGTCGGCCCACATGGCGTCGGGCGCGCTCGGCGCCCACTCCTGCCAGGACCGGATCACCTGTTCCGCCTGGGACCAGGGCCAGGACAGGAAGCCGTACGAGCACTCCGCCGCCGGGTGGGTGTCGAAGGACAGCGAGGTGACCACGCCAAAGTTGCCGCCGCCCCCGCCGCGCAGCGCCCAGAACAGGTCGGCGTCGCTGGACGCGCTGACCTGACGGACCGTCCCGTCCGCGGTGACCACCTCCGCGCCGGTGAGGCTGTCGCAGGTCAGCCCGTATGCCCGGCCGGTCACTCCCATGCCGCCGCCGAGGGTGAGGCCGGTCACGCCCACGGTCGGGCAGGATCCGGCCGGGATGGTCACGCCGTGGTCGGCCAGGCCGGTGTAGACGTCGATCAGCCGCGCGCCCGCGCCGACCACGGCCCCGCCGGAGGAGGCGCTGACGCCGTTCAACTTGCCGACGTCCAGCACCAGGCCGGTGCCGGAGGACCAGCCCGCGTAGTTGTGCCCGCCGCAGCGGGCGGCGACCGGCAGCCGGAACTTCCGGGCGAAGGCCAGCGCGGTGGACACGTCGTGCGCCCCGTCGACATAGGCCACCGCGCTGGGCGCGATCGAGTCGTACTGCGGCTGGAACAGCCGCCGCGCGTCGGTGTAGCGGCTGTCGCCGGGGCGGATCAGCGGGCCACCCAGGTCCTTGGCCAGCGCCGCCCAGTCCGCCGCCTTGGGCGGTCCGGAGGCCGCGGGCGCGGAGGTCGCGGGCACTGACGCGGACGCGGACGTGACGGCCGAGGTGGTACCGGTCGGGGTGCCGCTGCGGGTGGCGGCGACCGACGAGCTGCCGCTGGAGCAGGCCGTCAGCCCGGCCGCCGCAGCGGTCAGCACACCTGCGCCGCGCAGGATGGCCCGCCGAGAAGTGATCGTTTCGCCCATGTGTTCCATCCTCGCCCGGACCGGTGTGTCGTCGCACAGAAGGGACGGCGGGAGACGCCCTTCCGGTTTCATACCGCACCGCGAGCGGGTCAGCCCTCCGTGGCGAGCCCTTCGGCCAGTTCCTCGGCGAGGTGCCTCTCGGCGTCCCGGCGGGCCTTGTCGCGGGAGCGCCGGGCCGGGGCGAACCAGCCGCAGTCGCAGCGAGCGGTGCTGAACGAGCCCGCCTCGCCGACGGTGGTCCGATGCTCGGCCCGGGCCGGGGTCGCCGGAGCCGAGGAGGGGGTCTCGGCGGGGGGCGACAAGGTCGGGGCCGGGTTGCTGTCCACGTGGTTCACGTTAACCCGGATGGCTGCTGTTCTGCGCGCCTCGAACGCCGTAACCGGCGCTACCCGCTCTCGTTAGCCCTGGGGAGCGCCGAATTGGACGTGTAGGCGGCCGTGTTCCGAGGGCCCTGAGGGAGATGTGTTCCGTGGTGATTGGTGAGTCCGGCCGCCGGGTCGGCATGCGTACGGTACTGGTGGCCGCCACCGCGGCCGCGGCTGCGGCCGGGCTGCTGGCCGGCTGCTCCAGCTCCGGCTCGTCCCGCGCTGCGGCCTCCTCCGCCGACCAGGCCGTGAACTCCTCGGACGCGCTGTCGTCCGTCCCGCTCACGGCCGTCCGCTCGGCCGCCGACATCACCGGCCGCTCCGGCTACGTCCAGGACAGCACCACCATGCAGACCGTCTCCGCCACCAAGCGGATGACCCTGCACGGGACGGCCCAGTACGACTACAACACCCGGATCGGCCGGATGGCGATCACCATCCCGCCCGGCGAGGGCACCACCGGCAAGCTGACCGAGGTGTTCGCGCCGGGCGAGGTGTACATGCAGAACAGCGGTGCCAAGGGCGTCCCGGCCGGGGAGTACGTCGAGGTCAGCGTCCAGGCGCTGGCCGACGGCAACCTGGTGAGCAGCGGCGCGACCGACCCGGCCAGCGCGGCCAACGCCCTGCGAGGGGCGCAGACGGCGACCCGGCTCGGCAGCGCGACGGTGGGCGGGGTGCTGCTCACGCACTACCAGGGGACGCTGGACCTGGCCCAGGCGGCCGAGGCCACCGGCGGCGGCGCGGGCACCGGGCTGAGCCTGGCCGCGAAGACCTTCACCGTGAAGAAGGTGCCGTACCAGGTGTGGCTGGACCAGCAGGGCCGGATCCACGAGATCGTGGAGGTCTTCACCTTCAGCAACGTGCCGGGCTCCACGGCGGCCAAGGATCAGGTGGTGGTGACCTCCACGAGCGAGTTCGCCGACTACGGCACCCCGGTGTCGGTGAGCATCCCGGCGTCCAAGGAGATCTATGGGGCGCCGGGGGCGGCCAAGTGAGCGCGGGGGCGGACACGTAGTACCTGGGGGAGCCTGGAAATGACCCAGACGTGCCATGCACGCCCCCCGCGCGCTGCCTACTCTGGAGGCAGTCGAAGTCGACTGCCCGACATTGACGAGGAGGTGGTGCGTGTGCCCGCGCACGACCCGGTGGCCCTCGCGGAGATCGACCTCTATGGCGAGCTGATGATCGCCGCCGCCGCCGCGCCCGGCGAGCGCCTGCCCGCCGACCGGATCGACGAGGTGCTGCGAGTGGTCCGCAGCCCCGAGGGCCGGGTGGACCGGTACCACGACCGGTGTGTGGACCGGTACTACGAGCTGACCGACCCGCCGTTCCCGGCACAGGTCTCAGGCCAGATCCCGGCGCAGGTCTCAGGCCAGGTCCCGGCGCAGGGCGGCGAACCCCGGTACTGAAAGCCCTGGAGCTGAAAGCCGGGACGGCGGCGGTTCAGGATCGGAGCAGCCGGGCGATCGCCGCTGTGGCCTCCGCCACCTTGTCGTCCGCCTCCGGCCCGCCGTCCGCGACCGCGGCGGCGACGCAGTGCCGCAGGTGCTCCTCCAGCAGGCTCAGGGCGAACGACTGGAGCGCCTTGGTGCTCGCGGACACCTGGGTCAGGATGTCGATGCAGTAGACGTCCTGCTCCACCATCCGCTGGAGCCCGCGTACCTGACCCTCGATCCGGCGCAGCCGCTTGACGTGCGCCTCGCGCTGCGAGCTGTAACCGTGCGGGCCGTGCGGCGCCGCCGGGCCCGCGGTGCTCGCCGGGATCGCCGCGCGCTCCGGTTCGGTGGCGGACGCGTCGGCGGCGGACGGGTCGGGCTCCTCCCGTCGGGCGGTGTCCTGCTGCGGTGTCTCCATGGCCTCCATCCTGCCCATCGTATGGCGCGGACGAGCGGGCCGCCGGGTTCACGCGGGTTCACCGAGGGTCACCAGGGTTACGGAGATTCGTGCGGGAGCTGTGAATACTACTGAGCGCTGAGGGGCAGCGTTCCGTGCGAGCTTCCGTCACACTGATGGTGCACAGTCTCCGAGCAGCACGTCGATTCGTCGTGCGCAAGGATAAGCGCAGGCAAGGGTGCCGACGCTTGCCACCCCCGGCACGCGGAGTCATTGCATGCAGCGCCTAGCATCGACTCGACCGCGCCCTGTACTTCGGAGATCTTTGTGCGAATTCGTCTGACCCCCCGGGAGACGAGCTTCTATGACATGTTCGCCGCTTCGGCGAGCAACCTTGTCACGGGCTCCAAGCTCCTGCTGGAGCTGCTCGGTGCAGATGTCGCCGCACGGGCCGAGCTCGCCGAACGCATGCGTGCCGCCGAGCACGCCGGTGACGACATCACCCATGCCATCTTCCACCAGCTGAACTCGTCCTTCATCACGCCCTTCGACCGCGAGGACATCTACAACCTGGCGTCCTCGCTGGACGACATCATGGACTTCATGGAGGAGGCCGTCGACCTGGTCGTCCTCTATGAGATCGAGACCCTGCCGCAGGGGATCGAGCAGCAGATCGAGGTGCTGGCGCGGGCGGCCGAGCTGACCGCCTCGGCCATGCCGAACCTGCGCACCATGGACAACCTGACGGAGTACTGGATCGAGGTGAACCGGCTGGAGAACCAGGCGGACCAGATCCACCGGAAGCTCCTCGCCCACCTGTTCAGCGGGGCCTACGAGGCGATCGAGGTGCTGAAGCTCAAGCAGGTCGTGGACGTGCTGGAGGAAGCCGCGGACGCGTTCGAACATGTGGCGAACACGGTGGAGACCATCGCCGTCAAGGAGTCCTGAGCACCGTGGACATCCTTGGACTGGTGCTGGTGGTGGGTGTTGCCTTCGGCTTCGCCTACACCAACGGCTTCCATGACTCGGCGAACGCCATTGCCACCTCGGTCTCGACCCGGGCGCTGACGCCCCGGGCCGCGCTGATGATGGCTGCGGTGATGAACCTGGCGGGCGCGTTCCTGGGTCAGGGCGTCGCCAAGACCGTCAGCGAGGGCATCATCGACACCCCGACCGGGCGGCAGGGGATGGTCGTGCTGTGGGCCGCGCTGGTCGGCGCGATCACCTGGAACCTGGTGACCTGGTACTTCGGGCTGCCGTCCTCGTCCACGCACTCGCTGTTCGGCGGGATGGTGGGGGCGGCCATGGCCGGGGGCACCGGGGTGAACTGGCCCGGGGTCTGGAAGAACGTGGTCCTGCCGATGATCACCTCCCCGGTGGTGGGCCTGATCCTGGGCTTCGCGGTGATGATCGCGATCATGTGGATCTTCCGCCGGGCCAACCCGCACAAGGCGAAGCGCAACTTCCGGGTGGCGCAGACGGTGTCGGCGGCGGCGATGGCGCTCGGTCACGGCCTGCAGGACTCGCAGAAGACCATGGGCGTGGTGGTGCTGGCGCTGACCATCTCGCACCACCAGTCCGGCCAGGGCATTCCCCTCTGGGTGAAGGTCAGCACGGCCCTGGTGCTGTCGCTGGGCACCTGGGCGGGCGGTTGGCGGATCATGCGCACCCTCGGCCGCAAGATCATCGAGCTGGATCCGCCGCAGGGTTTCGCCGCCGAGACGGTGGCCTCGTCCATCCTCTACATCACCTCGTACGTCTACAAGGTACCGGTCTCCACGACCCACATCATCACCTCGGCGATCATGGGCGTGGGCGCGACCAAGCGGGTCCGCGCGGTCCGCTGGGGGGTGGCCAAGAACATCGTGATCGGCTGGGTGCTGACCATGCCGGCCGCCGGGCTGGTGGCCGCGGTCGTCTACTGGATCAGCTGGGCCATCGTCCGCTGAGTCGCAGCAGGGAAAGGCGCAGCAGGGAAAGGCGCGGCAGGGAAAGGCGCGGCAGGGAAGTCCCGGCAGGGAAAGGCGCGGCAGGGAAAGATGAAGGCCCCGCCCCCGGTCTACACCGGGGCGGGGCCTTCGGATACCCCGCGGCGGCACCGCCTAGCAGCGCCGCGGGGTGGCTCAGGGGGTCGGCTCAGCCGAAGCGGCCGGAGATGTAGTCCTCGGTGGACTGCACCGACGGGTTGGAGAAGATCTTCTCGGTGGCGTCGATCTCGATCAGCCGTCCCGGCTGGCCCACGGCGGACAGGTTGAAGAACGCGGTGCGGTCGCTGACCCGCGCGGCCTGCTGCATGTTGTGGGTGACGATGACGATCGTGTACTGCTCCTTGAGGGTTCCGATCAGGTCCTCGACGGCGAGCGTGGAGATCGGGTCCAGGGCCGAGCAGGGCTCGTCCATCAGCAGCACCTGCGGCTCGACCGCGATGGCGCGGGCGATGCAGAGCCGCTGCTGCTGACCGCCGGAGAGGCCGGCCCCGGGCCGGTTCAGCCGGTCCTTGACCTCGTTCCACAGGTTGGCGCCCATCAGCGAGCGCTCGACGGCCTCGTCTATCCGCTTCTTGTCGCGGACGCCGTTGAGCTTCAGCCCGGCGGCCACGTTCTCCTTGATGGACATCGAGGGGAACGGGTTGGGCCGTTGGAACACCATGCCGACGGTGCGGCGGACGGCGACCGGGTCGACCCCGTTGCCGTACAGGTTCTCGTCGTCCAGCAGCACCTTGCCCTCGACCCGGGCGCCGGGGATCACCTCGTGCATCCGGTTGAGCGTGCGCAGGAAGGTGGACTTGCCGCAGCCGGACGGGCCGATGAAGGCGGTCACGGAGCGGGGCTCGACGGTCATCGAGATGTCCTCGACGGCCCGGAAGCTCCCGTAGTAGGCGTTCAGCCCGCTTACGTCGATGCGCTTGGCCATGATTTGGGTTTCTCTTTCGTTCCTGAAGTCTGAATGTCTCGGGGGCCGACCCACGTCAGCCGGGTGCTGCCTACTGGGGCCTCGTCAGGCCCGGTGCTTGGGCGCCTTCCAGCGGGCGATCCCGCGGGCGACCAGGTTCAGCAGCATGACCAGCACGATCAACACCAGCGCCGCGCCCCAGGCCCGCGCCTGCGAGGCGTCGGTCCCGGCGTTGTACTGCTGGTACACGTACAGCGGCAGTGAGGACTGCGGGCCGCTGAACGGGTTGTTGTTGATCAGGTCGGTGCCGAAGACCAGCATCAGGATGGGGGCGGTCTCACCGATGATCCGGGCGACCGCCAGCATCAGGCCGGTGGTGATGCCGCCGATGGAGGTCGGCAGCACGATCCGCACGATGGTCTTCCACTTGGGGACGCCCAGGGCCAGGCTGGCCTCGCGCAGCTCGTTCGGGACGAGCTTCAGCATCTCCTCGGTGGAGCGGACCACGATCGGCATCATCAGGATGGCGAGCGCCAGGCTGCCCGCGAACCCGGTGTAGGGCATGTCCAGGATCATGATCCAGAACGTCAGGATGAACAGGCCGGCCACGATCGACGGGATGCCGCTCATGACGTCGACGAAGAAGGTGACCCACTTGGCCAGCAGCCCGCCGTTGCCGTACTCGACCAGGTAGACGGCGGTCAGGATGCCGACCGGTCCGGCCATCGCGACGGCCAGGCCGACCTGCTCCAGGGTGGCGATCAGGGCGTGGTAGAGCCCGCCGCCGGTCTGGTTGGGCGAGATGTCGTTCATGGAGTGCGTCAGGAACGTGACGTTGATGACGCCGATGCCCTGCGAGATCGTGTAGTAGAGCAGGCCGACCAGCGGCAGCAGCGCCAGCAGGAAGGCCACCCAGACCAGGCTGGTGATCAGCCCGTTCTTGGCCTGGCGGCGGCCTTCGACCGAGAACGCCAGCAGGTACTGGCCGAGCACGAAGAAGATCGCGCCCAGCAGGCACCACTGGAGCTTGCTGTGGATCGAGAAGACCGTGCCGAGCAGGACCGCGAGCAGCGCGGCGCCGACGACGGTGGCGGCCGGGGTCCAGCGCGGCAGCCGGCGTCCGGTCAGGCTGGTGGACAGCGTGGTGGTGGTGGAGATGGTGCTCATCAGGCGTTCGCCCCCGAGTAGTCCTTGCGGCGGGCGATGATCAGCCGAGCACCACCGTTGACCAGCAGCGTGATGATGAAGAGAACCAGGCCGGAGGCGATCAGCGCGTCGCGGCCGGAGCCGAGGGCGTCGCCGAACTGGGTGGCGATGTTCTGGGCGATGGTGCTGCCGCCGGGGTCGGTGATGTGCAGGCTCAGCACCAGGCTCGGCGAGAGCACCGTGGCCACGGCCATGGTCTCGCCCAGGGCCCGGCCGAGGCCGAGCATCGAGGCGCTGATGATGCCGGACCGGGCGAACGGCAGCACCGCGGTCCGGATGACCTCCCAGCGGGTGGCGCCGAGCGCGAGCGCGGCCTCCTCGTGGGCCCGGGGCACCTGGAGGAAGATCTCCCGGGTCACCGCGGTGACGATCGGCAGGATCATGATGGCCAGCAGCACGCCCACGGTGAACAGGCTGCGCGGCTGGTCGCCGGCGTAGTCCTGCTTGAAGACGTAGGTCCAGGCGAAGTACTGGTTCAGCCAGGCGTTGACGCCGAGCATGTGCGGCACCAGGAACAGCGCGCCCCACAGGCCGTAGACGATGCTGGGGACGGCGGCGAGCAGGTCCACCACGTAGCCCAGGGCCTGCGCCATCCGGCGCGGCGCGAGGTGCGAGATGAACAGGGCCACGCCGATCGACACCGGCACGGCCAGCACCATGGCGACCACGGCGCTCACCACCGTGCCGAGCACCAGCGCCGACATGCCGAACACCATGGGGGTGTCCTCGATGTCGAAGCCCGAGGTGGTGAAGAAGTTCCCGTGGTCCACGCTGATCGCGTTCACGGAGCGGATGGTGAGGAAGGTCGCGATCGCGGCCATCACCACCAGCAGCAGGATGCCGGAGCCGCGAGAGGCCCCGGCGAAGATCAGGTCGCCGGGCCGCACGACGCGCTTGCCGCGCTTGGTCGGCTCGGACGTGGCTGTGCCTCCCCGGTTGGCCTGGTGGCTGTCGGCGAGGAGGTCGGTGGTCGTCGGGCTCTGCGGGGCTTCGGTGGCGGCGCTGTCCTGCGCCCTGCCGTCCTGCGCCCCGCTGTCGTGCGCCCTGTTGTCGCGCGGGGGAGCCTCGTCAGGGAGGTCCGTGTCAGGGAGGTCCATGGTTTCTCCGGTCTGGGTGGCGCCGAAGGGAGGCGCCTGGCGGCGGTGCACCGGACATGAGGGAGGGGATGGTGCGGGTGCCGGGCCCGGCCCGCCCTCCCCCTGGGGGCAGGGCCGGACCTCGGCGGCTACTGCGGATGGTGCGGGGTGGGGACCGGTCGGGCCCCGCGTCGATCTGGCCTGTCGACTGGTTGTCGACCAGCTGCCGACCAGCTGCCGACTAGCTCAGGGTGGCGATCTCGGCCTGGACCTTGGCGGCCAGCGAGGCGGGCAGCGGCACGTAGCCCAGCGGGGCGACCGACTGCTGACCGGCGGAGCTGATGGTGTAGTTCAGGAACGCCTTGAGCGCGGGCAGGCTGGCGGCCTTGTTGCCCTTGTCGCAGACGATCTCGTAGGTGACCAGGGTGATCGGGTAGGCGTTCGGGGCCTTGGTCGCGTAGTCGAGCTTCAGCGCCAGGTCCTGGCCGGTGCCGACGACCGGGGCGTCGGCGATCAGCTGGGCGGCGTTGGCGGCGGTGACGGCGACCGGGGACGGGGCACCGGTGGCGATCTTCACGGTGCTGAAGTTGCCGGCCGTGGCGTAGGAGAGCTCGAAGTAGGAGATCGCGCCCTTGACCGCCTTGACCTGGGCCGCGAGGCCCGCCGAACCGGTGGCGCCCTGGCCGCCCTTGGCCGGCCACACCTTGGTGGCGGCGTAGGTGAAGCCGCTCGGGTCGGCCGCGTTCAGGTACGCGGTGAAGTTGTTGGTGGTGCCCGAGCTGTCCGAACGGTGGAACGTCTGGATCGGCAGGTTCGGCAGGGTGGCGGTCGGGTTCAGCGTCTTGATCGCCAGGTCGTCCCAGTTGGTGATCTTGCCGGTGAAGATGTTCGCCAGGGTGGAGGCGTCCAGGACCAGGTTGCTCACGCCGGGGACGTTGTAAGCGATGGCGATCGGGCCGCCGATCATCGGCAGGTCTATGCCCTGGCCGCCGGGGCAGACCGAGGCGGTCGCGGTGATGTCGGCCGGCTTCATCGCGGCGTCGGAGCCGGCGAAGGCGACCTTGCCGGCCTCGAAGCTGGTCAGACCCGCGCCCGAGCCGGTGCCCTGGTAGTTGACGGTCACCGAGGGGCACTGCGTCTGGAAGTCCTTGACCCACTGGGTCACGGCGTTCTGCTGGGCAGTGGAACCCGCGCCGAGCAGCTGGCCGCTGCCACAGTTGGCGGCACCCGCGGCAGCGGTGCTGGAGCCCGAAGCGGAGCTCGCGGCGGTGCTGCTGGACGAGGAGGCGTTGTTGTTTGAACCGCACGCCGCGAGCGTCAGCGAGCTGACGACCGCCACGGCGCCGATGGCGAGGGCCTTGGTGCGGCCGTTCCGCTGGAGCTTCACTTGGTGTCCCTTTCGGAGTGCCCCAGGTCTGTGGTCTGGGGCTTCTTGGTGGAGGGAGGGTCTTGCGACCTCCGACACCAAGGGACGCTATGCGGGGCAAGTGAAGCGATAGGCCAGCACAAATGAACGGAGAGTGAACCTCGGACGGACGCCGGGATACGGGGCGCGGTAGTAACGGTTTCGCTACGGCAACGACACGGCTGGATTAAGCCGCCGCTCAGTCGTGGAGCCGCTTGAGCAGGGCGTCCACCAGCTCGCGGTCGTGCCGGTAGCTCAGCCGCTCGCGGGCCGGCCTGGCCGGGAGCCACACCAGCCGGTCCGCCTCCCGGTTCGGCGTGAACGCGCCGGAGATCCGCACCGCCGACCAGTACCGCACCCGCTTCGGCCGCCCTTTGGCCAGATACCGCTGGGTGGGCAGTCGGCCGCCCAGCTCCACCCGCATCCCGGTCTCCTCCAGGGCCTCGCGTCGAGCCGCCTCCTTGGACCGCTCGCCCTCCTTGAGCTTCCCCTTGGGGAAGGTCCAGTCGTCCAGCCTCGGCCGGTGGATCAGCGCCAACTCCGGCTCGTCCGACCCTCGCCCCGGCCGCCACAGCACCACCCCCGCGGCCTTCACCCGATCCTGGGTGGACGACGAGGCAGGCGGCTGCGACATGGGCGGGCTCTTCTTCGATTCGTCGGTCACGAAGCAGGAATCGTACGGGGATGATCAGTCCACTGGGTTGTCACTCGGTCGAGTGATGGTCTGTCGGAGGGGGCTGCCCAGCACTATGGTGAGATCAGAATGAGTTCTGCGTAGAAAATCCGCAGGAAAGACGCTCAAGCCTGCCGAGAGGGGGATTCGGAGTGCTGCTGGGGTTCAGAGCCGCCAATCATCGCTCGCTGCGTGGCGAGCAGCGCCTGCTGCTCACCCCTGGCTACGATGCGGATCGGGAGCCAGACGACAGCAGGCCGATTGTGACCGTTGCCGCTTTGTTCGGCTCCAATGCGGCGGGCAAGTCCAACGTCCTGGACGCGCTCCGATTCATGCGTCAACTGGTCCTCAACTCGCACCGGGACGCCGAGCCAGGCGGCGGGATCCGCCGCGAGCCCTTCGCTCTCGACCCGGAGTGCCTGGACGAGCCGTCGTGGTACGTGGTGGATCTACTGCTCGGTGGAGTTCGGTTTGTCTACGGGTTCAGTATCGACAGTGTTCAGGTGCTGGACGAATGGCTCTACAGCTACCCTCACGGCCGACGCCGCACGATCTTTCAGCGCTCTGTGGAGGGAATCGTCCCGGGTAGCTCGACCGACAAGGACGCCATGGACCTGGTGGCGACCATTACCGAGCCGAATGTGCTCTACCTGTCGCTGGCCGCGCGCAGCCGCCAAGCGGCGGTCCAGCCGGTCTACGACTGGTTCAGCAGCGCGGTCGAGGTCCGGTTGGGCGGTGCGAGCGGGGCCGGCGTTCGCCAGTCGAGCCTGCGCAGACTGGAAGATCCGGCGGCGGCTGCTGTGGTGACCGGCCTGCTGGCGGCGGCTGACCTGGGCATCGAGAGGGTGGGCGTCGACAGAATCCCGGAGCCGGTCGATGCTGACGATGTCGACCTGCTGCGCAGTCAGTTCACTGCTTATATACAGCGGGCAGCGACCGCCGTGGTGGAAGTTCAAATGCAGCAGGAGCGCAGGGACGACCTTATGCAGCTGCTGTCTCGGGAGGAGTCCGGCCAGGCCCGGCTCGATGATTCCGATTTGCTTCGAGTCAGGTTGAGCGAGATTGATTCGAGTCTCCGGGATGCGCGGGAGCAAGTCGCCCGAGCCACGAAGGCCGCCACGGTGTTCAGCGCCCGGCTGTCATCCCGGCCGCGTTCGCGCACTCGCCCCGAGGTCTGGTTCGAACAACGGGGCCGGAACGGGCCGGTGCGGATGGGGCTTGCGGCTCAGTCCGACGGTACTCGGATGCTTCTGGATCTTGCCGGGCCTGCCTTGACCGCGTTGGAGCGCGGCGGCGTGCTGGTGGTGGACGAGGTCGATTCGAGCCTCCATCCCCGTCTTACAGCCCAGTTGATCCGGCTCTTTCAGGACGTGGCGACCAATCCCCAGGGCGCCCAGCTGCTGTTGAGCACGCACGATGCCAGCCTGCTGGGGCGGAGCGACGGCGAGGACATCCTGAAGCGGGACCAGATCTGGTTCGTGGAGAAGGACGCCTACGGCGAGTCGACGCTGTTCCCACTGTCGGACTTCAAGCCGCGAGCGGGGGAGAACCGTGAGCGCCGCTATCTGGGGGGGAGCTACGGTGCTGTGCCGTTCCTGAGCGACGACCGCTTTGCCGCTGCGCTGGCTACTCGGGGGGAGACGCATGAGGAAAACTCCAGAGAGTAGCGGCAGGCGCTCCAGCGGTCCTGCTTTCGAGACCTCGACCGCGAGGACAGTCGCGACTCGGAATGCCAAGAGCCGACTGCTGGTGTGCTGCAATGCCCTCAAGCAACACGGAGAAGGACTACCTCCAGGGACTAAAAGATCACCTGGAGACTCCGGCTGTGACGGTGCGGTTCAAGCCGAAGGTGTGCTCTCCCTCCCAACTGGTCGATTTCGCCATCGCTGAGCGCGCGCGCCAGGCTGAAGAGTTCGACCAGGTCTGGTGCGTCTTCGATGTGGACCAGTACCCGGACGTTGCCACGGCTGTCGCCAAGGCCAGGCGGGAAGATGTCGAGATTGCGCTCTCGAACCCGTGCTTCGAGATCTGGCTGATCCTGCATTTCGTCGCACACACCGCTCCGGCCGACACCTACAAGGCACTGCTGCCAATGCTGAAGAAGCATGTGAAGTCCTATGACAAGACCCGGCTGAACTTCAAGGACTATCGTGACGGCTGGCCGGATGCCGTCGGGCGGGCCCGGGGTCTGGCTTCGGCAGGGCAGGAACACCGCCACAATCCGTCCACTGGGGTGTGGCGGTTGGTCCAGGAGATCACCGGAGACCGGAGCGGACCGGTCTGCCCGCGCAACGCGGGAGACCGAGCTGGTCCGACTGCGGGCGCGGTCTCATGGGTTAGGTAGGGGGTTCGAGCGTGGGCCAGGCGAGGGTGAAGGCGTGGCGGGCGGCTTCGACGTCCAGGCGCTGGTCGGCGTGGACCACGCCCAGGACGTAGGCGGTGGCCGGGGTGATCCTCGGGGTGGCGCCAGCCAGGGCGGCGGCCGCGGCGGCGTCGGCGGCCTCCTGGTGCCGGCCGAGCAGCCGGGCCAGCTCGGCCAGGGTGGCGGCTGGGGTGGGGGCCGGGGCCGAGGCGGCGGCCGGGGTGGGGGCCGGGACGGCGGGGTCCAGCAGGGGGGCGCAGACCTCCAGGGCGTAGCGGGCGCGCAGGGTCAGCAGCCGGACCTGCCGCCAGGGCAGGTCGTCGCCGGCATCGTGCAGCGCGTCGCCGCTGTACGGGTGGGCGGTGCGGTGCAGCGGCAGCGCCGCCACCGCCTCGGCCAGCCGTCGCCTGGCGGCGGTGGCGTACGGCAGCAGTGCCCGGGCCGGGTCGGAGCCGGCCCGGCCGCGCAGCGGCAGGTCGGAGACCAGCAGCGTCATCCGGTCGGCGACCGCGTGGAACCGGGCCGAGCCGAGCTCCTGCAGGGCGAGGCTGTGCGCGCGGGAGCGGGCCAGCGTCAGCTGGCGCTCCAGCAGCGCCCTGGCCTTGGGCGCGCCCGGTCCGGCCTCGCTGTCGACGCAGGCCAGCGAGTCCAGGGCGGCGGCCAGCCGGGCCAGCCGCCGGGTGTACGCCTGCTCCTGGCCGACCAGCGTGCCGAGCCGGGTCAGCTCGTCGTGCAGTTCCCGGGCCCAGGCGGGCTCCAGCAGCGCGTCGAAGGTGTGCAGCGCCCCGGCGACCCGGTGCAGCACGCCCGGGTCGATGGCCGGCAGGCCGCGCAGGAAGGTGCCCGCGTGGGCGGCCAGGTGCGCGGCCAGGGCCTCGCCCGCGGTGCCGGCCGCCGCGGTGCCGGCCGCGGTGCCGGCCGCCGTGCCGGTCGCCGGGTCGGCGCTGGCGCCCGCCGTTGCCGCGGCGGGCGGGGCGAGCACCCCGGATGCGTCGGTCATCGTGCGTAAGTCCCCGTTGTCGTCTCGGTCGGTGGGCGCGCGCTCAGTTCCGGGGGCCACCCTGCCCCCAGCCGTCGGTCCGGTGGATACGCCGCCGGGACTCGATGAGCAGCTCCTGGATGTTGCGCAGCGGGGTGCCGTCCTGGGCGTGCGCGTGCCGGGTCCAGGTGCCGTCCGGGCCCAGGTGCCAGGACGAGGTCTCGTCGGCGATGCCCAGCTCCAGCAGTCCGGCCAGTTCGGCGCGGTGCCCGGCGTCGGTGACCCGGAGCAGCGCCTCGATCCGCCGGTCCAGGTTGCGGTGCATCATGTCGGCGCTGCCGATCCACACCTCGGGGTCTCCGCCGTTGCCGAACAGGAAGATCCGCGAGTGCTCCAGGAACCGCCCGAGGACGCTGCGGACCCGGACGTTGTCGGACAGCCCGGGGACTCCGGGCCGGATCGCGCAGATGCCGCGCACCCACACGTCCACCTGGACCCCGGCCTGCGAGGCCCGGTAGAGCGCGTCGATGATCGCCTCGTCGACGATGGAGTTCAGCTTGAACTGGATCCGGGCCGGGCGTCCGGCGCGGTGGTGGACGATCTCCTCCTGGATCCGGGTGACCAGGCCCTGCCGGAGCGAGCGCGGGGCGACCAGCAGCCGCCCGTAGGTCTCCCGGCGGGAGTATCCGGAGAGCCGGTTGAACAGGTCCGAGAGGTCCGCGCCGACCTGCGGGTCGGCGGTGATGATGCCCAGGTCCTCGTACATCCTGGCGGTCTTCGGGTGGTAGTTGCCGGTGCCGACGTGGGCGTAGCGGCGCAGCGTGTCGCCCTCCTGGCGGACCACCAGCGACAGCTTGGAGTGGGTCTTCAGCCCGACCAGCCCGTAGACCACGTGGCAGCCGGACTCCTCCAGTTTGCGAGCCCACTTGATGTTGGCCTGCTCGTCGAACCTGGCCTTGATCTCGACCAGCACCAGCACCTGCTTGCCGGACTCGGCGGCGTCGATCAGCGCGTCCACGATCGGCGAGTCGCCGCTGGTCCGGTACAGGGTCTGCTTGATCGCCAGCACCTGCGGGTCGTTGGCGGCCTGCTCCAGGAACGCGGTGACCGAGGTGGAGAAGCTGTCGTAGGGGTGGTGCAGCAGCACGTCGCGCTCGCGTACGGCGGCGAAGATGTCGGGCTGCGAGGCGGACTCGACGTCGGACAGGCCGCGGGCGGTCTTGGCGACGAACGCCGGATACTTCAGCTCCGGGTGGTCGAGTCCGGCGATGGCGAACAGGCCGGTCAGGTCGAGCGGCCCGGGCAGCGGGTAGACCTCGGACTGGCTGATGTTCAGCTCGCGGACCAGCAGGTCCAGCACGTACGGGTCGATCGACTCCTCGACCTCCAGCCGGACCGGCGGGCCGAAGCGGCGCCGCATCAGCTCCTTCTCCAGGGCCTTGAGGATGTTCTCGGTGTCGTCCTCCTCCACCTCCAGGTCCTCGTTGCGGGTGACCCGGAAGGCGTGGTGGTCCAGCACCTCCATGCCCGGGAACAGGGCCTCCAGGTGCGCGCCCATGACGTCCTCCAGTGGGACGTAGCGCTGCGGCGAGGCTTCCAGGAAGCGGTTCAGCGACTGCGGGACCTTGACCCTGGCGAAGTGCTTGTGGCCGCTGACCGGGTTGCGGACGACCACGGCCAGGTTCAGCGAGAGCCCGGAGATGTACGGGAACGGGTGCGCGGGGTCCACCGCAAGCGGGGTCAGCACCGGGAAGATCTGCTGCCGGAACAGGGTGAGCAGGCGGGCCTGCTCCTGGTCGGTGAGCTCGTTCCAGCGCACCAGCTCTATGCCCTGGCTCGCCAGCGCGGGCTGGATGTCCTGCTGGAAGCAGGCGGCGTGCCTGGCCATCAGCTCGCGCGAGCGGCGCCAGATCTGCTCCAGCACCTCGCGCGGCTGGAGTCCGGCGGCCGAGCGGGTGGCCACGCCGGTGGCGATCCGGCGCTTCAGCCCGGCCACCCGGACCATGAAGAACTCGTCCAGGTTGCTGCCGAAGATGGCCAGGAACTTGGCCCGTTCCAGCAGCGGCGTCTCCGGGTCCTCGGCCAGTTCGAGCACCCGCTCGTTGAACGCCAGCCAGCTGCGCTCGCGGTCCAGGAAGCGGCCCTGCGGCAGCTCCTCCTCGACCACCTCGACCACCTCGACCGCCGTCTCGGGCAGGGCGGCGGTGGGGACGGGCGCCGGGACGGGCCCGGGCGCGTCGGTCTTCCGGGCCGTTGGCCGGGAGGCGGCGGTCTTCCGCACAGTGGTCCGGCGGGCGGCGGCCGGCGCGGCCGACGAGGACGCTGCCTCCGGTGCGGGGGACGCGGGTGGCACGGGCGGTGTAGCAGGGTGGGCGGTCATGGTGGGCGGCTCCTCCTGCGGACTGTCAACCGTACGGCCCCGCCGATGACGCGAGTGACGTGGCGGAGACGGTACGGATTGCATTTCGTGATCTTTGCAACGGCGATTGAACTCAAGGTAAATAGGGGATGTCCCGCAGGAAAGCTGGGGAGGTCGGCTCAGCGCGGGCCGCCCTCGTCCGCTTCAGGGCGTCTGCGGCCTGCGGTACATCAGGTCGACCTCGTGCACAGTGAAGCCCAGCTTCTCGTATACCCGCAGCGCCGCCGGATTATCGGCGTCCACGTAGAGCAGCACGGTGTCCAGCCCCCGGGGCCCGCCGAGGTACCGCAGCCCGGTGGCGGTCAGCGCCCGGCCGAGCCCGCTGCCCTGCTCGTCCGGGGCGACCCCCACCACGTAGACCTCTCCCAGGCCGTTCTCGACCTTGGTCCAGTGGAAGCCGACGAGCCTGCCGTCGCGTTCGGCCAGGAAGAAGCCCGCCGGGTCGAACCACGGCTCGGCGATCCGCTGGTCCAGGTCGCGGCGGGTCCAGGAGCCCTGCTCCGGGTGGTGGGCGAAGGCGGCGGCGTTCAGTGCCAGCCAGGCGTCCTCGTCCTGGCCGGGGACGAAGGTGCGCAGGGTCACCCCGGGCGGCAGCACCGGCTCGACGTCGGCCTCGACCGGCAGGCCGCGCCGCAGCTGGCGCAGCTCGCGGGACAGCTCCAACCCGAACTCCCCGGCCAGCCGCCGGGCCGCCGGGTGGCCCCCGTGCGCCCAGACCCGCTCGGCTCCGGCCTCGGCCGCCGCCGTGGCCAGCGCCCGTCCGTGGCCGTGCCCGCGCCGCTCGGGGTCGACCACCAGTTCGGCCGTCCCCTCCCCGTCCACCTGGGCATAGCCGACCAGCGCACCCGAGACGTCGTGCTGGAGCAGATGCCGCACGTCCTGGCGCCGGCCGCCGCGCAGCGCCAGCCGCCCCTGCTCGGACACCGCCTGCCTGCCGTCCGCCCGCGCCGCCCGCTCCAGCACCCCCGCCACAGCCGCCCGCTGCCCGGCGTCCACCGCCGATATCACCGCTACCGCGCTCTCCACTGCGTCCATGGCCCGACCCTACGTCCGGGCGCCGGCCCGAGGCGCGGTGTCCGCGAGCCAGCCTCGGTTACGCCGAACGGCTGAACCGGCGGCATCGGGCTCGCCGCCCCCGGCTCGCCGCCGTTTGCGCCGGGGGCACCGTCAGCCCTCTCGGCGGAAGTCCAGCATGTAGCAGACCTTGTCGTAGCGACGTTGCCCGACGGCGACGAAGTCGCGGAGACGGCCGTACTCGGTGAAGCCCAGCGAGCGGTAGAGCCGCAGGGCATTGCTGTTGTCACCACGGGCGTCCAAGGTGAGCACCTCGACACCGGCCGCCCGGGCATCTCCGATCAAGGCGGCGGTCAGCGCCCGGCCGACGCCACGACGGTGGACGGCACGGTCCACCGCGATCTTCTCCAGATCTGCGTGCGGCTTGTGGGTCGGCCGGGCGTACCGCAGCCAGTAACCCAGTCCGACCAGGCGGTGGTCCAGATAGGCCACCCGCAGGGCCGCGTCTCCTGCCTCCACCGCGCGGGCAACGTGCTCAAGCAGCACCGTGACCTCGTCCAACGACGGCGGTTCGACCCATCCCAGCGCGGCGCCCCGACCCACCAGGTCTGCCAGGATCCGATGCGCCGCCTCCGCGACCCCGGCCTCCCGCCCCGGATCGCGAATCAGTTCCGAAGCATCGAGGACGGCGAGCCCGACAGTCGTACCGCTGAACGATTCCGAATCCATGAGCCGCACCCTAGCCAGCGGCTGGCCGGGTCACTGGCCGCTCGAAGCGGGGACCGCGCTGGCGTGGGCGGCCAGGACTCGCCAGGCGCCTTCGACGTGGACCCAGGCGCGGGTGTAGCGCAGGCGCGCGGTGAAGGCCTCGCCTGCGGCGGTGCCCCGGAGCGTGGCCAGTACGCGGGTGATCCCGGTCGTACCGACGACCGTCACCTGTAGGTCCTCCTGCTCGAATGCCTCAACGATCAGCCCCCGTGACCGGTAGCCCTCCAGGTCCTCCTCCTTGGTGAAGGTACGCCCGTCCGGCCCGGTGTAGACGACCCGGTCGTCCAACAGCCGGTCCAGCGCGTCGACGTCCCCCGACCGAACGGCGGCCTGCAATCGCTGCTCGCCATCACGGAGAGCGGCCTCAAGCGCAGCCTGATCCCTCGTCATCCCCTGATCCTCTCTGCCCATCGGATGTGACCTCCATCCAAGCGGATGTTCCCGACCGGGGTCGCTCAGACGGCCGAGAGCCACACCACCGGCAGATAGGCGGTCGGAGTTCGGACTACCGGCAGCCGCAGTGCCGGGTGGGGGTCCGGGCCGAGGGCGGCCGCCACCTCCGCCGCCGGATAGCCGAACAGGTCGACGTCATTGAGGACCACCGCCACGGCGGACGGCTCGCTCGGCCTCGGCTCGCATCGGCGGAGTTCGACACCGGCGCAGCCCCGCCTGTCGTGCTCGGGGCGACCGAGGCGGTCGGTGTAGTCCCCGTGGACGACGAGGTCGACACCGTCACAGCGGGCGGTGAAGGCCCAGCCCGCCTGGCAGACCCAGGTCTCGCGCACATCCGCCACCGTCGCCACAGCCCACTGGGCCTCCCGTTCGGACACGCCGAACCGCAGAACGCCCGCGTCGCGCGGCAGGGCGAGACCCGTCCCCGGCAACAACTCGAACATCTCACGATGGTGGCCGCACGGGTCTTTCGAGGCAACGGCATATCGGTGGGCCCCGAACCTGCGAACCGCCATTGCCACGAAGATCTTCACCACCGTCGCTCGAACGTCTACGATCGCTTGCTTCCGCACTCGACCGGAGGGGACTTCTTGGAGATCTTCCAGTTCGACCGCAACGAACGGCGCATCACCCGCCATGACAGCACCGGACTTCTCGCCACCCGCATCGCCGCAGGCGACGGTCCCGTCCAACTCACGCTGCTGAAGGTGGAACCCGGCGGAACCATCGGCACCCACCCGGCCACCTCACCGCAGATGTTCCTGGTGATCAGCGGCACCGGATGGACAGCCGGTCCGGACGGCAAGCGCATCCCGATCACCGCCGGACAGGGCGTCTGCTGGGACGAGGCCGAGGAGCACACGTCCGGCAGCGACGACGGCCTCACCGCCCTCGCAGTCGAGGGCACACCGCTCACCCTCTTCGCACCCGACCCACCCCGCAACTGACCCGCACCCGATCACCAGGACCCGGCGACCCGACGGCCGCCGGGCGGTGCTGCCCGGCACCTGGCCTGGCTGCTTGTGGAAGAGGAAGTAGCTTCGGGGCTCCCGTGAGAGAGTGCGGTGGGCACAGCTTTTGGGCAAGGAGGACGGGATGACGGTCAACCCCGAGCACATGGAGCTGCTCGAAGAGGTCCGGCAGTCGTTGCCTGATGGCTTCAAGGCGGAGATCTCCGGCGACACCATCGTGATGCAGGCCTCTCCGACCATGATCCATCAGCGGAACCTGGTGATCGTCCGCCGACAGTTCGACGCGCACCTTCCCAGTGGGTACATGGACACTGCGAACACCGACCTGGGCTCCGCCCACGCGGACACCGTGCGTAATCCCGACCTGACGTACCTGCCCGACGAGGTCATGGCCTCGCCCGGGCACATCGCCCCCGCATACGAGGCCCTGATCGCGGTGGAGATCGTGTCCCCCTCGAACCCGGACAACGACTGGGTGGGCAAAGTACGCGACTACCCCCTGATGGGCGTGCCGATGTACTTGATCGTCGATGGACGCAAGAAGTCGGTGACCTTGTTCAGCGAGCTCTCCAACGGCCGCTACCGGCTACGCGAGGACGCCGGGTTCGGCGAGGAGGTCCACATCCCCGCGCCCTTCTCCTTCACCCTGGACACCTCGGCACTCATGCCCTACTGACAGGCTGGCCGCCCGTTCAGGCCCGGGTGGTCGGGACGACGGCGATGGCGGCCAGGGCGCAGGCTGCCGCCAGGGCGAAGGCCGTGCCGAAGCCTGCTGAGGTGATGATCGCGCCGGCCAGGGGCGGGGTCAGTGAGGCGGTCAGGTTCTGGCCGATGTTCTGCACCCCCAGCGCCCGGCCCGCCCAGCGCGGGCCGGCCAGTTCGGCGACCGAGGTGAAGGACAGGCCGTTGGTGCTGGCCGACAGCCCGCACAGGACGACCAGCAGCAGCACCGACGTCCAGGACGGCCACCACTGTGCGCAGGCCGCCAGCAGCAGCGACAGGGTGCCGACCACCGCCGCCAGCGTTCGCATCGGCCGCAGCCTGCTGCCGACCGCGTCCGACCAGCGGCCCGCGCCGATCCGGCAGGCCGCCGCCAGTGCCTGGCCCACCGCGATCAGCTGCCCGGCCTCCACCGCCGACCAGTGCCGGACCTGGGTCAGGAACACCAGACCGAACGCCCCGACGGTGAACTGCGGCCACACCAGCAGCGCGCTCGCGCAGTGGATCCGCCACAGCGTCCAGGACCCGGCGTACGGGGAGGACGGCCGCTCCGCGCCCGGCGCGGGCTTCGGCGGGCGCGGCGGGTCCACCACCAGCGCCGCCGTCAGCACGGCCATCACCGCGCTGAGCGCGGTCACGAACAGCAGCGCGCCGCGCAGCCCGTAGGCCGCCGCCAGCGGAGGCATCGACACGGCCGCCACCAGCATCCCCAGCGGCGTGGAGGTCTGCCGGATGCCCATCGCCAGGCCGCGCTGCTCCGGCGCGAACCAGCCCAGCACCACCCGGCCGCTGGCCGCCGACACCGACGCGCCCGCCGCCCCCGCCAGCGCGAACATCAGCCCCAGCAGGACCAGGCCGTGCACCAGCAGCGACCCGGCCAGCGCCGCCGTCGACAGCCCCAGCCCCGAGGCCAGCACCACCCGCTCGCCGTAGCGGTCGGTGGCCGCGCCCCAGGCGTACAGGGCCAGCAGCATCCCCGCCGTCGGGCAGGCCACCAGCACCCCGGCCCCGGTCAGGCTCAGCCCCTCGGCGTGCCGCAGGGTCGGGATCAGGTACGGCAGCCCGTAGACGAAGGCGAAGGAGCCCGCCTGCGCGGCGGTCCCCAACCCCAGCATCAGCCAGCGGAGCCGCGCGCCCCGGTCGCCGGTCGGGTGCTCGGATATCTCCTGGTGCGCGCTGGGCGCCTGTTGGCCAGTCATGCCTGTCTCCCCGCAGATCCGGACGGACGATGCGGTTCATGATGGCCGGGCATCCACAGGGTGGACTATTTAGTTTCACATTCTGGACAGCTACTCGTTCGGACCAGCGGTCCCGGGCGGGTTGGCGGGCGGCGGGGTGGGCGCGCCCGGCAGTCGGACGGTGGCCAGCGCACCGCCGGTCACCCCGTCCGGACCCGGCTCGGCGGCGGCCAGCGACACCTCGCCGCCCGCGTCCCGGATCGTCTGCGCGACGATCGCCAGGCCCAGGCCGGAGCCCGGCATCTGCCGGGCCGACGGCGACCGCCAGAAACGGTCGAACACATGCGGCAGATCCTCGGCCGGGATGCCCGGACCACGGTCCCGCACCGTCAGCGTCCCGAAGCGCAGCCGGACGTCGATCGCGCCGCCGGGCGGGCTGAACTTCACCGCGTTGTCCAGCAGGTTGATCACCGCCCGCTCCATCGTGTGTGCGTCCGCCCGGACGTACCAGGGGTGCACGTCGACGTTGAAGACCAGCCCCGGACCGCGCAGCCGGGCCCGGTCCAGCGCCCGGGCGGCGATGTCGTGCAGCGGCAGCACCTCCAGCGGCTTGGCGCCCTTCGCGCGGGTCGGCCGGGACAGCTCCAGCAGGTCGCCGATGAGCGTCGACAGCTCGACCATCTGCGCCTTCATGTTGCGCATCATCCGAGTGCGGGTGTCCTCCGGCAGTGCCCGGCCGGTCTCCTCGCTACGCACCAACAGGTCCACGTTGGTCCGCAGCGAGGTCAGCGGGGTGCGCAGCTCGTGCCCGGCATCGGCGATCAGCTGGGACTGCCGGTCCCGGGAGCTGGCGAGAGCGGTACTCATCGCGTTGAACGACTCGCTGAGGCGCGCGATCTCGTCACTGCCGTTGACCTCGATGATGGTGCCCAGCTCCTCGGTCTGGGCGATGTGCTCGACCGCGTCGGTCAGCTTGTCCACCGGCTTCAGCGCGGTGCGGGCCACCACCAGCCCGATCCCGGCCGCGCCGAGGGCGCCGATGGCGGCGACGCAGATCAGCACGATGAGCAGGTACTGGAGCGAGCGCTGCATTTCGTGCAGTGGGTAGGCGATGAGGAGCGGCTCCTGCTGCCCGTTCACATTCACCGTGGCGATCCGGATCAGCGCCGGGCCGCCGTTGCTGTAGGTGCCATGGCGGAACAAGACCTGGCCGGGTGAGAGGGCTGAGGACTCGGCGGATGCCACGTCCGAGCTGACCGTGACGATCCCTCGGGTGGCTGTGGGAGGCAGGCAGATCTGAGTGCCGGAGCTCGTGGGAATGACCAGCTGGGTGTCGAGATAGGTCGACTGTCCCTCCAGGCTGCCTGGCTGCTGGCCCACACTGGCGTCGGCGGCGTTGACCTTGGCGAGGGCGTCGGTGATGGAGTCGCCACAGTAGTAGGTCGAGCCCGGGGTGGAGCCGAAGATGCTCCGGGAGCTGATGTCGACGGCGGCCAGGGTGCGCTGCGCCTGGGCGTTCAGCTGGTCCTTGACCACGAACCAGCAGGTGCAGGCGCAGATGGCGATGGCGACGGCCACGGCGGCGGCCGTGAGCACGGACAGGCGGCCGCGCAGCGACATCCGTTGGAACCAGCCGGACCAGCGGTGGCGGGGCCGCTCGGGGCCCGGCTGCTGCTCGTCCGGCTGGTCCGGTGCTGTCTCGGTGTCGCTCATCGGTGCTCTGGTCCCCGTCGGAAGTGTCGTCGCCACGTCGTCCTCAGCTGCTGCTGCGCTCGACCGCCCGCAGCGCGTAACCCACGCCGCGGACGGTGTGCACCAGCCGTGGCATGCCGCCGGCCTCGGTCTTGCGGCGCAGGTACATCACGTACACGTCGAGCGAGTTCGACGAGGGCTCGAAGTCGAAGCCCCAGACCGCCTTGAGGATCTGCTCCCGGGTGAGCACCTGGCGCGGGTGCGCCAGGAACATCTCCAGCAGCATGTACTCCGTCCGGGTGAGCTCGACCGGGTGCCCGGCCCGGGTGACCTCGCGGGTGGTGGTGTTCATCCGCAGGTCCTCGAAGGCCAGGACCTCGTCGTTGGCCGGGCCCTCGCCCAGCCCCGCCGCCTGGACGATGGTGTTGCGGCGCAGCAGCGCCCGCACCCGCGCCAGCAGTTCGTCCAGCTCGAAGGGCTTGGCCAGGTAGTCGTCCGCGCCGACGTCCAGGCCGGTGACCCGGTCGCCGACGGCGTCGCGCGCGGTCAGCATCAGCACCGGCACGTTGTCGCCCCGGGAGCGCAGCCGCCGGACCGCGGTCAGGCCGTCCATCCGGGGCATCATGATGTCCAGCAGCACCAGGTCGGGCTTGTTCTCGGCGATCGCGTCCAGCGCCTCGACGCCGTCGGAGGCGGTGGCCACCTCGTAGCCCTCGAAGGCGAGGCTGCTCTCCAGGGCGTCCCGCAGGGCGGGCTCGTCATCGACGACCAGGACGCGGGCGAGCGGCTCCGTCTCGGAGGCGGCGGAGTCACTGGATGAGGCGTTGGCGGCAGGCATTCGGACTGCTCCTCAAGGTTCTTCTGCTGCGGACACGGTGGCATGTGTCCGTGATTGTCCTTCAGCGACGCGCCCTGTGGGCAATGGCCGGGCGGGATTCACCCCGCCCGGCCATTGTCCTGCGGAGCTGTCTCAGCTGTTGATGCTCTGCCCGGCCTGGAGCTGGCCGAGCACGGCCTTGACGGCGTTGATCGGGATCGCGAAGCCGAGCCCGACGCTGCCGGCCTGCTCGCCCGAGCTCTCCTGGCCGGAGGAGGACGAGGAGTTGTACATGGAGGCGTTGATGCCGATGACCTGGCCGGAGGTGTTGAGCAGCGGGCCGCCGGAGTTGCCGGGGTTGAGCGAGGCGTCGGTCTGGATGGCGCTGTAGGTCGCGGTCTGGCCACTGGAGCCGGAGTCGCCGTTGCCTTCGCCGTTGCCGCCTTCGCCGTTCTCGCCGGACCAGCTCGGGAAGCCGAAGCCGCCGTTGCTCTGCGTGGTCGCCTCGCTGACGTCCACGGTGACCTTGCGGTTCAGCGCGCTGACGATGCCGGCGGTGACCGTGCCGGTCAGGCCGTCCGGGTTGCCGATCGCGACCACCGAGTCGCCGATGGCGACCTTGCTGGAGTCGCCGAGCGAGGCCACGGTCAGGCCGCTGACCCCGGCCGCCTTGATCACGGCGATGTCGCTGCCCGCGTCGGTGCCGACCACGGCGGCGCTGGCGGTCTTGCCGTTCTGGAAGGTGATCTTGATGGTTGCGCTGCTGTCGCCGACCGAGGAGGAGATCACGTGGTAGTTGGTGAGGATCTGACCGGTCGAGGTCAGGATGATGCCCGTGCCGATGTCCTCGCTGTTGGCGGTGTCCACGGTGATCTGCACGGTGGCCGGGGAGACCGCGGCGGCGATGGCCGCGGTGTCGCCGGCGCCCTTGGAGTCCGAGGTGACCACGGCCGAGGTGCTGTAGTTGCCGGACTTCTGGGTGCTGCTGATGTAGCCGCCGGCCACGCCGCCGGCCAGGGCGGAGATCAGGGCCACGGCCGCGACCAGCGCCAGCGGGCGCCGCATCCGGCGCTTCTTCGGCTCCGCGCCGCCCTCGATCGGGCTGACGTTCTCGCCGTCCGCGCCGCCGCCGTTGCCGTCCTGGCCGCCGCCGAGGCCGCCCTCGCTGCCGAAGGCCGCCGCGCCGCTCTGGCCGTCCAGGCCGTTCTGGGCCGGGACGCCGCCGTACGGGGCCGGGTAGCCGGGGGCGGTGGGGTAACCGGGGTAGCCCGGGTGGGCCGCCTGCGCCGGGTAGCCCTGCGGGCCGGTGCCGTCCGACGCGCCGTAGGCGTGGGCCGGCGGCGGGGCGAAGCCCGGAAGCACCGTTCCGTCGATCGGGGCGGGGGTGTGCGCCGAGGGCTGGTAGCCGGGAACCGGCGGCAGCGGCGTGGTTGCCTCGGTACCAGCGGCCCAGGCGCCGCCGGTTCCGTAGCCGCTGCCGCGGGACTCGTCGCCGGGCTGGTTACCGGTCTCATAGCTGGACGCTCCCGGCTCGGGGGCGCTGGCGGGGTTCGGGTGCGTGTCGGTCATGAGAACAAGGTCCGCCGGGAAGATGAAAGCCCGCTGAGAGTCAGCTCATAAGCGAGCGAAAGATTCACCATGCCGGATGAGGACCGGCTCATTCCCGCGTTTCCGCAGGTCCGCCGCATCCGCAGGAGCGCCTGACGACCAGTCGGCTGGGAAAACGACGGACCCGGGGGGTGCCCGAACCGGGCACCAGCAGCGAGTCGTCCAGGACCAGATCCACCGCGGCGCGGGCCATGGCGTCCCGGTCGGAGGCGACGGTGGTCAGCGGCGGGTCGCTGAAGGCCGCCTCCGGCAGGTCGTCGAACCCGGCCACGGCCAGGTCGTCCGGCACGGTCAGACCCACCTCGCGGGCCGCCCGGAGCACCCCTATGGCCTGGTCGTCGGTGGAGCAGAAGATCGCGGGAGGCCGTCCGGGGGAGCGCAGCAGCTCCACCGCGACCTGGTACGCGCCGTAGCGGTCGAAGGGCGCGTCGATCAGCCGGCCCTCGGTCGCCAGCCCGGCCCGGTCCATGGCCTGCCGCCAGCCCTCGATGTGGTCGATCACCGGGTCGCCCGGCGCGGGCGCGGTGACCGGGCCGCCGAAGCAGGCCACATACGGGTGGCCGTGCCAGAGCAGGTGCCGCACGGCCTCGTCCGCGCCGCCGACGTCGTCGGTGACCACCGCGACGTCGTCGGAGCTGGCCGGACGGCGGTGCAGCAGCACCACCCGGGAGTCGTCGTACGCCGCGAACTCGGCGGTGGCCTGCTCCGAGGGGCCCTGGCTGATCAGGATCAGCCCGGCCACGCGCATCCCGAGGAAGGCCCGGACGTAGTGGATCTCGCGGTCGCCGGTGTAGTCGGAGTTGCCGAGCAGCACGATCTTGCCGCGCTCGGACGCCACCCGCTCCACCGCGTGCGACAGCTCCGCGAAGAACGGCTGCCGGGCGTCGGGCACGACCATGCCGATGAGGTTGGTGCGTCGGCTGGCCATCGCCTGGGCGACGCTGTTCGGGCGGTAGCCGAGTTCGGCTATCGCCGCGAGCACTCGCTCCCGGGTCGCCGGGGCGACCGGCCGGGGGCCGTCGTTGATGACATAGCTCACGACCGCGGTCGAAGTCCCTGCCAGCCTGGCCACATCATCGCGCGTCACCTTGGGCACGTGGGCATCCTACGCGCCCAGGTGATCGCCGCGCGGCCGGAGTTCGCACGGCTGTTCCTTACCGCCGTCCGCACAGTTGTTCCGTACGGCCGTTGGACACAGCCGTGTGGTTCAGCCGTTCGGCCCGGGCCCGATCCGGGCCGGGCCCGCGGGCGTCAGACCTCCACGTGGACGTCCTCGGCGTCCCGGTCGACCGAGGCCTCGGCCTGGTCGGCGGGGGCGCCCTTGTCGGCGGCCTTGTCCTTCTCCGGGATCACGAAGCGGTAGCCGACGTTGCGGACGGTGCCGATCAGCTGCTCGTTGTCGGGCCCGAGCTTGGCGCGCAGCCGCCGTACGTGGACGTCCACGGTGCGGGTGCCGCCGAAGTAGTCGTAGCCCCAGACCTCCTGCAACAGCTGGGCCCGGGTGAAGACCCGGCCCGGGTGCTGCGCGAGGTACTTGATCAGCTCGAACTCCTTGAAGGTGAGGTCCAGCACCCGGCCCTTGAGCTTGGCGCTGTAGGTCGCCTCGTCCACCGAGAGATCGCCGTTGCGGATCTCCATCGGGCTGTCGTCCTGGACCACCTGGGCCCGGCCCATGGCCAGCCGCAGCCGGGCCTCGACCTCTCCGGGACCGGCGGTGTCGAGCATCACATCGTCGATGCCCCAGTCGGCGGTCACCGCGGCCAGTCCGCCCTCGGTGACCACCAGGATCACCGGCGCGCCCGGTCCGGTGGACCGGATCAGCTGGCACAGGCTGCGGATGTGGGGCAGGTCCCGGCGTCCGTCGACCAGGATCACGTCGGCGCTGGGTGTGTCCACCAGGGCGGAGCCCTCGGCGGGAGCCACGCGCACGCCGTGCAGCAGCAGGCCGAGCGCGGGGAGGACTTCGGCGGAGGGCTGGAGGGCATTGGTCAGCAGCAGCAGAGAACTCATACCCGGGTAGTCCCCTTTCCGGGTGGATGGAGGGTCGGAAACTCCGAGACTCCCGGCGGGCACACCGCACTGTGCGCGCCACCGGCCAAGCGTCAAGCCGTGCATCAAGCCGTGCAACAAGATGTGGATTCAAGCACTGAATGCACAAAAGGATCCGGGGGCGACTCTGCCCGGATCCCTTGGAGAAGGAGAATAGCCCACATGGACGTGAGCGCGAAGAGTCTGACCAGGAAAGAGGGGGGCGCACGCCCGTGGAACGCGCCCGCGCAGGC
>Ga0302314_10002622_pt1 | contig 33324 bp, 23 predicted proteins | sample III_Palsa_N2_3_FD_200533 | JGI IMG/M metagenome (GOLD analysis project Ga0302314, IMG submission 200533) | Peat permafrost microbial communities from Stordalen Mire near Abisko, Sweden - III_Palsa_N2_3 | ecosystem: Environmental > Terrestrial > Soil > Palsa > Peat permafrost | place: Sweden...
GGTCTGTCCCCTATTTTTAATAGGGACGCCCATCGTTGGGCGTCCCTATCGCGATCCGCAATTCAATTTATCACTGATAGCTATTGAATGTATTATAGCTGTTAGCTATATCACTCCCATGGACCTGATCTACACCGCTGTTGCCGCCAAGGCCTTGCGCGACCTCCCGAGGCGGGACGCCAACTCTCTTACCGCGACGCTGGTCACGTTCGCCGCCGATCCCTACGCGGCCCATGGCTGGGCCAAAGCGTTCGGCGGCGGAGCGTTCCGGGTTCGTCAGGGCGACTACCGAGCGGTGGTCGATGTCGATCAGGGAGCCGTGACCGTCGTTGTGGTCAAGATCGGCAACAGGAAAGAGGTGTACAAATGAACGATACCGTGGTGCTGAGCCGCGCCGAATACGAGGCACTCCTGGAGCGCATCGAGGACGCGGAAGATGCCGCCGCCCTGGCCGAGCATCGCGCCTACGAGAAGGCCGTCGGAAAAGACGTTGCCCGCGCCAATTATCTCCCTGCAGAGGCGGTTGACCGGCTCATTGCCGGGGAAAGCCCCCTCTTGGTTTGGCGCAAGCACCGAGGCTTGAGTGGTCAGCAACTGGCCGAGCTGTCAGGCGTGCCCCAGAGCTACATCAGCGAGATTGAGCGCGCCGTGAAGCCCGGCAGCGTTCAAGCGTTGTCGAAACTCGCCAGCGCGCTCGGGGTAACGATCGACGATCTCGTGCCAAGGCAGGATTGAACGGCAGCGCCGCCAGCCCAGAGGCCGGTCACGGCGGAATTGGGAAATCGTAGTCTGCCCTCTATTTTCAGATAAATTATAAGTCATTGAAACTACAAGGAAAGATGCGCGCGGGCGAGGGTTTCGTAGCAGTCTTCGGGTCTGCGGCACGAGCAAATCAAGCTTACCTAGCCTTTCCGCCCCGCGATAAACGCTGGCAGGCTCGCCGCGACCCGATCGAGAACTTCCGCCCAATCGCCCGGCCGGCGCTGCCGGAACTGGCGCAGGCTCGGATACCAGGGGCTGTCGTCGCGATCGACGAGCCAGCGCCAGCACGTATCGACGCGATTGAGCAACCAGACGGGTTTGCCTAATGCCCCGGCCAAATGCGCCACCGCCGTATCCACGCTGATGACGAGGTCGAGGCCCTCCACAAGAGCGGCTGTTTCCGCGAAATCATCCAATTCCGGGGTGAAATCATGCAGGACCATGCCCGGCGGCGGGCTGACGGCTTCGGCGGCAGGAGGGCCCTTCTGCAAGGATATGAACGTCACGCCACCCACTTGGGCGAGAGCGGACATCTGATTCAGGCTCATCGAACGGCGGGCATCGATCAGGGCGAATTCCGGTTGGTTCGGGCGCGCGCCGCCGGCCCAGACCAGCCCGACCCGGACGCCGCCGAGCGGCGCCAGGCGCCGACGCCAATAGTCCCGGCGTTCCGGGTCGGCGGCGAGGTAGGGGATAGTGTCGGGTATGGTCGTCAGAGTCGTACCGAAGACGTAGGGCAGGCTCATCAGCGAGCAAAAGCGATCGAAGGTCGCGATCGGCCGTTCGGGGTCGAGGAATTCGGCGACGCCGTCCAGGCTCGAGAGCAATCTGATCAGGGGCTTCGGCACTGCCAGCACGATCCGTGCGCGCCCGGCGGCCAAGGGCACGTAACGGCAGAATTGGATCGTGTCGCCGAAGCCCTGCTCGCCATGGAGGAACAACGTGCCGCCGGCGAGGTCCTCGCCGCCCCAGCGCAGCGCCGGCGGAAAGCCCGACGGCAATTTCTGCGGACCGTCGGGTTCGAACCGCCGCTCGAACTTTTCCCAGCCCGGGCGGAAATCCCCCGCGAGCAGGTGCAGCCTCGCCTCGTCATATTCGAGGGCCGGAAAGTTCGGGTCGATCGCCCGGACCCGCCGATAGCACTCCGATACCTCCGAATAATCGCCCTGGCGGTATCGGACGATCGCGAGGCATACCCAAGCTCTCGCATCGCGGGGATCGCGCGCGACCATTCCGCGCAACAGGGCTTCCGCCGTGTCCAGCTGATCGCGATCATCCAGATCGTTGCATATGTGGATCGCCCGCGCCGGCAGATCCGGCCGCAACCGGCGCGCCTGCTGAAAATGCGCGACGGCCTCGTCGAGCGCCTCCTGCTGCAGCCGGACGATGGCGAAGCCGAAATGCAGCTCGGCCAGATCCGGCGCCAGGTGCAGCGCCGTGCGGTAGGAATTGCCGGCAGCGTCGAGCCGTCCGACGGCGCGCAGCGCGTTGCCCAGATTGCCATGGGCATCGGCCGCGCGCGGGTCCATCCGGATCGCCGCTTCGATCAGCCCGACAGCTTCCTCCGGGTGGCCGCGCGCGTGCCGGACCACGCCCAGAAGGTTCAATGCGTTGAAACTTCCAGGATTGTCCGCCAGCGCGGCACGATAGATGGTCTCCGCCTCGTCCAGCCTCCCGGCCTGCTGCAGGGCCACAGCCTGTTTCAGCACATTGTCTGTCATGCACTCCCCGCCGCTGACCCGTCCTGCCCGCCGTCTTAGCGTGGCATGCGCAAGCCTGTCCAGCGGGCCAAGCGACACTGCGACGAGGGAGGTTGTCGCAGACGTCGGCAATTGCCGGTATCTTGCTCGCTCAACGCCCCTTCGCAATCCGCAGGCCCGGGACCAACGGCTCCGAGGCCGCGGCGAGGGCGACGCCAATCGCCGCGTCGCCTCCGGACGAGGAGGTCCAAGCCAGCGCGGCGCGGATATCGTCAATATCGACCGCGAAAGCCAATCCCGATGAGGTGAAAGGCAGCGCCACGGGCGCGCAGAATTTCCGGCATTTCGGCCTTGCTCGGACCGGTGTTCGGCGGTCTGCTCGGCCGGACATTGGAGACGGCGCCCAATCATCTCGCGCATTTTCGCGTGGCCGGCCTCCTCTGGATGGCGACCTCATCGTTGCGATCGTCGCGAGCTTTTTTCTGCGTGAAACCGGCCATCGGCAAGCACCTCGCTCATCGGCGGAATTGCCTCTCCAGCCTTCTGCCAAGCCCTGAAACCTCGCCCCATCTGGAGGCTCGACATGTCGAAAACTGCAGCTCAGTTCCTGGCCGAGACGCTCGAGGCCGCCGGCGTGAAGCGGATCTATGGCGTGGTCGGCGACTCGCTGAACGGCTTGACCGATGCGCTCCGCCGCCGCAAGACCATCGAATGGGTCCATGTCCGGCATGAGGAGGGCGGCGCCTTCGCGGCCGGCGCCGAGGCCCATCTCACCGGCGAGCTGGCGGTCTGCGCCGGCAGCTGCGGACCGGGCAATCTGCATCTGATCAACGGGCTGTTCGACTGTCATCGCAGCGGTGTGCCGGTGCTGGCCATCGCGGCGCACATTCCCAGCAGCGAGATCGGCATCGATTTCTTCCAGGCGACCCATCCGGAAAGCCTGTTCAAGGAATGCAGCCACTATGTCGAGCTGGTCTCCAATCCCGACCAGCTGCCGCAGATCCTGATGCGCGCGATCCGTGTCGCCGTTGCCAAGCGCGGCGTCGCCGTGGTGGTCATCCCGGGCGATGTCGCGCTGAAGCCGCTGGACGCCGCCATACCGAAATGGCTGATCCCGTCGAAGCCGGTGGTGCGGCCGAGCGACGGGGACCTGCGCGACCTCGCCGAGATCCTGAACGACGGAAGCCGCGTCACCATGATGTGCGGCGCCGGCTGCGCCGGGGCCCATGGCGAGGTCGTTTCGCTCGCGGCCAGGCTCAAGGCGCCGATCGTCCACGCCTTCCGCGGCAAGGAGCATCTCGAATACGACAATCCCTATGATGTCGGCATGACCGGGCTGGTGGGATTCGCCTCGGGCTATGCCGCGATGAAGAGTTGCGACACGCTGCTGCTGCTTGGCACCGATTTTCCTTACCGCGCCTTCTACCCCGAGCATGCACGCATCGTGCAGATCGATATCCGGTCTGAGGCGCTCGGCAACCGCACGCCGATCGAGCTCGGCCTGCTCGGCGGGGTCAAGGAGACCGTCGCAGCACTGCTGCCGCTCATCGATCAGAAGAGCGACGAGGGTCATCTGGGCGATGCGCTGCACCACTACGCCAAGGCGCGGCGCGATCTCGACGCGCTGGCCGAGAGCGGCCCGAACAGCAGCATCATCCACCCGCAATACGTCACACGGCTGGTCAGCGAGCTGGCGAGCGATGACGCGATCTTCACCTGCGACGTCGGCACGCCGATCCTCTGGGCCGCTCGCTATCTCAAGGTCAACGGCAAACGCCGGATCATCGGCTCGTTCAACCACGGCTCGATGGCCAACGCCATGCTGCAGGCGATCGGCGCGCAGTCTGCTTTCCCCAAACGCCAGGTCATCTCGATGTCCGGCGATGGCGGCTTCACCATGATGATGGGTGACTTCATCACCCTCAGCCAGATGAAGCTGCCGGTGAAGGTCATCGTGCTGAACAACGGCACCTTGGGCTTCGTGCAGATGGAGCAGATGGCCAACGGCTTCCTCGACACCGGCTGCGAGCTGCAGAACCCGAACTTCGCCGCCATGGCAGAAGCCATGGGCATCAAAGGCATCCGGGTCGAGAAGCCGCAGAGTCTAAAGGGCGCCATCACCGAGGCCCTCGGCCATGACGGGCCGGTCCTGGTCGATGTCGTCAGCGCCCGGCAGGAGCTGGCCATGCCGCCCAAGACGACGGCGGACGAGGCCTACCACTTCGGCATGTTCATGATGAAGGCCGTCCTCGACGGGCGCGCCAAGCAGCTGATCGACCTCGCCAAGGTCAATCTCGGCCGCCGATGAGGCGCAAACGAACGTCAGGAGCCGGCTGCCATCCCCGGATCGGGCGGGGGTGCTCGGGTCCCTGACGGCGCTCGCCCCTCACGGCCGATCCGCGGTCGCTCCCTCGTCGGCCCGGTCGGTCACTTGCCACCCTCCGCCAAGCGCTTTGCATAGCCGGATATAGGCGAGAGCGTCATCCCGATCGGCGTCGGAGAGCTTCTCCTCCGACAGGTGCAGCGATCGTTCGGCATCGAGCACGGCCAGGAAATCCTGGAGCCCCTGACGATAGAGGCGCTCGGCCAGGGTCAGCGCATCGCGGGCGGCGCCGACCTCGCGTTGCAAGGCGTCCCGGGTCAATTGCTGGCTTCCATACGAAACGAGTGCCGCCTCGACCTCACCCAGCGCACCGAGCACGATCTTGCGGTACTCGGCGACGGTCTCGTCGGTTCGGGCACGCTCGACCAGGATCTCGTCATCGACGCGGCCCGCATCGAAGACCAGCCAGTGGATCGACGGGCCGATGGCAAAATAGCGACTCTCGGCCGAGACGAGCGTTCCAGCATCGAGGCTCTCAAGCCCGCCGAAACCGGTCAGCGAGAAATGCGGATAGAGATCGGCCTCGGCCACGCCGATCCGGGCATTGGCGGCCGCAATCCGCCGTTCCGCCGCACGGATATCGGGACGGCGCTTCAGCAGATCCGACGGCAGGCCGGCAGCGACCTCGATGGGCGACGCGGGAATCGGCGCCGCCGCTTCAAGCGGCTCGACGACGGTCTCTGCGGGCTTCCCGACGAGAACGCCGAGCCGGTAGATGTCGCTCCGCGCCTCCGCCTCAAGGCCCGGGATTTCGGCTTCGCTGCCGGCGAGTTCCGCCTCGGCCCGTTTCAGATCCAAGGACCCGACGAGGCCACTCTTGAACTGGGCTGCGACCAATTCCCGGATGTCGCGCCGTTCCGCCAGTGTCTGGCGCGCGATCGACAGAAGTCGCTGGGCTCCGCGCAGCTCGACATAGTCGCGTGCGATCTCGGCGATCAGCGTCAGCTCGACATCGCGCTGGCTCTCGATCGCGGCGCCGAGCGAGGCATCGGCGGATTCGACCGCACGCCGGACGCCGCCGAAAATATCGATCTCCCAGCTGGCGTCGAAACCCGCCAACCAAAGATTCGAGCCGACGTCGCGGCCCATGCCGCCGGGCGGTGTGCCGACCGGCACGCTGCCGCTGCCGTGCTGCCGGAGGGCGGTCGTGTTCGCAGAGAAGGTCGGCAGGTCCTCGGCTGCGTCGAAGGCGCGCTGCGCTCGTGCTTCCCGGACCCTCGCCGCCGCGAGTGACAGGTCGGGACTGCCCTCCAGCGCCTGGGCAACCAAGCCGTCGAGCACCGGGTCGCCGAGCCGCCGCCACCACGCGTCGTCGACATCGGCCAAGGTCGAGGGTTTTGCCGTGCCCTGCTCGGCGAACCGTTCCGGCAACGCGGTCGCCGGCGGCGTGAAATCCGGTCCGACAGTGCAGCCGACGAGCGCCACGAGCAGAGCGAGCAGGCCCGGCGCCCGCCGGATCACTCGAATGCCCTCAACCAGCCTGGAATCCCCGGCGTGTCGATCGAGACGATCGCCGACATGCCGGGGACGAGCCGAGCCAACCGATCGGGCGCCTCGTCCAGGACGATCTTCACCGGAATGCGTTGGACGATCTTTACGAAATTGCCGGTCGCATTCTCCGGTGGCAGCAATGCGAAACGGGCGCCGCTGCCGCGCTGGACGCTTTCGACATGGCCGCGCAGCCGAAGGTCGGGAAAGGAGTCGATCCGGATCGATGCCCGGCTCCCAGGCACCATTCCCTCGATTTGCGTCTCCTTGAAATTGGCCACGACATAGACCGCGTTCGGGACGAGCGACAGCAGCGTCTGGCCCGGCTGAACATAATTGCCCGGCTCGACCAGCTTGTTCGCGACGGTTCCGGATTCCGGCGCCGTGACCTTGGCGTAAGACAGATCGAGTTCCGCCTGAGCCAGCGCCGCCTGGGCCTGAGCCGCGGCCGCATCTGCCGTCTCGACCTGGACAGCCGCCAGGGCCGCGCGATTCCGGGCGAGTTCGACCTTGGTCTTCGCCGCATTCATCGTGGCCCGCGAAGCATCGGCCGCAGCCCGTGCCGTGTCGAGCCGCTCGGTCGAGACGGCACGCACGTCGCTGACGCCCTGAAAGCGCTTCAGATCGTCGGCGGCCAGCCGGGCATTGGCCGCCGCTGCCTCCGCTTCGGCACTAGCCTGCTCGATCTCTGTCGTCGCGATCACCGCCTGCGACTTCGCCTCCTGCAGGCGGCTTCGAGCCGCGGCCAGGTTCGCCTTCGCGGCCTCGACCTTGACCTCGAAGTCGCGGGCATCCAATTCGAGCAGCACTTCGTCCTTCTGGACCGCGCTGTTGTCGTCGACATGCAAAGCCGCGACATGGCCGGGCACCCGCGCGCTCACCAGCTCGACATGCGCATCGACATAGGCGTCGTCCGTGCGCGCGCCGAGCAGGTCCGGCAGCAGGAAATAGAGGCCGAGCGCCAGGCAGAACAGAGCCGCGACGCCCCAGAGCAGCCGGCGGCGCCAAAGGATTGGCGTCGTCGCGGCGACGGGCCGGTCGATGGTAGTCTTCGGCGCTGAATCGCTCATTTCTTCGTCGGCGGCGTCGGAGGGATGATCGGAACGAGGCAGAGTGCCACCGTACCGACAGCCGCCATGAAGAGGAAGGCGTCGGCATTGGCCAAGGTCTCCGACTGATGGAGCCCCGCCTCCCGCAGCAGCCTGGTCGCAACCGCTCCGGCCTCGACCGGAGACGCTCCGCCGCGTGTGATCGCGGTCGATGCGGCTCGGGCGAGCCAGGACACTGTCCCGTCTCCAGCCGCCTGGAGATGCTCGAACAGCCGGGACGAATGCAGCGTCTCGCGCTGCTCGATCAGAATGGTCAGCAGGGCGACGCCCAGCGCCGCGCCGAATTGACGGAAGGTCATGTAGAGCGAGACACCATCGAGCAGCTTGTTCTGCTCGATCCGGGCGACCGTTCCGCTGCCGACGGCGGGGAGCAGCGCCGAGAGACAGGCGGCGTAGAGCAGAAGCGGCAACGCATAGTGCAAGCCGGGCGTGGTCGTGGTCAGGTCGCGGCTCAGCAGCAGCATTGCGGCGATCAGCGCCACCAGCGCACCGGCGATTGTCCGGCGCTGGCCGAGCCGGGCGATGATTTCGACCATGACCCGCCGGATCGCGGCCGCTCCGAGGGCGTAAACGCACATTACCATGCCGGTCTGCGCCGCGCTCAGCTGGGGCGAGGCGACGTTGCGCAGATATTCCGGCAGCACGAACAGGCTGCCGGACAGGATCATGCCGGTGCAGGTGCCGATCAGCGCCGAAGCCATCACATAGCGATCCCGCAGCAGATCGAGGCAGAGCAACGGCGCGCGATTGCGTGGGCTTGTCTGCCAGTAGGCGAAGGCGACGAAGCTCGCGGCTGCGATCCAGCACAGCGATCGGATCCGGCCGGATTCGAGCCAATCCTCGATATGGCCGCGGCTAAGGACGATCTGCAGCGAGACCAGGCTGGCGCCGATCAGCAGGATGCCGAGCCAGTCCGTACCGACCACCCGCGTCGCCGCGGGCCGCGGGACCTCGGGAAAATAGCGCAGGATGAGGTGCAGCGCTCCCGCAGCATAGACGAGGTTGGGCAGGAAGATCAGGCGCCAGGTGAATTGATCGGTGAGCCAGCCGCCGAGCAGCAGACCGGCCGCACTGGACAGATACAGCATGACCGACACCCGCATGAGCGACGGGCTGCGCTGCGGCTTGGGCAGCAAGAGATAGATGCTGGCGCGCCACCAGACGACGAGACCGGCGCCGGCAAAGCCTTGCACGGCCCGCCAGAGCAGCATCGAGTCGAGACCGGGCGAGAGCATGCAGCCGACCGATGCGGCCGCAAAGAGCAGCGTGGTTGCGACCAGGTAGCGCCGATAGCCGACATGCCCCGCCAGCCAGATCGAGACCGGCACGCCGAGGAACAGGGCACAGCTATAGATGGTCAGCAGCCAGCTCGCCTCGTCGAAGGAGACGCCGAGCGTTCCGGCGAGATCGACCAGCACGAGGTTCATCGCGTCGAAGGTGTAGAACTCCATTCCGGTCGCCAGGCCGAGGCCGACCAGGAGCAGGTTGGTCGCATGCGGCGAGAGCGTGACGCCCGGCGTCGTGGCCCCGCCCGCCGATAGTGCCGTCGCCGTCACCGCCGACGCCATCTCAGCCAACCTGCAGCGCATCGAGGATGACGAAGAGCAGGCCGCCGACGATCGCCACATGCTCGAGCGCCGTGGTGAATTCGCGCTTCGCACTCTCGCCATGGAGCAGCCAGAACCGATGTCCGAGCAACGTCGCCGCGACGGTAAAGCCGGCGAGCAGAGCCGCACCGATGACCGCCCCTACCCCGCTGGCGACCGAGAGCCCACCAACAAGCTGGGTCGCAATCGTGGCCGCCGCGAAGGCGGCGGGCCAAGGCATTCCGATTTGGGTGACCTCCGCGACACCGGCCCGCCAGTGCCGGAGCTTGTCCATGCCGCTGTACAGAAAGACGAGGGCGAGCAGCAGCCGGGCGAGCGGCGGCCCGCCGACAGCGGCGATCCCGGAGAGCGTGGTCAGCATCCCCGTCCCGCTCTAAAAGGCGTAGCAGGCGCAACCCAGCGCGCCCCAAAACGATTTGAGATCGGCAACCGGCACCCGGCTCGCCAGGGCCCCGGCGTGGTCGTGACCATGCACCGTGCAGGCTTTGGCGCAGCCGCAATCGGCCGCGAGGCGCTGCCGCGCCGCCGGCCCCGCGGCGGCATCCTGGGCACCCCAGGCGGCATAGCCGCCGAATTCGCGCACCGGCGACCAGTCCGGCATCGCGGGCGGCGGCGGCGCCTCGTCGAGGGGTGCGAAGTCCCCGGCGCCATAGACCACCTTGCCGCCGACCATGGTGAGGTCGGAGACGGCGTCGGCAATCTCGTCTTCCGGGCAGCCGAAATAGTTGCGGTCGGGCACGATCAGGTCCGCAAATTGCCCGACCTCGATCCGTCCCTTGCGGCCCTCCTCGTTGGAGAACCAGGTGACGTTCTCGGTCCACAGCCTGAGTGCCGTCTCCCGATCGAGGCAGTTGCGCCGCGGATAGAGGGCGAGTCCGCCGACCGTCCGGCCGGTGACCAGCCAGGCGAGCGCCACCCATGGATTATAGGAGGCGACGCGGGTCGCATCGGTCCCGGCCGAGACCTTCACGCCCTTCTCCAGCATCCGGGCCACCGGCGGCGTGGCTTCGGCTGCGCGCTCGCCGTAGCGCTCGACGAAATACTCGCCCTGATAGGCCATGCGATGCTGGACGGCGATGCCGCCACCGAGCGCCGCGATGCGGTCGATCGAGCGCTCGGAAATCGTCTCGGCATGGTCGAAGAACCAGTGCAACCCCTTGAGGGGAATGTCGCAGTCGACCCGCTCGAAGACATCGAGTGCCCGCACGATCGTCTCGTCATAGGTCGCGTGCAGCCGCCAGGGCCAGCGATTTTCGGCGAGGATGCGGACCACCGCTTCGAGCTCGCCCTCCATTTCCGGTGCCATATCGGGCCGGGGCTGGCGGAAATCCTCGAAATCGGCGGCCGAAAATACCAGCATCTCGCCGGCGCCGTTGTGGCGGAAATAGTCGCCGCCCTGCCGGTATTTCGAGGTCCGGGTCCAATTCAGGAAATCGTCCTTCTCGGCCTTCGGCTTCTGGGTGAAGAGATTATAGGCAAGCCGGATGGTCAACAGGCCATCATCCGCCAGTTGCTGGATCACGGCATAATCGTCGGGGTAGTTCTGGAAGCCGCCGCCCGCATCGATGGCGCCGGTGACGCCGAGCCGATTGAGCTCCCGCATGAAGTGGCGCGTCGAGTTTAGCTGATAGTCGAAGGGCAGCTTCGGCCCCTTGGCCAGGGTGGCATAGAGGATGGAAGCGTTCGGTTTGGCCAGGAGGAGGCCGGTCGGGTTGCCCGAGGCATCGCGGACGATCTCGCCGCCGGGTGGCTCCGGCGTATCCCTGGAATAGCCGACGGCGCGGAGGGCGGCGCCATTGAGCAGCGCCCGGTCATAGAGATGCAGGATAAAGACCGGCGTGTCCGGAGCTGCCGCGTTGAGTTCGTCGATGGTCGGCAGGCGCATTTCGGCGAATTGCTGCTCGGTGAAGCCGCCGACGACGCGGACCCATTGCGGCGGCGGCGTCACGGCGACCTGACGCTTCAGCATGGTCATCGCATCGGCCAGGCTGCGCACGCCGTCCCAGCGCAGCTCCATATTGAAATTGAGTCCGCCCCGGATGATGTGGAGATGATTGTCGATGAGGCCCGGCAAGACGCAGCGGCCGTTCAGGTCGACGATCCGCGTCGCCGCCCCGGCCAGAGGCAGGACATCCTGGTCGCGGCCGACCGCCAGGAATTTTCCATCGCGGATGGCGACGGCACTCGCCACTGGATTGGCGCGATCAAGAGTCGTGATGCGACCGCGATGAAGGATGAGATCGGGCGGCGGAGCTTCAACGGTCATGAGCGCTTCTCCATCGGTACGACAGACGGCTCCGCCCCTTCGTCCAAGCGGCGGGCGGTGTGGGAGGACGTCGGAGGCAGGACCGCCGACGGCTCGCCGGTCAGTGCCCTTCGCCGGCGTTGAACATGCTCTTCGCGTAGATGATGCCGAGACCGTAGGCGCCGCCGAACTTCTTGGCGATGCCGGTGGTGAGCTCGTAAGTCTCGCCCCGAGCCCAATCGCGCTGCAACTCGAGCAAATATTGCAGCGAGGTCATCGGCCGGGCACCGGCCTGGACCATGCGGTCCATGGCGCGGTTATGCGCCTCGACAGAGACATCGCCACAGGCATCGGCAATGACATAGACCTCGTAGCCCTGGGCCAGCGCCGAGAGCGCCGGACCGACGATGCAGACCGAGGTCCAGAGCCCGGCCAGGACCAGGCGCTTCTTGCCGATCCGGTTGATCTCGCGGATGACATTGGCGTCCTCCCAGGTGTTCATCGAGGTCCGGTCGATGATGTCGGCACCGGGGAAGGCCTCCTTGATCTCGTCATAGACCGGGCCCGAGAAGCTCTTCTCGGCGACCGAGGTGACGATCGTCGAGACCTTGAAGCCGGCGGCGGCATGGGAGATCAGCGCCGTGTTGGTGCGCAACGTGTTGGCGTCGATCGAATGCGTCGCGAACGACATCTGCGACTGGAAATCGATCAGGATGAGCGTGTGATCCCCGGGGTTGAGCAGGGTCGGGGCCGGGGTTGGGGTCGCTGGGCTGGACATGGGCACTGCTCCTCTCTGGTATGAAACGGGGGCTGGCAGCCGTGCAGGCGTCAGGCCTTGATGAAGTCGAGCAGGTCGGCGTTGATCGTTTCCGCCTCGGTCGTGGGCATGCCGTGCGGGAAGCCCTTGTAAGTCTTCAAAATGCCGTTTTTCAGCAGCTTGGCCGAGAGTGGTGCCGAATCGGCATAGGGCACGATCTGGTCGTCATCACCATGCATCACCAGAACCGGCACGGTGATCTTCGTCAGATCCTCGGTAAAGTCGGTCTGGGAAAAGGCGACAATCCCGTCATAATGCGCCTTGGCGCCGCCCATCATGCCTTGGCGCCACCAATTCCAGATCACCCCTTGAGACGCTTTCGCACCGGGCCGGTTGAAGCCATAGAACGGCCCGGCCGGAAGGTCGTAGTAGAACTGGGCGCGGTTGGTGGCGACCTGCACCTGAAGCCCGTCGAAGACGTCCTTCGGCAGCCCGCCTGGATTGTTCGCCGTCTTCACCATCAGCGGCGGGACCGCGCTGAGGAGCGCCGCCTTTGCCGCCCGGGCTTCGCCATGACGCGCCAGGTATCGCACCACTTCGCCGCCGCCGGTCGAGTGGCCGACATGGACCGCCTTCTTCAGGTCCAGATGCTCGGTCAAGGCCGCGAGGTCGTCGGCGTAATGATCCATGTCGTGGCCGCCGGCGGTCTGGGTCGAGCGGCCGTGGCCGCGCCGGTCATGGGCGATGACGCGGAAGCCTTTGCCGACGAAGAACAGCATCTGCGCATCCCAGTCGTCAGACGAGAGCGGCCAGCCATGGCTGAACACAATCGGCTGGCCCGTGCCCCAATCCTTGTAGAAAATCTGTGTGCCGTCCTTGGTCGTGATCGTGCTCATGGTCTGAGATCCTTTTGGTCGGGGGGCGCCAAGAGGCCGAGCCCCGACGAGCCGAGGTTGACCGGCGCTGCGCGATATTGCAGTTCAGAGGCCTGGCCTTTCAACTGGGGACGTTAAAGCCGGGCACGCCTTTGCCGGCATTAATCGAGGCAAATCTTCGCAAATGGCGTGTTCGGGGCCCTCCAGACCACTCCCGTCGGCGAGAGGATGACGCTCGACACCGTCGCTGGAAACAGAAAGGATAGAATCACATCGTTTCCATTCCTGAGGCTGCGCCGATGCCGCTTCCTGATCTCGAAGCCTGGGCGATCTTTGCGAAAGTCGCGGAAACCGGATCCTTCGCAGCGGCCGCTGCCGAGCTCGGGCTGTCCGGCGCAACCGTGTCCAAGGCCTTGGCGCGGCTCGAGGCGCGCATGGGAGAGCGGCTGATCCATCGGACCTCGCGCCGATTCTCCTTGAGCGAGGCCGGTCGCCATTTGGCGATTCAGGCCTCCCGTATCCTGGCCGAAGGCGAGGCCATCGAGGCCGAGGCACAGACCAAATCGACGATGCCGCGGGGCCGGATCCGGCTGGCGGCGCCGATGTCGTTCGGGCTGCGCCATGTGGCGCCGGCTCTGCCGCAATTCTTCACGGCGTATCCGGAAGTGACCATCGACCTGCAACTCGACGACCGCATCGTCGATCTCGTCGCCGGCGGCATCGATATCGCCGTGCGCATCGCCGATCTCCCGGATTCGAGCCTGATCGCGCGCCGGCTCTGCCCGGTCCGGCGCTGGGTGGTCGGGACGCCGGGCTATTTCGCGCGCCACGGCACGCCCCAACACCCCCGCGATCTCGCCGACCATGCCTGCCTCGGCTACAGCTACTGCGCGACGGGCGGGGTCTGGCGCTTTGCCAACGCGGCCGGAATCGAGGAAGCCGTCAGCATCCGGGGCCCCCTTTCAGCGACCAACCAGGAGGCGCTGACCGACACGCTCGAGGCTGGCATCGGTATCGCGTTGCAACAGGATTTCCTGGTCTGGGAGGCGCTGCGTGAGCGCCGCCTGATAGCGGTTCTCGGCGACTGGGAGTCACCACCGCAGGCGCTCAACCTGATCACGCCGGCAGGCGGTCCGCGCGCGCTGCGCGTCAACCTCCTGCTGGACTTTCTCGCTCGCCGCTTTACCGCGGGCGCGGCACCCTGGACCCTCGTTCCCGCGCGCGCCCTGCCGGCCTAGCCGCTCGCCGAGGTCACGGGACCGAGACTTCCCTGCCCGGTCCGATCTGCGTGGAGAGGCCGATGCTGGACACCGTCGACCTGGCGCGGGGCCGCCAGGAAAGATCGAGTGACCAGACATAGACCGAGATCGCCGCCAGGCCCAGCAGGGTGCCAATCCAGAATAGCGGCGAATGATGGATGCGCCGCCAGTTGCGGCGCGATGCCCTGGCCTTGGGCGCGGCGGCGTGATGAGTCTGGTGATCCACTTTGTCTCTCTGTCTTAGCCGGCAGCCTGCATGGTCTGCCGACGCAGCGGGACAACGCCGGTGCGGCGAGGAGGGTTGCCGAACGCCCAGCCGCGAGGGAGTGGAACATATGCTCCGTTTCACGGCAGCAGCTCGAACCCGCAAGTCTGCCCCCGTGACGAGCCGGTCAGGTAAATGCCTCGGCGCCGTTTCTGTAGAAGAAAATGCTGATCGCGATGGTCAGGTCGACGTTTCGGCCGTCCCGCGCCATCGGGAAGAAAGCCACCTCGACTTCATAGATTTCCGGATCGACCTGAAACCAGGGCGGGCCGCGTCGCCAGGTCGCCAGGCCGGCTTTCAGTTTCTCCCGGGCCGCGATGAATCTGGGGTGTTTGGCTGAGCCCGGGTGAGCCTGGTCATGCCATTGCCCGGTGACGTCTCGCCGCATCGCCTCGACGATGCGGGTGCCGACCAGGCGATAGCGCGTCCGGCCCGTTGCTTCATCGTCTTCGAGCATCCAGATATGCGGCAGCAGCTCGACCACATCCAGCGGCTCGAAATGCTGCCGCCCCGGCAGCAGGTCAGGCTCCGGGCGGTGCGACCGCCAATACTCGAACAGCCGCCGCACCTTCGGATGCCAGGCTTCGAGCGGCGGCGCGCCTTGGGGGAACAAAGGATCCATCGGGCTCACGGACGAGCAGCGCCGGGCTGGCGCCGACTGCCTTGGGACACTAACGAAGCTTGCGGGATCGGGAAAGCCTCGATCCTGGGAAAGCGGTCCCGCCGGTCCGGCCGCGGCACCGCTTTCCCCAGGGTCGCTGCTTCATAGTGTCGCACAAGCCGGCCGGTTTGCGCCAAAACGGGCGTCCAGGTGTTCTCATTTGGCTTGTGTTCAATCCCCCGGCGCGGCAGACGGCTGGCATCGGGCGCCGCCGGAGCCTCGTCATGGCGGGTTGAGTTTTGCCGAAAGAGTCGTCGCGTCTTCGCTGGCGGGGCTGCCGCCGAGACAATCGCTCAAGAAACCCACCCACGGCCGGTATCCGGATGAAGATCCCCCGGCCCAATCGGAGTCTGTCGACATGCTTGCAAAATCTGTTTTGACCATCGCCGCGGCGGGTCTGGCGCTCGGAACCTTTGCTTTGAACACGCCGGCGCGGGCCGACGCCGCCGTCAAGGCCGGGGTGCTGACCTGCCACGTCGATAGCGGCTGGGGCTTCGTCTTCGGCTCGTCCCGTGGCCTCCGCTGCACCTATTCGGGCGGTGGGCGGAATGAGCATTATTCCGGCAAGATCTCGAAATTCGGCGTCGATATCGGCTATCTGCAAAGCGGCGTGATCATCTGGGGCGTGTTCGCGCCGACCACGGACTTGGGCAAAGGCGCGCTCAGCGGGAATTACGGCGGCGCCACCGGCGGGGCCTCGGTCGGCGTCGGTGCCGATGCCAATGTGCTGGTCGGCGGCTCGAGCCGCGAGATCTCCCTGCAGCCGGTCAGCCTCGAGGGCGACAAGGGTCTCAATGTCGCAGCCGGCATCGCCTCGGTTTCGCTGCATTATCAGCACTGATCGGGTCGCTCGAGAAGATGGGGCGGCGTAACCGCCGCCCCATCCCCGCCACGCACATTTTTGACGTTGCCGGTGTCCGGGCCGGCGGGCGATGATTTTCCGGGCTCAGCCAGCACCTTCACCGTTCCACATTTTGCGGGGAAATCGATGGCGGATCTGGCAACGGGCAACGGGCCACCCAAACCGACGGAGCGGCGCATTCTCTGCGTCTTTCCGACCTATAGCCCGTCCTTCGGCACCTTCAATGCGATCTACCGCATGCGCGGCGTGCGTGCCTTCATGCCGCCGCAGGGGCTGCTGCTGATCGCCGCCTATCTGCCGAAATCCTGGGAAATCCGCTTCATCGATGAGAACATCCACGAGGCGACCGCGCGCGACTTCGCCTGGGCCGATGCCGTGCTGGTCAGCGGCATGCATATCCAGCGGGCGCAGATCGTGGACATCGCCCACCGTGCGCATGATGCCGGCCGCGTGGCGGTGCTCGGTGGCCCCTCGGCCACGGCGGCACCGGACTGGTACCCCGAATTCGACTATCTGCATCTGGGCGAGATCGGCGATGCCACCGATGCGCTGGTCGACGCTCTTGCCCATTCCTGCGCCCGCCCGCCGGCACAGATCCGGCTGGAGACCAGCGAGCGCCTGCCGATCGCGGGCCTGCCCATGCCGGCCTATCAGCTGATCGAGCTCAGCCGCTATTTCATCGCCAGCATCCAATTCTCCAGCGGCTGCCCCTATCGCTGCGAATTCTGCGACATTCCGGCGCTCTACGGCCGGGTGCCGCGGCTGAAGGCGCCGGAGCGGGTCACCGCCGAGCTCGACGCCATCCTGGCCGCCGGCCATCCGCCGGCCGTCTATTTCGTCGACGACAATTTCATCGGCAACCGCCGCGCCGCGCGCGAGCTGCTGCCGCATCTCATCGAATGGCAGCGCCGGAACCACTATCCGCTGCAATTTGCCTGCGAGGCGACGCTCAACATCGCGCAGGAGACCGAGCTGCTCGGCATGATGCGCGAGGCATTTTTCGGCACCATCTTCGTCGGCATCGAGACACCGGATGCCGACGCGCTGCGCGCCATGGCCAAGGACCAGAACGCCAAGCTGTCAATCCTGGATTCTATTGCCACGCTCAACAGTTTTGGCCTGGAGGTCGTGTCGGGGATCATTCTCGGCCTCGACACCGATACGCCCGATACGGGCGATCGTCTGCTCGCCTTCATCGAGGCGAGCCAGATCCCGATGCTGACCATCAATCTGCTGCAGGCCCTGCCGCGCACGCCACTCTGGACCCGACTGGAGCGGGCCAATCGGCTGATCGACGATCCCGCGCGCGAATCCAATGTCGACTTCCTGCTGCCGTACGACACGGTGCTGGAGACGTGGCGCCGCTGCGTGCGCGCGGCCTATGCGCCCGAGGCGGTCTATCGGCGCTTCGACCACAATGCGCGCCATACCTATCCGAACCGGATCAAGCCCGACCCGCGCGGCCGGCTCACCGCACGCAATGTGTGGCAGGGGCTCCGCCTGGCGGTCAATCTGCTCGTCCGCGTCGGCATCTTCGCGGATTACCGGCGGCATTTCTGGCGCGTCGCCGGGCGCGAATTGGCGCAAGGGCATGTCGAGGCGGCGTTCAATATCGCCCTCGTCGCCCATCACCTGATCACCTTCTCCCGCCAGGCCCTGGCCGGCACACAGAACGCCTCGTTCTACTCGGCCAAGCAGCCGAGCGGGCCGCCCATCCCTGCGGCGAAGCAGCTGGCGTGAGGCGCGCGCTGACCGGCTGATCGAGGCGGCTACTTGGCGTCGTCCTTCTTCGCGGCCAGTTGCTGCGCCGCCGTCTCGTCCAGCTTGTCGGGGGCGGGCAATTGATCTGCGGTCCAGCCGCCGCCCACCGCCTGGATCAGCGTGACACTGGCGACCAGGCGGTTCTGCTGGATGGTCAGCAGCGACTCTTCCTCGGTCAGCGCCGTCGCCTGCGCCGTCACAACCGAGGTATACGCGACGGTGCCGGCCTTGTACTCGTTCAGGAACAGGCCCACGGCCTGCTTTGCGGATTTGACGGTATTCTCTTCGACCTTCGCCTGCTGCTCGAGAATCCGCAGGGTGGCGAGTTCGTCTTCGACCTGCTGGAAGCCGGCGAGCACGGTCTGACGATAGGTGGCGACGGTCTGGTCATAGGTGGCCCTGGCGGCATCGACCGCGGCGCTGCGCTCGCCGGCATCGAACACGGTCTCGCTCAGGCTGCCGCCCAACGACCAGACATTGTTCGCGGCGGTGAACAGCGAACCGAGCGAGGTGGCGCTGAAGCCATCGGAGGCCGAAAGCGTCAGATTCGGGTAGAAGGCCGAGATCGCCACGCCGATCTGGGCATTGGCCGCGGCGACGCGCCGCTCGGCGCCGGCGATGTCGGGACGGCGCTCCAGCAGGCTGGACGCAATGCCGGGCGGACTCACCGGCACATGATCGGTCAGCGGCGCCAGCTCGATCGAGAATTCGCCCGGCGGCTTGCCGATCAGCACGGCAATGGCGTGCTCCAGCGTGGCGCGCTGGACGCCGGTATTGATCTCCTGGGCCTGGGCCGATTCCAGCTGGGTTTCGGCTGTGATCACGTCCGATTTCTGCGCGGTGCCGGCGGCATACTGATCCTTGGTGATCTTGAGCGACCGCGTATAGGCGTCGACCGTGTCGTCGAGCAGCCGCTTCAACTGGTCGGTCGACCGCAGTTGAAAATAGTCGCTGGCGAGCGTGGCCTGGGCCGAAAGGCGGGCGCCGGCCAGATCGGCCGCCGTTGCCTGTGCCGTCCCGATATCGGATTCGACGGTGCGGCGGATCTTGCCCCAGAGATCGGGCGACCAGCTGGCCGTAGCCGAAGCGCTGTATTGGGTCACCGTCGTGCGGCCACGTCCGATGGCAGCGCCACCAGTCCCTGCGCCGTTGCCGCTGGCCAACCCGCCGGCGCCGCTGCTGGAGCGCGTCACCGAGGGCGTCACCCCGAGGGTCGGATAAAAAGTGGCATCGGCCTCCCCGACCAGGGCCACCGCCTGCCGGTAGGCGGCCTCGGATTCGCGCAGGGTCTGGTTCGAAATATCGACCTGCTTTTCCAGACCGTCCAGGACCGGGTCGTCATAGACCGACCACCAGGCACCTCGGTCGGCAGCATCCTGCGGCACGGCCTGTTTCCAGGCGTCGCCGGCCTCCTTGTACGACACCTGGCTCGCCGCGTCGGGCTTCTTGTAGTCCGGCCCGACCGTGCAGGCCCCGAGCAGCGCCGGCACCAAAAGGGCGGTCCACGGCGATGGTCGCGGATTGCTTTTCTTAGCGTATGTCATTCGCCTGGTTCCGGCACATGGGACGAGGTCAGGGTCTGCGGATAGGCGCTGCGCCATAGTCCCACGCTCCACAGCCTGAACCGATCGAGATAGAGATAGACCACCGGCGTGGTGTAGAGCGTCAGCACTTGGCTCACCAAAAGGCCGCCGACGATCGAGATCCCGAGCGGCTGGCGGAATTCGGCGCCGTCGCCGGCGCCGACCGCCAAGGGCAAGGCACCCAGCGCCGCCGCCATGGTGGTCATCAGGATCGGGCGGAACCGCTTCAGCGCGGCCTCGAAGATGGCATCGCGCGAATTCAGCCCGCGATTGCGTTCGGCATCGAGCGCGAAGTCGATCATCATGATCGCGTTTTTCTTGACGATGCCGATCAGCAGGATCACGCCGATCAGCGCGATGATGGTGAGGTCGGTATTGCAGGCAAGCAGCGCCAGAATGGCGCCGACGCCGGCCGACGGCAGCGTCGACAGAATGGTGATCGGGTGGATGTAGCTCTCATAGAGCACACCCAGCACGATATAGACGGCAAGCAACGCCGCCAGGATCAGCACCGGTTCGTTGCTGAGCGAGTCCTGGAACAGCTTGGCCGTGCCGGCGAAACTGCCCTGTATCGAGGACGGCACGTGGATCTCGTTCATGGTCCGGTAGATTGCGGCGGTCGCCACGCCGAGCGATGTACCGACCGGCAGGTTGAACGAGATGGTCGCGGCAACGAAATGCCCCTGGTGGTTGACCTGGATCGGCGTCGTGCCCGGACCGTAGTGGCTGAAGGCCGAAAGCGGGACCATCTGCTCGCCGGTCGTGCTCACCGCGGCCCCGGTCGAGGCCCCGCCCCGGCCGGTATTGGCCAGGCTGTTGCTGGCCAGGTTACGCGCGGCGTTGGTCGAGATGCTGGCCAGGCTGCTCGCGTTCGGATTGGTCGATGCCACCACGGTGCCAGCCACGGCATTGGTCGAACTGGCGCCGCTGACAGCGCCGCCCGACGTGCTGACGAACAGGTTCTTCAGCGTCTCCGGGCTCTGCCAGTATTGCGGCGCCACTTCCATGACCACGTGATACTGGTTCAACGGGTTGTAGATGGTCGACACGATGCGCTGGCCGAAGGCATCATAGAGCGTATTGTCAATGCCCTGGAGCGACAGGCCGAGCCGGCTCGCCGTGTCGCGATCGACGGACAGATCGATCTCCAGCCCGCCCTGCTGCTGGTCGGAATCGACATCGGCCAGCTCCGGCGCATGCTTCAGCGCCTCGGTCAGCTTGGGCGCCCAGGTGTAGAGATCCTGGAGATTGTCGCTCTGCAGCGTGAATTGATATTGCGAATTGCTCTGGCGGCCGCCCGACCGGATGTCCTGGACCGCCTGCAGGAACAGCTGAGCGCCGGCCACCTCGTTGAGCTTTGGCCGCAGCCGCGTGATCACCTGATCGACCGACATCTTGCGGTCTGCCAGGGGTGTCAGGGCCACATAGACGAAGCCGCCATTGGTCGAGCCGCCGCCGGTGAAACCGACGGCCGTCTCGACCGCCGGATCATCCTTCACGATCTGGACGAAGCGCGTCAGCTTATCGCGCATCGACTGGAACGAGATGCTCTGATCGGCGCGGATGCCGCCGACCATGGCGCCGGTATCCTGCTGCGGAAAGAAGCCCTTGGGGATGATGATGAAGAGGTAGACGTTGAAGATGATGGTCGCGAACAGCAGCAGGATCATAACGAAGGAATGCCGCAAGGCCCAGGCCAGCGTCCGTTCGTAGAAGTGCAGCATCCGGTCGAAGATCCGTTCGACCGCCCGGAAAAACCGGCCCTGCTCCTCGGCGGGCCGGTGCCGGACGATGATGGCGCACATCATCGGCGTCGTGGTCAGCGACACCACCATCGAAATCAGGATGGCGATCGACAGGGTGAGCGCGAACTCCCGGAACAGCCGCCCGACCAGGCCGCCCATCAGCAGGATCGGCAAGAACACCGCGACCAGCGACAGGCTCATCGACACGATGGTGAAACCGACCTCGCGGGCACCCTGCAGGGCCGCCTGAAAGCGCGGCATGCCGTCTTCGACATGGCGGGAAATATTCTCGAGCATGACGATGGCATCGTCGACGACGAAACCGGTGGCGATGGTCAGCGCCATCAGCGACAAATTGTCGAGGCTGTAGCCCAGGAGATACATGGCACCGAAGGTGCCGATCAGCGAGACCGGCACGGCGACGCTGGGGATCAGGGTCGCCCGGCCGTTGCGCAGGAACAGGAAGACGACGAGCACAACCAGCGCCACCGCGATCAGCAAGGTCTTCTCGGTGTCGTGCAGCGAGGCCCGGATGGTCGCCGTCCGCTCATTGGCGATGACGAGATCGATATCGCGCGGGATCGACGCCTGTAGTTCCGGCATCAGCGCCCGGATCCGATCGACGACATCGAGGATATTGGCGTTGGGCTGCCGGTTGATGATCAGCAGCACCGCCGGCTTGGCGTTATAGAGGCCGAGATTGCGGACATTCTCGACCGAATCCAGGACCTCGCCGACATCGGTGAGGCGCACGGCGGCACCATCACGATAGGCCACCACGAGCGAGCGGTACTGCGACGCCACGCGGGCCTGATCATTGGTATAGATCTGGAAGCGCCGGTCGCCGTCATCGATCACGCCCTTGGGGCTATTGGCATTGGCCGACGCCAGCGCCGCCCGCACATCCTCAGGCCCGATGCCGTATTTGGCGAGCGCATTGGGGTTGAGTTCGATGCGCACTGCCGGCAGCGAGCTGCCGCTGACCGTGACCTGCCCGACCCCTTCGACCTGGGACAGCTTCTGCTCGAGTATCGAGGCGGCGGAATCATAGAGCTGGCCCGGACTGCGCGTCTCCGAGGTCATGGCCATGATCAGGATCGGGGCGTCGGCCGGGTTGACCTTCTTATAGGTCGGGTTGGCGCGCAGATTGGTCGGCAGATCGGCTGCCGCGGCATTGATTGCCGCCTGCACGTCGCGCGCCGCCCCGTCGATATTGCGGCTGAGCTCGAATTGCAGCGTGATCCGGACCGAATTGACCGAGCTTTGCGAGGTCATCTCGGTGACGTCGGCAATCTGGCCGAGATGACGCTCGAGCGGGGTGGCGAGACTGGTCGCCACCGTCTCGGGACTGCCGCCGGGCAGGGTCGCCGTCACCGAGATAGTCGGAAAATCGACCTGCGGCAGCGGCGACACCGGCAGCTTGAAGAAGGCCAGGGCGCCGGCCAGCGCAATCGCGAAGGTCAGGAGCGTCGTGGCGACCGGGCGCCGGATGAAGATCTCGGAGGGGTTCATTCCGCCGGGGTCTCGTGGCCGATTGCCGTCGGCCGGCCGCCGAAGCGCGCGGCCAGGCGGTCGAAGTAGAGATAGATCACCGGCGTGGTGAACAGCGTCAGCACCTGGCTGACGATCAGCCCGCCGACGATGCTGATGCCGAGCGGATGGCGCAACTCCGAACCAACGCCGGTGCCGATCATCAGCGGCAATGCCCCGAGCAGCGCCGCCATGGTCGTCATCAGGATCGGCCGGAAGCGCAGCAAGCAGGCCTGGAAGATCGCGTCGCGCGGGTTCTTGCCTTCGTTGCGTTCGGCATCGAGCGCGAAGTCGATCATCATGATCGCGTTTTTCTTGACGATGCCGATCAGCAGGATGATGCCAATGATGCCGATCACACCCAGATCGCTGCCCGCCATCATCAGCGCCAGGAGCGCGCCGATACCAGCCGATGGCAGGGTCGAAAGGATCGTGATCGGGTGGATGAAGCTCTCATAGAGCACGCCCAGCACGATATACATCGTGACGATGGCGGCGAGGAGCAGCATCACCTCGTTGTTGAGCGACGCCTGGAAGGCCAGCGTGGCGCCCTGAAAGACGGTGATTACGCTGATCGGGATGCCGATCTGCTGCTCGGCCGCGCGGATCTCGTCGACGGCAGCGCCCAGCGACTGCCCCGGCGCCAGGTTGAACGAGATGGTGGTGGCCGGGAACTGGCCCAAATGGCTGACCTGCAGCGGCACGGTGGTCTGAGTGACCTTGGCAATCGCCGAAAGCGGGACCTGCCCGGTCGTCGATACGGCGGATGGCAGATAGATCGAGTTCAGCGAGTCCAGGGTCGATTGCAGCGAGGGATCACTCTGCAGGATGACGCGATACTGGTTGGACTGGGTGAAAATGGTCGAGACGATGCGCTGGCCGAAGGAATCATAGAGCGCATTGTCGACGGTCGCCGGCGTGATACCGAAGCGTCCGGCCGTATCGCGGTCGATGGCGATATAGGCCTCGAGACCGTGGTCCTGGTTGTCGCTGGCGACGTCCTCCAGGGCCGGCAGCGTCGCCAACTTGTCGAGCAGCTTGGGAACCCACTTCGCCAGCTCGACCGGATCGGTGTCCTTGACCAGGAACTGGTACTGGGTCTTGCTGACCGTGGCGTCGATGGTCAGGTCCTGTACCGGCTGCATATAGAGTGAGATGCCGGCAATGCCCGACGTCTCCTGGGTGAGATGCCGGATGACGTCGCTGACACTGTGGCTGCGCTCTTCGAGCGGCTTCAGATTGATCAGCATGCGGCCGCCATTGACCGTCGTATTGGTGCCGTCGATGCCGATGAAGGACGAGACGCTCTCGACATCGACGTCCTTGAGCACGGAGGCGGCCAGCTCCTGCTGCCGCTCGGCCATGCCGGCATAGGAGACCGATTGTGCGCCCTGGGTGATGCCCTGGATGAGACCGGTATCCTGGACCGGAAAGAAGCCCTTCGGGATGATGACGTAGAGCACGATCGTCATGGCCAGGGTCGCCAAAGCCACCATCAGCGTCAGCGGCTGGTGGTCGAGCACCCATTCGAGACGCCGGCCATAATAGTCGATGATCGACTGGAACCAGGCATTGCCCCGGCGCGCCATGGCACTCTGTTCCGCTTCCGGCTGGTGCCGCAGCAGCTTGGCGCACAGCATCGGCACCAGGGTCAGCGACACGACGGCGGAAATGACGATCGTCACCGCCAGCGTGATAGCGAATTCGTGGAACAGCCGGCCGACGACATCGGGCATGAACAACAGCGGGATCAGCACCGCGATCAGCGACACGGTCAGCGAGATGATGGTGAAGCCGATCTGGCCGGAGCCCTTGAGCGCGGCTTTGAGCGGCGGTTCGCCGGCCTCAATGTAGCGGGCGATATTCTCGATCATCACGATCGCATCATCGACCACGAAGCCGGTCGCGACGGTGAGTGCCATCAGCGACAGATTGTTGAGGCTGAAACCCAGCTCGTACATCACCGCCAAGGTGCCGACCAGCGACAACGGCACCGACAGGCTGGGGATGATGGTCGCCGGAATGTTGCGCAGGAACAGGAAGATGACGGCAACGACCAGGACCACGGCCAGGGTCAGCTCGAACTCGACGTCGCGCACCGAGGCCCGGATGGTGACGGTGCGGTCGGTCAGCACCGCGACATCGACGGCCGAGGGCAGGCTCGAGGTCAGGCTCGGCAGCAATTCCTTGATCTGGTCGACGACCTGGATGACGTTGGCGCCGGGCTGGCGCTGGATATTGAGGATGATCGCCGGCGTCGTGTTCATCCAGCCGCCGAGGAAGACGTTCTCCGAGCCGTCGACGATCTGGGCGACATCCTGCAGCCGCACGGGAGCCCCGTTCTTGTAGGCGACGACGATCTTGCCGTATTCGCCAGCGCTGGCGATCTGGTCGTTGGCATTGATGGTATAGGAACGCGACGGCCCGTCGAAATTGCCCTTGGGCGTATTGACATTGGCGTTGGAAATGGTCGTGCGCAGATCGTCGATATTGAGGCCATAGGCGGCGAGCGCCTTGGGATTGGCGAGCACGCGCACGGCCGGCCGGTGGCCGCCGCTGAGGCTGACCAGGCCGACGCCGGACAGCTGCGAAATCTTCTGCGCCACCCTGGTATCGGCCAGATCCTCGAGCTGGGTCAGCGGCAAGGTCTTGGAGGTGATGCCGAGCGTCAGGATCGGCGCATCGGCCGGGTTGACCTTGGCATAGATCGGCGGCGCCGGCAGGTCCGACGGCAGCAGATTGCCGGCAGCATTGATCGAGGCCTGAACTTCCTGCTCGGCCACGTCGAGGGCCAGATCGAGGCTGAACTGCAGCGTGATGACCGAGGCCCCGCCCGAACTGGTCGAGGTCATCTGGTTGAGGCTCGGCATCTGCCCGAACTGCACCTCGAGCGGTGCCGTCACCGACGAGGTCATCACCTCCGGGCTGGCACCCGGATAGAAGGTCTGGACCTGGATGGTCGGGTAGTCGACCTGGGGCAGCGCCGCCAGCGGCAGGAAATCATAGGCGACGATGCCGACCATCATGATCGCGACCATCAGCAGCGAGGTCGCGACCGGGCGCAGGACGAAGAGACTGGAGGGGTTCATCGCGGGTTACTCCGGTCGCCGGCGCCGCTCACTGCTGGTCCTTTTTGTGATGGTGTTCTGGCTTGGCGGGATCCGGTGCGCCATCCGCCGGCTTGGCCGGGGCGGCGCCGGGTGTCGCCGGAGCCGCGTTGGACGCCGGGGCCTGCGCCGGCTTGGCATCCGGCAAGGTGACCGCAGCCCCCTCGCGCAGCTTGTCGGCGCCGTCGACCACGACCATTTCGCCGAGTTCGAGCCCCTTGGTGATCGACGTATTCGTGCTGTCGCCCGGGCCGAGTGTCACGACCCGCACGGTCACGGTGTTGTCCGGCTTCACGACATAGACGAAGGTGCCCGGTGCCCCGCGCTGGATCGCCGAAACCGGGATCAGCGTCGCGTCGTGCAGCACGTCGAGCTGCAGCGCCACATTGACGAACTGGTTCGGAAACAGCCCCAAGTCGGCATTGTCAAAGATCGCCTTGATCTTCACCGTTCCGGTCGTCGGATCGATGGTGTTGTCGACGGTGGCGAGCTTGCCGGTCGCCAGTTTCGTAGTCTGGCTCCGGTCGAAAGCCGTTGCCTGCAGCTCAGATCCGGCGCTCAGCCGCTTCATCAGATCCGGCAAATTGTCTTCCGGCAGGGTGAATTCGACATTCATCGGCTGCAGCTGGGTGATGAGGACGAGGCCGTTGGCATCGCTGGTCTGGACATAATTGCCCTGATCGACTTGGCGCAGCCCGACCCTTCCCGTGACCGGCGCCACGATATGGCAATAGACCAGGTTCAGCTTGGCGCTATCGACAGTACCCTGGTCCGCCTTGACCTGGGCCTCCTGTTGCGCGACCAGCGCCACCTGCGTATCGAGCGTCTGCTGGGCGACCGAATCCTCCTTGTACAGCTTCTGATACCGGGTGAGATCGACCTTGTCGTTGGCCAGCAGGGCCTGGTCCTTGCCGAGCGTACCCTCGGCCTGTTCGAGTGCCACCTGATAGGGGCGCGGATCGATCTGGGCCAGGAAATCTCCGACCTTGACCATCTGCCCTTCCTGGAACGCGACCTGCTGCAACTGGCCGGCGATCTGGGTCTTGACCGTGACCGTGGCGAGCGGCGTCACGGCGCCGAGTTCGTTCAGCACCACCGGCATTTCGCCCTTTTGCGCCGGTGCGGCAACCACCGGCATCGCATTCTGCGCCCCGAACCGCCCGCCCCGCGGTGCTGCGCTCTGATGCGGCTTGGCGACGATCCAGTAGCCCACGCCGAGGACCACGACGAGGGCGATCAGCCAGGCGATCCGGCTGACCGAAAACAGCCCAGTCCGGCCGCGCTGCGGCGTGATCTCCCGCTGGCTGGCGGGGGCGCGTCTGAAGTCCTGATCGTCCATGGCTCTTCGCTACTCTTACCGAATGGGATAGGCCGATTATAGAGGTCCCGGGCGGCTAAGGCTCCGGCCGTCGAAGCCGCGTCATCATATCTCGCGGCACCGCCGGCCGCGCCGTAGGACGGGCGACCCTAGCCCGCGCTTGTTTCAGCTCGCCGACCGGAATGGCACCACTCTGTAACAGATCATTTCGCAGCGCAGCACCTCGACCCATAGCACGGTACCGTCCGACCCGCCTGACGCAGCTCCCGACGAGCGCGCATCCCCCGATCGCGTCAAGATGCGCAGCACACCAAAGGCGCGCTAGCGCCGATGCGCGAGGCAGCGCAACAAATACTCTCCATAGCCGGATTTCGCCAGGGGTGCGGCCAGCGCCGCCAGCTCGTCATCGGTGATGAAACCCTTGGCCCAGGCCACCTCCTCGACGCAGGCGATCTTCAGCCCCTGGCGCTCTTCGACCGTCCGCACGAAATTCGACGCCTCGAGCAGCGAGGCATGAGTGCCGGTATCGAGCCAGGCGAAGCCGCGGCCGAACATCTCGACCTCGAGCGTGCCCCTGGCCAGATAGGTGTTGTTGACGTCGGTGATCTCGTACTCGCCGCGGGTGCTGGGCCGGACCGCGGCGGCGATGTCGAGCACCTCGTTATCGTAGAAATAGAGGCCCGTTACTGCCCAATCGGAGCGCGGTTTGAGCGGCTTCTCCTCGATCGACAGGGCGCGCCGGTCGGCACCGAACTCGACCACGCCGTAGCGCTCCGGATCACGCACGCGATAGCCGAACACCGTGGCCCCGGTTTCCCGACCGGCGGCGCGCATCAGCGTTTCGGTCAGTCCTTCGCCGTGGAAGAGATTGTCGCCCAGCACCAGCGCCACCCGATCGTCGCCGACGAAATGGCGGCCGATGATGAAGGCCTGCGCCAGCCCTTCCGGCTTCGGCTGTACGGCGTAGTCGAGCCGGATGCCCCATTGCGCGCCATCACCCAGCAAGGCCTGGAACTGCTCGCGATCGGGTGGCGTGGTGATGATCAGGATCTCGCGGATGCCGGCCAGCATCAAGGTCGAGAGCGGGTGGAAGATCATCGGCTTGTCATAGACCGGCAGCAGCTGCTTGGAGACCACCTTGGTGATCGGATAGAGCCGCGTGCCGGCGCCGCCCGCCAGGATGATGCCCTTCATTGCCCCGCCCCTGCGGCCAGGCCGAGCCGGTCCTGCTGGTAATGGTTGATGCCCTGCCACCATTCCTGGTGATCGAGATACCAGCGCACCGTCGAGCGCAGCCCGGATTCGAAGCTCTCCTGCGGCTGCCAACCCAGCTCGGCGGCGATCTTCGAGCTGTCGATGGCATAGCGCCGGTCATGGCCCGGCCGATCGGCGACATATGTTACGAGCGAGCGCCGCCCCCGCGGCCCGGCCAGCTCGTCGACCAGGTCGCAGATCGTCTCGACGACATCGATGTTCCGGCGCTCAGCCCGGCCGCCGACATTGTAGCTCTCGCCGAGCCGGCCGCGCTGCAGGATCAGCCACAAGGCCCGCGCATGATCGTCGACCTGCAGCCAGTCGCGGATATTGTCGCCGCGCCCATAGACCGGCAGCTTTTCGCCGCGCAGGGCCTTGATGATCATCAGCGGGATCAGCTTCTCGGGGAACTGCCAGGGCCCGTAATTGTTCGAGCAGTTCGACAGCACCACCGGCAAGCCGTAGGTGGCATGCCAGGCCCGGACCAGATGATCGGATGCTGCCTTGGAGGCCGAATAGGGTGAGCTCGGATCATAGGGCGTAGTCTCGGTGAACAGCCCATCGGCCCCCAGCGAACCGAACACCTCGTCGGTCGAGACATGATGGAACCGGAACCCGGCCGCCTGCGCGGCCGGCAGCCCGCTCCAATACTCGCGCGCGGCCTCGAGCAGCGTATAGCTGCCGAGGATGTTGGTCCGGATGAAATCCGCCGGCCCGTCGATCGACCGGTCGACATGGGTCTCCGCCGCCAGATGCATGATCGCATCCGGCCGGTGCCGGGCCAGGATCGCCCGCGTCGCAGCACCATCCGCGATATCGGCCTGCTCGAATCGATAGCGCGCCTGAAGTTCAGCCCCCTCGAGCGCCAGCGGATTGGCGGCATAGGTCAGCTTGTCGAGATTGACCACGACCGCCTCGGTCTCGCGCAGCAACAGCCTGATCACCGCCGACCCGATAAATCCCGCTCCACCCGTCACCAGTATCGTCTGCATTCGTCTCTGACCTTGCCCTGTCCCCAGCGCGCGGGAGTATAGCCGAAGCGACCCTGGGAAAAGCTAGGGATCTGCGGGGGGCCCGGTAACAGGTTACGGTAGGCTGGATCACCCCCGCTGCAGCACCGCCCGCACCAGGGGCCGCGTCGCACTGCGTCCGGCGATCAGCGCCGTGCTGCCGGCCAGTGCCACCGAGAAGACCAGCCACAAGGCCAGGGCCGGCAGCGACACGGTGAACGGCACCTCGGCATGCAGCCCGATCGCACCGATCACGCGGTCGAGGATCCAGGCCAGCAGCAGCGACAGGGCCCCGGCGAGGCCGGCGCTGACCGTGCCGACGGCACCTGCTTCCAGCAGCAGCATCGCCCGGATCGTCGCCGGGGAAGCCCCGATGGCCCGGATCACGGCGATTTCGCGCGACCGCTCCAGCACGGTCAGCGCCATGCCGGAACCGAGTGCCAGCCCGCCGACCGCGATGGCACCGCCCGAAGCGACCAGCAACAGCAGCAGCATGGGCGTGAAGTGATCGGCCATGACCTGGCGCAGCTGGGCGAAAGTAAGGATGGTCGTGGCAAGGCCGGCCGCCTGGGCGCGCTCTTCGATTGCCGCCGCGACCGAGGCCGCCTGCCCCGGCATTGCCGAGACCCGCAGCCCGCCGGCCAGGTCGGCCGACCCGGTCAACGCCGCGACCGTCTCCGGCACGGTATAGGCAACCGGGATGATCTCCTCGACCTGGCCGGTGACAGTGACGGGCACGTGGTGGCCACCGCTCACCAGATTGACCTGGGCACCGAGTGCCAGCCGCTTCTCCTGTGCCTGCAGCGGCCCGCTCACTGCCACTTCGCCGGGTGCGGTGGGCCAGCGCCCGGTGGCCAAACGCGGCCGCGCCGCGGCGCTATCCAGGGGTGGCGCCAGCAGCACGAAACGGCCGCTGGCGATATCGGTTCCGGGGGCCGGAACGCCAAAACCCACGCCGCCCCAGGCCTCGACTCGGCTCGCGCCGGGCACGGCGGCCAGATCGAGCAAACCCGCCGCCGGCCGGGGCCGCGCCACCGCCACGCTAATATCCTCCTGGCGTCCGGCGGTGATCTGGTCCAGCGCCCCGAGCAGGCTGTCATAGACATCCATCGAGGTCATCAGGATGGCGCCGCCGAGGGCGAGCGCGGTCACGGTCATGGCGAGGCGGCCGGGCCGCCGGAACAGGTTCCGCATGGCGAGCGCCACCCGCCGATCGCCACCGCCCCAGCCTCGCCGCGCGACCCGCGCCGAAACCAGCGGCGGTGCCTCGGCCATGGCCTGGCGCGGCGACATCCCGGCCGCCAGCGCGACCCGTATCCCGAGTGCGACCAGGGCGGCGCCCAGGCTGATGCCGATCGATGCAGCCAGAATCCCAGCCGGGATCGACAGATCCTGCGGGTCGATATTCAGCCGCGCGGTATTGAACAGCACCATTGCCCGCGCCGCGGGCACCCCCGCCAGCCCGCCGGCCAGCGTTCCGATTGCGACAGGAATGCCGGCAAAGGCGAGATAGGCGCCGGCGACCCGGCCAGTGCTGGCGCCGAGCGCCTTCATCACGCCGATCTGCCGGACATGCCGGGCCAGGAGGGTCGCCAGCAGCGCCGCAATCAGCATGCTCGCCAGCAGCACCGCGATGAAGGCCAGGCCGGACAGCATGGCCAGGATGGTCCGCATCTGGTCGGCATGCGGATGCGCCCGCGGCGGCGCCGTGACCCGCGCGTCGGCAATACCGGATGCGGACAGCGCCGACGAGATCTCAGCGGCCTTGGCGGTCACGGCGCCGCGCTCGGCCGGCTGCAGGACGACCAGCAATCGCTCGGTCCCGATCCCGGGCGCCAGAGCATCCAGCGTGTCCAGCCCGGCATAGAGATAGATGACATTGTCCTGCCAACCCGGCGCCTGGCCGGAATCGAGTGCCACACCGGCAACCGGAACATCGGTCAGCCCGCGTCCGGGCAGCCGCAGATGCAGTGTCCCGCTGCCATGGGCAACCGGCAGGGAGGATCGCTCGATCAACACCGCCCCCGTGGGCGGCGGCCAGACGCCATCGAGCCGGCTGAAGGCCGAGGCGGCGATATGCTCGAAATCGCGCACGCCGAACAGCTGCACGCTCTGCCAATCGCCGGGGGCCACCTCGGCCCGCGCCTGCAGGGCCCGGCGCGGCTCGACCTGTGCCACACCGCCAATGCCGCGCAGCACGGCCTCGGCTTGGGCATCCGGCGCCGCGAGTGTCACTACGATGTCGGGCGGCAGCGAGGCTTCGAAGCTGGCCGCGATCTCGCGATCGAGCACCGCGCGCGCCCCCAGGGTCGCGACCATGCCGAAGCTGCCGATCGCGACCGCCAGTGCCAGGACGGCGAGCTGCAGCGCGTGGCGGCGCAGATCGCCCAGCACCTTGCGGGCCAGCATGCTGCTCATGCCGGCACCGTCGACAGCACGTTGCGTTCGATGCGGCCATCGGCCAATTGCACGACGCGCCGGGCGCGGGAAGCGAGATCACGGTCATGGGTTGCAACCAGAATGGTCCGCCCGGCCCCGGCCAGGCCGACGAGCAGGCCGATCACCGCCTCGGCCGAGGTGCTGTCGAGATTGCCGGTCGGCTCGTCGGCCACCACCAGCGGCGGATCATTGGCCACCGAGCGTGCGACCGCGGCGCGCTGCTGCTGCCCGCCCGACAGCATGGCAGGCAGCTTGTCGGCCTGATCGGCGATGCCGACCTGGTCGAGCAGCGAGAGCGCGCGCGGCCGGCGCAGGCGCCGGGCGATGGTGCCGGCGAAATCCATCGGCAGCATGATGTTTTCCGCGACGGTCAGGCTCGGCAGCAATTGATAGAATTGAAACACGATGCCGATCCCGACCGCGCGCCAGCGGGCCAGTTCCGGCTCCGAGAGACGCGACAGCTCGGTTCCGGCGACCCGGACGCTGCCGCCGCTGGGCCGGTCCAGCCCGGCCACGATATTGAGCAGGCTGGATTTGCCGCTGCCCGAGCGACCGAGCAGCACCGAAAATTCGCCGGCCCCGATCGTGAGATCAATGCGGTCGAGCGCCGGCCGGCCATCGCCGCCCGGATAGCACAGCGTCAAATTCTCGACGACGAGCAAAGGCTCGGCGGCCGAATGCACCGGCACCCGGCCGGCTTCCACTGGTGCCGCACTGCTTGTTTCCGCTCGCATCATTGAATACCTGATTGCCACGACGAGGCCCGGACCCTACCAATCCGGCCAGGAGAAATGCCGGAGCGCATCGGTCGCCTGTCCAGTTCCGGACAAGCCGGCCGATATGTCCGGAACAGGGGGGCAGCCAGGCGATGAGCGAAGCAAAACTGGATCGGCGGACCGAGCGCACTCGCCAGGCCCTGGACGATGCCTTCGTCAAGCTGATGTTCGAACGCGGCTACGAATTGCTGAGCGTCGCCGACATCATCGAAGCGGCCAATGTCGGACGCTCGACCTTCTACGAGCACTATACCGGCAAGGAGGAGCTGCTGCGCCAGACCGTCACCCGCCCCTTCACCAAGCTGGCCAGTCTGGTCGGCGGCGCAGTGACGGTGGCGGAGCTGGTGGCACTGCTCGAGCATTTCCTCGAGCATGGCAAGCTGACGCGCACCCTGATGAACGGCTCGACCCGGCCCTTGATGGTGCGCTGCCTGGCCGAGATGATGGAGCCGCGCCTGGCCGCCCTGCTGCGCCGCCATCCCGGCGCCGCGACGCCGATGCTGCCCGAAGCCATGATCGTTACCCAGGTAGCGGAGAGCCAGATCGCGCTCATCGCGCAATGGCTGACCGCCCGAGCCTGCCGGACCGAGGCCCTGGCCGAAGCACTGCAGGTCCAGACCCAGGCGATTCTGGTGACGTTGCTGCGCCTGCCCGCCGGCCTTCCACCGCTCCCCTGAGGCAACGGCGCGGTAACAGATTTTCTTCAGAATCTATGAGGGTGCGGCGGCCGCCGGGTTGGATATCCTGGGTAGTCGACCAAAACCAAACCGGGAGCACCCTCATGGCATCGGAGTTTAATGCGCATAAGCCGGCGACCGCCTTTGATCA